>Ga0209415_10016572_pt1 | contig 11829 bp, 10 predicted proteins | sample PeaSoiSIISIP2007_FD_187696 | JGI IMG/M metagenome (GOLD analysis project Ga0209415, IMG submission 187696) | Peat soil microbial communities from Weissenstadt, Germany - SII-SIP-2007 (SPAdes) (version 2) | ecosystem: Environmental > Terrestrial > Soil > Wetlands > Peat | place: Germany... | reverse complement strand
GGCTGCACGCCGTGACGGAGTAGCACCGGCGAGCGTGGTGCACGGCCCGCAGCCCCCGTGTCATGGCCGGCGAAGGCCGGTCACCCACGACTTTCGTCGTGGCACAAAGGAAGAACCATGAACGACGGGCGCAACACCAAGCACATCAAGTCCGCGGATCATCATCGGTAAAGGCTTACGCACAATCATCAGGTAGCATCAAACCTTAGGGGACGTTGGTAACTGCATCGCGGAAGGATTTAACCCAATTGCGTTGTCCTTCTGTATCTGGGACCGTCACACCCCGCGCTTTGCCGATCATATCGAGTGCCGCCTCCCAATCAAATCCCAAGCAAACGAGCGCGCACGCGGCGATGAGAGATGAACGTCCGATCCCGGCCCGACAGTGCACGGCGACAGCCTTGCCTTCGCCGATCTTTGTTGCCACGACTTGAGCAAGTGCCGCCGTCTCGCGCAATGCCACGGGCACACCACGGTCTAGAATGGGAAACGAAATGAACTCCATTCCTTTCTCTCGGCAGAGATCCGCTTCTCCTCGAAGCCCGAGTTCGCCGACTTCCTCAGGTTCGAGGAGGCTTACGACGATATCGATACCCTCCCCTCGCCATCCCGAGATCTCGTCGTCGAGCCAGTCGCCGGCGCAGGGGCGGGCCATGATCGCCAACCGTCCAGCTATCGGCAGATCGATCCAATGAACTTGTGGTCGCATGTCGGTTCCTTGGACTTACAGCAATCACATTCGATACGGTAGGGGAGAACTCGTGGGCAAATCTGCGAGCTTCAGGGGGTTTTGAGCGTCGCCGCCTGCATGGCCTTCAGGGCCGTTGCAATGGGTAGGTACAACGACATCGGCCGGCTGACGAACCGCCGAAATCGAAGATGTTCATAGAACGCAACGGCCGCCGCATCCTTTGCATCGACGACAAGCGCGAAGATGGCCGGGTCGGCACCGGCCGCGCGGCACACAGCGTCGATGACGAGCGCGCTGCCAAGTCGCCGGCCACGAAAGCGTTCATCGACGGCCAAGCGGCCGATCAGGCCGGCGGGCAGTACTCCATACCGCGGCAGGCGCTTCACCTCTTCTGGCGGAAGGTCAGACATCGGCAGGCTGGTCGCCGCAAACGTGTAGTAGCCGGCGATCATCCCAGTGGCGTCGCAGGCGACGAAGCAATTGCTGATCCGTCGCCGTACGTCCTGCGTCGCCAACTCGAGAAGATAGCGGTCGAGTGCCGCAACGCCACAAGAGAATGCCTGCCGATTGTGCGCCGTACTCAGAGGTTCGACGGTGAACTGGTCCGGCACTACCGGTCCCGAATCAAGCGACGATGGGCCTCGGCCGCACGGATCAGCGACCGTGACGGCGGCGGTGGGTTGAGAATCGCGGCGGCAAAGGCACGCTGATCTTCGACCGATAGCCGAATGATCTGCGTTTCCTCGATGGTCTTCCGGGCGGCGTCCTGCGCGGCGCCGACCACAAAATCGCTGACGCTGCGGCCCTGTAGCTCGGCCGCCCGCTTTACGATGGCGAGCGCATCAGGCGCGATTCGCGCCTCGATCCGCGCGGTGCGTGTTGACTCGGATGGCATGACAAGATCCCACGTTCGCTACGAATGTACGCCTGCATCCCGGACAATTCAAGCCCCTCCAACGCGGCCAACGCCATGCTGGATGAGGCGCTCGCCACCGACCACCCGCCGTTGCACAAGGATTCAGGCACCGGTCCATCCGTGCCTCTCCGTTTGCCGCCCGCCAAAGTCGTCAGCACACTGATTATCCCACCGGGACGGTGGCCAAGTGGAGCGGGCATTGCCAGACTCCGCGCGGCAGGGCACTGCAAAAGCGGGGCGGAAGGAGGCAGCTCATGGCGGAGATTGGCAGCGGTATCGGCCACAGCGTGCCGCGCAAGGAGGACGACCGCTACCTGCGCGGCCGCGGCGAGTTCATCGCCGACATCAGCCTGCCCGGCATGCAGGACCTCGCCTTCGTGCGCAGCCCGCTGGCGCACGCGCACATCCGCGGCATCCATGTCCCGGACGCCGCCGCCGGGCGCGTGTTCACCGCCGCGGACCTCGATGTCCGCCCGATGCAGGTCGTTTCCGCCCTGCCCGGCTTCAAGGTCTCCGCGCAGCCCATCCTCGCGCACGACAAGGTGCGCCATGTCGGCGAACCCATCGCCGTTTGCGTCGCGCCGACCCGCGCCGAGGCGGAAGACCTTGCCGCCGCCGTCACGGTCGATTTCGACGAACTGCCCGCCGTCGTCGACATGCTGGAAGCCCGCCGCCCCGGCGCGCCGCTGGTGCACGAGCACTGGGGCGACAACGTCTTCCTGGAAACCGTGGTGGAAGACGACCTGACCGCCATCCGCGCCAGCGCGCCGATCGTGGTGCGCCGCCGTTTTCGAACCGCGCGGCAATGCATGTCGCCGCTGGAAGGCCGCGGCGTGGTCGCCGTCTGGGACCGTCGGCTGGAGCAGCTTCTGGTCTACACCTCCACGCAATTGCCTCACATCGTGCGCACCGGGCTGGCGGAGTGCCTGGGTCTTGATCAGGGCCGGCTGCGCGTGGTCGCGCCCGATGTCGGCGGCGGCTTCGGCTACAAGGGCATCCTGCTCGCCGAGGAGGTGGTCGCCGGCTGGCTGACCCGTCGCCTGGGCCACCCGGTGCGCTGGATAGAGGACCGGCGCGAACAGCTCACCGGCAACGCCAACTGCCGCGAGCACCAGTACGAGATCACCGCCTACGCCGCCGCCGACGGTCGCCTGCTGGCGCTCGACGCCGAAGCCACAGTCGATGCCGGCGCCTACTCGGCCTATCCGTTTTCCGCCTGCCTGGAGGCCGCGCAGGTCGCCTCGATCCTGCCCGGTCCCTACACGATGGACGCCTACCGCTGCCGCACCTGGTCGGCGGCGACCAACAAGCCGCCGATCCTGCCGTATCGCGGCGTGGCGCGCGCCGGTGTCTGTTTCGCCATGGAACTGACACTGGACGCCATCGCCCGCGAGGCCAGGCTGGAACCGTACGAGGTCCGGTTGCGCAACCTGGTGCCGCCGGAATCGATGCCGTTCGATAACATCACGCAGAAACATTTCGACAGCGGCGACTATCCCGAATGCCTGCGCCGCGCCGTCGCCGCGATCGATCTGCCCGCGATCCGCGCGCGCCAGGCGCAGGAAACCGGCCCGCTGCGCACCGGTGTCGGGCTGTCGATTTTTTGCGAGCAGGCGGCGCACGGGACCTCGGTGTACGCCGGCTGGGGCATCCCGATGGTGCCCGGCTTCGAGCAGGCCGTCGCGCGCATGACCCCCGACGGCGGGCTGGAACTGCGCGTCGGCATCCAGAGCCACGGCCAGGGGCTGGAGACCACGCTCGCCCAGGTGGCGCACGAAGTTCTCGGTCTGCCACTTGAAAAAATCATGGTGGTGCACGGCGACACCGCGTTGACGCCGTATTCCACCGGCACCTGGGGCTCGCGCTGCGCGGTGATGGCGGGCGGCGCCGTCGCCACCGCGTGCCGCGAACTCGCTACGCGCATCGGCGCGATCGGCGCCCATCTGTTGCAGGAGCGTGCCGACGCGGTGCGGGTGGGCGACGGCGTCGTCGCCTCCGCCACCGGCTCGGTCGCGATCGAGGAGGTCGCGCGCACCTGGTACCGCCGCCCGCAGGACCTGCCGGCGTCGGTCAATCCGGGTGGCCTGGAAGTCACCGCCGGCTACAAGCCGCAGCGCGACTCCGGAACGTTCAGCTACGCCGCGCACGCCGCCGTGGTGCAGGTGGACACCGAACTGGGCGACGTCCGCATCATCGACTACGCCATCGTCGAAGACGGCGGCGTGCTGCTGAACCCGATGATCGTCGACGGCCAGGTGATCGGCGGCACCGCGCAGGGCATCGGCACCGCGCTGTATGAGGAGATGCCGTTCGATGCCAACGGCCAGCCGCTGGCCGGCACGCTGGCGGAATATATTTTGCCCGGCGCCACCGAGGTGCCCGACGCGCGCATCGACCACATGGCGACGCCGTCGCCGTACAGCGCGTTCGGCCAGAAGGGCATCGGCGAGGGCGGCGCGATCGGCCCGCCGGCCGCCATCGCCAACGCGGTGAACGACGCGCTGCGCCCGTTCGGGGTGGAGCTTACCGAGCTGCCGATCACGCCGCGCCGGCTGTTGACCGCGCTGATGAACGCCAGGATGCCGACCAAGGTGCTGGCATGAAGGCCGCCGCATTCGATCTGGCGCGGCCCGTGGACCTGGCCGACGCCGCCACGCTGCTGGCGCAGCCGGGCGCCAGCGCGCTGGCGGGCGGGCAGTCGCTCGGGCCGATGCTCAATCTGCGGCTGGCGCGGCCGGCGCTGCTGGTGCCGATCGCGCATCTGGCCGCGCTGCGCGAGGTGAGCGAGACCGCTGCGGTCGTAACGATCGGCGCCTGCGTCACCCATGCCGCGATCGCCGACGGGTTGGTGCCCGATATCGGCATGAACCTGCTGGCGCGCGTGGCCGAGGGCATCGCCTATCGTGCGGTGCGCACCCGCGGCACGATCGGCGGCAGCCTGTGCCATGCCGATCCCGCCGCAGACTGGGTCACGGTGCTGACCGCGCTCGGTGCCGAGGTGGCGACCAGCGGGGACCGCACATTGAAGCTGCGCGATTTCATTCGTGGTGCGTTCCGGACTGCGCTGAATCCCGGCGAGCTGTTGCGCGCGGTGCGGGTTCCAAAACTGTCGCCGGCGGCGCGCTGGGGCTACGTGAAAGCCTGCCGCAAACCCGGAGAATTCGCCCACGCCATGGCGGCGGTGCTGGTGGACCGTGGCGTGACGCGCGCGGTGATCGGCGCCACCGGCGGCCCGCCGATCGTGCTGGAAGGCGAAGCGGTGACGCGTGCGCCGGACCTGCCCGGACTGGACGCGGTGGACGCGCACATGCAGCGCGTCGTGCTCGGCCGCGCGATGGCGCAGGCGGGCCTGGCATGACCGCAGGGCCGACCCCGGGGCGCAGCCCAGAGCGCACACCGGCGCGCATCGCGGTGTCGCTGACGGTGAACGGTCGCGCGGTGTCGGCCGAGGTCGCGCCGCGTACCCACCTGGCGGATTTTTTGCGCGAGCACCTGCTGCTGACCGGCACACACCTGGGCTGCGAGCACGGCGTGTGCGGCGCCTGCACGCTGCTGATCGATGGCGCCCCGGCACGATCGTGCATCGCCTACGCCGCCGCCTGCGAGGGCGCGCAGGTGCAGACCATCGAGGGGCTGGAGCACGACCCGATCATCACCCTGCTGCGCGACGCCTTCACCGCCGAGCACGCGCTGCAATGCGGCTATTGCACCCCCGGAATGCTGGTGACCGCGCGCGACATCGTGCTGCGGCTGCCGGGGGCGGACGCCGACCGCATCCGCCTGGAACTCGCCGGCAACCTGTGCCGCTGCACCGGCTACGCCGGGATCGTGCGGGCGATACAGCGCGTGCTGCGGGAGAGTCCGCATGCGGACCTTGATCCACTTCGCGGCCCTCACCCCGACCTTGGTCCGCTTCGTGGTCCAAGCCCGAAGTCGGGAGAGGGAGAGGTGGGCCTGGCTACCGCGCCGCCTCTGCCCCTTGTGGGCTTGGGCGGCGCAGCGGACCAAGGCCGGGGTGAGGGGGCTGAGCCGGCACGCGGCCGCGCCCCCACCGACCAATCCATCAGCGAAACGCTTTGCCTCGCCCTGCCGCTCGACGCCGTCTGGGCAGCGCTGCAGGACCCTGCCCTGATCGCGCAGTGCGTCCCCGGCGCTCGGCTGACCTCGACCGCGCCGGACCACCTGACCGGCGAGCTGACGACCGCGCTCGGCCCGATCCGCGCGCATTTCACCGGCACGGCCCGCGTGACCTACCGTCCCGATCATACGGGGACGGTTGAAGGCGAGGGCCAGGACCTGGCGAGCAGGACCCATCTCCGCGCCAGCGCAACGTTCGCCCTGGTCGCGCCCTCCCCCGCCACCAGCGAAATCACCTTGACCGTCACCTACGCCCTGCGCGGCCCGCTGGCGCAGCTTGGCCGCGGCCCGATCGTCCGCGCCTTCGCCGCGGAGCTGGCCGAAACCGTCGCCCGGACGCTGGAGGCAAGGCTGCGCGGCACCGCGCCACCCGCCGCGCCACGCCTGCACCTGCTGCCGCTGCTGCTGCGCGCGCTGCGACGCTGGCTACGGCGCGCGGGGCTACGGCGCGCGGGGCTGTGGCGCCGCGGCCCGCGACGCTGAGATGCTGCGACGTCAAGCCGACAACCCCAAGCGTGACCTTGCCGCTCGCCCCGATGGAATTGCCGGGCGGGCGAGCGCCTGCGCGATTGGTTATATCGTTGCCACGGCGTTCGCTGCTAGGAATCCCGCCGCCGGCCTGACGTCCGCACGGGCCCAACAATCCTATCCGGGAGGGAACCACATGAAGCCGCAAGCATTCGCCATAGCCATGCTGTCCGCCGTCCTGCTCGGCGGCGTCGCCGCCCACGCGCAGCCGGCGCCGGCGGCCAACCCCCTCGACGTGATACCCGACAAGATGCCGTTCGACGTGCCCTATGGCACCCCAATCGGTCTGGACCGCGCCCAGGCGGTCATTGCCGCGGCGGTCGCGGAGGCGAAGAAGCACGATTGGAAGATGAGCGTGGCGGTGGTCGACTCCGGCGGCAACCTGGTCGCCTTCGCCCGCATGGACGGGGCCATGCTCGCCTCGGTCGCGGTGGCCGAGCACAAGGCCCGCGCCGCTGCAACCTATCGCCGCGAGACCAAGGCGTTCGAAAACGGCGTGCAGAGCGGCTTGGTCCTCCTGCTCTCGGTTGACGGGGTGATCGCCGCGCGCGGCGGCATACCGCTGGTCGAAGACGGCAAGCTGATCGGGGCCATCGGCGCGTCCGGTGGCGCCAGCTCGCAGGACGAGGTCTGCGCCAAGGCGGGCGCCGCGACCATCAACAAATAGAGCGTGATCGGCCCCTCCCGTCGATTGCTTCTCTTGCCCGGCGCATGCACATAATCAATTGGCCGAGGTCACCCTGCGCTCCGATCTCGTCGGCACCGAAGACGAGATTTTGTTCGAGCATTTGTCGGGTCGCGGGGATCCAGAGTTCCCCGGCGATCAGGCGGCCTTCTAGGTGCTGGTCTGGTGCGACGAGCCCGGGCCGGCGCCGGCAATCGATCGCCGGGTCACACCCGCGCCGCAAGGGCGAGCCTGAGGCCATCCTGGCCTGCGCTGAAGGGGTGTTGGTCGTTGACAGAGTTGGTGAAGACGCCTGATGATCATGGCTTGTTGAGACCGACCTGGTACCCAGAATGTCGGATAACTATGATGACGGATAGGCTCTCCCGCGCCAGCGTCTTGGCCTCCGAACTGTGCCGATTTGCCGGGTGGTATCTTCTGACGCACTGTCCGAGCTGCGGAAGCACCAGTGAAATAGCGGTTGACTTTCTGGCAAGGCGGTATGGTGAGCACGTCGAGATGTATACGGCTACGAGAAAATTGAGGTGCACGGAGTGCAAGGTTGAACCTGACGAAGTTCACTTGATGGAATCCTACACAGGCCCAAGGGATGATCGCACGGCCCAGCACATTCAGCTATGGGGAGATGGGTTTTACTGATGAGTACAATTGCGCAACCAATGGGATACTGCCGCTCTGTGCTGCCGACCTTCAAACGGTTTATCCACGGGAACCAGATACCCAGCCTTCAAATGAGAAGGTTCTCCTTTGAAACTTGGGGGTATCTATGGATCCTTCCGCCGATGGCGCCCCGCCAGGCGCGCGTCGTCGTCTCGCCTTCTACAACTCCCACGGCTTGGCAGTGGAGGATGTGGCGGCGGCGCACCTGGTCTGGCACGCCCTCGCGGAATATGGGCCGCCGGCGCGGCGCCTAACAGACAACAGGAAGCGGACATGGACAACAGGATTATCGCCCTCTACGACGATTTCGTGCATGGGCATTTCGACCGGCGGCGCTTTCTGGCTGAAGTTGCCCGCGTGCTGGGCAGCACCGCGGCGGCCTTGGCGACGCTGACGCTGCTGCGATCGAACTACGCGCTGGCCGCGGTGGTGGCGGAGAGCGATCCGCGCATCGGTACGCAGCGCGTCCAGTTCCAGGGCGCCACAGGCACGATGAAGGCGTATCTCGCCGAACCAAAAGCCGCCGCCAAACATCCCGGTGTGGTGGTGATCCACCAGAATCGCGGCCTTAATCCGCACATCGAGGATATTGCCCGCCGGCTCGCGACCGACGGTTATGCCGCCCTGGCGGTGGATTTCCTCTCCCCGCAGGGCGGCACGCCAGCGGACGAGGATGCGGCGATGAAGATGTTCCGCGCTGTCAATGCCGATGGCGCGGTAGGCGATGCGCGCGCTGCCGCTACATGGCTGCGCGGGCGGCCTGATGTCAATGGAAAAATCGGCATGGTCGGCTTCTGCTGGGGCGGCGATATCGTCAACCGCGTCGCAGTAACGGAGCCGAGGCTGGATGCCGCAGTGGTGCTTTACGGCCTGCCTCCGCCCAGCGCGGAGGTGGCGCGCATTAAGGCGCCATTGCTGCTCAACTACGCCGATCCGAAGCTGGACACCCGCATTGGCGCCAGGCTGCCGGATTTCGAGCAGGCGCTGAAGGCGGCCCATGTACGCTACCAAATGTACATTTATGATGGCGCCAACCACGGCTTCAACGACGACACGGCTGGCCCACGCTACGATGCGACGGCGGCAACATTAGCCTGGGGGCGCACGCTGGATTTCTTCAATCAGACGCTTTCGTAACGAGTTCGTCGGCTGGCTTCTCCGGATCTCGTCTGACGGGGTCATCGCCTCGCGCGGCGGCATACCCCTGGTCGAGGGCGGCAAGATGATCGGTGCCATCGGCGTATCGGGTGGCACCGGCTCGCAGGACGAGGTCTGTTCCAAGGCGGGTGCCGCGACCGTCAACAAGTAGAGCGTATCCGGCACCGATCGCGCGGCGCCCGCGCCCGGTCGCGCCTGGTCACCGCTGCGCGCGACCAAGCCGGCGCACCTGATGACGGCGCACCTGATGACGGCGAATGGCGTGATCAGGCGGACTTGCGCTGGCGACGCAGCCGGTCGCGTGCGGCCGCGGCGAGGAAGCGGGAGCGATTGGCGGCGACCCGGTCGATCGATCGCACCAGGTCTTCCGGCAGGGTGACATTGATACGCAGGGCGCGCGCGGGCTGCTCCGGCACGTCGAGCAGGACGGCGACGGCGCCCTTGTTGTGCCGATCCGCCATGATCGCCTCGAGGGAGGACGGCGGCGGAATGTCCTGGCCGTCGGCGTGCATCCCCTCGATATCGAAGGCCAACGCCTCGGCGGCCATGCGGCGGGCCTCGTCGAGCGTCCGGCCCGCGGTGACGCACCCCGGGAAGTCGGGGAAGTCCACGCCGTAGTCGCTGTCTGGCTTCTTTCTGAGCAGGGCGATATAGGCGTTCATGGGACTGTCTCGGTTTCACTTCTGCATGACGCTCGCTGCGGCGCGGCGTGCCAATGGGGATGTTCCGTGCTGGGTGCGGCACCCTCACCCGGCGCGCTTCGCGCTCCGACCTCTCCCGCGCAGCGGGAGAGGTGAAGATATGGAGAACGTGTCTGCCCTGTGGCCGAAGGAAGCGCCATGAAAATAACCATCCTCGACGACTACCACGACACTGTCCGCACCCTGCCGTGCTTCGGGAAACTGGCGGGCCACGACGTCACCATCCACACCGACCACGTGCAGGACACCGACGCCCTGGCCGCACGGCTGCGCGACACCGAGGCCCTGGTGCTGATCCGCGAGCGCACCAAGATCCGCACGCCGCTGCTGGAACGCCTGCCGGCCCTGCGGCTGATCTCGCAGCGCAGCGTCTATCCGCATATCGACATCGAGACCTGCACGCGGCTTGGCATCATCGTTTCGTCGAGCCAACATGCGGACACGCCCTCCTACGCCACCGCCGAGCTGGCCTTCGGCCTGATCCTCGCCGCGATGCGGCAGATCCCGCAGCAGATGGCGGCGCTGCAAACCGGGCGGTGGCAGATCGGCGTCGGCCACACGCTGCGGCACAAGACGCTCGGCATTCACGGCTATGGCCGCATCGGCAGCGTGGTCGCCGGCTACGGCCGAGCGTTTGGCATGAAAATCCTGGTCTGGGCGCGCGAGGCGGCGCGGGCGCGCGCGTTGGCCGACGGGCATGCGACGGCGCCGAGCAAGGCTGCATTCTACGAACAGGCCGATATCGTATCGTTGCACATGCGCCTGGTCGATGCCACGCGCGGCATCGTCACCGCGGCGGACCTTGCGCGGATGAAGCCCACCGCGCTGCTGGTCAACACCAGCCGCGCCCCGCTGATCGAGGCCGGCGCGCTGGTCGCGGCGCTGCGCGCGGGGCGCCCCGGGATGGCCGCGGTGGATGTGTACGAGGAGGAGCCGCTGCGCGACCCCGCGCATCCGCTGCTGACGCTGCCCAATGTGGTGTGCACGCCGCATATTGGATACGTTTCGCATGAGGAATACGAGATCCAGTTCACCGATATCTTCGACCAGATCCTCGCATATGCGGCGGGCGCGCCGATCAACGTGGTGAACCCGGAGGTGCTGGCGGCGCGCTGACCGGCGCTTTGGGCTTGTGCGTGTACACCTCTCCCGCGCTTGCGGGAGAGGTCGCGGAGCACTTGCGACGCGGGTGAGGGTCGTGCCGCACGCACCACCCTCACCCGGAGCGCTCCGCGCTCCGACCCCGCGAAGAGCGGGAGAGGTGTACAGCCAATTCAGTCCGCCGCGTCGGCGACCGGCTCGGCCTTGCGGGAACGGATCTCGGCCACCGCCGTCTCCACGTGCCGGCTGAACACGTATTCCGCCGGACGTTGCCGATCCAGCGCGATCTCCGGCGCCATCTCGCCCTCGGTGCGAATGCCCCGCGCCACCTGCGCCAACGCCCGCCACGGCCGGCGGATCGTCTCCGCCACCGCCGTCGCTTCGTAGCCGGAATGCACCATGCAGTCCGCGCACTTCTCGTAATTTCCGGTGCCGTAACGATCCCAGTCGGTCTCTTCCATCAGCTCCTTGAAACTCTTCGCGTAGCCCTCGCCCAGCAGGTAGCAGGGCCGCTGCCAACCGAAATAGGTCCGCGTCGGGTTGCCCCATGGCGTGCAATGGAAACTCTGATTGCCCGCCAAAAAATCCAGGAACATCGAGGACTGGTTGAACGCCCAGCGCTTCCCGCCCTTCTTCTGCGCCGCGAAGATGCCGCGGAACAGCTCCTTCGTCTTCCGCCGGTTCAGGAAATGCTGCTGATCCGGCGCCCGCTCATACGCATAGCCGGGCGACACGCTGATCCCGTCCACCCCCATCGCCATCACGTCATCGAAGAAACGCGCCGTCCGTTCCGGCTCCGCATTGGAGAACAGCGTCGCGTTGATGATGGTGCGGAACCCCGCGGCCTTCGCCTTGGCGATCGCCGCCACCGCGCGATCATACACGCCGGCCTGGCAGACCGACTTGTCGTGCTCCTCGCGGTCGCCGTCCAGATGCACCGACCAGGTGAACCACTTGCTCGGCTTGAACAGCGCCATCTTCTTCTCGAGCAGCAGCGCGTTGGTGCAGACGATCACGAACTTCTTGCGCGCGATCGCGCCCTCGACGACCTGCTCGATCTCGCGATGCAACAAAGGCTCGCCGCCGGCGATCACCACCACCGGCGCGCCGCACTCGTCCACCGCCTCCAGGCACACATCGACCGACAGGCGCTGGTTCAGGATCTCCGCCGGGTAGTCGATCTTGCCACACCCCGCACACGCCAGGTTGCAGCGGAACAGCGGCTCCAGCATCAGCACCAGCGGGTAGCGCT
>Ga0209415_10016571_pt1 | contig 11829 bp, 10 predicted proteins | sample PeaSoiSIISIP2007_FD_187696 | JGI IMG/M metagenome (GOLD analysis project Ga0209415, IMG submission 187696) | Peat soil microbial communities from Weissenstadt, Germany - SII-SIP-2007 (SPAdes) (version 2) | ecosystem: Environmental > Terrestrial > Soil > Wetlands > Peat | place: Germany... | reverse complement strand
TCACGCCGATCCTGTTCCGCTGGTCGGAGCTCGGGCCGACCGCGAGCGCTTTCTATCGCGCGTTGCTGACCATTCCGATCTTCTGGGTTTGGGTGGCAGTCGAAAGTCGTCGTGGCGCCCGAACCGAGCTTGCGCGCCTGCGGCTCCGGCGAGCGGACCTGTGGCTCATGGTCTTTGCGGGGGCGGTTTTCGGGATGAACATCGCGGCCTATGCGTGGGCCGTACACCTGACCTCGGTCGCCAATGCGAGCCTGCTCAGCAACCTAGCTCCGATCTTCGTCTCGCTTGCGAGCTTCCTGCTGTTCGGCGAGCGGGTGAGCCGCGGATTCATCGCCGCCATGATCGCGGCGATCGTCGGCGTCACCATCTTGGTCGGCGACAAGCTCGCCGTCGGTCGCGGCGAGATCCTCGGCGACGGGCTGGGCGTGTTCTCGTCGCTCGCCTTCGCGGGTTACCTGATGGCGATCGGCCGCTTGCGCCTGCGCCAGCGCCAGCGCTCGTCGACGGTCATGGCGGCGAGCGTCGTGGTCACCGCGCTTTGCCTCCTGGCGCTCGCGCTCGCCACGGGCGAGAGCCTATTGCCGCGGACGCTCTATGGCTGGGCAGATCTGCTCGCGCTGGCACTGATCTCGCACGCGCTCGGCCAGGGGCTGCTCACCGTCGCGCTTGCCCACGTCAGTCCCACCCTCTCGGCGGTGAGTCTGCTGACCTTGCCGGTGACGGCGGCGCTCTACGGTTGGCTGTTCTTCGCCGAGCCGCTCACGCTCAACCAGGCGATCGGCGCGCCGATGGTGCTCGCGAGCATTCTGGCTGCGCGGCTCGCGATGTTGCCTAGGCGTCCGTGACGACGGAGCGCGCGCTGTAGCGCAGGCCCATGGCGCGCCCGCGCTCGTGGAGCGAGGTCATCCACTCGTGCGCCGCCGCGGCCTTGGCCTCGCCGGGCGGCCGGCGCGCCTGCTGCGTGCGCAACCGGTCGAGCATGCCGCGGAGATCCTCGGCCTCGACGCGATCGCGGGTCATCAGCGCGCGGACCAGCGGGTCGGACAGCACGTCCTCCAGCGTGGGCTCGCGCTCGAGCTCGTCTTGGGGGTCACGCATCGGGGGTCTCCTGGGGTCTGAGCGGGTTTCTCGACCCCGCTCATGTAGTCACCCTACCCGTGGTACGCATGTGAACTCGATCACATCCCCGTCGATTTTGTCTGGCCGCGGTAATGCTGGTCCGGCGGCAATTCCACATTGAGTGCGCGTGCCCTCACATCATGCAGGAACGCCCGCAGATGATCGGGGTTCACGCGATCCCGGCGCATCATCAACTGAATCACGGGATCGGCGAGGATATCCCTCAGCTCCGGCTCGCCCGTCAGCCATCGACGCATGACACTCTCCAACTAACTCCAACAAACTCCAACGCAGCGGTGCGTCCTCATGTGACGCAGGTTACGTCGCGAACCGTGGCCGGAGTGTGACGCGGGGCACGCGCGGCGACCGAACCCATGTTTTTGCCACGCGCCACTCCGCGCTGGTCCTTCGCCTAACTTCCTTGTAAGGAGGGACGCATGACCGCCGCCCGCACCGTCCACGTCGGCAATCTCGCGATCGCCAACGACAAGCCGTTGGCGCTGATCGCGGGTCCGTGCGCGCTCGAGAGCCGCGCGCACGCGCTCGAGATGAGTCACGCGCTGGTCGAGCTCACGGGCAAGCTCGGCATCGGCCTCATCTACAAGACCTCCTTCGACAAGGCGAACCGTACCTCGCTCGAGGGTGCGCGCGGCATCGGGCTCGAGGCAGGCCTGCCGATCCTGGCGGAGATCCGCGAGACCTTCGGCTGCCCGGTGCTGACCGACGTGCACGAACCCGGCCAGTGCGCCGCCGTCGCGGAGGCCGTCGACGTCCTGCAGATCCCGGCCTTCCTCTGCCGGCAGACGGATCTGCTGGTGGCGGCCGCAAAGACGGGGCGCGCCGTCAATATCAAGAAGGGCCAGTTCCTGGCGCCCTGGGACATGACCAATGTCGCGCGCAAAGTGGCCGAGGCCGGCAACACGAACATCCTGCTCTGCGAGCGTGGCGTGAGCTTCGGCTACAACACGCTGGTCAACGACATGCGCGCGCTGCCGATCCTGGCAGAGACCGGCTATCCCGTGGTGTTCGACGCCACCCACTCGGTGCAGCAGCCCGGCGGCAAGGGCAGCTCGACCGGCGGGCAGCGCGAGTTCGTGCCGGTGCTGGCGCGCGCCGCGGTCGCGGTCGGCGTCGCCGCCGTCTTCATGGAGACGCACCAGGACCCGGACAAGGCGCCCTCCGACGGCCCCAACATGGTCAAGCTCAAGGACCTGCCCGCGCTGCTGGAGACGCTGCTGGAGCTCGACCGGTTGGCGAAGGCGCGGCCGGTCACGCTCGGCTCCTAGCGTGCGTCCTTCGACGCGCGGCTCTTCGAGCGGCTTGCTCAGGATGAGGGGCTTTCCTTGGTACTTAAATAATTCTACTTCATCCTGAGCAAGCGAAGCGCGTCGAAGGACGCACGGTGTCCATGTTCAGCAGCCCGGGAAGAACTCGATGACCGCCATCACCGACATCATCGGCCGCGAGATCCTCGACAGCCGCGGGAACCCCACAGTGGAGGTCGACGTGGTCTTGGAGACCGGCGCGGTGGGCCGGGCCGCGGTGCCGTCGGGCGCGTCGACCGGCGCGCACGAGGCGGTGGAGTTGCGCGACGGGGACATGAAACGCTACGGCGGCAAGGGCGTGCGGCGCGCGGTCGACGCGGTCAACGGCGAGATCTTCGACGCGCTTTCCGGCTTCGACGCCGAGGACCAGCTCGGCATCGACCGCACCTTGATCGCGCTCGACGGCACTCCCAACAAGAGCCGGCTCGGCGCCAATGCGATCCTCGGCGTCTCGCTGGCGGCGGCGAAGGCCGCGGCTCTAGAGGCTGGCATGCCGCTCTACCGCCAGATCGGCGGCGTCTTCGCGCGCACGCTTCCGCTGCCGCAGATGAATATCGTCAACGGCGGCGTCCATGCCGATAATCCCATCGACTTTCAGGAATTCATGATCCTGCCGGTCTCGGCGCCCACCGTGGCGGACGCCGTGCGCATGGGCTCCGAGGTGCTCCACGCCTTGCGCAAGCAGCTCAAGGACGCCGGCCACAACACCAACGTCGGCGACGAAGGCGGCTTCGCGCCCAATCTCGCCTCGGCGGACGCGGCGCTCGGCTTCATCGCGAAGGCGATCGAGGCCGCCGGCTATAAGCCCGGCGAGGACGTGGCGCTCGGCCTCGACGTCGCCGCGAGCGAGCTCTTCGAGAAGGGCAAGTACGTGCTGGAAGGCGAGGGCAAGACGCTCGACGCGGCCGGCCTCACGAAGATCTACGAGGACCTCGTGCGCCGCTATCCCATCGTCTCGATCGAGGATGGCATGGCCGAGGACGACGTTGAGGGCTGGGCGCACTTGACGCGCAGCCTCGGCGGCAAGATCCAATTGGTGGGCGACGACAACTTCGTCACCAATCCGAAGCGGCTTGCGGACGGCATCGCCAAGGGCGTCGCCAACGCGATCCTCGTCAAGGTGAACCAGATCGGCACGCTTTCGGAGACGCTGGAGACCGTGGAGATGGCGCAGCGCGCGAGCTACGGCGTGGTGATCTCGCACCGCTCCGGCGAGACCGAGGACGCAACCATCGCCGACATCGCCGTCGCCACCAACTGCGGCCAGATCAAGACCGGCTCGCTCGCGCGCTCCGACCGCACCGCGAAATACAACCAGCTCATCCGCATCGAGGAGCAGCTCGGCCCGGCCGCGCGCTACGCGGGGCGGGCGGCGTTGAAGCGATAGAGGGCTTCGGCGGCGTGATGCGGCTGTCACACTCGGGCTGGAGGTTTTCCGCGGCCTCGTCTTTGCGGCCGAGCGGACTACCTCCCTGAGCGCGGACCGGACGCATCGCGTTCGGATCAGCGCGCAACGAAGGGAGTGCACCCAATGCCGACGATCACCGTCAAGGACGGCACCGAGATCTATTACAAGGACTGGGGAACCGGGCAACCCGTCGTCTTCAGTCACGGCTGGCCGCTCTCATCCGATGCCTGGGAGGACCAGATGGTGTTTCTGGCGTCCCAGGGATACCGCTGCATCGCTCATGATCGGCGAGGCCACGGCCGCTCGAGCCAGCCGTGGGACGGTAACGAGATGGACACATACGCCGACGACCTCGCGATGCTCGTGAGGACGCTCGATCTCACGAATGCGATCCATGTCGGTCACTCCACCGGCGGCGGCGAGGTCGCCCGCTATATCGGCCGTCATGGCACGAAACGCGTTGCCAAGGCCGTGCTCATCGGCGCCGTCCCGCCGCTCATGCTCAAGACGGACGCCAATCCCGCGGGCACGCCAATCGAGGCGTTCGACGGCATTCGCGCCGCTGTGCTCGCCGACCGCTCGCAATTCTTCAAAGATCTGAGCGCGCCGTTCTATGGCGCCAACCGGCCGGGCGCCAAGGTCTCACAGGGCCTACGCGATTCCTTCTGGCTGCAGGGCATGCAGGCCGGCTTTAAAGCGGTCATCGATTGCATCAAGGCTTTCTCCGAGACGGATTTCACCGGGGATCTCCGGGAGTTTGACGTGCCAACCCTGATCTTGCACGGCGACGACGATCAGATCGTTCCGATCGGCGCCGCCGCGTTGCCGTCCGCGAAGCTGGTGAAGGACGCGCGCCTCGAAATCTACAAGGGCGCGCCTCATGGCATGTGTTCGACCCTGAAGGAAAAGGTGAATGCTGAGCTCCTGGCGTTCATCAAGGCTTGAGGGATTTGACAGCCGCGCGTGGCCGCTGTTAGCGTGGATGATATGAGCACGACCCGCACTTCCCGGGCGCAACGCCAACGTCGGAAATCCGGCGGCGGCCCCGTGCGTTCGGTGTGGGTCGGCGCGTTGGCGGTCGGATCGTCTCGCTAGCGCCTGAACACTCGAGCTTTAAGGCCCCGCCGAGACGCGTCGGCGGGGCCTTTTTCGTTTGCCGGCGCGTTCCCTGATCCAACCCATGGGAGTGTATCGCGATGGACCTCAGCCTCTATCTCACCTTCGTGCTGGCGACTGGCATCCTGATCCTGATCCCCGGGCCCAACGTGTCGCTGATCGTCGCCAACAGCGTCGCCTACGGGACGCGCTACGGCTTGCTCACGGTGGCGGGCACCAGCTCCGCCGTCGTGGTGCAGCTTCTCATCACTGCGCTCGGCATGACCGCGATTCTGGGTGCGCTCGCCTATTGGTTCGAGTGGATCCGCTGGTTGGGCGTCGCCTATCTCGTCTATATCGGCATCAAGCAGTGGCGCGCCGCGCCGATCGATCTCACGAAAACGCGGCCACAGCCGAAATCGCCGCGGGCGATCTATTTTCGCGGGCTCCTGGTTTCGCTCTCGAACCCGAAAACGCTGCTGTTCTACGGCGCGTTCTTTCCGCAGTTCATCACGATGTCGGCGAGCCCCGGCGCGCAGCTCGCGCTGTTGTCGGCGACGTTCCTGGCGATCGCGGTGACGCTCGATGGCTGTTGGGCCCTGCTCGCCGGTCGTGTGCGCGGCTTCCTGGCGGCGCGTGGCCGGCTTAGGAACCGCGTCTCCGGCGGCCTGCTCATCGGCGCGGGCCTCGGCCTCGCCATGGCGCGGCGGCAGTAAGGTCCGCTCAGCGTGGCAATTCTGGCATTTATGTTGCGATGCGAGTCGATGGGGTTGACGGCGGGACTCCCACGTGATTCCCTCAACGTCCATGCGAGTCGTGCATGAGCTGCGCCGGCGCGGACGCGCCATCACCGGGCCGGTGCTCGGCATCAGCCTGGTCTGCTATTTCGCCTACCATCTGTTCGTGGGCGATCGCGGCTTGCTGGCGTGGATGGAACTGACCCAGGAGCTGCGCGACGCGAAGGCAACGCTGACGGCACTCGACGTCGAGAGGGACACGCTCGAGCGTCGCGTCGGGCTGCTGCAGCCCGAGCATCTCGATCCCGACATGCTCGACGAGCGCGCGCGAGCCACGCTGAACCTCGTAGGCCCCAACGAGATTGTCATTCCGCTGACGGCGGGATCCTCGAACTAGCTGCTGTTCCGGGCCTCGCGCGATCTTGATCGGGCGGCGCAGGCCTCCCGTGCTCAAATCGCGCGGCGGCAAGTTGGCCCGGCAAGCGTCGGCGTGCCGATTCAGGTCAGTTAACCGGAATCGCGTTAATTGTCATTTTGCTTTGCAAAACAAGAATTTGCCCCCGATTGGGGTTGCAATGACCGATTTGGCGAGCCATCTTAGCCCGAACGTCGCCGGCGGGGCGGCGGCACGGCCGGGAGGCTCTCGATGGCAGTAGCAAAGCGCAAGGTCCGACCGCTGAAGCCCGAGGAGCCCGCGGTCGAGCCCGAGCGCTTGCTGAAGTTCTACCGCGACATGCTGCTGATCCGGCGCTTCGAGGAGAAGGCGGGCCAGATGTACGGCATGGGGCTGATCGGCGGCTTCTGCCATCTCTACATCGGCCAGGAAGCGGTCGTGGTGGGCGTCCAGGCCGCGGTCCAGAAGGGCGACACCATCATCACGTCTTATCGAGATCACGGGCACATGCTCGCGACCGGCATGGACCCCAAGGGCGTGATGGCGGAGCTCACGGGGCGCCGAGGCGGCTACTCCAGGGGCAAGGGCGGCTCGATGCACATGTTCAGCCGCGAGCAGAACTTCTTCGGCGGCCACGGCATCGTCGGCGCGCAGGTTCCGATCGGCGTCGGCCTCGGCTTCGCCCACCGTTATCGCGGCAATAATCTGGTCTCCATCACCTATTTTGGCGACGGCGCGGTCAACCAGGGTCAGGTCTACGAGAGTTTCAACATGGCGGCGCTCTGGAAGCTGCCCGTGGTGTTCGTGATCGAGAACAACCGGTACGGGATGGGCACGTCGGTCACCCGCAGCTCTGCCTCCCACGATCTCTACGGCCGCGGCGCGCCCTTTGGAATTCCCGGGCATCAGGTCGATGGCATGAGCGTGCTGGCGGTGAGCCAGGCTGCCGAGGAGGCGCTCGCCCACGCGCGCGGCGGCAAGGGTCCGTACATCCTGGAGATGCTGACCTATCGCTACCGCGGCCACTCCATGTCCGATCCCGCGAAGTACCGCAGCCGCGACGAGGTCTCGCGCATGCGCTCGGAGCACGATCCGATCGATCAGGTGCGCAAGCGCATTCTCGACGCGAATATCGCCGACGAGACCAAGCTCAAGGAGATCGACAAGGAGGTCAAAGACCTTGTCACCGCCGCGGCGGACTTCGCCCAGGAGAGCCCCGAGCCCGATCCATCCGAGCTTTGGACGGACGTGTTGGCGGAAGCCTGATCGTGCGTCCTTCGACGCGCTTCGCTTGCTCAGGATGAGGGGCTTATGAGCTTCCACGAAGAGAAGATCCTCATCCTGAGCAAGGGCCGATAGGCCCGCGTCGAAGGACGCAACAATGGCCGTTGAATTCAAGGAAGACCCATGGCGATCCACGTATTGATGCCTGCGCTCTCGCCCACCATGACTGAGGGCAAGATCGCGAAGTGGCACAAGAAAGTGGGCGATTCCGTGAAAGCCGGCGACGTGCTCGCCGAGATCGAAACGGACAAGGCCACCATGGAAGTGGAGGCCGTGGATGAAGGCGTGCTCGCCAAGATCGTCGTGCCCGAGGGCACCGAGCATGTCGCCGTGAATTCGCCGATCGCGGTGCTCGCCGCCGACGGCGAAAGCGTGGACGCGGCGGCGGGCGGCCGTGCCTCTCCTGCACCTCAGCCCGCGCCCGGGCAACCGGCGGCGCCTCAGCCTGCGCCCACCGCGAAGCCAGCGCCGGTTCCGGCGGCGCCCGCGGCTCCCGTGGCCAAGACACCGGACGTGGAGCCGGAGTGGACGGGCCAGACCGTCAATCTCACGGTGCGCGAGGCACTGCGCGATGCGATGGCGGAGGAGATGCGCCGCGACGACAGCGTGTTCCTCATGGGCGAGGAGGTCGCGGAGTACCAGGGCGCCTACAAGGTCAGCCAGGGCCTGCTCGAGGAGTTCGGCGCCCGCCGCGTGATCGACACGCCGATTTCCGAGCACGGCTTTGCCGGGCTCGGCATCGGCGCGGCCTTCGCGGGGCTCCGGCCCATCGTCGAGTTCATGACCTGGAATTTCGCCATGCAGGCGATGGACCAGATCATCAATTCCGCCAGCAAGACGCGCTACATGTCGGGCGGGCAGATGGGCTGCCCGATCGTGTTCCGCGGCCCCAACGGCGCGGCCTCGCGGGTCGCGGCTCAGCATTCCCAGGATTACGCGAGCTGGTTCGCGCACGTGCCGAGCCTCAAGGTGGTCTCGCCGTTCAGCGCGGCCGATCACAAGGGGTTGCTCAAATCGGCGATCCGCGACCCCAATCCCGTGATCATCCTCGAGAACGAGCTGCTCTACGGCCATAGCTCGCCGGTCCCGGTGCACGACGACTGGATCGTGCCGATCGGCAAGGCGCGCGTGCTGCGCGCGGGCGACGGCGTGACGCTGGTGGCGCACTCGCGCATGGTGGAGGTGGCCCTCGCCGCCGCGGAGGCACTCGCGGGCGAGGGCATCTCGGCGGAGGTCATCGACCTCCGGACTATCCGCCCGCTCGACATCGAGACCATTCTTGCCTCGGTCAAGAAGACCAACCGCATCGTCTCGGTCGAGGAGGGCTGGCCCTTCGCGGGCATCGGCTCGGAGATCGCGGCGCAGATGATGGAACACGCCTTCGATTGGCTCGATGCGCCGGTGGCGCGGGTCTGCGGCAAGGACGTGCCGCTGCCCTACGCGGCCAATCTCGAGCGCCTGGCGTTGCCGCAAATCGCCGATGTCGTCGCCGCGGCGAAAGCCGCGACCTACCGCTGACCCGAGCCGGACCCGTCTGAGAACAAGAGGAAGACCGATGCCCATCGAGGTCCTGATGCCCGCGCTCTCGCCGACCATGACGGAGGGCAATCTCGCCAAATGGCACAAGAAGGTCGGCGACGCCGTCAAGGCCGGCGACCTCATCGCTGAGATCGAGACCGACAAGGCCACCATGGAAGTGGAGGCGGTAGACGAGGGCGTGGTAGGCGAGCTCGTGGTGCCCGAAGGCGCGCAGGGCGTGAAGGTGAACGCGGTGATCGCGCGCTTGCTGGGCGAGGGCGAGGACAAGGCGGCGCTGAAGAGTGCGACAAAGCCGGAGCCCAAGGCCGCTCCCGCGCCGGCGCCGAAGCCGCAGGCAGCGGCTCCCGCGCCTCAGCCGGCGCAGGCAAAGCCATCATCGGCTCTCGCTCCCACACCAGCGGGGGATCTCGCGGCGAATGGCGCCGATCGCGTGTTCGCGAGCCCGCTCGCGCGCCGCATGGCGGCGCAGGCGGGTGTCGACATCGCGCGGCTTAGGGGCAGCGGTCCCCACGGGCGGATCGTGAAGGCCGATATCGATGCCGCGTTCCAGGGCGGCGCGCCGCCACGCGCGCCGAGCACGGCCACTGCCGCCGTGGCGCCGAAAGCCCCGCCGATGGCGGCGACGCCCAGCATGGCCCAGGTGGCGGCGCTCGCGGGGAACGCGCCCTATACGCCGATCCCGCATACGACCATGCGGCGCACCATCGCGCGGCGGCTCACCGAGGTGCAGCAGAGCGTCCCCGTTTTCTATCTCACCGTCGATTGCGAGATCGATGCGCTGCTCAAGGCGCGGGCCGACGTCAACGCGCAGGCGGAGTCCAAGATCTCCGTCAACGACTTCGTGATCAAGGCGGCGGCGTTGGCGCTCAAGAAGGTGCCCGCGGTGAATGCGTCCTGGAGCGAGGACGCGGTGCTGCGCTGGACCGGCGTCGACGTCTCGGTCGCGGTCGCACTCGATGACGGCCTCATCACGCCGATCATCCGCACCGCCGACCAGAAGGGCTTGGCGCAGATCTCGGCGGAGATGAAGGACCTCGCCACCCGCGCGAAAGCCAACAAGCTCAGGCTCGAGGAGTTCCAGGGCGGCACCTTCTCGATCTCGAACCTCGGCATGTTCGGCGTGAGCGAGTTCACCGCCGTCATAAACCCGCCGCAATCCTGCATCCTCGCGGTCGCTGCGGGCGTGCAGCAGCCGGTGGTGCGCGACGGGGTGGTCGCGATCGCCACCGTCATGCGCTGCACGATCTCCTGCGACCACCGCGTGGTCGACGGCGCCACCTCCGCGAAATTCATGAACGCCTTCAAGAAATACATCGAGTCTCCCGTGACGATGCTGCTGTAGTCTGTTGTTCGCAATGCGCCGGTGCCTCCCTCTGATCCCTCTCCGCCCTTGGGGGCGGAGAGGCAAGGTGAGGTGGGGGAACCTCCGGCGCTTGCAACATGTCGCGCCACCCGAGGCAGGTCAGACGCACACACTTTCGATTGACGCAACGGCGCCCCCCCACCTCACCTAACCTCTCCGCCCCCGAGGGGCGGAGAGGGAATGGATCGAGTGAGGAGCGAGAATTAGGAGAGCAACTTGGCCGAGACATCCTTCGATCTCGTCATCGTGGGCGGCGGACCCGGCGGATACGTCGCGGCGATCCGGGCCGCGCAGCTCGGCATGAAGACCGCGGTGGTGGAGCGCGAGCACCTCGGCGGGATCTGTCTCAACTGGGGCTGCATTCCCACCAAGGCGTTGCTGCGGACGTCGGAGATCAATCACCTCCTGCAGCATCTCGGCGACTACGGGTTCTCCGCCAAGGACGTCAGCTTCGACCTCAAGAAGATCGTCGAGCGGTCGCGCAAGGTGGCGAAGCAGCTCTCGAACGGCGTCGGCTTCCTGATGAAGAAGAACAAGATCACGGTGCTCGACGGGCACGCCACGCTGAAGGGCGGCGGCAAGCTCGGCGTCGCCAAGGACGGCAAGCCGGTCGCGGATCTCGCGGCGAAGCATATCATTCTCGCGACCGGCGCGCGGGCGCGCTCGCTGCCGGGCCTCGAGCCCGACGGCAAGCTCGTGTGGACCTACAAGGAGGCCATGATACCGGACCGGTTGCCGAAATCGCTGCTCGTGGTGGGCTCGGGCGCGATCGGCATCGAGTTCGCGAGCTTCTACCGGGACCTCGGCGCCGAGGTGACCGTGGTCGAGGTGCTGCCGCGGGTCTTGCCGGTCGAGGACGAGGAGATCTCGGCCTTTGCCCAGAAAGCCTTCACGAAGCAGGGCATGAAGATCCATGTCGGCACGACCGTGAAGGCGCTCAAGAAGGGCGCAGACAGCGTCACCGCCACGCTCCAGGCCGGCGACAAGACGACGGAAGTGACGGCGGATCGGGTGATCCTCGCGGTCGGCATCGTCGGCAATGTCGAGACCATCGGCCTCGAAAAGACCAAGGCGAAGGTCGAAAAGACCCATGTGGTGGTGAACCAGTGGTGCGAGACCGGCGAGCTCGGGCTCTACGCCATCGGCGACCTCGTGGGTCCGCCGTGGCTCGCGCATAAGGCGAGCCACGAGGGCGTGCTCTGTGTCGAGCACATCGCCGGCCTCAACAACGTGCATCCCCTCAATGTCCGCAATATCCCCGGCTGCACCTATTGCCGGCCGCAGGTCGCGAGCGTTGGCTTGACCGAGGCCGCCGCCAAGGCGGCGGGGTACCAGGTCCGCGTTGGCAAGTTCCCTTATATCGGCAACGGCAAGGCGATCGCGCTGGGCGAGCCCGAGGGCCTCGTCAAGACCGTGTTCGACGCCAAGACCGGCGAGCTCCTGGGTGCGCACATGGTGGGCGCCGAGGTGACCGAGCTCATCCAGGGTTACACGGTCGCCAAGACGCTCGAGAGCACCGAGAGCGAGCTCATCGAGACGATCTTCCCGCACCCGACGCTGTCGGA
>Ga0209415_10016570_pt1 | contig 11830 bp, 10 predicted proteins | sample PeaSoiSIISIP2007_FD_187696 | JGI IMG/M metagenome (GOLD analysis project Ga0209415, IMG submission 187696) | Peat soil microbial communities from Weissenstadt, Germany - SII-SIP-2007 (SPAdes) (version 2) | ecosystem: Environmental > Terrestrial > Soil > Wetlands > Peat | place: Germany... | reverse complement strand
CCTATTTCGCAATTTACGCCATCGCCGCCTTCCTCATAGAAGTGGGAGTAAGAACTACCCTTGTGAACGGATATTTTTTGTCCGCCCTCACGCTCTGCTTTGTGGGGTGGTTTAGCATATTTAAGCCACAACCCCTGACAATTGAGTGAAGCTTCGCGCGCGGCGGGATGCGCATCACCCCGCCGCGCATATCACAGAGTTACTTGTGGGGACACTCTGGCGGGCAGGTTGGAAACGGCACCGCGCTGCTGTGCGCAGACGGCATGGCCTGAAGGGCGATGATTCCGGCGGCGGCGAGTGCGAGCCAGAGAGTTAGAGTCAGCTTCTTCATGTTGATTCTCCTTGAACTGGGTGGTACCGCAGCCCTGCAATCAGGCCCGCGGTCCGTGAATTCCGACGAATTCGGGATCAACATTATCAGACGCATTCTCCAGGGGGGATAGAACCAAAGTTCTGGTCAGTTCTGTCAGTAATGGTAGTTTATTGAACGCGCCGACTTAGATATATTAGCGGATTATTCTGTTTACTAGAAACCTATTCCCTGCATGAAATCGGTGGAGTGGATGGCCCTAACTCCTCGGTCACCAACGATCTTCCAGTAAGTCCCTGGCTGGTTTCCGGGCGATGAGCGGCCGGTTGAGGTATTGAATCACCGGCGCCATGGCGCGGAATCGGGTCACGATCTCGCCCTGGAGTTTCGGCGTTGTGGCCAGACCGGGATCCAGGGCTACATCCAGGATCCAGTCTTTCATTTTGATAAAACTGGCGGCTGGATGTTCTGGATCGAAGCCTTTGGGAGATCGCGTCAAAGCGTCCCCCTGCAGGCCGCCGGCCAGTTTGCGGGCCTTTTTGTCCGCCAGAACCCGGGTCAGCTCCGCGTGTGTATCCGCGATGTGATTGCGCACCAAAAGGGTCACATCGCGATCCGGATGCCAAATGCCGGCCGCGACTTCGATGGTGTCGTGGGAGACGCTGAAGTAGAAACCTCCGGTGCCCAACCTTTCACCGCCGCGCCGGGCAAAGGACGCCGCGATGTGCGTTTTGTAGGGCGTTTTATCGGCGCTGAAGCGCGTGTCGCGGTAGATCCGAAAGACCGCCTTCTTCGGCTCGGTCACATACTCCGGCGCGAATTTGGCCAGCTCGCTGTTGATCCCGCTGACCAGCTCCAGCATTGGCGTCTTCACGTGCTGCTCGAATAGATGTTTTCGCGGCTGAAACCACTCCCGCCGATTATTGCGCTTCAAACTGCGAAAGAACTTCAGCATCTCTTCAGGAAAACCAGCAAAGGCAGTTGGCACTAGAACGCTCCCATATAATTTGACAAGATGACCGTCCCCAAAGAGATTGTCCGCCAGCTTGCCAGCCTTCCCAATGTAACCGTGTCGGAGGGGATGTTGCTGAGCGATCGTACGCGATTTGGGATCGGCGGACCGGCGACCCTTTACCTGGAAGCCGCTTCTGAGACGGCTTTCGCGGCAGCGTTGCGAATTGCGAAGTCCAGCGCGGCGAACTGTAGTGTCATCGGCTCGGGAACGAATCTGATTGTCTCCGACGACGGGTTCGACGGCATCGTCTTGCGATTCACTGCCAATCAGATTTCGAACGACGGAGCCAAGGTGCGCGCCGAAGCGGGAGCGGAACTGCAGGCCCTGGTCGACTATGCGATCGAACATGGTCTGCGGGGGATGGAGACCATGACCGGCATTCCGGGATCGGTGGGCGCGGCCGTCTACGGCAACGCGGGCGCCTACGGGCATTCAATCGACGAGCGCGTAGAACAAGTCCGGTTTCTGGATCGCGATGTGGTACGCAGTTTCACCGCGCCGGAATGCCACTTCCGTTATCGTGAAAGCATTTTCAAGGGGCACAAGGACTGGATCATCTTGAGCGTTGAATTGCACATGACGCCGGCGCCCGCCGCCGAGTTGCGCCGGACCGCGGACGAGATACTGAAAGTTCGGCTCGCCAAATATCCGGCCGACATGAAGTGCGCCGGGAGTATCTTCAAGAATCTGATCCTGGCCGAATTGCCGGAGGGCGTGCGAGGGCAAATTCCGGACCGGGTCATCCGCGAAGGCAAGGCCCCCTCGGCCTATTTCCTGGAGCAAGTGGGCGCCAAGGGAATGCACAGCGGCGGCGTGCGCGTGGCGGATTATCACGCTAATTTGATATATAACGATGGCGGCGGCACGGCGCGAGAATTACGGGAACTGATTGACGATCTGAAGCTCCGGGTGCGCTCGAAGTTTGGCCTGGAACTGGAAGAAGAAGTGCAGTATATAGGTTTTTCTGGCAAGGCCGATTGAGTATTATGCTTAAGGTGATGCGGTTCTTGGGCCTTTTCGCCTGGGTGGTATGCCTTCCGATGGCGTGGGCCGCCGATCGTCCAGCGCCGGTCATTGTCGAATTGTTCACCAGCGAAGGCTGCTCCAGTTGCCCCGCGGCGGATCGTTTGCTGGCGCGGTTGGAACAGACCCAGCCCGTGCCCGGGGCGCAAGTGATCGCGATCGAAGAGCACGTCGACTATTGGAACCAACTGGGCTGGACCGATCCGTTCTCGTCGCCGCAATATCGCGCGCGGCAGAACGATTATGCAGTCGCGTTTCGTGCCGGCAACATCTTCACGCCGCAAATGGTCGTCAATGGGATGGTGCAATTCGTCGGCAGCGATATGAACCGCGCTTATCACGAAATTGGAGCGGCTGCGCAGGCCGAAACAACTCAGATCGATCTCGGAACCGCCCCCAACTCCCGCGACCCGGAACTGCTGGATCTCTCGGTGCACCTCACGAATTCGAAGACCACCAAGTTACGCGACTCCCAGGTTTACCTGGCCGTTACCGAAAACAGCTTGATGACCTTCGTACAGCGCGGAGAAAACGCCGGGCATACAGTGCGTCATTCGGCCGTGGCTCGCAGCTTTGGCGTGATCGGAAAAGTGGATCCGAAGGGCGCCAGCGGCGGCCAATTGGTTTCCACTCTGCGCCTGCCTCGTGAATGGAAGCGCGAGAACCTGCGCGCCGTGGTTTTCGTCCAGGAGCGCGAGTCTTTCCGCATCACCGGCGCGAGCGTCGTCGATCTGCATTAGAGCGCGCAGCCACAATCCAGGCCGCTCATATTAGAATCAAGACTATGCCCATTGTCGTTGTTGGTTCCGTGGCCTATGACGGAGTTGAGACTCCGCATGGCAAAGTTGATCGCATGCTGGGTGGCGCGTGCACGTACATCTGTTTGGCCGCCAGTTATTTTTCTAAGACCAAGATAGTCGCCGTGGTTGGCGACGACTTCGCTGCTGAAGACGAGAAACTGCTGTCCGACCGAGGGATCGATCTGGAAGGCTTGGAGCGCGTTAAGGGAGGCAAGACCTTTTTCTGGGCCGGCGTCTATTCCCATGACATGAACGATCGCACCACATTGCGCACCGATCTGAACGTGTTCGCGGACTTCAACCCGAAGCTGCCGGAGAGCTACAAGAAAGCGCCCTACCTGTTGCTCGGCAACATTCAGCCGGCTCTCCAGCGCAGCGTTCGCCAGCAAATGAACGGCCTGCGGCTGGCCGGCGGCGACACCATGAATTATTGGATCCAGGATTTTCGAGAGGAGCTGCTGAAAACCATCCAGGATTGGGACTTCCTGCTCATCAATGACGGCGAAGCCCGCATGCTCTCCGGAGAGAACAACCTGAAGCTCGCGGCCGCCACAATCATGGCGATGGGGCCGAAGACGCTGGTGATCAAGCGCGGCGAATATGGGGCCATTCTGTTTCACAAGGACTCGCACTTCATGGTTCCCGGGTATTTGCTCGAAAAGGTTTTTGATCCCACCGGCGCCGGCGACTGTTTCGCGGGCGGCTTCATCGGGTACCTGGCTCAGCAGGGTGTCGACCTCAAAGCGGGACACGTGAGCGCCAAGGAAATCAGCCGCGCGGTGATCTATGGCTCCGTCATGGGCAGCTTCTGCTGCGAGAAGTTTGGCGTGGATCGTTTCCGCACGCTCACCCGTAAAGAGATCGACGCGAGGTTTCAGGAGTTTCGGGACTTCACCGAGTTTTGAAACCGGCACATTGAAGCACATCTGGATCGAACTCACGCTGGTTTTCGTGGTGATGGCCGCGATCGGCGGCCTCGCGACAGCTTACATAAATCATTCCGGCTGGACTTTGTACTATGGCGACGCCGAGGCGCATCTCAACATCGCTCGGCGCATTGTGGATTCCCGGCGGCCGGGGTACAACCAGATCGGGACCGTTTGGCTGCCGCTGCCGCATCTGTTGATGCTCCCTTTCGTACGCCGCGATGACTTATGGCGCAGTGGATTGGCGGGCGCCATCCCTTCCTCGGCTTGCTTCATTTGCGCCGGTGTTTTTCTCTACGCGGCAATCCGGCGGGCCGCGCATTCGTCGTCGGCTGCGGTGGCGGCGCTGGGACTGCTGGCGCTGAATCCAAATCTTTTGTACTTGCAAGGGACTCCGATGACCGAGGCTGTGGTGCTGGCAGCATTGATGGCGCTGCTGTACTTTACCGTTGTATTTCGAGAAACCCAATCGTTCGCCGCGGTGATTGGCGCGGGCATCGGCAGCGTGGCAGCGTCGCTGGGGCGATACGAGGGTTGGTTCGTGATCCCGTTCGTCGCACTCTATTTCCTGTTTGCCGGTCGAAAGTGGACGCGCCGGATCGGCGCCCCCTTGGTGTTCGCGGCCATTGCTCTGCTTGCTCCGCTGTACTGGCTGGGGCACAATTGGTGGCTCTATTCCAACGCGCTCGAATTCTATGACGGGCCCTATTCGGCCATGAGCATCTACCGGCGCGCGCTGGCGCAGAACATGGTGCCCTACCGCGGCGATCACGATTGGCAGGCAGCCTGGCTGTATTACCGCACTGCCGTCCAGATGTGCGCGGGCTGGACTGCGGTGATCATCGCCATCGCGGGCCTCGTCGGCGGCATTTATAGGCGCGTGTGGTGGCCAATTCTTTTTGCCGCTTTGCCGCCGGTGTTCTACATCTGGAGCATGCACTCGGGAGGCACCCCGATTTACGTTCCGACGCTGTGGCCGAATTCGTACTACAACACGCGCTACGCGGTGGCGGCGCTTCCGCTGCTGGCAATCGCGGGAGGCTGTCTGGTTCTTATCGCGAGCAAGCGCTGGCGTCCGTGGGTGGCCGTCGCGATTCTGATTGCGGCCGCGACGCCGTGGCTGATCCGGCCACAGCCCAGCGATTGGGTGACGTGGAAGGAATCGCAAGTCAACTCCGTTAACCGGCGGGCCTGGACCCAAGGCGCAGCACAGAGCCTCACGCCGGTCTATCATTCGGGCGCCGGAATTATCACCAGTTTTGGCGACCTTTCGGGAATCCTGCGGGCGGCGGGAATCCCGTTGCGCGAGGCGCTATATGATGGCGACGAACTAGAATGGATGGCAGCCACGATGCGCCCCGATCTGTTTCTGCACGAAGAGTGGGCGGTGGCGATGGCCGGCGATACGGTGGCGACTACCATCCTGAAGTCAGGTTTCCAGCACGGGCCCCGCTATCATTTAATACAAACCGTCAAAGTGAAAGGCGCGCCCGTGATCGAGATTTACAAACGAGATTAATTGATTGTGATTCCTTTTACCAAAGCGCATGGCGCTGGAAACGATTTTTTGCTGAGCTGGGCCGAGCAGGTTCCGGCGATTGACTTGCCGTCGACTGCGCGCGCCATCTGCGATCGACACACCGGCATCGGCGCGGACGGTTGGATGCTGGTTCGCGATCGCTCCATTCGCTTGTTCAATGCCGATGGCAGCGAGGCCGAGATGTCGGGCAACGGGACGCGCTGCGCGGCGGCGCTGCTGATCGATTCGGGACGGGCGGCGGGCGATCTTGTTATTACTACCGGCGCGGGCCCGAAGCATCTTCGTTTGCTCGAGCGCAACGGCCGACGGTTCCTGTTCGAGATGGACATGGGCACGCCCAAGTTCAACCAGAGCCAGATTCGCTTTTCCCTGCCCTTGCGGCGTGGCGCGCAAGAGGTCACAATTCTGGACGTCGGCAATCCGCAGTGCGCGGTTTTCGTGGATGCTTTTCCGCCAGATTGGGAGGCGCTGGGCGCGGAAATCGAGGGCCACGCTCATTTTCCGAAGCGAACCAACGTGTCGTTCGTTCGCGTGGTCGATGAACACGCCATCGAAACGCGTTTTTACGAGCGTGGCGCAGGAGTAACGCTGAGTTCGGGCACCGGATCCACGGGCGCAGCGGTGGCGGCGATACTTCGCAAGCTGACTACGAGTCCCGTGACGGTGCGCACTCCGGCTGGTGAAGCGCTGCATTTGCGATGGGACGATTCGGTGTACCTGACCGGGCCCGCGGAGATCATCGGGTCGGGCGAGTTCTATGTTTAGGTGGCTCACTCGGCCCTCAACGCCTCCACTGGATCCACGGTAGTGGCTCGCCTCGCCGGGATGTAGCTCGCCAACGCCGCAGCTGCGAGCAGGAACACCGGAACGACGGCATAGGTCAGGGGATCGAGAGCGGTGATTCCGAATAGCAGCGACGCCATCAGCCGCGTCAGTCCGGCGGCTGCGATCATCCCGAGCGCCGCGCCAATTCCCGCCAGCACCAGCCCTTGGCGCACGAACATTTGCCGAAGCTCGGAGGCCTGCGCGCCCAGAGCCACGCGGATGCCGACCTCGCGCGTCCGTTGCGAGACGGCGTACGCGATCACGCCGTAAATCCCGACGATGCCCAGCAGCAGGGCCATGCCACCTGCGATTGCCAGCATCACCAGTGTGAAGGAAGTACGCGCCATGGACTGATCGTAGAGGTCCTTGAGCGTACGCACCCGGAATACCGGCAGGTTGGCGTCCACCGACCAGATCGCCTGGCGGGCCTCGTTCAGGAAGCTCTCCGTGGCGGCCCGTTTGGTGCGCACCACAAACGCACCGAAGCGGGTGACGCTCACGGCTTCGTCCCCAAAGCGGTCCTTCATCGCGGGCCAGTAGGCGAACGCGGGCGGCTTCTCCTGGGGTCCCGCATCGTAGACGTCCGCAGCCACGCCCACAATCTCTCTCCAAGCGTCATCGTTATAGCCCGACCGGATTCGCTTACCGAGCGCGGCGCTCGCGCCACCCCACTGCTCCCGCGCCAGGTTTTCCGAAACGATGGCAACGCGGCGTTTGTCATAGAGGTCGGTCCAGGTCAAGTCGCGTCCCGCAATTAGAGGCGTCCCGGTGGTCTTGAAAAACCCCGGTGTGATGGATCTGAATTGCCGCAGGGGAGGAAGCTGGCCGGCACGGTAGGTCTTGTCTTCCGCGTAGATCGGGTTAAAGCCGTGAAGCCCTTCGAGCGGTGCGTCTTCCGCAAACGCTACCGATGTGACGCCCGGAATCGATGCCAGCTTATCCACCATCTGGTTCTGCATGCGCATCACTTGTTCGGGATCTTTCACCTGCTCCGGATAGATCAAAATGCGCAGCAACTGGACTTCCTCCGGTCGCGTGAATCCCGGCTCAACGTTCCGCAGAGCCTGAAAGGTGCGAATCATCAGGCCGGCGCCGACCAAGAGCAGTAGCGCCAATGCTACCTGCCCGACAACCAGCGTATTGCGAGCCCGGTGGTGTTCGCGGCCGTGGCTGAAGCTTCGTCCGACGCCGCGAAGCGCTGTCGCCACCTCGGGCGCCGCGTACTTCAGGACGGGGATCAGGCCGAACAGCAGGCCCGCCAGCAGGGAAACGATGAGTGAAAAGCCCAGCACCACCGGATCGATTCCGATTTCACTCAACCGGGGCAGCGTTTGCGGTCCCTTCGCGATCAGAATTCGAATCGCTCCGTAGGCAAGCCCTAACCCGAGCGCGCCGCCCAGAATCCCCAGCACCGCGCTTTCGAGTAACATTTCGCGCGCGATGGCTCTCCAGCCGGCGCCCAGCGCGGCTCGAATGGCCATTTCATGTTGCCGGCTCTCGGCACGCACCAGCAGCAGATTCGCTACATTCGCGCAGGCGATCAACAGCACCAGCCCGATGGTCCCCATCAGAACCCACAACACAGTGCCGATGTTCCCAACCACCTCCTGCTTTAAGGGCTGAAGCTTCGGTCCAAAGCGTGCGCCTTCAAAAACGGCGCGAGGGAATCCGGGCGGAGCCGGCCACGCCTTCAGCCAGATCGCGAGCATCCTGGCCTGATCGGCGTTGGCTTGCTGCAGCGTGACGCCAGGCTTGAGCCGCGCTATTCCGTCGTAACTGAATCCTCCCAGGAACAGTTTGTCGCGTTCGAACCGCTGCGGCAGAATCAGGTCGGGTTTGTTTCGGAAGTCGAAGCCCGCCGGCATTACGCCGATCACCGTGTGCGGGTGCTGATCTATCGTTAGGATGCGCCCGATCACGGACGGGTCCCCGCCAAAGCGCCGCTGCCAATAGCCGTAAGTCAGGATTACGGTTTCCGGGGAGCCGGGTGTGTCGTCGGCCTGCGAGAACCACCGTCCGAACTTAGGCTGCACGCCCAGGGCTTGGAGCGTACCGTAGGTGACCACTAGCGTCGGGACCACGTCCGGTTCCGCGAGGCCGGTTACGGTCGCGCCGAGGCTCTGATACACCCCGAAATCCTGAAAGGTCCGGTTCTCCTCGCGGTAGGTGAAGTACATCGACGCCGTGCAATCCATCGCATCGTTGACGCCCTTGATCCCCGGCGCGACGTGCCAGACCCCGAACAGCGATTCGGCTTGGGGGTACGGCAGAGGTTTGATCAGGACCCCCTCCACAACACTGAAGATCGCGGTGGTGGCGCCGATGCCGAGCGCGAGCGTAACCAGCGCGATGGCGGTGAACATGGGTGCGCGTCTCAGGCGCCGCAAGACGTGTTTGAGCGAACGCAAGGTAAGTCCCTCCCGGCACAACGTGATTCAAACGACGAAAGTTCCAAGAGGCCTACGCAGTTTACCCGCCAGAACGCAAGAGGCTGAGTTTGTTTGCCTCGATAAGACATCGCTGCGCTCGAGGTGTCCTCTTACGGGACGGGAGCTGTCCGTTTCCGGGCGGCCAGCGGCGCCCAACGAGGATTGCCAGGATACTTCCCGCCCTTAGCCGTGGATTCATCTACGGCCATTGGTATATGCTGATCGCATGCGGCCACACTGCAAGGCGCTCGTGAGCGCTGCTCTCGTCATTCTGGGCACGCTCTCAGCATCCTCTCATTTGTCCGCTCAATGGCTGAAGTATCCGACTGCGGGAGTGCCACGGAAGGCCGACGGCAAAGTGGACATGTTCGCCACTGCCCCTCGGATGGCCGATGGCAAACCCGACTTTTCCGGAATCTGGACTACTGGAGAGCCCTTCGATCGCCGCGCGCATGGCTTGTCGAGTCCCAAGGATCTGCCAGGTCCGAGGGATGCGCAAAGTTCGCACGACGCGCAGACTCCCGGCGATCCCACCGCCATCATCGGCTCGCGCCAAATGGCCAATATCGGTATCGATCTTCCGGGAGGGTTGCCCTATCGGCCTTGGCTTGCGGCAATCGCCAAAAAGCGCACCGACAATCTGGCGAAAGACGACCCACACATCAAATGCTTGCCCGATAATTTTCTGCGCGCCTACGGGATGCCGCATTTGCTAAAGTTCGTCCACACGCCAGGCCTTTTGGTGACGCTCAATGAACTGAACGCCGGATACCGCCAGGTATTTACGGACGCACGGCCGCTGCCCCAGGACCCGAATCCTACCTTGCAAGGATATTCGTCGGGCAAATGGTCCGGCGATACACTGGTGATCGACACGATCGGAGTGCGCGACGATACCTGGATCGATTGGAACGGAAGCGTGCTGACCGAAGCGGCCAAGGTTCGCGAGCAGATTCGACGCCCGGATTATGGGCACCTCGATATCGAGGTCACGGTGGACGATCCCAAGGCATACACGAAGCCCTGGACCGTGAAATTAAAGCAACGCATCATGGTAGATACGGAGCTGGTCGACGAAATGTGTTTGGAAAACGAGCAGTCCCTCAAACACCTGAAGTGACATTCGGTTTGGTTGCGATGCCCACGATATGGGCGCTGGCTCCGATTAATGTAGCCTCGTTTTCCAGTGCCCTCACAGTCGCCATCAACGCGTCTTGCTGTTCGGCAGTCGCCAATTCCAGTACCGTCCAGACTGGTCCCTCGATCGCGCACAGCTTCGGATTCGGGAATCCTCCCGCGAGCAGTTCCGCCTTCAACTGGTCGGGATGATGGAAGAAGGCGGTCGTGAAATAGTCGAATTTCCCGGTTTCGTTGCGGTGTTGCCCGCTCTTCAGATCCTGTTCCACGATTCGAATAAACTCAGGGTCGCGAATGAACCCGCGCGCGATACCATCCAGCGCCGAGGCGAAGCGCGAGATTGCCACCGCCAGCAAAACCCCTCCAGGACGCAGCACGCGGCGCGCTTCACCAATCGCTTTGATCCGCTCGTTGGAATCGGTCAGGTGGTAGAGCGGCCCGAAGAAGAGCACGGCATCGGCTGCCCCGTCGTCACAAGGGATGGCGCGGGCATCGCCCACCTGAAAGCTGCGCGGCACTCGTTGATGCATTGTGGCACGCTGTTTGGCTTGCTCGACATGCAATGGAACCGGATCGATGAGATCAACGATGTAGCCCTTTTCCGCCAAGGGAAAAGCGTAGGCGCCAGCGGCGCCGCCAACATCCAGAATCAGTGCCGGCGCGGGCGGCAGAAAGCGATCCAAGAGATCCAGGGTCCGAACTTTTTCCCAGCGTGAGAATGGGCTCTCCAACCGTTCGGCTTCCTGGCCGCTTTCGTAGTAGCCGAGAATTTGTCGTTCGAGTGAAAAACGCGGAGCGGACATGCCTCTATTCTGCATCGTCGAGACCGCGCGGGGTGGCAGGCGGAAACTGAACTGTCTTAAGCCCAGGCGTAGATCTTTGGTTTGGCCTGTTTGGACACATTGGCGTCATGGATCGGGAGATGGCGTGTTGTTTTGTCAGGTGTTCGCCGACAGGGCTGGCCGGCGAGCACAGGAGCACATTGAGCTTCGGCTCAAATCTAGCGGAGCGTGAAGGACTTTGGTGGCACTGGAATTGTTCACGTTTCTAGCCGCGATTTGTAGGAGCGAAGTCACCGAGATATAATACTATCTCTTCATATCTTCAACAATTTATGCCGATAAAAGCTCTGCATTCGGCGGGCTCATGCGTGGCTTTGTGCCTCTCCCTGTTTCTTGGGTTGGAGGCGCGCGCCGCGACATTATCGACCACTTCGCTAACGATTCAAGCGCAGAGCGCGGTCTGGGACGCAACGAGAGGCCGATTCTTTGTGGGTGTCGCCACTGGCGATCCTAATTGGCCCTCCAGTGTCGCTATCGTAAATCCGACTACGGCGAAAGTGGAGGACTCCATATCGATTGGAGACAATCCCGGCGCGCTAGCGATTTCCGGCGATGGACAATATCTCTATGTAGCGATCAATGCAAAAGGTACAGTGCGACGGTTCCATTTGCCGTCGCACACTCCAGACTTCGATATCTCGGTGGGCCCGCCACAGCAGTACGGATCTTTGTTCGCGATAGCTGTACTTCCGCAACAGTCACAGTCGGTTCTGGTTGCCAACGGCACCAACCTGGCCGTGTATGACGGCAATGTGAGCCGCGGCGAAACCGCGCCCTTTCTCTCGTCGGCACCGTCATTGTACGCGCGGCAGGGCAACGGCTCGCTGTATGGCTACTCCGGGGGAGTGATATCCGTCCTTGCGCTCGGCAGCGCGGGCGTGAGTGTCGCGAGCAGCCAGCCGGCGTTCTCGTCCTACGGTGCGCGGGCGAACTTTAGCGGAGGTTTGGTAACGGACGATTGGGGAGATGTGTTCGATTTGGAT
>Ga0209415_10016569_pt1 | contig 11830 bp, 11 predicted proteins | sample PeaSoiSIISIP2007_FD_187696 | JGI IMG/M metagenome (GOLD analysis project Ga0209415, IMG submission 187696) | Peat soil microbial communities from Weissenstadt, Germany - SII-SIP-2007 (SPAdes) (version 2) | ecosystem: Environmental > Terrestrial > Soil > Wetlands > Peat | place: Germany... | reverse complement strand
GTTCCTCGCGCGCTTCGCCCCGCGCGAATGCGCAAACTACTTCGCCAAAGCCGGCTATGTGCCACCTAACCGGGAACCGCTCTAGCCGGCCGGTCAAGGCGGACCTAATCAATCACCCCCCCTTCGTCGAGACCGTAACGAACACTTGCCCCGCCGGCTGTGCCAGCGTCGGCTTGGCCACCGATCCGATCTCTGGGATCAGTACGGTCGAGTTCATCTTCAATTCGACAATCCCAACCGTGGTTGTCGGGGACGTAAAGGTCCAGGAGTTCGCCGGCACGGCGATCGGCGACGTGATCCGGTTCGAGAACATAAGCGGGAAGGGGGTAGCGTTCATCTTCTCCGTGCACCTCGGCCAATAGCGAGTTCCTCTCAGTACCCGCACACGCGCTTGCGCTCCGATTGCAGCCGGCTCATCAGGTCCTGGGCGCGGGCTCGGTTCTCGCCTTGCTGGTCGGCGGTGCCGATCGCCGCGGACGTGAAGCTCGCGAGGTCCTTCAAATTCGAATTTCGGGCGATCACGTCGATCTCGCAGACGCAGAATGCCTCCGCGCGCTCGACCGAGAGAGTGAAATCATCCATTGCCTGCTTTCGGCAGATCTCGTCGCGCGCCAGGAACCTCGCCTTGAAGTCCTCCTGCTGCGGGCTGAGCGGCGTGGTGTAGTCCGTCGCCCACGCCGGCATCGCGCCCAGAAGCGCGACAGCGATGACGATGTCCTTCGGAACCGGCAGCATGCTGGCGTCTCCGTCGGTTGAGGGGTCACCCGGTGCTTGTCGTCCGTGCGCGGTCTTTCTTCGTCGACAGTACCGTCGGAAGCGTAGCGCCGGCACCGGGCGGACGCCAGAGAGGCCCGGAAAGGGTCAGCGTCGTTGTCCGGGCCTCCGAATCGCCAGCGGCCCAGGAGAGTAACTGGGAGTAACTGGGGTCAGAGAGAGTAACTGGGGTCAGAGTGGATTTAAGCGCGGCAATCCGGTAGCCTGCGCGTCTGGCGAGGGAAAGTATCGAGATGCCGCGGCTCGGGCGTTATTTTCTGCGAGATCAGCCGCTGCACGTGATCCAGCGCGGCAACAATCGCTCGGCGATCTTCTTCTGCGAGGATGACTACGAGCGCTACCGCGGCTGGCTCGCCGAGGCGGCGGCGGAGTACGGCTTGGCGATCCACGCCTATGTGCTGATGACGAATCACGTGCACCTGCTGGCGACGCCCCGCGATGCGGAGAGCGTGCCGCGCACGATGCAGTCGCTTGGCCGCCGCTACGTGCGGCACGTGAACGCCATCTATCGGCGCACGGGCACCCTCTGGGAAGGCCGCTATCGCGCGGCGCCGATCAACAGCGAGGCCTATTTCCTCGCCTGCTGCCGCTACATCGAGATGAACCCGGTGCGCGCAGGCATGGCGGCGCATCCCCGCGATTATCCCTGGTCGAGTTGGCGCGCGCACGCGCTGGGCGCCGCGGATGCTCTGGTGAGCGAGCACGAGCTCTATCGCGCGCTCGGCCGGACCGCGGCGGAGCGGCAGAAGGAGTATCGCGCGCTCTTCCGCAAGACCCTCGATGCCGGCTTCGTCGATGCGCTGCGCCAGGCCACCAACGGCGGCTGGGCGCTCGGCGACCGCCGGTTCCAGCGCGCGATCGCCAAGGCCGCGCGCCGGCGCTCGGCACCGCTGCCCAAAGGCCGGCCGCCGAAGCGGCCGAAGAGCAAGCGCCAGTTGAATCTACTCTGACCCATTTATTAGGGTGGCAGCAGAACCTGAAATAACGGAAGCTTGAGCCTGGACCGCCACAGCCGGAGGGGCCTGGGTGGCGGTTGCCACAGGGATGGGGGATTTCCGGGTTGAGCACGGCCGATCCCACGATGCCCGGGCCGGAGGCGCCGCCTCCGACGCCGCAGTCGGCGCCGACTCCGGCACTGCGGGAGCGCCGGCCGATCGGGCTTCGGCTGCAGATCGCGCTCGCGATGGTGCTGCTGGCGATCCTCGGCGCGATCACCGCTTATCGCGGCGCCGTCGCGGAGATGGAGAGCGCGCTCCTCGAGCAGAAGCTCGACCAGGGCCGGTTGCTCGAGCTCTATTTCCGGCAGGACGTGACGGACGGCGCCTTGCTCCGCGACGCGCTCAGCATCCGGAAGACCGACGACGAGCAGATGGCGCGCCAGCTGATGCGCGCGGCCGACGCCGCGCGCGCCGCGAGCCAGGGGGATCGCGCGCTCGCGCTCGACCTGCGCGCACAGGAGGAAATCGCCGCCGGGCACGCGCTCTACAACGTCTTCTGGATGCTGCCGACGCTCTCGGACCGGCCCACCATCGAGCAGTCGCTGCGCAAGCGGACGGTGCAGCGCCTCAATAATCTCGGCTTCATCGAGGCGACGTGGTCGGCGCCGCCCGAGGCCGGAGCCGCGGCGCCCGCAGGCGACAGCGCCGGCGCCAAGGACACGATCTGGCCCACGCTCCAGCGCGACATCGAGACCGGCCACGCCCGGATCCCGTGGCTCGCCTTCGGCGTGGTCGGCTTCGTCGCCACCCTGGTGCTGCTGACCATGGCGGACATCTTCCGAGACCTCTGGCTCAAGCGCGCCCTGCTCTATGCGGGTATCGGGCTCGGCCTCGGCCCCGCGGCGCTGGCGATCTGGCAGGACCTCGAGATCTGGCCCTGGTTCGCCGGCGCCGTGCTGGCGTTCGCGGTCCTCGTCCTGCTGGGCTGGGCGCTGGGCGCGCTCAGCGACCCGCAGGAAGCCGGGCATCCCTTCCACCCCGCCGAGCTCGAGCGGCGCGGCTATACCGGCGCGCATCTGGTGAGCCACGCGGTGCACGACCGGTTCTCGCAATGCGCGGTGCTGGCGATCGCGCTGTCGGTGCTGCTGAGCGCCGTGGTCGGCGCCTGGTTCAGCATGGCGGACACGCGCGCGCGGCGGGCGGCGCTGGACGCCGTGGGCTTCGAGACGGACATGCTGAAACGCGGCTCGCTCCTCGGCGAGGTCCGCGCGGCGATCCTCGGGGATCTCGCCCAGACGCTGGAGCTGCGCGCCCGGGCCGCGGTCGCGGCTCAGCGCGAGCGCTTGCTGCCGGCGGGCGAGACCGGCGGCTCCGCGAGCCCGGAGTTGATCCGGCTGCGCAGCGCCAAATACACCAAGAACAGCCTGACCTGGATCACCGACGACGACATCGGGCTGCAAGGCGACGCCAATTTCCCGACCCAGGTGGTGGCGAGCCTGGCGCTGCGGTTGGACCCGGACCGACCCGAGAACGGGCTTTACCGCAACGCCTGGGAAGCCTTCGCCAAATGGGACTTGGCGCGCACCGAGAGCGTCGCGGCGCATCACCGCGCCGTGCTGTTCCTGGCGACGCTGACGGTCTTCGCCGTCGCGATCTACCTGATCGGCCAGGCGCTCGGCATGAGCGGCGGCCGCGCCGCCATCGTGCTCGCGGGCCTGGGCGTGGCGTTCGTCCTGGTCGGCGCCGTCGGGGCCGTGCGCGCGCAGCTCTCGGAGACGGGGCCCGAGCCCGCGGTGTCGGAGTCCTGCGCACTCGACCCCAAGCAATGGGGACCCACGACGGCCGGCGCGAGCGCGGTCGCCGCGCGCCAATTCGGCATCGCGATCATGCTCCTGGACGCGGCCTACACCACCGCCGCCTACGACAACGCCATCGACCATCTGCGCTGCGCCGTCGAGCTGCGCCCGGACTTCGCCGAGGCGAAGCGGCGCCTCGCACTCGCGATCTTCAGCGCGCGGTCGAGCCAGATCACCGACACCTACGTCAGCCTCCCGGGCCGCGACGTGCTCAAGGAGGTGATCGACAACGAGGAGAGCGCGCTCGAGGCGATCGAGCAGAAAGGCCTGAGCCCGTCGCGCATGCGCGCCTCGCTGGCCTTCGACGGGGCGCTGGAGGCGCTGCGCGACGGCGACAAGGCCATGCTGGACGCGAGCGTCACGGCGGCGCGCCAGGCGTGGGAGGATCTGCCCGCCAGCAACGAGGCGATGGAGGAAAGCCGCACGCTCCGGAAGTTCAACCTCGCGGTGATCCTGCTGGCGCGGGGCGACCGCAAGGCGGCGCTCGACACCTATGCCGAGGCGCTCGCCTCGAAGACGCCGCTCGACACCAAGTTCCTGTTCAGCACCATCACGGATCTGCAGGCGGTGCTGGCGCTGCGCTGCCCCGACGCGGCCGCGAGCGCGAGCTGCCCGGCGCTCAAGCAGGACGTCGAGACGCTGACCGGCACCATCGTGCGCGCGATGGCGACGAGCGAGTCCACCTTGACCGCGGTGGCGGCGCCGGACTCGCTCGCCGCCGAGGCCACGACCACGAGCCTGAACGCGCGCCTGCAACCGGCGCCGGGGCAAACGCCGGGGCATATCGTGCTGCTCTGGTACGCGCTCGATCCCGCCTGGAAGGCGTGGCACGTGCTGCCGGACCCGTCCGGCCCGGTCGATCGCGACAGCGCCGAGACCACGAGCTCAGGGCTTCTGATCGAGCGGTCGATGGCGGCGCTGACCTGGGCCTGCGTCGAGCCCGGCCGGTATCGGGTGGAGGCCTATTCCGACGGCACGCGGCTCGGCGCGGTCGAGCTCGGCTTCGATCAGCCGCGTTTCGTGCCCGTGCACTTTCCGGAGATCAACCTCTTCCTGTGCGCGCCCCCGGATTGGAAGATCGACGATGCGGAGTCCTCGGCGCAACCGGACTATCAAACCGAGGAAAAACTCCTCCGCGAGCGCGGCACGCCGCCGCTGGCGCTGTTCCTGCGCGCGGCGCCCGGGCCTCGCAAAGGTCGCGACCTCCGCCAGGATCTCGACGCCGCCGTGCGCGATCTCGGTTTCGGGAGCCTGACCGTGAGGGAGGTCGCCGACCGCGCGACCTGTCTCGCCGCGGCACGACCTGGCGCGCTGCTCGCGCGAGTCTGGCGCACCCGCGAGGGCACCGCGTACGTGGCGCTCGCGCCGGCGCCCTTGGGCTCGCCGGTCGAGGCCTGCGACGTGCTCACGAGCGTCGGCACGTATTACACGCCGATGACGCCGGACTGACCCTGCTGCGTCTATCCCAAGCGGCGGCGCATCAGCACCGCGCTCGCCGCGCAATATGTGGCGAACTCGGCGGTGCCCGCGATCGCCGGCGGCGCGTCGGCGCGGTCAATGGCGGCAAAGCCCAAGCGCTCGAAGAAGGGCGCCGCCGTGGTGGTGAGCAGATAGAGCGTGCGCACGCCGCGCCGAACCGCGAGCGCCAGCATGCGATCGACGATCGCCGCGCCATAGGCGCGGTCGCGCATCTCCGGCACCGTGATCACCGAGCGCAGCAGCGCGTCCCGACCCAGCACCTCGATCCCGCCGTATCCCACCAGCGTGCCCCGCGGATCGCGAAAGGCGAAGAACTCGCGGCCGGGCTCGCCGAGGTCTTGGGTCGGCAGGCTGGCAGCGCTCAGTACCGCCGCAAGGACGGGGCGCTCGCCCTCGGGCAGAGGACGCGCGGTCAAGAGGCGGGGCAGGCGGCGGGTGCGCTTCAACATGGCGGTTCTCGAGACTCAAAGTAGCGCGGCGGGCCGGAAGTGCCATGCACGAGTTTCTTTTTCTCCTTAGCGCGTCCGCGGGCCGGATGCCCGCGCTATAGGCGCGGAAGCGGCCCTTGCCCCAGTGATTCAGCAGCGCCTCCGCCAGGATGCTGCGCGCGGAGTTGCCGGTGCAGAGAAAAAAGAGGACGTTGTAGACCGCGTCGTCACCCGCAGCAGGCGGCTTCGGTCTCTGCGAGCGCGGGCGCGCTCGCGCGTCCGCAGCAACCCGCCGCCATCGCCTTGTCCTTCGCCTCGGCCCTGGCGTTTGCGAGCGGGGCGGAGTGACCGTAGACGGTACTCTCGCCGTGGGTCAGGAACGCCTCCCAGGCGATGCCGCTGGGATCGGTGATCCAGGACTTCTCCGACTTGGCATAGCAGCAGGTGGTGAGGCCCTCCTCCAGCACGGGTCGCTCCGTGCGTTTGAGGCGGCCCTGCACCTCGACGAGGGCCGCCTGGTCCTCGACTTGAATGCCTAGGTGATCGAGGCCGGCGTGCTCGCGGCCGCGGGCGGAGATCGCGAAATTGACGCGCGGGTCCGCCAGCATCCACTTGGCGTAGTCGGGCTTCGTCACCGTGGGCTCGGCGGCGAACAGCGTCGCGTAGAACCGGATCGATTGCTGGAGATCATCGACGGCGACGTGCACGTGCAGGCGCTTCATGAGAGGTCTCCTTCGTTGTCACTGGACCGGTCGGCCATCAGACCGCCGGCAAAGGCTGATACCCGATGCGGCTCATCATCGATTCGAAGTAGTCGCGGACCTTGCGTGGAAATCGAAGCCCCGCGACGACCGCGGCCGAGCGCAGCAGCGGCAACACGCGAATATCGTCCAGCGACAGAGCGCCGTTGATCGCCAACGGGGTCTCGACCAATCGATCGAGCGCCTCGAGATCGGGTGTAAGATCCTTCATATATTGCCGCGTATTGGCCCGCAGCTCGACAAAATCGCCGTAAGCCTTCCGCTTACGAACCGCGTAATGGTCGAGCGCGGCTGCCGTCCCGAATTCCGGTAGGCCGAGCAACGGATAGCGCGGCATGGTGAGCGGCGCGGTCTTGGCGACGAACCCATCCGCCCAAGCGGCGATTTCGCTTCGCTCTGGTCCGGTCAGGATGGGATCGCCGCGGCCATCGATGTAGCGGACCATGTCCATGCTCTCGAGCATGGGCTTGCCGTCATCCATCACCAAGATCGGAATGACCCGCTTTCCGACCAGTGCGACCATGGTGTCGGTGTCATCGTCGAGCACAACGGCTTCCTGCAGATGCGCTCTCTTGAGCGCCGCGGCCATCCGCACCCGGAAGCAGAGCGAGCAATGCTCGAACATGTAGAGTTTCATGCGGATCTCCTTCTTGCGGCCGTGGCCTGGCCCGTCTTGGCCGGCCGGCGGAGCGGCGCGCAGGCGGCGGGATTTCCGCCGCAGCAATTCTCGGTGAGATAACCCACCAGCGCGGTCATGGCGCGGAAGTTCGCGCTGTAGATCAGCGAGCGGCTCTCGCGCCGCTGCGCGATCAAGCCGGCTCGGGTGAGCTCGGCAAGGTGGAAGGAGAGCGAGGACGCCGGAATATCGAGTCGCTCGGCGATGGCGCCGGCGGCGAGGCCCTCCGTCCCCGCCTCGACCAGCAAGCGGAAGATCGCGAGCCGCGTCTCCTGGGCGAGCGCGCTCAGACTCCCGATCGCCGCCTTGGTGTCCATCGCCGCATCCTTCGATAATTATCGAAATGAAGATAGGCGTTCGGCGGCGATCTGTCAACGACATTTCTGGAAAGATCGAATGCTTGAGCTGTAACTCAGAGGAATGGCGTACTTCGGATCTCTTGATCCTAGCGGCTCCAAGCTTCCGCTTTCGGATCGAAAACGGTCATGCCTTAACTGTCGCGGGATGTCGCGTGAGTGCCAGACTCGGACATCCTTCTGGGCCGTGTACTCGTAAATTCGTCCTGTCAGCTCAGCCCTGAAAGCTGACATGAGAGCGAACATCCCCAACACTTCCGCCAAATGCACGCGAACGGACAGCGCTTAGTTTGCATGCTGTGGAGCGGCGCCAGTGCGCGGCTGCGAGCAGGCTATTTCACACCGTTAGCGGCCTGTTCGATCAGTGCAGCTACGGCACTGGGGTTGGAGACATAGATGCCGGCGGCCGCCTCAAGTCGCGACGGTAACCCCGTTTTGCCTGAGTACCTTCAATACCTTGGGAATGTCGGGGGGACCCGGGGGAATCTTCCCTGCTGATGGCGGTGAACATCTGTGCCGCGAAGCCGCCCTGATGGGGAAAACCTGTTTCGCATACGCACGAAGGCAGTTTATACCATGGAGGGGAGAACCTGATCGTCAGCTATGAACAGCGGCGGAGGGCGGGGCGCGCAGGCGATCATGGCTCGTGCCCGCAAGCACCGCGCGAGTGGTTGTCAGCTTCCGGGGCGCGCGCGATGCAGAGCGGAAAATTCACCATCACGAAACGCGAAGTGACAACATGTACCTCGGCTTCTACATAAATCTGGAGAATAGCGTCGAGCGACGGTCGGAAATTGAGGCGCAGTTCGTTCGATATGAGCTGCAAGGGCTCTACGAGCGGTTTCCGGCAGCAGACGGTAATTTCCTTGGATTGCGAAATTCCAATCTAAGCGAGAGCGAGATCGGCTGTTTCACCTCGCACTACTTGCTTTTGAAAAATAATATCGAATCTACCATGCCACTTCATATCATAGAGGATGACGTCCTATTTTCTCGTTTCACCAGACCTTATATCACCCACATAATACAGTCCGGCGTGATCAACGAGTTCGACATAATCTTCACCGATACGAGTGTTCCGTTACAGCCGCTCGCTCTTGGGCAGTTGAAGCAACAGTTCGACAAGAGCTTGCAGCGAGACAGCACGGGTAAGGTCACGCGCGTCGAGTGGACCTCCACCAAATACTGGTCGAGTGCGGCCTCGTATCTGGTCAATCCGCGCTCGATTGCCAAGCTCGTCGAGATTTGCACTGAAGCACTGCGAGACGGAGCGAAGGCCCCTATCGATCTATTGATTAGCAACAAGAGCGACGATGGTACGCTGAGGACAATATGCATATTCCCGTTCATCACCTCCATCCGCTTGGACCAGATCGAAAAGAGCACCGTCGTCAAATCATTTCGGCTGGCTCGGCTTCGGGACTTAGCGCTGGGCATGGCGCGACATTCGTTTTTCGTCGATTGCGACTTTGAGGAGCTTCGCAGCCGGGCGGAGAGGATGTTGCGAGTGCCCCAAGGCGATGTTCATTACGAAGTGCTGAGTCGTGCGCTGGCCAGTCAACTCGCGCTGGATTAACAACTCGGAATTCGGCGCCAGCGGATACAATGACAGGGGGCAGTGGGGGAATCGGGGGCATGCGGCGGGTAGCAGCCATTGCCACATTGGCCAACCGCGTCGAGACCTTCCAGAAGGTCCTGCCCGTGATCCATGCCCAGGTGGACCACGTTTTCATCTATCTCGACGGATACAGCGTGCCGCCGATTTTCCTGGAAAGCTTCGACCGCGTCACCGTGCGTAGAGCCGAGGAGGTGGGCGATCTGCATGCCAGCAGCCGTTTCCTCTGTCTCCAGGATCTAAGCACCCCGACGGTGGTGGTGATCGCAGATGACGATATCATCTATCCGCCGGACTATGTCGATCGCTTGGTCAATGCTCTGCAGCAGCTCGATGGCCGGGCCGTTGTCGGCGTGCATGGGCGCATCTTCCTGCCGCCGCACCAATCCTACGTCCGAGACGCCACTATATTTCATTTCACGCGGGAACTGATTCAGGCCCGCCATGTGCATGAATTGGGCACGGGAACCTGCGCCTTTATTTCCAGCAATTTGGATGTCGATCCCAGAGAGTGGGGCCGCGGTGACATGGACGACATTATTGTCGCCACCGAGGCGCAACGGCGCGGTCTGCCACGGATCGCCGTGGCCCGGGCTGCCGGCTGGGTGAAGGCACATGTTCAGAACCAGCCCGACAGCCTCTGGGCCAAGACATTGATCGATGATTCCGAACAGAGCCGTCGCATGCGCGCTCTCCTCAGTCTCTACTCTTCTGACCGCCAATAGATGGGGACACCTGCCAGACTATCTCGTGGAGGCCGGACGCTATTCCCGAGGCGGGCGTGAAGTCCACGATGCGCGGCGCATGTGCGTGCTGACTGGCGTAGAGGCTGATCAATTGCATCTTGCGCTCGACGTCGTCTGAAATGATGGGCAGAACAGTCGGTGGGAGAAGGCTACCCGCGAATAGTTGGGTCGCACGTCGCACGCCTTCCTGGCGAGCGCGGGGGACGCTCGCGTAGTGCAGATCCTCATAGAGGAATACCGTGCAGCGGTGGCGAAGCGCATCGTACATGCGCCGAACGGCCAGCAAGGTCGAGAGATGGTTCCGATGTCCGCCGATCCCCATGGGGCAGTAAAGACTGGCCGTACGCGAATCCCCCTCGCCGGGTAGGATGGACAGGATACAGGGCATCAAGCGTGCCGACAGGGCGGCGACCTCTACCTCGAGGCTCGTGAGATCGAAGGGTCCGTGGCCCAGCAGCGCCGGCTCCCACAGCCCAAGATCGTGGCGCGTCAGCCGCGCCGCATGGGCGAAAAGTTGATCCTCTTGCTGCCGCAACCGACTGATGACCCCCACCCGCGCCCAACCGTCGGCTGGCAGCTCCATATCCACTGCCACATAGCGGCTCAGCGTGAACAGGTTCACCAAATCGCCGCCCTGTCGGCACGCAAGGTGCGCGAGGGAGAAGCAGACGTCGTCGTAGTGCGGTGACAGATAAACGTGCACGCCGCCTTTGAATTCGCGGTCGGCCGGCATCACCGTGCGCCGAGTCATGGCTTCACCCTGCTCGCGAAATCCTCGACAGCTCTGGGCCCAATGTGACCGCCGCAGTGCGCAAAGAAAAGCCCTGCCGGTGCTATGACGCCTTCCAAGCGCTCAGCATCGCCTCGGCGTTGCGCTCGATGTTGTGGAAGAGCGGCGCGATCGGCGCCCGGAGCTTCCTCGGCATGTCGGTGGCGCGTCTGACCTCGAGACGGCGGTGCACCTCTGTCAGTCGATAAGCGCTGCGCGCGCGAAGGCCGCACCTGTCGCGGCCTTGTCGAAAGACCGACCGCGGAAGCGTGCGACTTCGCTCACGCGCAGGTCGCGTATCCATGGTTGGGACATCGACGAGTCGCCGGCACGCACGACTTCCGCTTCGGGTCAGGCTCGGTCGAGCAGCCACGATAACGGTACGGCAGCTCTTCGCTCAACAGCGGACATTTCTATCGGATCCCTTTCCTTCATTGCTTCGAAGCCAGCAGAGAAAAAAGGGGCGCCAGAGGCGCCCCTTCGAGTCTGGGGAGGAGAAGGTGCTTTACTGAACGGTCTCGCCGTGGAGCGCGAGGTCGAGCCCGTCGCGCTCGACCTCGACGTCGACCCGGAGGCCGATGATCAGGTCCACGAGCTTGAGGATGATCAGCGAGGCGATGACGTCGTAGACCACGACGATGCCGACGCCGATCAGCTGATTGATCACCTGTCCGGCGTTGCCCTCGATCAGGCCGGACGTGCCGCCGTACTCGCTGATCGCGAAGACGCCCGTGAGGATGGCGCCGGCGGCGCCGCCGACCGCGTGCACGCCGAAGGCGTCGAGCGCGTCGTCATAGCCCATCATGTGCTTCAAGGAGACGGCGCCCCAGTAACAGAGCACGCCGGCGGCGACGCCGATCGCCATCGAGCCCGCGGGGCCCACGAAGCCCGAGGCCGGCGTGATCGCGACGAGCCCTGCCACCGCGCCGGTGCAAATGCCCACCACCGTCGGCTTTCCGCGCGCGCTCCACTCCACGAACATCCAGGTGAGCGCCGCCACGGCGGTGGCGATCTGGGTCACGGTCATGGCCATGCCCGCCTGCATGCCGGCGCTGGTCGCCGAGCCCGCGTTGAAGCCGAACCAGCCGACCCACAGCAGCGAGGCGCCGATGAAGGTCAGCACCACGTTGTGCGCGGGCCCGCTGTCCTTGCGCGGCCCGAGCATCAGGCAGGCCATCAAGCCGGCGACGCCGGAGTTGATGTGCACGACGGTACCGCCCGCGAAGTCCAGCACCTTGACCCAGGCGGCGTCGTTGCCGCTATTGAGGAAGCCGTCGGGACCCCAGACCCAATGCGCGACCGGCGCATAGACGAAGGTCGCCCAGAGCCCGATGAACCACAGCATGGCCGAGAATTTCATGCGCTCCGCGAAGGCGCCGGCGATCAGCGCCGGCGTGATGATCGCGAAGGTCATCTGGAAGCACATGTAGAC
>Ga0209415_10016568_pt1 | contig 11831 bp, 5 predicted proteins | sample PeaSoiSIISIP2007_FD_187696 | JGI IMG/M metagenome (GOLD analysis project Ga0209415, IMG submission 187696) | Peat soil microbial communities from Weissenstadt, Germany - SII-SIP-2007 (SPAdes) (version 2) | ecosystem: Environmental > Terrestrial > Soil > Wetlands > Peat | place: Germany... | reverse complement strand
TCGAACTCGAGCCTCCAGCGAAGATCTACGCCGAGGTTGCCGAGCGCCGACGACGACACGTCGTTGATGTTGTCGTAGGATCCCTGCACGCTGAGGCGGTTGTTCAGGCGCCACTCGATGTCCGACCGCAGCTCCCGGTCCTCGCTCAGGCCCGCCGTGACGCTCGCGCGGACGTCGTTCGTGAGGCGTTTCCCGACGGTAAGCTGCGGCTCGGTCTTTCCGGTGACCGTGGAGTACGCGCTTCCGAAGCGGAAATCGTCGATGATCGGGAGCGCGGTCTTGACCGCCCGATCGGCGCCGGACGCCGCCCCGAGGGCGTTGAGCGCGATGCTTGCCCCGAGGCTGCTCGCCTGGAGCTGGTCGAGCTCGGCGCGGGTCGTCCCCACGGTCAAGAGGAGGACGATGTCCTCCTGGGACAGCGCGGGCTCGCTCATCATGTCGACCTTCAGGTTGTCCGCGTCGCCGTACGCATGGAGCGTGATGCGCCAGAGGGACCCGCCGCGCGTCGACCCCGCCGAAGCCGCGGTCGACCCGCCGCTCGCGCCCGACCCGGTCCCCGCCGTGCCGACGTTCGTGTCCGTGTACCGCCGGTACTCGGTGACCGCCGTGATGTCGACGTTCGGCGCGACGCGCGTCTGGTCGTCGAACCGGATGAGGCCTTGCTGGACGTCGAACTCGCTCGTCTGGAAGTGAAAGCGCCCGCCAGGCTGCGTCCGCAGGACGCCCCGGAGGCCGAAGCGCTGGTTGGTCCCGGTGATCTCGAGGGTTCCCGAGTCGATCCCGAGCTGAACCTCGACCAGGTTGTTCTTGATGACGAATGGCGTGGTCGAGGACAGGCGCAGGTCGAGCGTGACGAAGTCGAGCGCCGGATCGTAGGCATTCACGACGGTGCGCTTGGCGCGCGTCGCGAGCGCGGCGATGTCGGCGTTGAGCGAGATCGGCCTGAGGTAAGCGAGCGAGAGGACCTTCACGTCGCCGGTCAGGCGCGGCAGAGCGGACAGCCCGGACGCCCGGGTCGATGGATCGAAGGCCAGGTCGAGGTCGGCGTCGAGCGTCGCCGAGACCCCCTCCTCGGGGGCGAGGTGCGCGTCGCGCAGGACGATATGCGAGTCGAGCTCCCCGAGGTCGAGCCCGCGCAGCGGAACCGCCGCGGCGAACGAAGCCGTTCCCCCGGCGAACTTCGCGTTCCCCGACGCCGATAGCTCGTTCACGCTCGCGCGCACGTCGACGCGCACGTCCGTCAGGGCGCTCGGCAGGCCGTGGATCTCGATGTCGTCCCCCGTCGCATGCAGCTCGCCGAGGAGAGCCGGCGCCATCGCCCTGCCGGTCACGTGCAGCGTCCCCTCGACGTGACCGCTCGCGCGGTCCACCTTCGGCACGATGCGCGGGAGCGCCGACAGGTCGACAGGGTCGAGCCTCGCGTCGAGGTCGACGATGGGGTCGGTCGACACGTTCTTCACGTTTCCGGTCAGGACGAAGCCCCCGTGGAAGCCCGTCTCCGCCGGACCGCCCTCGCCCGCGCGCGTGTCGTCGAGGGTCGCCTCGAGGGGCGGAATCGCCAGCGAGTCGTGCGCCAGGACCAGCGGGTCGTGCGGCGGCTTGAGCGTGATCCTGCGCCCCCCCCGCGAGACGAATGTCGGACCGACGACGAGGCGCGCGCTGGCCTTGCCGGGCGCGTCGAAGGGGACGTCGTCGACGACGAGCTCACCCCAGATCTGGCCGCCCAGGCCCGCGGCGGGCGCGGTCGTCACGCCCTGCGGCTCGTCCTTCGGCTGGAGGATCCGGTCGATCAGCCCGACGTCGAGCGCCCTCAGCGACACCCGGCCGCTGGCGTGAGGCGACTTCGCGCGGGTGAAGACGACGTCGCTCAGGCGCACGGTGTTGCCGAGGACGCTGCCGTTGACCGTCCACTCACCGCGCGACGACGTATCGGCGAGGTACGCCTGCTTGTCGAACGGCGGCGCGATCTGCCCTCCGCACCGCGTCCGACCGAGGGTCCGCTTCACCTGCGGCATCCGCTGGGTCAACGTGACGTCGAGGTGGGAGTCGGGCAGGGCCACGGCCCGGACGCGCGCGTCCGCGACGTCGAGCTGCGCCCGCGCGACGAAGCCGGCGTCCGGCTGGAAGTCGTCGAGGTTCCCAGACATGTGCGCCACCCCCGAGACGCTCCCCTCCAGCAGCCGCGCGACCGGACCCAGCGAGTCGACGCGCGACAGAGGCAGCCCCTCGACCATCACGTTCCCCGCGAGCGCGCCGCCGCGCCGGATCGACGCGGATCCCAGCACCGTCCCGATCGCGCCAGCCCTGGTCCCCACGGCGGGCTGCACCTTGTTGAGGACGAAGGAGCGGACGTCGATGTCGGCGCCCGAGATGCCGCGCTGCCGGTCGTACCACTTGAGCGACACGTCCGCGTCTCCCCGGGCGAAGCGCTCGCCGAATAGGAGGACGTCCGTCATGTGCCCCTTCGCCTCGACGTCCACGTAGCCGGCGCCGCATGCGTCCTCGGGACCTCCGAGGGCGACGTGCACGTTCGTCCGGGCCGCCACCTTCGCGTCCAGCCCGTCGAAGCGCGGGTCGGCGTCGAGGGCGAACATCGACAGCAGGTCGCGCAGCCCGAAGGCGCCGCTCGACCCGACGGCGTCGACGACGAACCCTCGCGTCCCGCCGAAGCGGAGCTGCGCCGTGGGCACCTCGTAGGCGCTGCTGCCTCGCTTCGAGCGGGCCTCGGTGACCTCGACCTCGGGCTTGTCGACGTCCACCTTCACGTGGCCAGCGCTCATGTCGCCGAAGGCCACGTCGGCGACGACGAAATCGGCCAGCGAGCGGATGTCGCCTTCCGGCTCGGGGTGGTGGAACGTGCCGCCGACGTGGGCGCTCGCGTCGAGCTTTCCGTGCATCGGGACGGGTCCGATCGGCGAGATGTCGTCGAGGTCAGCCCACACGTGAGGCGTGTCGACGCGTAGGTCGTTGTGGAACCCCAGCGACACGAAGCCGCCGTCGACGTGCGATCGCGGGAGCGCCGCGTGCACGTCGATGAACTTGACGCTGTCCGGCCGGACGCCGAGATGGGCCGCGATCTGCGCCTCGGAGAAGCCGAAGAGCCGCTCGCGGGCCCGGTCCTCGGCGGGCCGGTCATAGACGCCGAACGTGTACGTCTTGGCGGTGAAGTCTGCGTCGAGCTTGAGTGGCGCGAATGTGCCGGTGACGACGGGGACGTGAATCTCGCGGATGTCCCACCCGACCCACGAGCTCGGATGGACGCCGAGGGCGCGCATCAGCTCGGTGAAGTTCACGCTGGCGACGTCGAGCCTGGCGTGGTCGAGCTTCACTCCCCGCGCGAGCGGCGAGACCTGCACGTCGGTGAACGTGAGGGTCCCGCCAGCCAGGCGGACCGTGGTTCGTGGGCTCTCGATGACATTTCGGTGAATCGAGAGCTGGCTCTGCACCTCGTCGGCGAAGGCAAACTGCGCGAGCCTGACGCCGTGCGCCTCGACGGTGCCGCTCACGTCGGGCAGCACCGTGTCGTCCCCGAGGCGCACGTCGGCGTCGACGCCGATCCACCCGTTGGTCTCGGGCATGCTCGCGGCCCGTTCGGCGAGGCCGATCGGACCGCGCGCGCGCACGTGTCCGTCGATGCGAGGCAGCTGGCCCTGCTCCTTCGGCAACCGGACGTTCACGTGGCCGAGCGTCACCTCGGCGCGGCGCATGTCGTCGGCGGGCAGGTCGCACGATGGCGTCGTGCCGGGCGCCGCGTCGAGGTCGACCGAGCCGACGCCCGTGAAGCGCCGCACCAGGATCGAGTCGGGCTCCACGCGGACGCGCGCCTCGACCATGCAGAGGGCGTCGTCGTCGGTCGCCGTGGCCCCGTCCTCGCGGGCCCGCTCGCGGTGCACCTCCGCCCGCCCCGACCGCAGCGCCACCTCGAACGAGGCGCCGAGGACCGGATCGTCCTCGGCAGTCACGTCGAGGTCGAGCGACCGGGCCGCGACGCGGACCTGATCGACCTGAAGATCGACGATGGCATCCGTGACGGAGAATGAGCCGAGGGGTGCGTGCAGCGGCCCGACGCGCTTCCCCGTGTCCTTGATGGCGAGGTTCTGGACCTGGCCGTCCCGCACCACCACGCGCACGCGAGGGCCGTCGAGGTCGACCCCCTCGATGGCGAGCTTGCCGGCGAGGAGGGCGAACAGGCGCGGCCGGATCAGGACGCGGCCGCATTCCAGCGCCGAGGGGCCGTGGTCGTTCGAGTCGATCCGGACGCCGTCGAGCTCGACCGCGAGGGGCCAGACGCGGAGCGCCGCGGTGTACGTCGCCACGACCCCCTGGTCGCGCAGGAGGTGCTGCGACGCAGCCGCGGCCGACTGCCGCGCCCAGGCCGAGCGCACCACCATCGTGGCGACGAACGGCAGCAGGCCCACCGCCGCCAGCGCGACGCAGAGGACGCGCGCCACTCTCCGGCCCCAGTCGTGCTTCTTGCGGCGGCGCCGCAGCACCGGAAATGCGCTCTCGAGGGGCGCCGCAGGGGGGAGACGGGTGGCCATCGGGGAGATGGAACTGTAGCTCCGGGGGCATGCGCTAGCCCATTTCGGGGGCTCGTGAGGTATACGGGAGCCCATGCGCCGCACGACGCCGGGCGTGCTGGGCGCGCAGGACCTCGTCCTGCCGCGTGCATTGCGCGCCGAGGAGGAGGATCCGGACCGGGTCGTCCGCGCCCTCGAGCCGTTCGTCACCGAGGCGCGCCGGGCCCGACTGCGCGAGGTCATCGGCCGGCGCCTGGGCAGCGTCGCCGTGGTGTTCGACCGGCCCTACGACCCTCACAACGGCGCCGCGGTCCTGCGCTCGTGCGACGCGTTCGCCGTCCAGCGACTGCACGTCGTCGAGCGCGAAGGCACGCCGCTGGCGGTCGCGCACTCCGTCGCCCGCGGCGCCGAGAAGTGGGTGGACGTCACGTGCCACTCCTCGCCGGCGTCTGCGGTCGCGTGGGCGCGGGCCGCGCGCCTTCCGCTCGTCGCGACGCATCCGGACGGGGAGCTTGGACCCGAGGACCTGGCGAGCATGCCGCGTCTTGCGCTCGTCCTCGGCAACGAGCGGGAGGGTATCCACGACGAGATCGCCGCGGCGTGCTCGGCGCGGGTGCGGGTGCCCATGAGGGGCTTCGTCGAGAGCCTGAACGTGAGCGTGACCGCGGCGATCCTGCTCTACGCAGCGACCCGGAACCGCGCGGGCGACCTCGACGAAGGGACACGGTACCGCCTGTACGCGCGCGGGCTCTACCTGTCCGTGGCGCACGCCGACGAGATCCTTTCGCGGGTTGCGACCGCTCCTCGCTCGACCTAGCCTCTGCGCCAGCGACCTCGATGGCCGAAGACCTCTACGCCCTTCTCGGCGTCCCCAAGAACGCGGAGGCGGACGCCATCAAGAAGGCCTATCGCAAGCTGGCGTCCAAGCTTCACCCCGACAAGAACCCCGGCAACAGCACGGCCGAGGCCCGCTTCAAGCAGGTGAACCACGCGTACGACGTCCTCGGCGACGCCAAGAAGCGCGCGATCTACGACGAGTTCGGCGAGGAGGGGCTCCGCGAGGGGTTCGACGCCGAGAAGGCCCGGGCGTACCGCGACTGGTCGCGGCAGGGGCGCGGCGGCGGCGCGGGCGGCGGGTTCGGGGGGCAGGGTAACCTCGAGGACCTGTTTGGCCGCGGCTCGGGCGGGAACCTCGGCGACATGTTCGAGGACCTGATGGGCCGGGCGCGGCGTACGCGCGGGCCCGTGCGCGGGCCGGATTTTGAGAGCGAAGTGACGATCGATTTCGCGTCGGCGGTCCGCGGTGCAACGCTGGAGCTGCGGCCGCAGGGGCCGGTTTCCACGCCCGTCACCGTGCGGATCCCCGCGGGAGCCGACGAGGGGAGTCGCGTGCGGATCGCCGGGCAGGGCGGCCCGTCGCCGAACGGGGGTCCGAAGGGGGACCTGGTCCTGACGCTGCACGTGACGCCGCACCCCTACTTCAGGCGCGACGGGGATGACCTGCACCTCGACCTGCCGATCACGATCGCCGAGGCGTATGGCGGCGCGAAGGTGCGCGTGCCCACGGTCGAGGGCGCCGTGTCGCTGAAGGTGCCGGAGCACGCGAAGAGCGGGCAAGTGCTGCGGCTCCGGGGCAAGGGCGTCGTGAAGAAGGGGCGCGAGCCGGGAGACCTGTACGTGCACTTCCTCGTCCAGATCCCGACGGAGGACTCGCCGGAGGTGGCGGACCTCGTCAGCAAGCTGGCGAAGTTCCAGCCGGGAGATCCCCGGCATGACATTCACCTCTAGAAGGGTGAGGCGCGGATCTATCGCCCGCGTCGCTTCTTGCCCTTCGGGCCGCGCGTCGCCTTCTTTCCCTTGCCTGATGTCGGCTGCGGTCGCTCGTTGCGCCGTCGCTTGTCGCCCTTCGCGCGCCTGGGGTCCGGTCGCTTTGCGTCCGGGCGGCGAGCATTCGCGCCCGCGCGGGCCTCGCCGCCGATCCGCCTGGCGTAGACCGTGCGCCGGAGGATCGCCGCGTCGGTGATCTCGACAGTCATCCGGTCTCCCAGGGCCACGCGATCTCCGGAGCGCGCTGCAACCACGCGCAGCGCGTCGTCGTCCACCTCCCAGCGGTCGCCGCCGAGGTCCTCGAGGCGCACGAGGACGTCGACGAATGGCGCGTCGAGCTGCACGAAGAGCCCCGAGCCGACCACCGCGGTGACCGTGCCCTCGAAGCGCTTGCCGATGTGCTCCTTCATCAGGAACGTCCGGTAGAGATCGACGACCGCGCGCTCGACCTCCATCGCCCGGCGCTCGGCGATGCTCGACGCCAGCGCCGACTCGGCGAGCTTCACCCGGGCTTCCTCGTCGCGCCTCGGCTGCTTGCCGGACAGGAACGCGTGCACGATCCGGTGGACGACGAGGTCCGGGTAGCGGCGGATGGGCGAGGTGAAATGCAGGTACGCCTTCGACGCAAGACCGAAGTGGCCGATGTTCGTCACGTCGTAGGCCGCCTGCTTCATCGAGCGCAGGAGGAGCGAGTTGAGGACGGGGGCGAGCGGGTGGGCTGCGAACGACTTGAGCAGATCGCCGAGCTTCTTCGGATCGCGCGTGTCCTCCATGTCGAAGGCGATCCCCAGCGACTCGCACATCGCCGCGAAGCGATCGAGCTTCTGCTCGTCGGGCGGAGCGTGCACGCGGAAGATGGTCGGCACGGTGCGCTCCTCGAACCACCGCGCCACCGTCTCGTTCGCGAGGAGCATCAGCTCTTCGATGAGCTGGTACGCCCGCTTGACCCCCGGGTCATCGGTGCGCCGCCGGACGTCGACCGGCTCGCGCGTCTTCTCGTCGAGGACGACTTTGGCCTCGGGCAGCTCGAAGTCGAGCGCGCCCCGGCTCATGCGCCTCGATCGCAGTGTCCGCGACAGCTCGAGCGCCACCCGCAGCCCGTCGACCAGCTCGTCGGCCGCCGGCTCGCGCGTCGCCTCGGCCGACAAACCGAGCGCGCGCGCGACGCCGCCGTACGTGAGCTTCGCGCGCGAGCGCATCAGCCCCCGGAGCAGACGGCTCGACGCGACGTGCCCGGCGGAGTCGATCTCGGCCTCGACGCAGAGGCAGAGCCGGTCCACGTCCGGCAGGAGAGAGCAGAGGTTCGACGAGAGCGCCCGCGGCAGCATCGCGATCGCGCGGTCCGGGAGGTACACGCTGCATCCGCGGGCCTTCGCCTCGTCGTCGAGCGCCGTGCCCGGGGTGACGTAGGTGCTCACGTCCGCGATCGCGATCCACACCCGGTAACCGGGGTGGCCATTCACGCTCGCCCGCTCGACCCAGACCGCGTCGTCGTGATCCCTCGCGTCCTCGGGGTCGATCGTCGGCAGGGGGAGGTGCCGCAGGTCCTCGCGCCCCGCCTTCATCGCCGCGGGGACCTCGGGTCCGAAGCCCTCCGACTCGGCGATCGCCTTGTCGGAGTGCGGCTCGCCGATGCCCTCGAGCACGAGGATCTTCGCGGCCTCGACCGACAGCTCGCCGGGTCGTCCGAGGACGGTCTCAATGCGCCCCTCGGGGGCCTCGTCGTGGGACTCTGGCCAGCGCGTGATCGCGACGATGACGGCGTCCCCGTCGTTCCCGCTGTTGCCCTGCGGGCCGCTCGCGTCCACCGGGCGCGGAAGGACGATCGGACCGCGGACGCGGGCGTCGTCGGGCTCGAGCCAGGCGCTCTTGCCTTTGCGGCGCAGCGTGCCCGCCACGCGCTTCATCCCGCGCTCGATGACCTGGATGACGGCGCCCTCTGCGCCGCGGGCGCTCCGCGCGCGGACACGGACGAGCACGCGGTCGCCGTGCATCGCCCCGCCCAATGCGTCGGGCGGGACGAAGACGTCGTCCCCCACGGCGCCGGGCGCGAGGCTCGCCACGAAGCCGAAACCGCGCGGGTGCACCGACAGGAGCCCCTCGCGCTCCGCGCCGCGAGCCCCCCCCGAGGCGGCGCTCAGCTTGAACCGTTGCCCGGGTCGAGCCGCGAGGACCCCCTCGAGGCTGAGGTCGTCCAGGAGCCGCTGCAGCCCGAGGTAGTCGGCCTCCGAGACGCGCAAACGCGAGGCGATCTCACGCGCATGGAGGGGGCTGGGGTCGGAAGAGAGCAGATCGAGGACATCCGCCCGGGAGGGGAGGCGCGTGGGCATGAATGAGGCACGAGGTGTAGCCGCTACACCCTGTCCGCGGAAGGGTTGACCGCTGCTCCTTGCTATACGATTGAAACGCGGACATGCGCTCGGAACGGAACCATGCCGCGCTATCCCTTGTAGCCTCGGTCGTGCCCGCCCTCGTGGGCATCGCGGCGAGCGCGGCGCTCCTCGTGGACTACACGCGGCCGCAGCCGGTGTTCTGCGCGGAGGGAAGCGCGTGCGACGCCGTCCGGCGGACGATCTTCGCCGCCCCGCTCGGGGTGCCGCTGCCGGCGGTCGGTCTCGCGGGGTTCGTGGCGATCGGCGTCGTGTCGTTGCTTCGTGGACCGCGGCCCCGGCTCGCGCAGCTCGGCCTCTCGCTCGTGGCAGCGCTCGTCGGCGTGTCCCTGCTGGTCGTTCAGGTCATGCTCGGGACCTTCTGCCCATTCTGCTGCGCGGCCGATGCGAGCGGCGCGGTCGCACTCCTGGTGGCGCTCTGGAGATTCGGGGGTTCCGGCGAGGTCTCCGCTCCCCGCTGGGCACGGCTCGGGGGCGCGACCTCGCTCGCGCTCGCTGCCGCGGTCCCGCTGGTCGCGGGCTACCTCCACAAGGCCCCCGGGCCCTCTCCGGTCATCGAGGCGGAGATCGCGCGGACGCCGAAGGGCGAGGTCACGGTCGTCGATTTCGTCGACTTCGAGTGCCCCTTCTGCCGGATGACGCACGCCGAGCTCGAGCCGATGCTCGAGGCCCACAGGGACAAGCTCCGCGTCGTGCGCAGGCAGGTGCCGCTGCGTTCCCACGCGCACGCGCTCGACGCGGCCAGGGCCGCGTGCTGCGGGGAGCGATTGGGCAAGGGCGACGCGATGGCGAACGCCCTCTTCGCGGCGCCGGTCGACGACCTCACGCGTGAGGGATGCGAGAAGCTCGCGCAGAGCGTGGGCCTGGTGCTCGACCCCTTCCGCGCGTGCGTTGCAGACCCGAAGACCGACGCGCAGATCGACGCGGACCGTGCGGAGTTCAGGGAGTCGGGCGGATACGCGCTCCCGACGATATGGATCGGAGCCGAGCGCCTCGTCGGCGCGCAGCCAAAGGAGGCCCTCGAACAGGCGCTGAACCATGCGCTTGCACGCGTCGGCGGCTGAGCCGGGCGCCTACTCGAACTCCTGCTCCCGCGTCAGCGCGCGCTCGAGCTCCGCGAGACCCTCGCTGACGTCGAGCCTCACTCCGAAGTGCCGGAAGGTCATGCCCGTCGCGTAGAGGACCTTGAACAGGTTGTGCGACCGGCACTGCTCGCCCATCTGCCCGATCCGCACGACGTCGAGGCCGAACGAGCCCGAGATCTCGACGTGGAACTTGCGCGACATGTACGAGAGGACGTCCTTCGCGTTCACCCCGTCCGGGACGCGGACGGCGATGACCGAGTTGAGGCGGTGCTCGCGGGGGATGAAGAGGCCGAGGCCCATGGCCTCGAGCCCCGCCTGGAGCGACACTGAGCTCACGCGGTGGCGCTCGTGCCGGGCCTCGAGCCCCTCGTCGCAGACGAGACGGAGCGCCTCGTAGAGGGCGAGCACGCCCGGGACGGGCGCCGTGTAGTGGTACTGGTTGTCCCCCCAGAAGCGCTGCGCGCGCACGGCGTCGAGGCACCAGTGCGTGGCGCGTACGGGGCGCCTCGTTACCGTCTGCCACGCGCGCTCGCCGAACGCGATGAGGGACACGCCCGGGATCGACGAGAGGCCCTTCTGCCCCCCGGTGACGACGACGTCGAGGCCCCAGCGGTCCATCTCGAGGGGCATCGTGCTCAGCGTGACGACCGCGTCGGTGATCGTCAGGGCGCCATGGTCTCTCGCGAGACGCGAAATCTCGGCGAGCTCGCCGTTGAGCACGCCGCACGACGTCTCCCCCTGCACCAGGGTCACGACGTCGTAGCGCCCGTGGGCGAAGGCCTTGCGGACCATCTCGGCGGTCGCGGGCTTCCCGGTCTCGGCCTCGATCACCGTGACGTCCGCGCCGACGCAGGTCGCCATCTCGCCGAGGCGGCCGCTGAACGTGCCGGTCTTCAGGCACAGGCATTTGCGGCCGGGCCAGAGCAGGTTGGTGACGGCCATCTCCATCGCGGCCGACGCAGGCCCGGCGACGCCGAGGATCTTGTCCGCCTCGGTCTGGAAGGCGTAGCGCGCCATCTGCTTCAGGTTCGAGATGACGCGCTCCATCGTCGGACCGAGGTGGTTGATGACGACGCCGTTTGCCCGCGCGACGGCGTGCGGGATCGGCACCGGACCTGCGCCCATGAGGAGCAGGGGCTCTGACGGCAGGATGGAATCGAGCGGCGCCAGCGCCGGCGGCGGGAGAGGCATCGGGGCTCCGGGGTCGTTACTCGGGTTATCCGGTCTACTCGGCGCTGCCGGCCTTCACGACGGGCTGCGCCTCGCCTCTCGGGCACGCGCCGGGGCGCTGGTAGGGATGCCCCGTCAGGCGCTGGAAGGCGGTGACCGCGCGCCACCCGAGGTAAGCGCGGTTGAAGCCGACGACCTCGGCGGGCGCGAAGTACGGGTTCTTCGTCTTCCCGAGATGGACCAGCGCGAGGACCTGCTCGGCGACGCTCACAGGGCATCCCTCGAGCCTCACGTGCGTCTTGTCGCGCGCCGCCGCGAGCTTGCCGATGGTCGTCTTCATCTTCACGTAGATGTCGTCGTGCTCGGCCTTGTAGGGGTCGCGCGTCGCGCGGTCGCGGTAAAGGCTCTCGATCGACACGGTGTCATTGCCGAGCTTGCCGTGCCACGTGGCGCAGTCACCGATGAAGACGACCTTCTCGCCGGGCTTGGCGTCGATGGGACCGTCGTACGCGCCGAAGACGACGTGCATCCGAGGCATCTTCGCGTCGCACTCCTTGTCGTACAGCCGCAGGATCTCGATGGCCTCCTCGATGGCCCCGGGGCATCCGCCCCAGCAGTAGTCGGTCTTCTCGCTGTCCGGCGGGGCGCCGGCGTAGGCGGTGATCTTGCTCCCCTCGAAGTACTTCTCGACGCGGACGAGGCCGACCTCGAACCCCTTGGCGCGCGCGCGCGCCTGCTCGAGGGTCACGTCTCCCGTGATCGCGATCTTCGACAGATCCAGCGTCCCGAAGCCGCGCTCGGCCGCGAAGCGGATGTGGTCCACGTCGCGCGCCTCGACG
>Ga0209415_10016567_pt1 | contig 11831 bp, 9 predicted proteins | sample PeaSoiSIISIP2007_FD_187696 | JGI IMG/M metagenome (GOLD analysis project Ga0209415, IMG submission 187696) | Peat soil microbial communities from Weissenstadt, Germany - SII-SIP-2007 (SPAdes) (version 2) | ecosystem: Environmental > Terrestrial > Soil > Wetlands > Peat | place: Germany... | reverse complement strand
TGCTCGCAGGTTGCGTGAACAGAGCCACGGCGGCGCCGCCCTCCAGATCGAGCGCCATCTTTTCGAGCCGATCCCGGGTCGCCGAAGCTGCCGGCGAGCCCGAGCTGGTCTCGACACTCGCCGTCGACGAGTCATGCACAAGGCCCAGCCGCTCGATGTTTTGGGCGAGCAGCTTGTTCGCCGGCATTTTCTTGTTCGATGTCGCCTTCTCCGTATAGCCCTGATAGAGATCCACGAAATCCTCGGCCAAGTCGTAGCAGAATGCTTCGGTGAGCGTCGGCGCATTCCACCAGGCATTGGGATCCCCGCAGTTCTGCATCGTCAACGTGATCGGGCGGGGCAGGACGTAGCGGCGTGACGCATACTCCGCGAGCGCCTCCAGAAGGCCCATGGAGCGAAACGAACGCGCATAATGACCGAACTTTTCGTCACCTGCCTCGTAGGCAACGTCGATAGTCGAATTCGGCTGATCAGCGACGCGCAGATGCGGCTCGAGGAGCGAATCCCAAGCATGTTTCGCGTCTTCGTAGTCGGTGCGACAGCTATCCTGGCGGTCCTCGGACAGTCGAACCCAGTCCGCCAGCTCCTTGAACTGCTTCGCGTCGGAACCGACCATCAAACAGACGATCTGGAAGGCGCGCTGCCTGTCGAGGCCGTGCGCGTCGGAGAAATCGAGTGCGTCGCCGAGCTCGCGGTCGCGACGGTCCATCAGGAACAAACCGCGCGCCGCCTGGACCAGGACATTGACCGAAAGCGCCGAGCCCTCGTTGAGAAGGGCGAGGGTCGCGAACGAGTCGGCGGCGTCTTCCGCCCGCCCGAGCAGCGGCAGGCGCAACTGCTGAACCAGGGCATGGCCCAGTTCGTGAAACCCGACGAACAGCATGTTACCGACGACGAAATCAACCCGGTCCCGCCGCGCCGCCTCCGACATTTGCATGACACGCGCGTCCTGCTTCTCATGAGCGGGAGAAGCGCCCTGCTGCTTTGTCGCGGCGAGTGCGTTCGAAGCTGTGCCGATGGTCAGTGCGAGAGCGAACATGGTCTTCGTAAACATGGCGAGGCGTCCCGGTTGTGTGCTCGCATCATGCTGGCGGAGGGCGCCCGGGATAAATCAGCCCGACGGATGACCGGTATGATCGCCTGAGAGATGGCGTTCGGCGTGAAAAGCGTGAAAGTGGCTGTCTGGCGGGGCTTTCTGGCCCCTCTCATTCAGCGGCCAGAGGCATGCATTTGTCCTGGGAATGAAGTATGGACCGGCAGCGCGAAGCAAGAAGCCGGCGCCGGGACAGACCGAAGGCAGACTTGGTGACTGTCGGCAGGTTTTCACAAGAGGGCGAGCCCTCGCGGCGCGGAATCAAGTGCACGCTCGCATCAACGGCGGCAAAACGGCGACTGAAACCACGGGCTTCCCCCGCAGTGCGGCAGATCAGGCTGGGGACGGATTGCCGATCATGCGCTGCCTGCGATGCCCGAAGTGCCAAGCGCTGCCGGTCGGGCGCTCGCGAAACAGCAACTTCGCGCTTTTACGCGTTCGCGATCGTGACCCGCGCAGAGGTCTCGCATTTCGCCGATGGCCATTTCATCAATTTCGATCGGGGCCGAATGACCCATCTCAGATTGACGTGGCATCCTGCAAACCGACGGCGATTCCAGACTTCATCTCTGCGGGCCGGTTACAATGGTGCGGACGGGGGGACTCGAACCCCCACCCCCATACGGGGAGCAGATTTTCATGCCACTTCGACTTTCGCCGCCGCCTCGTCGGCGTTCGTGGTCTGGACTATCCCTTCGCCATAGCCTTCCGACCGTAGGCGCCGCCCGTCTAGTCTCTACACCTTCCCCCGAAAGGGCTTGGCTCGGGATTGGCTTAAGGTTGCCCCGTTAGCTTTCCCCGACTTTGAGCAGTTCTACTCCACGAGTTTCCCCGCGGGCACTCCAATTGAAGTCTGCTGCGTCTACCTTTTCGCCACGTCCGCTTTCCCAACTGTCCGGTCGTCGTGCCACAACGAGCGGCCTCACGCGAGAGCCGTGTGGTTGAATTCTGCCGGCTCATGGCTCCCTAGCAGGCTCCTAGCGCTTGCACCGCGATACAAATGTGTCGGCCGTGACCTCCCATAAATTACTGATTTCTATCGGATTTCTACGATATGCGGCGTGGCGCCGCACGCCAAGAAAACTGTTTTTAAGTCCGTTGCGTCTGCCGGTTCCGCCACGTCCGCGCCGGAGAGGTTCTAGCACCGCTCGACCGGGATTCGATACCTGGGGGTGCGGCTCTGGCAATCGCAGCCGTCGGCCCCCCCGCGATCTCACCCTTCCGCCACGTCGCCCCATAACGCCGCCCAATCGCCGCCGGTGATGTCGGTCACCCGGCCGTCGCGCTCGAAGAACTTGTTGGGCACCTGGAAGATCGCGAGCATCAGCCCGCCTTCCGGGCACCACGCCGAATGGCGGCTGCCGGCGGGGCGCCAGACGAAATCGCCTTTCGTGACCGTGAGGCCTTCGTCGGGGCCCTCGCGGTCGACCAGCTTGCCTTCGAGCACATAGGTCTGCTCGATCTTGACATGCTCGTGGTCGGGCAGCACGGCGCCGGGCGCAAAGCGCATGAGGGCGGTCACGAGGCCACTGTCGCGATCGAACAGGAGGGTCTTCACCTCGCAGCCGGGAAAGCGCGTCTTCTGCCATTCCATCTCGCCGACGCGGACGTGGTGGGAGGCGAGATCGGCCGCGCCGGCGGCCTTCGGGGTGACGGCGTCCATGAGCTTCTCCTGCAAACGTCACTTTACCCATCATAGCGCATCGGGGCGCCGCGCCCTAGTGGCGCAGCTCGCGATCGCACTCACATCCCCGCCTCGGCCCGGATCGGCGGCTGGAAGGCGAGGCCGGTGTCCCAGGGGAAGAAGATCCAGGTGTCCTGGGACACTTCGGTGACGAAGGTGTCGACCAGCGGCCGCCCCATCGGCTTGGCGTAGACGGTGGCGAAATGGGCCTTCGGCAGCAGGTCGCGGACCACGCGCGCAGTCTTGCCGGTGTCGACCAGGTCATCGACGATGAGCACGCCCTTGCCGCCGCCGCCGCTCATCTTGACGAGCTCGGAGGCGACGCCCTTGAGCACCTTGAGCTCGCCCTGGCGGGTGTGGTCGTAACTCGAGATGCAGATCGTCTCGATGAGGCGCACGTCGAGCTCGCGCGCCACGATGGCGGCCGGCACCAGGCCGCCGCGCGTCACCGTGACGATCGCCTCGAACGGTCCGGCGCCGTTGAGCCGCCAGGCGAGCGCGCGGGCGTCGCGATGGAACTGGTCCCACGAGACCGGAAACGCCTTTTCCGGCATTTGCGACGGCGTCATGATGGCGCCCCCCCGTTGTCGTCCGGTTCGTCGCCGGCTTCGTTCTCGGCTTCCGCCCGTGCCGTCTTGACCTCGGCGATGAAGCGCTCCGCGTCCTTCTTGGCGTGGCGCACCGCGTCGTCCATCTCGCGCCGGTAGCGGTCGAGATCGAGCTTCAGCCCTGAAGCGGACGGCTTTTCGGTCTCCAGCGCATATCCCACCATGCGCAGCCGAAGCGAGATGTTCAGCAGCACGAGCGACATCATCTCGTCGAGGAGATCATGCTCGTCGATATAGTCCTGCACGAATTCGAAGACGGCCCCGCTGTGGCGCTCGAACTCGTCCATGACGGCATCGACTTCCGGATCGCCGCCAAACGGGTCGTCGCTCGAACTCATCGCCAGCTCCCTCGGCATGGCCGCATCGCGCGGCCGCGTGTTCTTGTTGTCGAGTTTGACGCGCCGTCTCGACGCGAACCGGGTCCCGTTTCGCGCGACGACGTTACAGTGATTTCACCCATTCGACGACCTGAGATTGCGCCGCCCGCGGCGCCGTGAGATGGCCGGCGGAGACTTCGAGATAGCGGCTTTTCGGATTCTTGGGCGCGCGCGCGAAAGCATAGTCGCGGCCGCGCGAGAAGATCGGGTCGGAGTCCCCGACCACCCACAACAACGGCGCGCGCAGCGCCCCCGCATTCTTCGGGATCACGGCCGGACCGTCCGGATCGAACATGCTGAGGTAGACTGCAGGCGACGCCGTCGCGAAGGTCGGCACGCCCTGGATACGGTCGGGCCAGGTGTGCCGGGACTTGTCCCCGGCGGCGAGCAACTTCCGCGCCTCCAAGATCGCATCGCCGGTGCGGGCGCGCATCTCGGCGGTCTCGGGCAAATGCCCGGGCGAGATCGCCACCACGCCCGCAACGCCGCTGCGGCGTGCCGCGTAGCCGATCGCCGCATTGGCGCCGAGGCTGTGGCCGATGACGACGATGCGGGTCGCGCCCTTCGCCTTGAGCGCCGCCACGGCGGCGTCGATCTCGCGCATCGCCTCCTCATAGGTCGCCCCGTACATGCGGCCGAACGACCACGGCATTTCGGGAGATGCCACCACGGCGCCTTCGGCCTCGAGCGCCGACGGGATGCCGCCGTCGAACGCGCCCGTCCACACGCCCTTGCCGTGCAGGAACACCACGCCTGTGCCCTGCAGGCCCGCCGCATGAATGGGCGTCGCCGCAACGCTCGCCGCGACGAGCCACAGCAGGCAGAGCAGCCGCACCGCCGAGCGCGCGGCCGCCTCGCAACCCGCCGTGAGCCACGCCCGCATCTCAGTGTCCTTGCGCCGCGAGCCGCGCCCGCACCTTGCCCAGCATGGCCTCGACGGCGGCCTTGGCGACCGCAATCTGCGCCGGATCGCGCCCGCGCACCACGATGTTGGTGTTGGGACCGCGCTTCTCGTCATGGAACGGATAGCTGCCGATCATGACCTCCGGATGGGCCTTGGCGACCTCGCCGAGTTCGGTCCCCACATCGCCCTCCCGGCAATCCGCCCGCACCGTCTCGGACAGCATCTTGACGCCGGTCCTGAGCTTCGGCGCCACCGCATCGAGCATCGCCTGCATGATCGAGGGCACGCCTGCCATCACGATCACGTTGCCGATCCAGAACCCGGGCGCCGCCGAAACCTTGTTGGGCACGAGATCGGCGCCCTGGGGCACCCGCGTCATGCGCATGCGGGCCTCGTTCATCTCGGTCCCCATGGCGGCGTAGCGTTCCTGCAGCATGGCAACGGCGCGCGGATCATGGTCGATCGGAACTCCGAACGCCTTGGCGACGCAGTCCGCCGTGATGTCGTCATGGGTCGGCCCGATGCCGCCGGTGGTGAACACATAGGTGTAGCGGGCGCGCAGCGCATTGAGCGCCTCGACGATCGCCGCCTCGTCGTCGGCGACGACGCGGACTTCCTTGAGATCGATCCCGATCGTGGTCAGATACTCGGCGATATAGCCGATGTTCTTGTCCTTGGTGCGCCCGGACAGGATTTCGTCGCCGATCACCAAAATGCCTGAAGTGATGACCGCGGCGTCGTCTTTCATCGCGTGTTCCGAATGGGTTGTCGATGCGCCGTGATAGGCATCGTGTGAGGACCTTCATAGACCGATCGGCCGGCCATCCACAACATCGGCATCCGGCAGGCGCCATCCCGGGCGCGGCATTGTCAGCAGCCGCCGCGGCGGACTACAACGCACGTCATGGACCGGACCGCGCGCGCCTTGCCGGAAGTCGCCCCCTGCCGGCCGATCGATTTTGCAGCCGTGGATATCGCCTGCGACGCGATGCCGGGCGGCGGCTATCGGCTGCGCTCGCGCACGCCGCTCGCACCTTATGACCCGAGCCTCGCCCGCATGTTCCGCGCCGCCGTCGAGGCGGCACCGGACCGCGTGTTCCTGGCCGAGCGCGCCCAGGAGGGCTGGCGCAAGCTCACCTATGCGCAGTGCCGTCCGTTCGTCGACGCCATCGCGGCCGCGCTCCTGGAGCGGGGCCTGTCGCCGCAGCGACCCGTCATGATCCTGTCGGGCAACAGCATCGACCACGCGCTGCTGATGCTCGCCGCCCACACGGCCGGCATTCCGGCGGCGCCGGTGTCGGTCGCCTACTCGCTGCAGAGCCGCGACTACGCCAAGCTCAGGCACATTGCGGCTCTGCTGCAGCCGGGGCTCGTGTACGTCGCCGACACGGCGCCGTTCGCGGGCGTGCTTGCGGCGCTCGATGCGGGCGCCGAAATCGTGGCTGGCCGCAACGGCGCCCATCTTGCCGGCGTCACGGCTTTCGCCGACCTCGTCGCAACCCGGCCGGGCGCCGTGGTCGAGCAGGCGGCGGCCGCGGCCGGCGCCGACACCATCGCGAAATTCCTGTTCACCTCGGGCTCGACCGGGTTGCCCAAGGGCGTCATCAACACGCACGGCATGCTGACCGCCAATCAGCAGCAGATCGCCCAGATCTGGCCGTTCCTTGCCGATGATCCGCCCGTGCTGGTCGACTGGCTGCCGTGGAACCACACCTTCGGCGGCAACCACAATTTCAATATCGTGCTGCGCCACGCCGGCACGTTCTACATCGACGCCGGCAAGCCGATGCCGGCGCTGGTCAGCGAGACGGTGCGCAATCTCTCCGAGATTTCCCCGACCATCTACTTCAACGTCCCGGCCGGCTATGCGGCGCTGCTGCCCCACCTCGAACGCGACGAGGCGTTCGCCGCGAAGTTCTTCGCCAAGCTGCGCTTCATCTTCTATGCGGGCGCGGCGCTGCCGCAGGACCTGTGGACGCGTCTCGAAGCCGCCGCCATCCGGACGACCGGCGAGCGCATTCCGCTGACGTCATCCTGGGGCACCACCGAGACGGCGCCGCTCGCCACCGCGTCCCATTTCATCTCCGACCGCTCGGGCATGATCGGCGTGCCGGCCCCGGGCGTCGAGATCAAGCTCGTGCCGGCCGGCGGCAAGCTCGAGGTGCGGGTGCGCGGTCCCAACGTGACGCCCGGTTACTGGAAGCGGCCGGATTTGACCGCGGCGGCGTTCGACGAGGAAGGCTTCTACCGGCCCGGCGACGCGGTTCGATTCGCCGATCCGGGCGACTTCGCCAAGGGGGTGATGTTCGACGGCCGGCTTGCGGAGGATTTCAAGCTCGCCACCGGCACCTGGGTGCATGTGGGCGGATTGCGGGTCGGCGTGCTCGCCGCCGCATCGCCCGTCCTGCAGGACGCGATCGTCGCCGGCGAAAACCGCGCCTTCATCGGCCTGCTTGCCTGGCTGAACCCGGCCGGATGTCAGCGCCTCGTCGGCCACGAAGTCGCGAGCCCCGATGGCGCGAGCCTTGCCGATCTCGCCCGGCACCCTTTGATCCGCGACCATGTTCGCGGCGCGATCGCGCGCTGGAACGCGGCGCATGCGGGCTCCTCGGAGCGTATCGCCCGGGTGCTGCTGTTGCCCGACATGCCGTCGATCGACGCCAACGAGATCACCGACAAGGGCTACGTCAACCAGCGCGCCGCGCTCGAATTCCGCCATCGCGAAATCGATCTTCTGTACGATGCCCTGCCAGGGACGGAAGTTATCGAATTGGCCTGACGACAGCCTCCTCTGCCTATATATTAGGCGCTTATGTTCGGTGCGGCGCGACGCGGCGAATGTCCGCCAGCGTTCCATAACCCCATGTCTCTCCATGCCATTTCCACCTGCGGTCCTGAACGCCACGCCCGCGAGCTTCGTATTCGACCCGGAACGACGCGACCCGATCCACACGCCACGTGCTTTTGGCGTGAAGCTTGCTACGTTGCATGGCGTTGAACGGGGCTCGCGGCTCGGGGAGCCGCCGGGGCGTACATGGCAGTAGCATTCGACGAAATGAGGGAAACCGACGGCCAGGTGCGGCCAGTCTATGCCGGCCTCGACAAATGGCTGAGCGACCTGCCCCCCGACGTGCTCGATCACCGCCGTCGCGAGGCTGAATTCCTGTTCCGGCGCATCGGCATCACTTTCGCGGTCTACGGCGAGGCGGACTCGACGGAGCGGCTGATCCCGTTCGACGTGTTGCCGCGCATCATCTCGTCCGCCGAATGGAACACCCTGCGCGCCGGCCTCGAGCAGCGCGTCAAGGCGATCAACCTCTACATCAAGGACGTCTACGGGCGGCGCGAGGTGCTGCGTGCCGGCATCGTGCCCGAGGACCTCGTCTTCCAGAACCCGGTGTTCCGCCCGGAGATGAACGGGCTGCACGTGCCCCACGACATCTACGTGCATATCGCCGGCATCGACATCGTGCGGGTCGACGCCGACACGTTCTACGTTCTGGAGGACAATGCGCGCACGCCCTCCGGGGTCTCCTACATGCTGGAGAACCGCGAGATCATGATGCGGCTGTTCCCGGAGCTGTTCTCGCGCCATCGGGTGGCGCCGGTCGAGAACTATCCAGACGAATTGCTCGCCACCCTGAAATCGGTGGCACCGAAAACCGCCTCCTCCGATCCGAACGTCGTGCTGCTGACGCCCGGCATCTACAACTCGGCCTACTACGAGCACTCCTTCCTCGCCGACAAGCTCGGCGTCGAGCTGGTCGAGGGCCGCGACGTCGTGGTCAAGGGCCAGGTCGCCTACATGCGCACCACCGAGGGGCTCAAGCGCATCGACGTGATCTATCGGCGGGTCGACGACGACTTCCTCGATCCGCTCGCGTTCCGCCCGGACTCGGCGCTCGGCATCCCCGGCTTGATGTCGGTCTACCAAGCCGGCAACCTCACCCTCGCCAATGCGGTCGGCACCGGCATCGCGGACGACAAGGCGGTGTACAGCTACATGCCGGAGATCGTGAAGTTCTATCTCGGGCAGGAGCCCATCCTCAAGAACGTGCCGACGTGGCGGTGCCGCGAGCCGGAGCACCTCTCCTACGTCCTCGACCATCTCGAAGACCTCGTCGTCAAGGAGGTCCACGGCTCGGGCGGCTACGGCATGCTGATCGGCCCCAAGTCGGACCAGGCGACCATCGCGGCGTTCCGCGCCAAGCTCAAGTCCGACCCCAAGAACTTCATCGCCCAGCCGACGCTCGCGCTGTCGACCTGCCCGACCTGCGTCGAGGAGGGCGTCGCGCCGCGCCACGTCGACCTGCGTCCGTTCGTTCTCACCGGGCGCGACAAGATCCGCATCGTTCCGGGCGGGCTGACGCGCGTCGCGCTCAAGCGCGGCTCGCTGGTCGTCAATTCGAGCCAGGGCGGAGGGACCAAGGACACATGGGTGCTGGATGTATGAGGCCTGAGCATGCTCTCCCGTACCGCCGATAACCTGTATTGGCTGGCACGCTACATCGAGCGCGCCGAATATCTGGCGCGCGTGCTCGAAGCCACCATGCGGCTCACCGCATTGCCGCTCGCCTATGTGGGCACCTCCAACGAATGGGAAACCGCGGTGGCGACGGCGGGCTGCCGCAAGTCGTTTTTCGCCCGCTACGACGAGGCCAACGAGGAGAACGTCACCGAGTTCCTGGCGTTCTCGAACGACAACCCGTCCTCGATCCGCAACTGCATCGAGATCGCCCGCCAGAACGCCCGCTCGGTGCGCACCGCGCTCACCAGCGAGACCTGGGAAACCATCAACGGCGCCTGGCTCGATCTCAAGCGTTTCGGCAACGGCCCGACCTCGCGCGAGGAGTTCCTGCGGTTCCTGCACTGGGTGCAGGAAATCTCGCTGCGCTTCGACGGTTCCGCCTACCGCACCATGCTGCGCAACGACGTCTACTGGTTCTCCCGGCTCGGCCTCTACATCGAGCGCGCCGACAACACGGCGCGCATCCTCGACGTCAAGTATCACATGCTGCTGCCGGCCGACGAGCATGTGGGCGGCCCGCTCGACTACTATCAATGGGCCGCGATCCTGCGCACCGTATCGGCGTTGACGGCCTATCACTGGGTCTACCGCGAGAGCCTCAAGCCCTGGCTCATCGCCGACCTCCTCATCCTCAACGAGCAGATGCCGCGCTCGCTCGCGAGCTGCTACGAGAACCTGGTGCGCTTCTGCGATTCGATCGCCACCGCGTATGGCCGCCAGGGCCTCGCCCAGCGCCAGGCCCGCGCCGTCCGCACCCGTCTCCAGAACAGCCGGATGGAGGAGATATTCCAGACCGGCCTGCATGAATTCATTGGAGAATTCGTTTCCGACAACAATGCCCTCGGGGCTGCCGTAAGTTCCCAATATTTGATGTAGACTGCCGCGACGACCGCCCCGCGGCCCATACGGGAACTGGTACGAGACCTTGCCATGCGCATCTGCGTCGCGCACGAAACCGTCTACCGCTACGACACCCCGTCCACGGGGGTGATCCAGACGCTTCGCCTGACGCCGCGCAATCATGCGGGCCAATACGTGGTGGATTGGCGCATCGACGTGTCGGCCGACTGCCGGCTCGAGCCGCAGGAGGATGCGTTCGGCAACATCATCCACGCGTTCTCCACCAGCGGCCCGATCTCGGAGCTGCGACTGCTGGTCGAGGGCGAGGTCGAAACCCAGGATACCGCCGGCGTGGTGCGCAGCGCCGTGGAGCGGTTCCCGCCGAGCCTGTTCCTGCGCGAGACCGCGCTCACCCATGCGGACGCGCCGCTCCTCGCCTATGCGGCGCAGTTCGGACGGCCCACCGCCACCGAGACGCTCGCGACCCTGCACAATGTGCTGGAACGCGTTCACGAGGACATAGCCTTCGATAGCGAGCCGGCCACCACGGCCACCACCGCGGCGGAAGCCTTCCGGGGCAAGCGCGGCGTGTGCCAGGACCTCACCCACATCTTCATCGCCATCACGCGCACGCTCGGCGTGCCGGCGCGCTACGTGGCCGGCTACTTCCGCGGCGACGACGGCATCTCCACAAACGACGCCGGCCACGCCTGGGCGGAAGCCCATGTGCCCGATCTCGGCTGGGTCGGCTTCGATCCCGCCAACGGCTTCTGCGTCACCGACCAGCACATCCGCGTCGCCATCGGGCTCGACTACCTCGGCGCCGCCCCGGTGCGCGGCGCCCATTACGGCGGCGGCCGCGAGGCGCTCGCCGTCAAGCTCCAGGTCACCCAGGCGTCCTGGCAGACGCAGGGGTGAGGCGGGACTGCCGATTTCCCTGAGATGCGCGGGGCCGTAGCAGGGCCGCACGGCGCAATAAGCGCAGCGCATTGCGCCGCTTGGTCTCGACCGCGCCGAAGGCAGCGCGGTCCGAATCATTCGCCCTTGATGTTCGCCCCCTTGATGATCGGCCACCATTTGTCGATCTCAGCTTTCTGAAATGCGCCGAGCGCCTCTGGCGTCTGCTGATCGGGCGAGAAGATATCCTGCCCGATTTCCGCAAACTTCCGACGCACCGCCGGATCGGCTAAACCATCGACCACCGCGCCATTGAGCTTTGCAATGATATCCCGCGGGGTCCCCTTCGGCACCCAAAGCGCCTGCCAAAAGGAAATGTACATTCCGGGCAATCCCGCCTCGTCGACCGTCGGGATATCGGGCGCTGACGCCAGGCGGCTCTTGGCCGTGACTGCATAGACCTTGATCGTGCCGGCGCGGACCTGCGGAAGCGAATTGGTGGGGCTGTCGACCATCATGTCGATCTGACCCGACACCAAATCCTGCATCGCCGGGCCGGCGCCGCGGTAGGGCACGAATTGAAAGCGCGTGGCGGTTTGCTTTTGCAAGAAGGCACCGGCGATATGCGATGCAGCTCCGGCGCCAGCCGTGCCTTGCGATGCCTTGTCCGGGTTCGCCTTGAGCCAGGCGACAAGACCCTTGAGGTCATCCGCCGGCATCGCCTTCTTGGCCACGATCAGCCACGGATTGCTCGAAACCAGTGCGACGGGCTCGAAGTCGTTGAGCACATCATAGGGGAGCGCGTAGAGAGCGCCGTTCACGACGTGGGTGCCCCATTGGCCGAAGCTCAGCGTGTATCCATCAGGTGCGGCTCGGGCAACGCGGCCGGCGCCGATGCTA
>Ga0209415_10016566_pt1 | contig 11831 bp, 10 predicted proteins | sample PeaSoiSIISIP2007_FD_187696 | JGI IMG/M metagenome (GOLD analysis project Ga0209415, IMG submission 187696) | Peat soil microbial communities from Weissenstadt, Germany - SII-SIP-2007 (SPAdes) (version 2) | ecosystem: Environmental > Terrestrial > Soil > Wetlands > Peat | place: Germany... | reverse complement strand
GGCCGCCCGACCGAGGGACCGGCCTGAGCTGGGCGCGAGGAAGCGACTTGACACCGAACTGGTAAACCGCGGGCTGGCGACGAACCGAACCGAGGCCAGCGCACTCGTGGCGGCTGGACGCGTGCTCGTCGGGGGGGCCGTTGCCACCAAGGCATCACGTCAGGTGGGCCCCGGAGAACCACTGGTCGTGTCGGCGCCACCGGCACGTTTTGCTAGCAGAGGTGGGGAGAAATTGGACGCCGCGCTGGAGCATTTCGGCCTGGAAGTTGCCGGCAAGGACGCTCTGGACGCTGGTGCGTCCACTGGTGGCTTCACTGATTGCCTATTGCAGCGGGGGGCAGCAACTGTGGTCGCTGTCGACGTGGGCCACGGCCAGTTGCTCCACCGGATCCGGTTAGACCCTCGTGTGGAGGTAATGGAGCGCGCAAATGTGCGCTATCTCGTCCCACAAGACCTAGGCGACCGTCGCTTCGACGTGGTCGTAGCGGATTTATCTTTTATTTCCTTGATGATGGTCGCGAGCGCGCTGCTCGGTCTCGCCAAGCCCGCTGCGGATCTCGTCGTCCTCGTCAAACCACAGTTTGAGGCGGGCCGGGCAATCGTGTCGAAGGGCAAAGGTATCGTTCGTGACCCAAAGGTCTGGGCAAGCGTGTTATGCGACGTTGCAGGAGCCTTCGAGGCGAGCGGTGCCGAGGTGGCTGGTGGGATGGCGTCCCCGTTGCTGGGTGCGGAGGGGAACGTGGAATTCTTCTTGCACCTGCGCACAGGGAACAAACAGCGTGCGCCCGGGGCTACCCTTTCCCTAGACTCGATCGCAATGTCTGCCGCGCCTTCGAACAGCCTGTCGACCGGGACCACCGAGACAGCGCCGCACGTCACCCAAAACGGGCATCGCTGAGATGGCGGCGATCGGGTTGGCTTCCCATTCGGGGCGCCACAATGCTGTCGAGCTCGCGAAATCGACGGCGGTCTGGCTCGAGGAAAAAGGCCACGAGGCAGTGCTGCTCCCCGAGCTCGGCTTATTGCGCGAGGCCGGCTCCGCTCATCTGCAGGACCTCGATCTCCTGATCAGCCTGGGCGGCGACGGGACGATGCTACGGACCGTCGGGATCGCGCTCGGGACCGAGGTCCCGGTGCTAGGGGTAAATTTCGGCCACTTTGGCTACTTGACGGCCGTAGAACCCGACGGGCTCCGCCACGCCATCGAGCGTTTCATCGACGGGAACTATCACCTCCACCGTCGGATGACTGTCGACGTTAGCGTGTTGTCCGATGGCGCCGAGGCGCCTCGCCTGAGCGCGACAGGGCTCAACGACATAGTCCTGGCGCGGCCGTCGGGTACACATACCATCAACGCGAGCGTGGCAATTTCGGGCGAGCGTTTCCTCAGGTATGCCGCCGATGCGCTGATAGTTTCGACGCCGACCGGCACAACCGGTTACAACCTGTCAGCCAGAGGTCCTGTTGTAGCGCCGACATTGCGTTGCTTGGTGCTCACACCTGTATCCCCGCACATGCTGTTTGACCGGAGCCTCGTGCTCGACAGTTCAGCCACGGTGTCGATGGAGCTAGACGGCCGCTTCGACGCAGACCTCATCGTGGACGGCGTCCCGCGCGGTCAGCTCGAGGTTGGTGGCAAGCTCGTTTGCAGCGCTGGTACCCGCGATGCGTTGCTGGTCAGCTTCGGTGACCGGGACTTCGAGACCGTCCTCAAGAACAAGTTCCACCTCGCCGACCGCTAGCCCACGGCGTCGCTGGCCCCAGAGCCCGTAACCGGTACGCTCGCGCGATGCTGAGCGAGCTCAGGGTGAGCCAGCTGGGCGTCATCGAGGATCTGACGCTCGTGTTGGGCCCTGGGATGACCGCGCTCACAGGCGAGACGGGGGCCGGAAAAACCCTCGTGGTCGAGGCGATCGAACTGTTGCTCGGTGGACGGGCCGACGGGGTGCTGGTGCGGCCCGGGGCGACCGAGGCTCTGGTTGAGGGCCGCTTCGTGCTGCCAGCGGGCCTCGAGCAACCCGTCGCTCCCAATGAGGGCGATCGTTTTGAGGGCAGTTCGGATGGCAGTGCAGCGGGCGCAACAGAGGCAGCGGGCGCAACAGAGGCAGCGGGCGCAACAGAGGTCGTGCTGAGCCGCGCTGTGCCCGTGGACGGGCGGTCGCGCGCTTACCTCGATGGCAGGATGGCGAGCGTGGGCGCTTTAGCTGCGCTGGGGGAGCGCCTCGTCGACCTCCACGGCCAGCACGCTCACCAGTCGTTGCTGTCGGGAGCTGCTCAGCGTGACGCGCTCGATTCGTATGCCGGCACGGACCGGCGACCGCGAGAAGAGGCACGAGCTGCATTGCGCGAGATAGATGAGGCGCTTGCGGGAGCAGGCCGCGACGTGGCGGGTAGGAGCGGCGAGATGGAATTGCTCCGCTACCAGCTAGCAGAGCTCTCGGCCGCGCTGATTGAGGGCCCCGGAGAAGACACGGAGCTGGGGGTAGAGGAGGAACGTCTCGGCAAGGCGGCCGCGCACAGGGCCGCGGCGGAGGCAGTTTATGAGGACTTGACGGGCGACGAGCAGGTGCTCGACCTGGTGGGCAAAGCCGTGGCCCGGATCGCCGCGCACCCGCCCCTCGAAGCCCTGCACGAGCGGTTGAAAGGCGTCGCGGCGGAGCTCGCCGACCTGGCAAGCGAGGCGCGGGAGACGGCTGAGGGGCTCGAGGAGGATCCTGAACGACTGGCCGAGGTGGTCTCCCGGCGGGCGGTTCTGCGCGAGCTTCGCCGGAAGTACGCCGGTCCCGCTGGCAGCCTTGCGGACGTGTTGACGCTTCAGGAGGATGCGAACAAGCGATTGGACGAGCTCGAGGGTTTGGAGGAGCTTGCCGCCCACCTGGCCGAGGAGCGGGGGCGTGCGCTTGCCAAGCTTCGCCGTGCCGCGACGGACTTGGGAGACGCCCGAAGAGCAGCGTCGACGGCCTTAGGCGAAGGAGTCGAGAGGGGATTGCGCCACCTGGCCATCCCGCGTGCGCGCTTCGCGGTGAGGGTGGGCGGGCGCGCGCAAGGTGAAAGCGTCAACAGCGGTCATGGCGGGGAGGCCGACGACTTGCGGGAACTGTCCGGCGAGGACGTCACGTTCCTGCTGGCGGCGAACCCGGGAGAGCCGTTGATGCCTCTGTCCAAGGTGGCTTCGGGGGGTGAGCTGGCGCGGGCGATGTTGGCGCTCCGCCTGGTGCTCGTTGGAGCCTCGAGCCAGCACGGGGCGGGGACCGACGGCGCGGTTGAGGTTGAGGTACCTCGGACGCTCGTGTTCGACGAGGTCGACGCCGGCATTGGTGGCGAGGCGGCGCTCGCCGTCGGCAGGGCGCTCGCTGAGCTGGGCCGGCGCTACCAGGTCATCGTCGTCACCCACCTGGCCCAGGTCGCGGCCTTTGCCGACGCCCAGATTGCGGTGAGCAAGATCGAGCGCGAGGGCCGCAGCATCGCGCTTGCCGCGGCTGTGTCCGGCAAGGAGCGCGTCATCGAGCTGTCCCGGATGCTCTCCGGCCAGCCCGACAGCGCTACCGCCCGGCGGCACGCCGAGGAGCTACTTCGCACGGCGAGACTCGAGCCTCCGCCGGCACGAGACCGTGCTCGTGGACGAGGGCGTGCACCTGGGGGACGAGACCGCACAGCTGGGGACGAACCCGCCGAATGATCTCCTCGCGAATTGCACCCGTGGGTGCCGCGTGGGGCCGTGCCGGTCCCGAAAACCGCAAATGCGCGTCTCACTGGGCCACATCACTGACACACATGCAAAGAAATGGCGTGTTTTGTCGGCGATGTCGGGCCCGCCAAACCACATTTGCGGTTTTCGGGGCACGTTTATCCACCCGCGTTACTTCGCTAGCGCAGCCGGCCATCTTCGCAGGGCGTCAATCGCGCTCGTTCAAGGTCGAAATCGAGGCCGCGACGATCCCGTTGAACTCGTCGACCAAAGCGTCCAGGCGCTTCAACGTTTCGGCGCGCTCAACCTCCACGATCACGCGCGCTTCGCCGACGTTCATGGGCTCCAAACCTATCGTTGCGGGAGGGTTAGGCTCGCTGAGTTGGCGAGGTCCGCCAGGTCGAGGAGGTGCATGGGACATGGCTGCAGACCAGGCGGTGATCGGCGAGGCCACTGAGCTCTTGCAGAGCTTGATCCGGAACCATTGTGTCAACGATGGCACTGCTGCGTCGGGGGACGAGATCCGCAATTCTGAGCTGCTGGCCAACTACCTCAGCGGCGCCGGCATCGAGCTCGAGCGGTTCGAAAGCGCACCTGGCCGCGAATCTCTCGTTGCCCGGATCGACGGGAGCGACCCGACCGCTCCGACCTTGTGCCTGATGGGGCACACCGACGTGGTACCGGTCAATCCGGCAGGCTGGCATGAGGACCCCTTCGGCGGGGAGCTGATCGACGGCGAGGTATGGGGTCGCGGCGCTATCGACATGCTGAACATCACCGCCACGATGGCCGTCGCCTTCAAGCGCCTAGCGCAATCGGGGTTCCGGCCACGCGGTTCGCTCATCTATTTTGCCGTCGCCGACGAGGAGGCTGGTGGGCGCCTCGGCGCTGAATGGATGGTCGACAACCACTGGGACGCCGTGGCGAGCGAATACGTGCTTACCGAGATCGGTGGTTGGTCAGACCTCCCTGGGGACGGGAGCCGCCGCATCGTGGTCTGTATTGCAGAAAAGGGGCTTGCCTGGAGACGCCTGACCGTGAAAGGCACACCCGGGCACGGTTCGATGCCCTACCGCACGGACAACGCCCTGGTCACCGCCGCCGAGGTCGTGCGCCGGATCAGCAACTACAGCCCCGCCCCCTGGGTAGGCGACCTTTGGCTCGAGCAACTCGCCGGGCTCGACTTGCCTGAGAGCACCAAGCGAGCACTGGCCGACCCGGCGGCACTCGACGATGCGCTGGCCGAGTTACCCGCGGGCTTGGCACGGCTCTGTCACGCCGTCACGCACATGACCTTCTCCCCGAACGTCGCGCACGGGGGCGAGAAGACCAACACCGTCCCGGACAATGTCGTGCTCGAAGTCGACATCCGCACCCTGCCTGGCACAACTCCCGAAGATGTCGACGCCCATCTCAAGACGGCGCTCGGCGACCTGGCAAATCGCGTCGAAATGAGCTCGCTTCAGGAGTACGGCTCGACGCGTTCGGCCACCGACAACCCGCTGTGGGAGGCGCTGGGCCACCAGGTTGGTGCCGCGTACCCCGGTTCGTCGCTCTCACCGTCCCTGCTCGTCGGGGCGACCGATGCACGGTTTTTCCGGGACAAGGGCGCCATCGCCATGGGCGCTGCGCTGTACTCGCCGGAGGTGACGTTCGAGACATTCGCCGGCCGCTTCCATGGCAACGACGAGCGGGTAGACGTCGCTTCGCTCGGGCTGTCTACCGAGCTGTGGACCGGGGTCGTGAAGGAGCTTCTCGGCTGACGAAGGACTACGAACGCATTGCCGTCGCTATCGGTGAAGCGCGTGTGTCCCTCAGCGAGGGAGGGATACCCATCGGTGCCGCGTTGTTCAGGGGACCGGACTTGTTGGGAAAAGGCTATAACCGGCGGGTGCAGCTCCGGAACCCCATCCTTCACGGAGAAATGGACTGCTTGCAGGATGTGGGCCGCGTGGGCACCTACGCGGGCACGACGATGTACTCGACGCTGATGCCTTGCTACATGTGCGCCGGCACGATAGTGCAGTTCCGGGTGCCGAGGGTGGTAGTGGGGGAGTCGCTCACCTTCCCCGGCGGCCGGGACTTCATGGAGGCACATGGGGTCGAGGTCGTTGACCTCGAGATGCAACAGTGCGCGGAAATGCTTCAAGGCTTCATCGCTGCCAACCCTGAGCTGTGGGCCGAGGACATAGGCGAGCTCTAGCCGCCCCTTGGCCCCGGGGCGTGGATTGCGGGGACGCGCCGGAGGGGCCAGAATCAGTCATCCGACCTAGGAGGACTTTTGAAAACACCAGCTACAAGAGGGCTCGCCCTGGCCTTGTCGACGTCTGCGCTCATGTTCGGCGTCGTTGCCACGTCGGCATCCGCCACGGCCCGGGTGCCGGACGCAGCCGCGCGCACCCTCGTCATCGATAACTCTTTCGTTCTCGTCACCGCCGACCCCGGTCACATGTTCGAGCCGACCGGCGAGCTGGTTGTGAACGCTCTCTACGACACCCTTGTCACCTTCTACGGTGGCAATTTCAAGAAGGTCGTGCCAGACCTGGCGACTTCCTATCAGGTCCTGAACGGTGCCCGGAAGTACGTGTTCCACCTCAACCCCAAGGCCAAGTTCTCCGACGGGACGCCTGTCACCTCGGCTGACGTCGTGTGGTCTCTCAACCGGCTCATCAACCTCAAGGGCAACCCGGCGTTCCTGCTGGCCGGCGAGACGGTCACAGCTGACGGCCCCGAGACCGTGGTCATGACGTCGGCCCAGCCCAACCCGGGCCTGCCGTACATCCTGCCCAACCCGGCCACCGGCATCTTGAACTCGAAGGTCGTTGAGGCCCACGGCGGCACGGACGCCACCAACGCCTCCACCAAGGATACGGCCGAAAACTGGCTGGACACGACGTCGGCTGGGTCAGGGCCCTACATCCTGAAGTCGTTCAGCACCACGACCCAGGTGGTCCTGGACGCCAACCCCAACTACTGGGGGCCTCCGCCGGCTTACTCGACGGTCGTGCTCCGCAACACCGCTACCGCAGCGGTCGAGCGCCTCGACGTACTGCGCGGGACCAATGAGATCGCTCTCGACCTCGACCCCAGCCAGGCCAGCGGCATGAGCGGCGTCCAGGTCCTCGAGGGGGCGTCGCCAAACGTGTTTTTCATGTTCGCCAACGACAACTCCAAGATCTCAAAGATCACCCCCAATCACGACTTCCAGATGGCTCTGCGCTACGGCATCGACTATGCCGGGTTGCTCCAGCTGGCCGGCGCCGGGTCGATACAGGACCCGGGCATCGTCCCGTCAGCGTTCCTGGGCGCCCTGCCGGCTTCCGACGACGCGAAGTACGACCTGGCCCAAGCGAAGTCCTATCTCGCCAAGTCAGGTGTCGGTAACCCCACGCTCAACCTCACCTACCCGACCAACCTCACAGAAAACGGTCTTTCGTTCGACGACTTGGCCGCTCGCCTGCAGCAGTACCTGGACCAGATCGGCATAACGGTCAAGCTCCAGCCCCAGTCGATATCGGTTGGGCTTGGGACCTACCGTGCAGGCACAGAGGCGCTTGGGCTGTGGTTCTGGGGCCCTGACTTCCCAGACCCGAGCGATTACCTGAACTTCGGCCCGGGAGCCCTCGTAGGCCTTCGCGCAGGATGGACGGCCGCAGAGGACCCGACCGTCGCTGCGCTGGCCAAACAAGCGGCGACCACCACCGGCATTGCCGCCCGGCAGGCGATCTTCGAAAAGTTCCAGCTGGCCATGAACGCGACCGGCCCGTTCATCCCGTTGCTCCAGCCGGCTGAGGTCGTGGTCGGTACCAAGGGGATCAAGAACCTTCAGTCCAACGGCCTGTGGCTGGTCGACCTGCGCAACCTGGGCTAACTGGGCCTTAATTGGCCGCCCCCACACTTCCCGATATCGACCGGCACCGAGCCCGGCGGGCCACACCCGCCGGGCTCGGGCGGTTCTTGGCCCGGCGCCTGGGGATCGGCGTTGTCCTGGTAATCGGGATCACCCTGGTTGCCTTCATCCTCACCCACCTGGTGCCGGGTGACCCGGCCGCCGCCAACCTCAGCCAGTCGGCCCTGGGGGACCCGGCCATTGTGAAGGCCTTCTACCACGAGTACGGCCTCGACAAGCCGGTGCCCGAGCAGTACCTCATCTACCTGTGGAAGCTGGTCCACCTCAACCTGGGCATTTCCGAGCAGAGCCATCGCCCCGTGGCCACGGACCTTAGCCAGTACTTCCCTGCCACGATGGAACTGGCCCTTTTTGCCATCGTGGTCTCCACCGTCCTGGGTGTTGGGTTCGGCGTACTGGCCGCCGTCCGTCGGGGCCGCCCGATCGACGGAGGCCTCCGGGTAGTGAGCCTGCTCGGCGTTTCGATGCCGACTTTCTGGGTAGCGCTGTTTGTGTTCTACCTCTTCTACTACCGCCTGGGCTGGCTGCCCTCCGGGGGAAGGCTCAGTCCGGGTCTCAACCCACCCCCGACCATCACCGGCTTCTACACGGTTGATTCTCTTCTCCACGGGCAGTTTTCCCTTTTCTTCAATGCCCTCGAGCACCTTGTCATGCCGGGGATGGTGCTCGGCCTTTTCACAGTGGGCACCGTGCTTCGTTTCACTCGCGCGTCGGTGCTTGAAGTCATAAACAACGACTACGTCCGGGCCGCCCGGGCGAAAGGGCTGTCGGAATGGACGGTCATCCGCCGCCACGTGATGCGGCCGGCTTTGCTCTCCATCGCCACCGTGGCCGGCCTAGCCTTCGGGAACCTGCTCTCGGGCACGGTGCTGGTCGAGAACATCTTCTCCTGGCCCGGGATCGGCCAGTACGCCTACCTCAGTGCCACGAACTTGGACCTGCCCGCGATCACCGGCGTGAGCATCGTCGTGGCCATTGTCTACATCGTGATCAACCTGCTCGTCGACCTGCTCTACAGCATCCTCGACCCTCGGATCGAGCTCCGTTGATCAGCACCGGCGCCCTCCCCGATGCCGGGCCGCCCGGGCCGGAGGCCGGCCCGAGCCAGGACCGCCTCACTCGCAAGGACAGGGCAGCTCTCCGGCCGCCTTGGCGCCAGCCTCTTGCCGTTATCGGCATGGTCACCATCGCGGCCTGGGCTCTGGTAGCCGTATTCGCCCCCGAACTGGCGCCTTTCACACCGGACAACCAGTTCGCCCCCCTGGGGGCGGCCCCGTCGCACCTGTACTTGTTCGGGACCGACGAGCTCGGCCGCGACGTGTTCTCCCGTGTCCTGTACGGGGCGCGCCTGTCGATGCCCTTGGCCGTCCTTCTCGTGCTGGTAGCCATGACTATCGGTTCGGCCCTGGGCGCCGCGGCAGGCTTTTTCGGCCGGGCCGTCGACGCAGTGATAATGCGCATCGCCGACCTCGTGTTCGCCTTCCCCGGCATAATCCTGGCCTTGGCTGTCGCCGCTGCCCTGGGTGCCTCGCTGAGCAACGCCGTCCTCGCCGTCATCGTCGTGTCTTGGCCGTCGTACGCCCGCTTGACCAGGGCACTGGTGCTGTCGGCACGCTCCTCGGAGTACGTGACCTCGGCGCGCCTATTGGGCAGTTCCTCTTGGCGGACGATCTGGGTGGAGCTCAGGCCGAACATCGCCGGGCCCATATTCGTGCTTGCTGCCCTGGACGTCGGCAACGCCGTCCTGTTGCTCTCGGGCCTGTCGTACCTCGGCCTCGGTGCAAAGCCACCGACGGCGGAATGGGGAGCCATGGTGTCCGAGGGCGTCCAAAACTTCAACCTCTGGTGGCTCGGGCTGTTCCCCGGCCTTGCCATCCTGACAGTCGTACTCTCCTTCAATTTCATCGGCGACGCCTTGCGCGACATGCTCGACCCGCGGACGGCCCGGATGATCCGCAAATGACCCGGGCACCAGTCTTGGAGGTCGACAACCTCACCGTGGCGCTGCGCACGGCCCGGGGGATGCGCAGGGCAGTCGACGGCGTCTCGTTCACTATTGGCGAGGGTGAGATCCTCGGCGTTGCTGGCGAGAGCGGGTCGGGGAAAACCATTACTGCGCTTTCGCTTCTCGGGCTGCTGCCCATCGGGGCACGCACGTCGGGAAGCGTGCGCTTCCAGGGCCGCGAGCTGCTCGGGCTGAGCCGCAAGGAGCTCCGCGAAGTCAGGGGCAAGCAGGTGGCGCTGGTCTCGCAGGACCCGGCAACTTCCCTGCACCCGCTTCTGCGGATCGACGTGCAGATGACAGAACATGTCCGAGCTCATTTGGGTTTTTCGAAGGAGCAAGCTCGCCAGCGCGCCATCGAAATGCTCGACGCGGTGCGGATCCCCGACCCCGAATCGGCCCTTTTGTCGCACCCGCACCAGTTTTCGGGCGGGATGCGGCAACGGATCGCAATTGCCATGGCGCTCGCCTGCGAGCCGCGGCTACTGGTGGCCGACGAGCCGACCACCGCTCTCGATGTCACCGTGCAAGCTGGGATCTTGCGGCTCTTGGACCAGCTCCGTCGAGAACGCGGGGTGTCGGTCATGATCATCACCCACGACCTCGGGGTAATGTCAACGGTTTCTGACCAGATCTGCGTCCTGTACGGCGGCAAAGTGGCCGAGTACGGCGTCACTGGCTCGGTACTGGGCCAACCCCGCCACCCCTACACCGAGGGACTGATGCGTTCGCTGCCCAGCGCATCGCAGGCCGGGTCCCCGATGGTGCCTATCCAGGGTGCACCTCCCAGCCTGGACACGATGCCGGGTGGTTGCGCCTTCCATCCCCGCTGCATTTGGGCCCGGGATAGTTGCCGCCTCGTCGTCCCGACCCTGCGGGTGGTCGAAGGCGGGCGCTGGCTGGCGTGCGACATCGACCCGCTCCATGGGCGCGAGCCTGACCTGGCAGAAGTTGGCGAGATATGAGCGTTTTGCCGGGCAACGCGGCGCCGTTGCTTGCCGTTGAAGACGTTGACGTCGCCTACCCGCGCCGCGGCCAGGCTCCGGTGCGGGCGGTGATCGGAGCCAGCATCACGGTGGCGGCCGGTGAGATCGTAGGGCTCGTAGGCGAGTCGGGGTGCGGGAAATCGACGCTCGGACGGGCTGCGGTTGGGCTTGTCGCCGCCACCGCTGGCCAGGTCCGGTACCGGGGGGAGGTGGTCGAGGCTATGGGCAGAGCTACCAGGCCTCCCCGGCTCCGCTCGCTTCAAATGGTGTTCCAGGACCCGTACGCCTCGCTCAACCCGAGGCGGCGCATCGGTCGCCAGCTCGCAGACGCCATCCGTCTCGGCACGGGGGCCAAGCTGGACGACGCAGAAGCCGGGGCACGGGTGGCTGCTCTCCTCGAACGTGTGGGGTTGTCTGCCAATATCGCGCACCGGTACCCACATGAGTTTTCTGGCGGCCAATGCCAACGAATTGCGATAGCGCGCGTCCTGGCCACCGACCCCGCCTGCGTCGTGGCAGATGAACCGATCAGTTCACTGGACGCGTCTGCGCAGGCTCAGATCGCCAACCTGCTGGCGGGGATCGTGGCCGGCTCCGGCCTCGGGATGCTCTTCATTTCTCACGATCTTTCGGTAGTTCGCAAGATCGCCCACCGAACGGTCGTGATGTACCTCGGCCGGATCGTCGAATCGGGGGTGACCGGGCCCATCTGGCATGAGCCGGCGCACCCCTATACGCGCGCCCTCATTGCCGCTGTCCCCGTACCGGGTGCACGGTCGGGACTGGCGGCCGAGCTCCCCGGCGACGTGCCGAACCCGGCGCGGCCGCCGTCGGGCTGCCGCTTCCACCCGCGCTGCCCCGAGGCATTCGACCGCTGCCGCATTGAGGACCCCCCGCCCGTCGAAGTCGAGCCCGGCTGGCAGTCGCGCTGCCTGCTCGCAAGACCGAGGGTGGCCGGGCCGAAGTAGGCGACGGTGAGTCAGTGGGCGGGGAAGTGCTCGCGCACGGCCGGCAACACGCGGGTGCCGAGAAGTTCGACACCGCGGTCGTCGCTCAGCCCGTGGGGCGTGCCGAACTCCAGCCGGTCGGCACCCGCTTCGAGGACGGCGATGGCGTGCTCGGCAACGACGTCGGGGTCTCCTGCGAACGCGAACCGGTCGAGGATCTCGTCGGGGACCGCCTTGGCAGCCTCCTCTGCGCCCCCCTCGCGGAGCGCGCGGCTGAGATTTGCCAGCACTTCAGCGG
>Ga0209415_10016565_pt1 | contig 11832 bp, 9 predicted proteins | sample PeaSoiSIISIP2007_FD_187696 | JGI IMG/M metagenome (GOLD analysis project Ga0209415, IMG submission 187696) | Peat soil microbial communities from Weissenstadt, Germany - SII-SIP-2007 (SPAdes) (version 2) | ecosystem: Environmental > Terrestrial > Soil > Wetlands > Peat | place: Germany... | reverse complement strand
CGGCGGCGATCGCGCGATCCTGGGCGGCGATCGCGAGGTCGTGAGCGGCGATCTCACGGTCGTGTGCGGCGGCGGCGAGATCCTCCGCGGCGCGCGCGAGGTCCTCGGCGGCGTCGGCCAGTCGGGCTGCATCGAAGCCGTGGAGCGAGGGCATCGGCGCGTGAGTATGGCGCAGTTCGGCGCTCTGGCGGCCCAACTCAACGCATGTACGAGGTTGCGCGGCCCAGCGCGGGCGGTCCGCCGCGCTCAGCTCGGCGCCGGGATCGCGTGGTTGGCCTGAAACATCCGCGTCGGGTCATACCGCGCCTTGACCTCGCGCAGCCGCTCGTAGCTCTCCGGCGGGAAGATCGACCGCGGGTCCACCACCGACTCGGCGAAGTTCAGATAGCGCCGCCCGCTGTCCCACGGCGCGAGCTTCTCGATCAGCAGCTCGACGTGATGCTCCACCGCAGCGTGCGCGGCCGCATCCAGGGTCAGGCCGAAGGTGAACATCATGAACGATGCCTCGATCGCGTCGAGCACTCCGTGATCGGGCGATCCGATCGCCGCGGCACCGCCGAGGTGGCGCGCCTCGGCGTGCAGCAGCGGCGAGCCGACGAACACCTCGACCATCGCGTCGATCGCCGCCGGAGTGAAGTCATCGAGCAGGATGCCGTCGCCCGCATACGGAAGCGGGAAGTCGGGATCCATGTTGACCACGCTCAGCTCGCTCGTCGGCATCATCGCGACGGTGTCGATCTCGGGACCGAGGGCGCGCAGCGGCGCGATCAGCGCCGCACCGTCGCTCTCGCTGCCGATGAAGGCCGGCTCGACCAGGACGAACGAGCGGCCGCGAACGTGCTCGGGCAGGAAGTCAACGTCCGGCAGCTGCAGCATCCGGCCGATCGAGTGGCACTCCACCGGCACCGTCTCGATCCACTCGCGCCAGGCGCCCAGGATCTCCCGCGCGCGCTCAATCGGCCAGAACAGGCAGCCGGCGTAGATCTCGGCGACCGGGACGAGGGCGAGCTCCAGCGCCGTGACCGCCCCGAAATTCCCGCCGCCGCCGCGCAACGCCCAGAACAGGTCGGGCTCGGAGTCCTTGTCGGCGCGGACCAGCCGGCCATCAGCCGTGACCAGCTCGACCGCCACGATGCTGTTGCAGGCGAGCCCGTGCTTGCGGATCATCCAGCTCAAGCCGCCGCCGAGCGCGTATCCGGCGACGCCGACGTCCGGCGAGGTGCCGGCGAGAAAGGCGAGGCCGTGCTCGCCGGCGGCCACGGCGAGCGGCTTCCCGAGCGCCCCGGACTCGACCCGTGCGCGCCGTGCCTGTGGATCGATCTCGATTCCCGACAGCCGCTCGGTCTTCACGAGCAGGGTGTCCTGACTCCAGTCGATCGGGGCGGCGTTGTGACCGCCGCCGTTGAACGCGATCCGCGCGCCGTGCTCAGCGGCGAACACGACGGTCGCCACGACGTCGTCCGGCGAAGCCGGGAAGACGACGGCGAGGGGCCGCTGCTCGACGGCCAGGTTCCAGGCTTGGCGCGCCTCCTCCCAGCTCTCGTCGCTCGGCAGCACGACGTCGCCGGAAAGGCGGGCGCCCAGCGCACGAAGTTCTGCCGTCATCGCTCCCACGTTGTCGGGCATACCGGTCTCCCTCCAGTTCGCCGCCGAGAGCGGAAACGTAGTACAACGGCGCCGTCTTGGCCTTGGAGTCGTGTTCGAGCATGCCGTGGCGGCAACAGCGAGGTGGTGCAGTCCGGCGTCGAAACCAGCAGCGATTCGAGCTTCGCGCGGCGCTCGTCAGATTTCGACGAGCACGCGCGGCTCGATCGGTGCGCCGGCGGGCGGGTCAGAGGCCAGGCTCGGCGGGCGCTGGCGCAGGAGGAACGCCGCCGGGACCAGGGCGCACGCGAGCAGGATGAGCGACCACCAGAAGCTGTGGCCGAACGCGGCGGCGAGGATCGGCGCGACGTGCGCGCGGGCGCCCGCCGGCACGTTTTGGGCGGCCGCGAGGCCGGTCTTCCCCGCGATCGGGGCGAGGTGCTCGGTGAACTGGTGGGTCAGCACGACCGACAGCAGGGCGATACCGATCGAGCCGCCGACGCGTTGGATGATGTTCAGGCTCGAGGTCGCGCGGGCGATCTGGGAGCGATTGAGGGTCTTGTAGGCGGCCGCCATCGCGGGCATCATCGTCGCGCCCAGGCCGAGGCCCATCACGAACAGCGTGATTTCGATCAGCACGAAGGACGTGTGGGCGCCCACCTGGGTCAGCGAGAACACGGCGATGATCGTGATCAGCAGTCCGCCGAGCACGACGCGTCCCGGCCCGGTGCGGTCCGTGGCACGCCCGGCGAACGGCATCATCAGGGCGGCACCCAGACCCTGGGGGGCGATCAGCAGCCCGGCGTTGAGCGCCGACTCGCCGCGAGCGAGCTGGAAGTAGAGCGGCAGGAGCAGCGCCGCGCCGAAGTAGGCCATGCCGAACAGCATCGTCGTCCCGGCCGCCGCGCTCACCGAACGCCGGCGGAACAGGCGCACGTCGAGCAGCGCGCCCTGCTTGCGCAGCGCATGGATCACGAACGCGACGATCAGTCCGAGGCCGGCCAGCATCGGTACGAACGCCTGAACGGCACCGATTCCGCCGTTCGACGAGGTCTCCGCCAGACCGTAGACGAAGGCCGCGAGACCCGGCGACAGCATCGTCAGGCCCAGCCAGTCCAGTCGTTCGGCGGGCTGCGGACGGTCGGTGGCCAGCACCCGCCATGCCAACGGCAGCACGATCATGCCGACCGGGACGTTCACGTAGAAGATCCAGCGCCATGAGACGTCGGTGACCAGCCAGCCGCCAAGCACCGGCCCGAACACCGGGCCGAGCATCATCGGGATGCCGACGACGCTCATCACCCGCCCGACGCGATCCGGGCCGGCCGCCTGCGTGAGCATCGTGATGCCGACCGGCAGGATCATCCCCCCGCCGATGCCCTGCAGCACCCGAAAGACGATCAGCGAGTCCGCCGACCACGCCGCGCCCGACAGTGCCGACCCGGCGAGGAACAGCACGATCGAGGTCATGAACAGCCGCTTGGTCCCGAACCGATCCGACGCCCAACCCGAGAGCGGGATCACCGTGGCCAGCGCGAGCATGTAGCCCGTCGAGACCCACTGGATCGTCGACAACGAGGTGTGAAACTTGCGCGCGAGGGCGTTGATCGCGACGTTGACGATCGTCGTGTCGAGGATCGACATGATCGCGCCGAGCACGACCACGGCGGCGACGCCAACGAGCGCACGGTCAAGCCCGCCTCGCGGCCGGCCTGCCGTCGCCTCGCTCATCGCCCGACCACCAGATCGAGCGGGAGTCCCAGGCGCGCGACGATCGGGTCAAGTGCCGCCGTGAGCTGGTCGAGCTCGTCGGGCAGCAGCGCCTGGGCAAGCCGCTCAAATTCCTCGCGCTTGGCCGCGACGAGGCCCTGCACGGCCTCGCGACCCGCGGCGCTGAGCGTGATCCGCTTGATCCGGCGGTCGTGCAGGTCCTCACGGCGAACGACGAGATCGCTCCGCAACAGGCCATCGACCATCCGCACCGCGGCCGCGTCGGACAGGCCGACGCCATGGGCGAGCGACCCGAGCGAGACCGGCTCCTGGGCCCGCCAGAGCACCAGCAGAGCGCGCAGCTGTGAGAGCGAGAGATCCAGCTCGGCTGCAAGCGCCATTGCCCGCGACTCGCTGCCCTGGGCGACCTGCGTCATCAGTGCGAACAGCTGGGCGGCGAGGAGCGAAGACTTCCGTGCTTGCAAAGATTGCATGCATGCAACCCTAGCTGAGATGCAAGCAGACGCAAGAGCGTGCGCGCGGCCGCGAGCGGCGAGCGCTCGCTGTTCAGCTCTCGGCGAGCCGCCGAAGCAGCGGCAGGGTTTGCGCGAGGAGCTCTTGTTCGCTGTGACTGAGATCGCCGCTGATCGCCTGTGCGAGCCAGCCCTCCCGTTGCCGGCGGTCCTCCTGGAGTGTGAGCGCGCCGCGCTCGGTCAGCTCGACCAGTGTCCGGCGACCGTCGCCGGGGTCGGGTCTGCGGGCGATCAGGCCGTCTGACTCGAGGTCGGAGACCGTCTGGGCCATCGATTGCGGTCGCACGCGTTCGGCGACGGCGAGCTCACCGATGCTGCTGGTCCCCTCGCGGTCGAGTCGGCCGAGCACCGCGCCCTGGGAGAGCGAGAAGCGATGCTCGGCGCGGAGCCGGCGCACCAGTTGACCGAGCACGACGCGCAGGTCGCTGGCGAGCAGCGTGGTGTCCACGACATCGCTCACGAATCGGAGTATACACCCGAAAAGACAGGGAAACTGCACAGGTATCCTGTATACTTCGGCCGCGTGGCGGTCGAGCACGTGAGCACCCAAGCCGGGCCTGCCGGAGTCTCGTCCGCCGGCGACCGCTACAAGTGGATCGCGCTCTCCAACGTGACCCTCGGGGTGCTGCTGGCCACGCTGGACTCCTCGATCACGCTGATCGCGATGCCCGCGATCTTCCGCGGGATCCACCTCAATCCGCTGGCGCCGTCGAACAGCTTCTACCTGCTCTGGATGATCCTCGGCTTCCTCGTCGTCACCAGCGTGCTGGTCGTCAGCCTCGGCCGGCTGGGCGACATGTTCGGCCGCGTGCGCATGTACAACGCCGGCTTCGTGATCTACACGATCGCCTCGCTGGTGCTGACGGTCGACTGGCTGAGCGGCCGCGAGGGCGCCGCGTACCTGATCATCTTCCGCGTCGTCCAGGGCGTCGGCGCGGCGTTCCTGCTGGCAAACGCCGCCGCGATCATCACCGACGCCTTTCCCGAGAACCAGCGCGGCATGGCGCTGGGCATCAACAACATCGTCGGCGTCAGCGGCGTATTCATCGGCCTGGTGCTCGGCGGCGTGCTTGCACCGATCGACTGGCGACTCGTATTCCTGATCTCCGTGCCGGTCGGGCTGCTCGGCACCGTCTGGGCATACCTCAAGCTCGAGGAGCGCAGCCAACCACGGCATGCGTCGGTCGACTGGTGGGGAAACATCACCTTCGCCGCGGGGCTGGTCCTGATCATGGTGTCGGTCACCTTCGGGATCCGGCCCTACGGCAGTCAGGCGACCGGCTGGAGCAGCCCGCGGGTGATCGCGCTGCTCGCCGGCGGAGTGGCATGCCTGGCTGCGTTCGCCTGGATCGAACAGCACGTCGCCGAACCGATGTTCCGGCTGCCGCTGTTTCGCATCCGGGCGTTCACGTTCGGCAGCCTTTCCACGTTCCTTTCGGCCGTGGCCCGCGGCGGCCTGATGTTCATGCTGATCATCTGGCTGCAGGGCATCTGGCTGCCCGAACACGGCTACAACTTCAGCAACACCCCGTTGTGGGCGGGCATCTACATGCTGCCGCTGACCTTCGGGATATTGATCGCGGGCCCCACCTCCGGCTATCTCTCGGACCGCTTCGGCGCCCGCTGGTTCGCAACCGGCGGCATGCTCGGCTCGGCGCTCAGCTTCGTCCTGTTGAGCCTGCTGCCGACCAACTTCCGCTTCCCGCTGTTCGCCCTCGTGCTTGCGCTGATGGGCGTCTCGATGGGCATGTTCGCCTCCCCCAACCGCGCCGCCGTGATGAACAGCCTGCCGCGCGAGCACCGCGGAGCGGGCGGCGGAATGAACCAGACCTTCCAGAACTCCGCCCAGGTGCTCTCGATCGGGATCTTCTTCACGCTGATGATCCTCGGGCTGGCGTCGAGCCTGCCCCACGCGATGCTCACCGGACTGGAGGCGCATGGCGTGCCGGCCGCGACGGCGCAGCGCGTCTCCCGGCTGCCACCGGTCTCGATCCTCTTCGCCGCCTTCCTCGGCTACAACCCGATCCAACACCTGCTCGGAGCACCCGCCCTCGCGTCGCTCTCCGCGCACAACCAGGCAGTGCTCGCCGGACGAGCGTTCTTTCCCCACCTGATCGCGGCACCGTTCCGCGTGGGACTGCACGAAGCCTTCGCCTTCGCGATCGCGGCATGCCTGATCGCCGCGGCCGCCTCACTGCTGCGCGGCAAGCACCCCCAGAAGCCCGCCCACCTGCCCCCCAGCGCGGACACCGCCAGCGCCGGCGAGGGATCGCCCGACGGCGTCGCCGCGCGAGTGCGCCGCGCGAGGACGCTCGCGCGAATCGCCGCGCGGAAGTAGCGCCACCGGCGTCGAGTCGCGGGGCCGATCGCGGTTTGGCATGGCGTATCAGCGGGCAGCGGTTGTCCTGACGCCGCCGGCGGCCTCTGCGCGGGCCAACTCGAGTGCGACGACGGGGCGTTGGTCATCGATCTGCAGGCGGGCCTGAAGGAGCCGCACCGCCGCGGCCGGATGACCGCTCAGCCGAAGCGCCCGACCGAGATCAAACAGCGCGTAGGCGTAGGTCAGGCACGCCGTGCTCGCCGGGTGCAGGCAGCCGGCAAGCTGCGCACCGGTTGCGGTCAGCGTCATCCGCAGGACCGGGATCGCCGCGCCGTATCGTCCGCTCTCGAGCAGACCGTGGCCGCGCAGGTCGAGCGCGACCGCCTGCGCCACGTTCGGGCGCGGCGGCGGCGGCCGCAGAGGCGCCCGGGGACGACCGGCCTGCGGCGCCGGATTGCGGGCGCCGGTGGCGCCCCCGGCCAGCGGGTGCGCAGATCTGCTCGTGCGCGGCCGCGCGAGGGCGTGCTGCGCCGCGGCGTGGCGCGGAGCTACGGCGTGAGACTGCGGGCGGCCGGGCACGAGCGCGGCGACGGCTGCGGCGAGCACGGCGACCGCGGCCGCGCCGACCAGCCAGCGGGCAATCGTTCGGCCCGACGGAGCCCGCCGCGCCGAGCCCGCCCTCGCTCGCCGACGGGCGCTGCGCTGCAGCCGGCGGCCCGCCGGGATCTCCGCCGGCGTCCCGCTCGCGAACGTTGAGTGTGCGTCGCGCTCAGGGTCGAGCCGCACGCCGGTCAGCGGGCGTGCGCCTCGCGCATCGACCTGACGGCGCTCAACGGCCACGCCGGCAAGCTCGAGCTCGGCGACCACGCTCGCGGGGAACTCGATTCCCGCGTCATGCAGCTCCGCGTAGGTCACCGGCGCACCGGCGGCCCGGCGCAGCATCTCGACCACGACGGCCTGCTGGCGGTCACGCAGCGCGAGGGGCGTCGCCGCGGGCGCGTCCGCCCCGGTCTGCCGCGGGTCCTCAGGCGGCACGGCGCCACGCTCATCCGTGTGTCGGTCACGCACGATTGGGGCCGCCACGCCGAGGCGGGGCCCGTGGCGCGAGAACGGTCTCCTGCGCACGATCCAACCTCGCTGTCCGATTAGAGGGAGAAGGCGGTTCGCCTTCCCGCTGCGAAATCCGCCGGAACACCATTGTTGCGAATGCGCCGAGCCGGAGTGCCGGGAGCCGGTCTGGCCGTCGTTTCCACCTCGCCGGGCGCGGCGATCTCGCCGGCGCGAGCAGGCCTCAGCGAACCGTCGATCAGGGCGCTGGCGCACGCCCGGCCCGGCGAGTCGGGTCCGGTCGATAGCGTGAGCCCATGCGAGAGCGCAACTGGGCAGGAAACGTCGTCTACGGCGCCCGGCGGCTGCACCGTCCGACGAGCATCGAGGCGCTGCAGGAGCTCGTGGCCGCCGCACCCCGCATTCGGGTGCTCGGATCGCGACACTCGTTCAACACGATCGCCGACTCGTCCGAGCTCGTCTCGTTGCGGCTGCTCCCGAGCGAGCTGGATCTCGATCGCGCGGCGGGTACCGCGTCCTGCGGCGCAGGGCTCACCTACGGGGAGCTCGCGCCGCAGCTTCACGCTGAGGGACTCGCGCTGGCCAACCTCGGCTCGCTGCCGCACATCTCCGTGGGCGGCTCGGTCGCCACCGCCACACACGGGTCCGGCGATCGCAACGGCAACCTCGCGACCGCGGTGGCCGGTCTCGAGCTGGTCACCTCCACCGGCGAGCTGATCGCCTTCCGCCGCGGCGACGCCGATTTCAACGGTCTCGTCGTCGGGCTCGGAGCGCTCGGCGTCGTCACGCGCATCACGCTCGATGTCGAGCCCGCCTACGAGATCAGCCAGCGCGTGTACGAGAATCTCTCCTGGCAGTCCCTCGACACGCACTTCGACGAGATCACGGCCGCCGGGTACAGCGTCAGCGTCTTCACGCGCTGGGACGATCTTGCCGGGCAGCTCTGGGTCAAGCGTCGCGTGCACGATGTCGCCGCGCCGGAGCCCGATGAGCTCTTCGGCGCACGCGCCGCGACCCGACAGCGCAACCCGATCGCGGGCGGCGACCCCGACGGGTGCACGCTCCAGCTCGGGACGGCAGGTCCGTGGCATGAGCGCCTGCCGCATTTCCGCCTCGAGTTCAGACCGAGCGCCGGCGCAGAGCTCCAGTCCGAGTATCTGCTGCCCCGCCGGCACGCTCGAGCGGCGATCGAGGCGCTGCGTCGCCTCGCGCCGCGGATCCAGCCGCTGCTGCACATCGCCGAGATTCGCACCGTGGCCGCCGATGAGCTGTGGATGAGCCCGCAGTACGGCCGCGACACGGTCGCCATTCACTTCACGTGGCACCGCGACCAGAGGCGAGTCGAGCAGCTGCTGTCGGCGCTCGAGGACGTTCTGGCGCCGTTCGCGCCGCGGCCGCACTGGGGCAAGCTGTTCCTCGCCGAGGCGCCGGCGATCACTGCGCGCTACGAGCGCTTCGCCGACTTCGCCGGGCTGCTCGCGCGGCTCGACCCGCGCGGCGCGTTTCACAACGACTGGCTCGAGACCCGTTTGCTCGGCACGGGCGGCGGCCCCGAGATCGTCAGCCGCGGTTGTGGGCGCTGATCAGCGACAGGTCGGCCTCGCTCAAACGGTCACCGGCCGCGTTGCGGTGGTGCCAGAACGGATAGAGCAGCGGCGGTCGGCTCACCGCCTCGAGCCGGGCGTGCTCGTCGGCCGCCAGCTTGAGCGTGGCCGCCGCCAGGTTGTCGGCGAGCTGGTCCTCGGTGCGCGCCCCGACGATCGCGCTGGTGATCCCCGGGCGGGCGAGCACCCAGGCAAGTGCGACGCGCGCCGCCGACACGCCGTGATGATCGGCGATCTCGACCAGCGCCTCGATCGTGTCGTAGAGCTTGTCCTCGTCGTAGATCGGCGGCTCGCTCCATTCGCCCGCGTGACGGGCTCCCGCCGGCGGGGGCGCTCCGCGCCGATACTTCCCGGACAAAAGTCCCCCGGCGAGCGGGCTCCAGATCAGCAGCCCGAGCCCCTGATCGATCGCCGAGGGAACGATCTCGTACTCCGCCGATCGCTCCTGCAGTGAGAGGTAGACCTGCTGGCTGACGAATGCCGGCAGCCCCGCCGTCCTTGCGGTCCCGAGCGCCTTCATCACGTGCCAAGCTGCGAAATTGGAGCAGCCGACGTAGCGCACCTTGCCACTCTGCAGGAGGTGTTCGAGCGCGCCCAGGGTTTCCTCCAGCGGTGTCTGCCCGTCCCATTCGTGAACCTGGTAGAGATCGATGTGGTCCGTCTGCAGGCGGCGCAGGCTGGCCTCGCAGGCCTCGATCAGATGATGGCGCGAGAGGCCTCCGTCGTTGGGACCCGGGCCCATCGCGAAGCGCGCCTTGGTTGCCAGCAGCACCCGGTCGCGGCGGCCGTTCAGCGCCGCTCCGATGATCGTCTCGGACGCGCCCCTCGAGTAGATGTCCGCCGTGTCGATCAGATTCACGCCGGCGTCCAGCGCGATATCGATCTGGCGGCGGGCCCCGTCGACATCGATGTGCCCCACATCACTGAACTGGCCGCTGCCGCCGAACCCCATCGTCCCCAGGGTGAGCTGGGAGATACGCAGCCCAGAGCGGCCCAGCTGTCGGTATTCCATCGCTGCCTCCCGGTCGTGGTCAAGCGGAGGTTATCGATCCACTGCCGCCACGAGTGCGATCGGCGCGCGGCCGGCCGAGCCGGGCTGGCTCATTGCGGCGGGGCGGGCATCGGGCCCGGCGTCGGCTCGGTCGCCGGCGGGGGCGACTCGCGGAACGCCGGCATCACCTGACTGGCGAACAGCTCCATGTTCTTCACGACCCGGTCGTGTGGCATGTCGCCGATGCACATCAGCAGGTTCATCGCGCCGAAGCCCAGTTCGTCGCGCAGACGCTCGAGCTGCTCGCCGACCGAATCGGGGCTGCCGGCGACGACGATTCCCTCGCGCAGCAGGTCCTCGTAGCTCATCTCCGCGTAGCCGCGCATACCGCTCATCAGCGCGCCCCGCATCGAGCTCGCCGACATGTAGCCGGGCGGGAAGATGATCTCAGGCCCCTGTTTGAGGCCCTTGTGAAACAGCCATTCGACGTGCCCGCGAGCCTCCGCATGCGCGAGCTCGTCGGTCTCCGCGACGTACAGCGGCACGGACATCACGATCTTCTCCGGGTCGGGCTGGTAGCCCAGCTCGCCGGCCGCGTCGCGGTATCCGTCGAACCAGCGCTTGGTCACGCTCACGGGCGCATAGACCGACATGTAGCTGTAGCGGTGCTCGGCGACCCAGCGCATCGTCTCGCTGCTGCCGGCGCCCGGGATGTAGATCGGAGGATGGGGCTCCTGCAACGGCCGCGGCCAGACGTTGACGTAGCGGAACTCGTAGTTCGGGCTGATCCACTGGAAGGGCTCGCGGGTCGTCCACGCCTTGATGATCAGATCGTGCGCCTCCTCGAAGCGCGCGCGCGAGCGGGTCGGATTGACGCTGTGGGCGAAGTACTCCCAGCCGATGCCCCGCACGAACCCCGACACCACACGGCCGCGGCTGAGGTGGTCGAGCATCGCGATCTCCTCGGCCACTCGCAGCGGATCCTCGCGGATCGCGATCGCGTTGCCGAGGACCATCAGCTTGGCCCGTGAGGTGCGCCGCGCCAGCGCGGCGGCCATGATGTTCGGCGAGGGCATCAGGCCGTAGGCGGTCTGGTGGTGTTCGTTGACGGCGATTCCGTCGAATCCGAGCTGGTCGGCGTACTCGAGCTCGTCGAGATAGCGGTGGTAGAGCTCGACGCCCCGGGCGGGATCGAAATAGCCGTTGGGGAACGTCAGCGACGGTGACGAGAAGCGCTCCTCGAAGTCCGGCGGCAGGTACGGATAGGGCATCAGGTGGAAGTAGGTGAACTTCATCGCGCGGATCCCCCTTCAGTCGATGCCGCGCAGGAAACGACCGACGGCGTGCGCGACGGCCTGCGGTTGCTCGAGGTGAAGCGCGTGTCCGCAATCGGGAATCGTCTCGAGCCCGGCACCGGGGATCAGCTGCGCGTAGCGTTCGGCGTGCGCTCGCGGAACGATGTGGTCGTGCTCAGGCCACAGCACGAGCGTCGGAACGGCGATGCGGCCAAGCCGGCGATGCAGCTTGGGGTTGCTCATGAACGGGCTCCATGTGAAGCGGGCGAGCGCGGTCTGGTCGCGGTAGGCGGCGAGCAGCGTGTCAACGTCGGGCGTCTGTGACGGCGCGCGCGACGGGTCGGCGAAAAGCGCTCCAACGAGCTGGTCGGGGCGCATGAAGAAGACGTCGGCGATCGGGTGCTCGGGGATTCGCAGGCCCACCGGGCTGAGCAGGACGAGCGCCCGGAAGCGATCCGGCGCGGCCACCGCGAGCTCGGCGGCGACCCAGCCTCCGAACGAAGCGCCGACGAGCGCGGGACGCTCGAGCTCGAGGGCCTCGATCACGTCGAGGTAGTGGTAGACGAGGTCGTCGACGCCCTCGACGTCCGGCAGCTCGTCAGAGCCGGCGAAGCCCGGGTGATCGGGCGCGACGACGCAATGCTCGCGCGCCCAGATCGCGTGCGCCTCGTGCCAGACCCCGGCGCCGCCGCCGCCGTGCAGGAACAGCAACGGCGGGCCGCTGCCG
>Ga0209415_10016564_pt1 | contig 11833 bp, 11 predicted proteins | sample PeaSoiSIISIP2007_FD_187696 | JGI IMG/M metagenome (GOLD analysis project Ga0209415, IMG submission 187696) | Peat soil microbial communities from Weissenstadt, Germany - SII-SIP-2007 (SPAdes) (version 2) | ecosystem: Environmental > Terrestrial > Soil > Wetlands > Peat | place: Germany... | reverse complement strand
AAGTGCGTGCCGAACCAGGCCCAGCGGAAGTCGTCGGAGAATCCTTCGGCGATCTTGCCCACGGGCAAGCCGCTGGTATTGGTGGTCACGATCGTCCCGGGCTTGCGGATGGCTTCCACCTTCCGCAATAACGCCCGTTTGAGCTCGAGGTTTTCAACCACGGCTTCGATGATCCAGTCGACCTCGGCGAGTTTCTTCAGGTCGTCTTCGAAATTGCCCACGGTAACGAAGCGGGCGAGCGATGGTTCCATAAACGCGGCGGGCTTGGATTTTTTCGCGGCGTCGAGTCCGGCAGCGGCAATTTTGTTGCGCGCGGGACCGTCGGCGTCCGCGGGAACGATATCGAACAGGTAGCTGGGAACGCCGGCATTGGCGAAATGCGCGGCGATGCGGGCGCCCATGGTTCCGGCGCCAAGGATGGCGACTTTATTGATGCGCTTCATATCAGGCCTCGGAATGAAAGTCTTAACCACTGAGGACACAGAGTGCACAGAGGATTTTTGAGTGAATTGTGAACCTGTCATGGTAATCGCATCGGGGATAATTTATCTAGGGCAGCAGTCACAGCTCCGGGTGGGCTTTCAGATACTCCAGCGCCTGGCGCGCCATCTGTTTCTCGCCCCGGTAGGCCAGAAGCTTGGGCGCATCTTCCAGAGGCACCCACCTGGCGCGCGCGACTTCGATGCGCATGTCGTCAGCGATGTTGTCGATGCGTCCGGATTCGTAGCGCAGCAGGTAGAAGCTGACGATCTTGAAAACGTGCTCGCCGTCGCCCCAGGAGCGCACATAGGTGTATTTGCTGTCACCAAGTTTAGTGACGGGAACGGCGGTGATTCCGGTTTCTTCGCGAACTTCGCGCAAGGCCGCTTCCAGCGGCTTCTCGCCTGGATCAATCAGACCCTTGGGCAGGCAAAGAACTGCCTTCGGCTTCGAGCGGGCCGCGCGCCGGGTGGGGTCGGGCGCGTCGGCTGGCATGCCAGCCGGTAGCTCAATAGCGGCCATCCACCAGCCGTCCCGGTTCCGCACGACCACGCCGCCCGCTGAAATCTCACGGATCATACAGTCCGCAACTTAGCAGGAATACAGCGGTTTCGTCATCTCGTCGAACTACGGTAACGGTTACGGGGCCCCCAGGGTTCACCAACGTAATCCCGGGTAGCACCCTTGTGCCCTTACAGCCCACTGTGCATTTGTGGCATCTTAATGGCATGTGGAGTTCCGGCCGGTCGCGCCGGAGTGGGGTTGGCTGTGAAGAGTCTGGGGAACATCATTCGGTCGGTACAGGCCTTTGGGCGGGAGCTCTCCCGCAAGACTGCGCCAGTTCCCCCGCCCCCGGTTACCGCCATTGGCGTCGCGCTCGGCGGAGGCTTTGCCCGCGGCATCGCGCACATCGGAGTTCTCAAGGTCCTCGAAGAAGAAGGCATCCCGGTGCGAGTCGTCGCCGGCACCAGCGTGGGCGCGCTGATTGGCGCCTGCTACTGCAGCGGGCTGTCGATCGCCGAGATGCAGGGCGTCGCGCACAGCGTCCGCTTCACCACTTTCGCGCGCTGGACGCTCTCGCGCTATGGCTTCGCCTCCAACGACCGCATGGTTTCTTTTCTGGAGCGCACACTGAAGGTAAAGCGTTTTGAAGAGCTGCGAATTCCTCTCGGCGTGACCGCGACTGACTTCAACACTGGCGAGGGCGTGGTCTTTCATTCGGGCTCGATCGTCGATCCCGTGCGCGCCAGTTGCGCCTATCCCGGAATGTTTTTGCCGGTAGAGATTCGCGGCCGCTACCTGATCGATGGCATGCTCTCGCATCCTGTGCCCACCCGTCCCTTGCGCGAAATGGGAGCGGATCGCGTGCTGGCGGTGCATCTGAAAGGCACGTGGGCCAACGGCGGAGCTCCGCGGCATCTTTTCGACGTGATCGGACAATCATTCGCGATCGCCCAGGATGCCATGGCGAGTCTGTGGAAGGAATCGGCCGATCTCGTCATTGAGCCCGACGTCGCCGGATTTGCCTACGATGATTTCAAGCGCGCCGACGATTTGATTCACTGCGGCGAAGTGGCCATGCGGAAGGCGCTGCCGGAAGTGCGCCAGTGGCTGGCGACGCCCGTGGCCGAAACTTATCCTGCCGTGGAACGCCGCGCCTCGGCCCGCGTTTCGCCCATGCCCGCTGACTGAGGCCGTCGTTCAGATCTTCTCCGCTTCTTCCTGAATCCTCTTCCACGCGTTCTCCACATGCCGGGCCTGCGTATGGGTCTGGCCCACGCAGAGACGCAACGTCAGCTTCCCGCTCAGCTTCGTGTGTGTAAGGTAAAGATCCCCGCTTCGGTTCAGGCGGTCCATGATGCCCTGATTCGCCGCGTCCCCGGCCTTGTGGCGGAAGCACACCAGATTCAGTGGCGCGGGCGCGGCCAGTTCGAAGCGGTCGTCGTTCCGCACCCAGCCAGCGAACTGCTGCGCCAGTTGCACATGCTGGCGAATGTGGTGCTGCAGGCCTTCCACGCCGTAGTGCCGGATCACGAACCATAACTTCAGTGAGCGGAAGCGCCGGCCCAACTGGATATGCCAGTCGCGGTAGTCGATGACCGCGCCTGACTCTGTTGCCTGATTGCGCAAGTATTCCGGCAGGATGCTCAAGGTCTGAATCAGCGCCTTGCGGTCGGCGACCCAGAAGCAATTGCAGTCGAAGCTGGTAAACATCCATTTATGCGGATTGAAGTTGTAGCTGTCGGCGAGTTCCACGCCATTCTGCAGATGGCGAAATTCAGGGCAGAGCACGGCCGTGCCCGACATGGCTGCATCCACGTGCAGCCAGAGATGGCGCGGGCGGCAGACTTCGCCGATCGCGGCGATCGGATCCATCGCGTTCGAAGACGTGGTTCCGACGGTCGCACACACAAAAAATGGAATCAGACCGGCCTGCCGGTCGGCCTCGATCTGGCGCGCCAGGGCGTCGGGCCGCATGGCGAGATTCTGGTCGACCTCGATCAGCCGCAAGTTTTCCACCCCAATGCCCGCAATCATCGCAGCTTTTTCCAGCGAGGAATGCGTCTGCGTCGAAGCGTAGGCGACCAGGCGCCGATCGCATCCTTTCTTGTTGCTGACATAATTGGTAGCGCGCTCGCGCGCGGCCAGCAGGGCGCAGAGCGCCGCGCTCGATGCCGTGTCCTGAATCACGCCGCCGCCCGTGTTCGATGACAGAAATTTCTCCGGCAGACCGAGCATGCCGACCAGCCAGTCCATGACATGAGTTTCGAGTTCCGTACACGCCGGACTGGTGGACCACAGCATGCCCTGCACGCCCAGGCCGGAGGAAAGAAGATCACCCAGAATTCCCGGGCCCGACGCGTTGCAGGGAAAATACGCGAAAAAATTAGGCGACTGCCAGTGCGTGACGCCCGGCAGAATCAGGCGCTCGACATCTTTCAAGAGCGCGTCAAACGGCTCGCCCTGCGCCGGAGGATTCGCCGACAGCGCCGCGCGGATCTCGCCCGGCTTCACCTGCGACAGCACCGGAAACGATTCGACGCGTGCCTGATAGTCGGCGATCCAGTCCACCACGGCGTGGCCATGGCGGCGGAATTCGTCGGGCGTCATGTGAAAAGATTTCTCTTCGGACATCAGTTCTCCATGCTTCCACAAGACTGCTGCTAGAGCGAAACCAGTTCACGGCGCACATTTCGAACGTCGGCCTGTTCGCGAAGAATGTCTTCAACCATCGCGAGGATGGGCTCGGTCTCGACTATCTTGTTTCTGCCCCGAAGCCTTTCCCAGATCGAACGCTTCTTCTCAAGCATAATTCGCCACTCTCCATCGTTGGCGCCAACCGCGTCTTCTCTGGGATATCCGCTCACTCCCAGGTAGTAGCGTTTCGGACCTTGTTGAGCGAGCATCTCCCAACCCCAGTCTTCCTGGTAAGGCGCGCCCGCGCTGTGTCCCTTTTTTGTGAGTTGCTGCCGCAGCCATTCGGCCAAGTCCTCCCCGAAGCAGCATGCATTGATGAAGTGTTCCTTCACTTCCGACACGTTGAACCGATCTGTCTCAAACAGAATGTCGAAGCGTGTCATGCCACTCTCTGCTCTTGCCCGAACCGTCCAAAATACACTCGCGTTTTGTAATCAAAAACCGCGCGTCCAGAGACGGCGTGCGCGTCGAAGATCCGCCGCAACTCGCGCAGCATGGGCGCATAATTCGGATCCTGTGGCCCCGGAGCGTATGACGACGACAGCAGCCGGCCCTCGATCCCGGTGTAGTCGAACTCTTGCCGCAGGTCGAACACGCGCGCTTGAAACGGCGCGGGATCGAAGAACTGGTTCACTTCGTCAGTGGTCTTCTCGTGCCGCACGTCGGCATAGTCCGTGCCATACGTGAGCAGGAGTTGTTCGTAGTCGCGCAGAAACGGTGTCGAGTCGGTGACGCGCTCGTTCCACAGCAGCGCGAGCCAGCCGCCAGGCTTCAAAACGCGCACGAACTCCTGCCGCGCGCGCTTGCGATCGAACCAGTGCGCCGCCTGGGCCGCGGTGACAAAATCGACGCTCGCGTCGGCCAGCGTGGTCGCCTCGGCAGTTCCCGAGACGCTGGTGAACTTTGGGAACGATGCCAGCAATCGCTCGCCCGCCTGGCGCATCTCAGCGTTGGGTTCGACGCCGAAAGTTGGATTGCCATTCTCCAGCAGCGTGCGCGTCCAGATGCCCGTACCCGAGGCGATATCTGCGACCACATGAGACGGAGTCAGGCCGCAGTCTTTTTTCAGAACCTCCAAGGCTTGCGCGGGATATCCCGGCCGGTAGCGGACATAGTTTTCGACGCGATCGGAGAATCGGCTGGTGGCGTTGGAAGCAGGCATAGGACTCACTCGAACAGATTTTTCAACTTGCCAGAAAAACATTCTAACGGCAGGATAGAGATGTTGTCCCTTCCCGCCCGAGTCGCCGATTCTCAAAGGCAGGAAACACGAAAGATCCAGAAGTCCACGAGTCTCTCCCTTCGTGAACCTTCGTGTCCTTCGTGGTGAAAGATTTCGCACAACCTATGCGTGTGGTCATCAAAGTCGGCACCAGCCTCATCGCTCCCGGCGGGCAGATTGACATCAACCTGCTGCGCGGTATCGTCGATCAGTTTGACCTTTCGAAGAACGAATACCTCATCGTCACTTCGGGCGCAATCGCTGCGGGCATGTCAGGCCTGTCGCTCAAGAACCGCCCGAGTGGCGTCCCGCGCATGCAGGCTTGTGCCGCCGTCGGCCAGAGCAAGCTGATGCACACTTACGAGCGCCTCTTCTTCGGCAAAAAGGTGGTCGCGCAACTGCTGCTATCGAGTGACGACTTCACCTCGCCCGTCCGCTACCGCAACTTGCAGAACGCGATTGCGGAGTTGCTCGCGCTGGGCGTGGTGCCCATCGTGAACGAAAATGATAGTGTGTCGGTGCGCGAACTGGAAGGCGCCTTCGGCGACAACGACGAGCTGAGTTCGCTGCTGGCCACGGCCGTCAAAGCCGACTGGCTGCTGCTGCTGACCAACGTCGACGGATTTCTGGTTCTTAACGGACGCAAGAAGCCACGCCTGCAGCGCGTGATTCGCAAACTCACGCCCGCGCTCGAAGCGCTATGCAACGGAAAAAGTTCGCTGGGCCGCGGCGGCATGATTTCGAAACTGCGCGCCGCCAAACTCGCCAGCGAAGGCGGAGTTCACGTCGCCATCGTGAATGGCCGGCATCCCAAGTCGATCACTGCGGCCATGGAACGCAAAATCGGAACCTACTTTCCACCGAAGTGAAGGCCGAAGCTGAAGCCGAAGCCGAGGTGAAGAATTCGTAGAGGATTGAAAGATAAGAAAGTCAGAGAACAGATGCCAGCGCCCACCATGTCCGCCCTTTCGACGCAAGAAAAGCTGCTGCGCGCCCGGGCTGCGTCGGCCGAGCTGGCTTTGCTCACGACAGAACAAAAAAATACGCTGCTGCTGGCCATGGCCGATGCGCTCGAAGCGCACGAGAAAAGCATTCTGGCCGCGAATCACGAGGACGTGCAGAACTCCGGTCTCGAAGGAGCCATGCGCGACCGCCTGCTGCTCACCGCGCAGCGCATTCAGGACATCGCGAGTGGCGTACGCGATGTGGCGGCCCTGCCCGATCCCGTCGGCGAGACCCTGGCGGAATGGACCAAGGCGAACGGACTGCGCATCCGAAAAGTGCGCGTGCCGCTGGGTGTGGTGGGAATCATCTACGAATCGCGTCCCAACGTCACCGTCGATACCGCGGTGCTGGCGCTCAAGACCGGCAACGCCATCGTCCTGCGCGGCGGCAAGGAGGCGGCGCACAGCAACCAGGGCCTGGTGGAGATTATGACCGGGGTTCCCGGCGTCCCTGAGGGCGCAATCGAGTTGCTGGATTCGAGTTCGCGCCAGTCGGTGCACGAACTCATCAAGGCTCGCGGACTGGTCGATGTCATTATTCCCCGCGGCGGCGCGGGGCTCATCACCTTCGTTACGGAAAACTCCTCAGTGCCTGTGATCGAAACCGGAGCAGGGAATTGCCACATCTTCGTCGACGAATCCGCCGACTTCGACATGGCCGACCGCATCGTCATCAACGCCAAGACCCAGCGTCCATCGGTGTGCAACGCCGCCGAAAAGCTGTTGGTGCATGAACGCGTGGCCGCGGAATACGTCCCGCGCATCGCGAAGAAGTTGATCGAATCCGGAGTCGAAGTCCGCGGCGATGGCAAAGCCCGCAGCCTGGCTGCCGGGTTGAAGGTCGGGCCCGCGTCCGAGCAGGATTGGCACGAGGAGTATCTTCGCCTGTGCATGGCCGTAGCCGTGGTGGCCAATGTCGACGACGCCATCGCCCACATCAACCGCTATTCCACGCGGCACAGCGATGCCATCGTCACGCAGAATGAAGTGAATGCCCGCAAATTCCTGCGCGGCGTGGATTCAGCCGCGGTCTACTGGAACGCTTCAACCCGCTTCACCGACGGCGCGGAATTCGGCTTCGGCGCCGAGATGGGCATCAGCACCCAGAAACTTCACTGCCGCGGCCCCTTCGCGCTGGCCGAGCTGACTTCGTCGAAGTACGAAATTGTGGGGAACGGGCAGGTGCGATAGCCTACCGGTCCAGCGATCTTGCGGGCGTACGTAAATTCCGCCAAATAGCGGTCATGATTCACGCTAACATCGTGAACGCCACTGTTGGCCTTTGTGGGCGCTATCTCGAGAGCCTTGGATTTACGTTTCATGATGGTTCCTGAAGTGAAGCCTGACCGCTCATGTGCTACCTTACTACCTTTCACCGCGAGAGCCCATGAAACTTCTCTTAGCCGCCGTTTTGTCTCCGGTATTACTCCTTTCGGGATCGTCCCCAACCGCAACTGAAAACGCCACAGCTCCCACCCCAACTTCCGCCATCTTCGGTTTCCGCGACGCCGCGGCCGAGTCCGCCACGGAATCGCGCTTCCTCGCCGTGCCCGACGCCAAGCTGGCGGAAGAGCATTTGCGCATCTTGACCAAGGATCCACACATGGCCGGCACCATCGAGGACAAGGCGACCGCCGACTATGTCGCGCAGAAATTCCGTGACGCCGGCCTCGACACCGAGATCGTCGAGTACAAAGTCTGGATCAATTATCCCGCCGAAATCAGCGTCGATCTGACCGCGCCCGCCGGAGCCACCATGCACGGCCCCACCCGCGAGCATGTCGACGGCGACCCCTTCGACGACGATCCCCGCGTGGTCATGCCTTTCAACGGCATGTCGCCTTCGGGCGACGTCGAGGCCGATGTGGTCTACGCCAACTACGGCACGCCCGACGATTTCGAGAAGCTCGACAAGCTGAAGGTCGACGTGCGCGGCAAGATCGTGCTGGTGCGCTACGGCCAGAATTTTCGCGGAGTTAAGGTTTTCGTCGCGCAGGAACATGGCGCCGCCGGCGTGATTATTTACTCCGACCCCGCCGACGATGGCTGGAAGCGCGGCGACAAATATCCTGACGGCCCGTGGCGGCCCGACACCGGGGTGCAGCGCGGCTCCGTGGGATACATGTTCGAGTTTCCCGGAGATCCGACCACGCCCGGCGTCGCTGCAACGTCGTCGCTGCCCGACTCCCAGCGCGTTTCTCCGCAGCAGTCGGCGCAGATGCCGAAAATTCCCGTCACTCCGCTTTCCTATCACGACGCGTGGCCCGTGCTGCAAAACCTAGGCGGACCGGACTCGCCGCGCGAATGGCAGGGTGCGCTGCCGTTCACTTATCACGTCGGTCCCGGGCCGGCGAAATTGAAAGTGCACCTCAAGCAGGACTACCAGTTCCGCACGCTCTGGGATGTCATCGGCCGAGTTCGAGGTAGCGATCTGCCGGACGAGTGGGTAGTCGCCGGCAACCATCGCGACGCATGGGTATACGGCGCAGTCGATCCCAACAGCGGCACAGCGGCCATGCTCGAGTCTGTGCATGGCGTCGGCGAGTTGCTGAAATCTGGCTGGAAACCGAAACGAACTCTCGTCTTCTGTAGCTGGGATGGCGAAGAAGAAGGCCTGATGGGCTCGACTGAATGGGTCGAGCAGCACGAAACCGAACTGGCGAATGCGGCCGCGTACTTCAATATGGACGTCGCCGTCTCCGGTCCGAAATTCGGCGCGTCCGCCGTCCCCAGTCTGAAACAGTTTCTGCGCGACGTCACCAAAGTTGTGCCGAGTCCGAAAGGCGGCACCGTCTACGAAGCCTGGCAGAAAGCTTCGCAGCCCGATCCGGCCTCGCCGCAGTCTCCCACCGAGTCGGTTGGAGACGGCCGCCGCACTCCCGCCGCGCAGGTGAAGGGCGACGTTCCGGTCGGCGACCTGGGCAGCGGTTCCGATTACACCGCCTTCCTTCAACATTCCGGAGTGCCTTCAAGCGACATGAGTTCCAGTGGTCCCTACGGCGTGTACCACTCCGTGTTCGATAACTTTGCCTGGTTCAAGAAGTTTGGCGATCCTGATTTCGTTTACGAACAGCAGATGGCCCGCGTGTTTGGGCTGGAAGCCGTGCGCATGGCCGATGCCGACGTTCTCCCCTATGACTACGAGGAATACGCGAAAGAGATTGCCGTGTATCTCGACGCAGCGCGCCGCCGGGCGACGGATAAATTCGGTGACCACGGGCTCGACTTCAGCGCGGTGAACGCCGCGGCTCACCATTTCGAGGCTGCCGGCGCGAAGATCCTCGCCCGGCAGAAAAATCCGCCACCGGATGCCGCCCACTTGAATCAGGCTCTGCGCGCCGCCGAGCGTGCGCTGCTGTCGCCGCAAGGATTACCGCACCGTCCCTGGTTTCGCCACGTGATTTATGCTCCCGGCGAATACACCGGATACGCCGCGGTCGTGATCCCCGGAGTGAATGAGGCTCTCGACAAGGGCGATAGCGAACGGGCTCGCCAACAACTCGCTGTGCTTGCGGCGGCGCTCGAGCGAGCCGCGAAAACCTTAGAAGGATACCGGTAGCCATGATTCTAGCGGCGATGTCTCCCACTCACGCCATGGGAGAATTCCTGCGCACGCTGCCAGCCTCGGCGGTCGCGACTTTTCTGGCGCTGTTTCCCATCGTCGATCCCTTCGGCGGCGTTCCCATCTTCTTCAGCATGACTTCGTCGTGGACGCCGCGCGACCGCAACCGTACCGCCTTCAAGACCGGCCTGTGGGTATTCCTGATTCTGGTCACGTTTCTTTTCTTCGGGCGCTTCGTCCTTCTCTTCTTCGGCATCTCGCTGCCCGTCCTGAAGATCGCTGGTGGACTTATCGTGGCCAATACCGCCTGGGGCATGGTCACGTCGCATGCCCGCATCACGCCGGAAGAGAGCCACGAAGCTGAAGACAAAGAAGACATTTCGCTCACTCCGCTCGCCATGCCCTTGATGTCCGGCCCCGGCGCCATTGGCGTGGTCATGGCGCTGGCTGCTCATGTGGACACTGCGGCAGCTTACCTCGGCATGGTCATTGGCGTGGCTGCGGTCGCGCTCAGCGTGGCTCTGTTCTTCTGCATGGGCGGGCCCCTGGTGCGGCGTCTCGGTCCCAGCGCCGTGGGCGCGATCAACAAGATATTCGGCTTCCTCATTCTCGCCATCGCCGTCCAACTGGTGTGGAACGGCGTAGCCGACTTCCGAAACTAAATGAGGATTGTGTGGGGCGGGCACTCCTGCCCGCCACTGCCGGCAGTAAGGGAAAAATTTCCCGGAACCACCACGCTACCCCCCGCGTACCACAAGCAGGCGCCTTCGCGCCCGAGAGGTGCTCCATGTCCGCAAGGTCTCGTGTATCTCTGAATCCCCTCTACAAAACAGCGTTGATCTGTCTGTTTCTGCTTCCGCTCGCCGCTATGCCGTTGCGCGCCGCCAATGGCGTCAATCACGACTGGGACTATGAAGAGACCCACAGCGACTCCCGCGCATTTGCCGCGGGCGGCTTCGTCCACGTGCACATGGGTGTCGGCGACATGCACATCAAGCGCGGCGACACAAGCAAGATCAGCCTGCGCTACACCATCAAGTCACGCCGCGAGAGCAACGTCAAAGCCGCCACCGTCGATTTCGATGTTCGCAGCAACGTCCACGGCACCGACGCTACCATCGAGTTTCACGCGCCCTCCGGCGCTAACACTTCGTTTGACGTTGAACTCGAAGTGCCGCAGAACACAAATCTCGACGTGCATGCCAAAGTCGGCGACGTCACCGTGGAAGACATTGAAGGCGACAAGGATCTGACCCTCGGCGTCGGCGACATCCGCGTGGCCAAGGAGCGTTCCACATACCGCCTGGTCAACGCCAGCACCGGCATCGGCGACGTGAATGGCGACGGCTACGGCGAAACCAGCGGCTGGCTGGGCAAGTCGCTGAAGTACCACGGCGACGGCAAGTACGAACTCCGCGCCCACGTCGGCGTAGGAGACATTACGCTGGAAGGGAAGTAACTCCGAGGGCTTGAATGTGGCGCGGGCACCCCGCCCCCAAGGGCCGAGGTTCCTAGTCAGCCCACCAACGGGTAGTGCGAGTCCCAAATTCGAAGGACCGTATATCAGGATCCTCCGCATATCGCTTCAGGTGACTGTTTGTCATTTTCCAGCCTGAAGCCCGTCTCTTTGGAGGGAACAACTCACGGAGATGATTCGCGGAGAGTATGAAGACGCGTATGATGTCGCCCGCGTCAACAACGATTGCGAAATAAGGAACGCAACCAAAAGTTCGGCACGCTGCTTCCGCCTTTGTGAAGTTGTCATTGCGGATCGAGAGATACTCTTGCTCCTTTCCTTCTGATCGACTCCGGCTCTTGACTGAAATCCCCATCATCTCCACCGTATGCGGATTACGGGCGATGATGTCTATGCCAGTGTGGTCGACGCGCGCGCACTCAAATCCATTCTTCGAGAGCCAATAGAGCACGAGCGCCTCAGAGAAGTCTCCGGTGATCTTGGAATGTCGCGTGCTCTTGACGATCTTCATTCTGCAGTGACGCGGCCCTGAAGGACCGCTCTTCCACGGCGATCAACTACTTCAGCGAAACCAGCTTCTCCACCAACTCCGAATAATCCTTCTTCTCGATTCCATGCACCTGCTTGTTGTATTCATCGACTTTCGACGAATAATTCATCGAGCAGAATTTTGGCCCGCACATCGAGCAGAAGGCCGCCTCTTTGTAGTAGTCGTCGGGCAGCGTTTCGTCGTGCATCGACCGGGCCGTTTCCGGGTCGAGCGACAGCGCAAACTGTTTTTCCCAGTCGAATTTGTAGCGCGCGTAGCTGAGCGCGTCGTCGCGGTCGCGGGCGCCGGGGCGTCCGCGGGCGATGTCGGCGGCGTGGGCGGAAATCTTGTAGGCGATGAT
>Ga0209415_10016563_pt1 | contig 11834 bp, 5 predicted proteins | sample PeaSoiSIISIP2007_FD_187696 | JGI IMG/M metagenome (GOLD analysis project Ga0209415, IMG submission 187696) | Peat soil microbial communities from Weissenstadt, Germany - SII-SIP-2007 (SPAdes) (version 2) | ecosystem: Environmental > Terrestrial > Soil > Wetlands > Peat | place: Germany... | reverse complement strand
GGCGGGGGCAGCGTGGCGCGCAGGGTTTCCAGGGCCAGGTCGAGGATGTCCCGCTGGCGCTGCTGGGTGGCGTCGGGCTGGTGCTGGGGTGGGGTGTCTGGCATCGGGTTTGGTGTGTCCGGAAGGAGGGTTAGATTTGGTGCTAACCGTTAGTAGATTCAAGGGGCGGCCGTGGGTTTGTCTGAACGGGGCCAAAGGATCGGCTGCGGCGGTTCGCGCGAGTGGGCACGCTACCGCCGCTTCGGGTGGAAAGCGGCGGTTGTTCATCCCGACTTCCGCGGGGTTATTGAGGGCGGTGCGGATAACTGCGATTAAAGCCAGCGCACCCAGCCATGAGATCGCAACCGCCTGCGCCTTGCACGGTCGCCTGACCACGCGGCAACGAGCATGGTCACTGCGAATGCCCCTTGAACAGCGCCGACAGCGGGATGCTTACCGTGGCGTAAATGGCGTGGCCCTGAAGCCTGCGGAAGGAATCGAACTCGGTATAGCCGCGCAGGTTGGTGTAGATCGACGCGCCGCCTACCTTGAATTCGTAGCCTATCTGCGGCCCGACGCCTCGCGTCCGCGACTCGTTCGGACCAAGAATTGCAAGCTGGCCGCTATCAGCCGTCAACTCCTGATAGTAATACCCCACGACTCCAACGAAGAACTGCTCTGAAAGAAACTGTGCGGCACCGAGATCTAAATGTGAGTCGATACCATTCCTGTAGTTGGTTGAAGGGTTCCAAAAATTCTCGGTGAACCCAAGGGTCGCCGAGACCTCGGTGCCGGTCTTCGTGTTGAGGTAGGTATACGCGCTGCCGGCGTCGATCGCGGCGTGGCCGATCCCGATATTGGCAAGCCGGTTGGGATCATAGCTGCCGACCGGGATGTCGCCCGCGAGGTAGGCCATGAAGTTATGTACGCCGGCGTTCCAGAAGAGCTGTGCGGTCGGGTAAAGATCGCTGGCCCCAAACAGCGAATCCGTTCGAGACGCCGAAAGCTGGTCAAGGCTGACATTGGCCGATGTGGTGGCATACGCCGGCATGATGGCCATCGAAAAGCTCGGGCGCGCGCCGAGCACCGTGGCATCGGCGGCGTAGGTCGGCACGATGAACACCCCATCCAATGATCCGTTCAGGCCGGCCGACAGCAGGTGGCCGCGCGGCAGCGTGACCCCGCGACCGACAGAGCCTCCGTAATTATAGAATACCAACGGAAGCGACCACCCCGGCGCGGGAGCCACGGCAGCAAAGCTGCCGTATTGTCCCGGCACCCAGAAACTGATGCCGCCTTCGTCCGCAAATGTGCGCTCGGACGACAGCGCGGCGCCGATCGCCAGCGTCGCAATCGCCAAGGCGTAGTGACCGGCATTCCGCTTGATCCGCATAATTGCAACTCCGGCCCCGCCTGCCACCGCGAACACGTCGGCCCCACGGCGCTTCTTCTCCCCACCCGTGGGAAGAGGTTACGATGAGGGGCTTGGCGGCGAGCGGTGATCGCCCCGCCCCTCGCCCCGGTCTTCTGCCGCTTTGCAGGGTGAACGAGATTCGCGACGCCTATACGCCGCCAACCGTGATCAGCCTCCACTCATGCGCCCCCTGAAGTTCGTCAGATTGCCCGCCGGCGGATTCGGATGTTTCTGCACCGACTCCTGGTAGTCCTGAATCGCTTTGAACGCGCCCTGTCCCGCCCACAGGTAGTTGGGGACCTGGAGGTCCTCGTGCGGATCCATCTCGATGTTATAAATCTTCGGGTAGTACATGGGCGAAGCGTTGGCGAACATGCCGCCAATCGCCTGCTGGCCCGAAGTGGTCAGGGCCATGTCCTTGAAGTAGAAGCGCCATTGCTTCCACCGCACGGCCACGATGTCCGGGCCGATGAAGGTGAGCAACGCCTCGCGGTGGCCCATTGCACTCTTGCCGGCGAGTACGTCGGTCTGATCCACGCCGTCGATGACGCGATCCTGCGTCGGCAACTTCGCGCCAAGGATCGAGGCGAAGGCAGGCAGGAAGTCCATGATCGAGAACATCGCGTAGGAGACGGTGTCCGGCTTTACGTGTCCGGGCCAGCGGATGAAGGCGAAGGTCCGGATGGAGCCTTCGGTCGCCTCGCCGAGGGCGCCGCGGAAGGGGCCCGGGCTGCCCATGTCAGGCGCCCCCAGGCCCGAGGCATCCCAGGTCATGAAGTATTCGCCTGACGGGCCGTTATCCGATGCGAAGACGACGATCGTGTTGTCGTCGATCTTGAGATCCTTGAGCGTATCGAGCACCTGCCCGACGTGGTAGTCGCCTTCCATCATTTTGTCGCCATACTGGCCGACACGCGACTTGCCAGCGAACTGGTTGGACGGCAAATCCGGCGCGTGCCCCATCGAGAATGGCAGATAGAGGAAGAACGGTTTTCCCGCCGCAACCTGCGCTTTCATGAACGCGATGGAGCGGTCGGTAAGGTCGTTGTCGATCTCCGCGCGCACCGCAAGCGTGTAGGGCTTGACGCGCTCCATCGGCGCGCCGGCCTTCTGCTGCATGATCCACGGCCCCCGCTCGATCAGGGCCTTCTCGGGGATATCGCCGGCGCTGTGCGTCTGCATGATCTGCGGGATGTCCGCCGCGATGTCCCACGAGCCGTCCGGCGGGATGCCGTAGAACTCATCGAAACCGTGCGCGGTGGGCAGGCTCTGCGGATCGCCGCCGAGGTGCCACTTGCCGAAAATCGCCGTCGCATAGCCCGCGTCCTTGAACAACTGGCCCATCGTATAGGCGCTGCCCGGAAGCGTATTCGGCGATCCGGGAAGGGCCAGCAGCGACAGGCCACTGCGAATGGAATACTGGCCCGTCATCAGTGCGGCGCGCGACGGCGTGCACCCCGGCTCCACGAGATACTGCGTGAGTCGAAGGCCCTCGCGGGCTAACTGGTCAACGTTCGGCGTCGCGTATCCTCTCAACTCGCCGCCGCCGTACGGACCCATGTCCCCGTAGCCGACGTTGTCGGCGAGGATGAACACGACGTTCGGTCTTGCTACGGAAGTCTGGGCCTGTGCGGAGCTACGAAGTGGACCGAACGGGTCAGCCGCTAACGCGATGATCGCCAGCAAGACTGCCGATAGGACGTCGAGTCTATTTTGCATTCACGCTCTCCGCGTTCAGGAGTCGAGGGGACGGTGAGCGCTACCGTGGCGCATTGATCGGTGTCAACCACGGATTCCGTGCACAGCGTCAGCGCTGGGTTACCATCGACGGATCCTCCCCCCGTTTTATCTGACAATGCGCGGTTATCAGATATAGGACAGCCGTAACGATCTGAAATCAATGCATATTCGATCCATGGATCGGCATTGGCAAATTTCTGTAGGCGAAGCTCCGTCGTTGCCTCCCCTCGCTGGAATACCCGGTTCTGGCCCGGGCAGCCGTCAGAGAGGTTATGTCCGCTGAGGGTCCAAACCAGCTATCGGCCCGAGGCAATACCATTCGAATCATCTTGCCGCCCAAGTCAGAAACGCCCGCTACTTCTGACCGAATCCCTGAATAGTCCAGACCAGCGGTTCGGAATCCACGCGGATGTCGCCCATGCGGGGCTGGCTCAGGTCTACGATCAGCAGCATCCCGCCCGACCACATCAGCAACAGCAGCGAAGACAACACCACCTGCCGCTTGCCGGCCAGGCCGAACTGGTAACCCAGAGCGCCGATCGCCAACAGCGCGCCGAAATAAAGCGCCAGCATGAGAGCGTTGGGCACACCGCTCGCATAGGCAAACCGTTGTGAGGCCGACAGGTCGAACATGTCGTTGAGGGCGTTGACCAGGGCCGTTGTCACAGGATTCGGAGAGCGGTGCGCAACCACCCGCGTGATCCGCCATATGTCGTCTTGCAGGGCGTTTGTTCGTAAGGCCAGCGCGGGGATATCAACATCCGACGCGGCGATCGTGAAGTCGAGCCGAGCCTTGGCGTAGTCCTCGATTTTCGCGGCGATCAGGGGCCCTTCATCGCCGTCGATCAGCTTCGTTCGCAGCCAGGCCGTCCCGATAGCGTTCGCTTCCGCCAGCACCAGATCGCGGCGCGCCTCGTATCGGTTCTGCGCGAAACCGATCGACAGGCTCAGCGTGAAGGCGAGCAACCCGAGCATTCCGGCGGTCAGCGTGGAGATACTTGACGCCTCCTGAGTCGTTGCCAACCGCTTGATGACCATCCGTCGTCCGACAAGAAAACCGGCCTCCATCGCCAGCGTGAGAAACAGGAACAAAGCGGCGGCGGCCGTGAGAAGGCCAAATTCGAGCAGGTCCCGGAACTGTGGCAGGATCATCGGACGCTTCCTAATTCATGCAGTGGTCGCTGTGGCGCATCTCACGCAACTGCGCAGGCCAGTGCGCCCAGACACGAAGCAGCGCCATCGCCCCGCTATGCGTCGCTCCCGTTGTCGGTCTTATGAGTGGTTGGCCGTTCGTCTCTCGGTTTCCGGCACCCGATCGCGCTCGGCTTGCTACCGCGTCACTCCGGCCACCCCAGCCCCCACCACCTCTGGTGCCTGCACCGCTGCCTCTCGAACACCCACGGCCGCCGCCATCGCCGCCCGCACCGCATCGGCGGAGAACGTCGCCGCCAGTGCCAGCCCGTCTGCCGCCGCCACCCGATGGAACGGCGTCTCGTCATGCAGCCGCACGATCAGCGACGCCAGCGTCGCCGCGTCCTCCGCCACCAGCTTGGGCAGCGTGCCCTCGAGGGCAAAGCCCTCTGCCGCCACCGGCGTCATCACGCACGGCACCTCGGCCGCGAAGCTGTCCAGCACCTTGCCCTTCAGCCCCGCACCGAACCGCAGCGGCGCCACCGACACGCGCACTATTCCCAGCAGCGTCTCGATCGAGGTCACCGCGCCCACCAGCCGCACCCGGGCGTCGGTGATCCACGCCACCCGCGCCGGCCAGTCGCTGCCCACCACCAGCAGCTCGATCCGCGGCGCCGCCGCCCAGACCCGCGGCATGATGTCGGACACCAGCCAACGCACCGCGTCCACGTTCGGCTCATGCGACCACGACCCGATCGCCGCCACCCCCTGCCGCGCCGCCAGCGGCACCGGCCGGGGCCGCGCGCCCGGCGTCCACGCCACCACATGCACTTGGGCCCCCGGCGCCACCCGCGCCAGATACGCCGCCTCGGCCGTGGAATGGGTGATCACCGCGTCGCACAGCCGCATGGCGTTCAGCTCGCGCACCCGCACGGCGCGCGCCTCGTCCGCCCGCTCCGCCGACGCCTGCACCGCCGCCTGCCGCGCCAGCCGCACGTGGTGCAGGTCCGCCACGCAATACAGCAGCCGCGCCCGCGCCTGCCAGGCCCGCGCCAGCGGGGCATACGCCTCGGCATTCGCCAGCCGGTGCAGGTACACCAGGTCGAATGCGTTGCGATGCCGCCGCAGCACCTCCTCCACCGACGCCACCCGAGGCGCCCGATGCACCACGTACCCCGCTTCCTCCAGCGCCACCGACGCCGCCTCCGCGCGCGCCAACTCGTGCGCAGCGACGAACTCCACCTGGAAGCCAAGCGCGGCCAGCGCCGCGGCATGGCTGAGGATCGCCTGCGAGCCGGCGTCATGCTCCGGCCGTGGCAGTTGCGCGTCGATGATCAGCGCTCGCCGCGTGCGGGCGCCGGGGGAGGCGGGGGGCAAGGATACTCCCCCTCCTCCTGTAGGAGGGGGATGGGGGGAGGGGTCGGTCGGGGGTTGCACGGAGCGGCCCCTCCCCCCGACCCCCTCCCACAAGGGGAGGGGGAGTATCCTTCTCTCCGTTCCCGCAACGACAGCCCGCACCGACGCCGCCTGCCGCAACGCATCCACGCCGTGCAGCAACTCGGCCGCCAGCGCGTCCAGCGCCGCCGCGTCGGACGAGTCGAGCATCGCCGCCGCGATCACCCGGCGCGCGTCTTCCAGCAGTGCCGCCCCGCCCCGCGCCTCGATCACCAGCGGCGAGCCGTCCAGCTCCACGCCGTCCTCCACCCGCCGCACCCGGATTTCCCGCCGCGTGCGCATCTGCCCGGTGAGGTGCAGCTCGAACCCGTGCCGCCCGTCACCGATGCCGGCCTCCTCCAGGTCGGCGCGATAGCGCCGAGCGTGCACCCGGGCGATCACCCCGTCGCCGTCCAGCACCTCCAGCCAGACCGGCTCGACCGGCCGGTCCGGATGGAACGCCCAGCCGGAGATGCGGCTGCCCTCGACGCCGTCCAGCCGTCCTTCCAGCCGCCCGGGCGGCGCGCCCGGTGCCGGCAGCGCGATGCCGGCGCGCCGGTCGATGGCGCGCTTGACCGCGGCCAGCCGCTCGCCGCCCTCCACCCGCGGCGCGCAATACTGCCAGCGCGGCGTGGCGTCGCCCGGATACAGCGAGTCGAACTCCGCCGCGTTGTGGAACATCGAGCGGCTGTCGCAATCGACGAACGTCTCGGCCGGCGCGCCGTCCGCGTAGATCACGTCGTGCTGGTCCAGCTCGATGTGGAAGTAGCGGATCGGGTCGATGTCGGGCGCGCGCAGAATGGTGATGCCGTTCACCAGGTGCTCCGCCGGAACCAGCACGTCGTCGCAATACATCGCGTGCAGCGGCGACACGATCAGGTCGCGCGTCGGCAGGTTTTCCCCCAGCGCGCCCTGCCGGATCAGGATCGGGATCACGTCGCGCAGTCCGGCTGGGATCGCACCGGAGTAGCTGCGCCGGCCGATCCACTTGATCCGCTTGGCGCTGCCGTCGAGCGTGACGACCCGGTCGCCGATGCACAGTTTCTCCACCAGGATCTCGCCGCGGTCGGTCAGGATGTGGGTGCCGGCGAGGTAGCAGGGCGTCTCGGTGACCACCGCGTTGCCGCCCACGGTGGCCACGTGGAACGTATCGCCCCCGAACCCCTGCTCCGGATCGAGGTTGAGGTCGATGTCCCCGAAGCTGGTGGTTACGACCTGCAACGTATTGCCGGCGAGCAGATTGGCGGCGCTTGCATCGGTCACGCCGGTCAGGATGATCGTGTCGCCCGGCTGGATGTCGCCCTGCAGCATGTTGCCGATCGTGCCGCTGAAGGCGATCGCGCCGTTAGTGCCGAGCTGCAGCACGCCGCTACTGGCGGTGAAGCCGACGATCTCGCTCGGCAGAACTGTGCCGGGCAGCACCAGCGTGGCACCCGCGGCGATATCCATCGTGCCGGAGCCGCTGACCGTGCCGGTCACTTCCAGCGCGCCACTATTGGCCGTCACTGTGCTGTTGTTGCCGAGATTCGCATCCAGCGTGCCGAAGCCGCTGATCACGCCACCGGCGTTCAGCGTTGTCGTGATCGGATCCAGCAGCCCGCCAGCCATAACGATGGAGCCATGTGGGCCTACCGTCGCGGTGGTGACCGCCACCGTGCCGGCGACGCCGATCTCCAGCGTGCCGGTGCCGGAATTACCGACCGTGACCGACGCGGCGGTGACCATCCCACCATCGACCGAGACCGATCCGGTGCTGCCGCTGTTCGAGCCGATCACCAGTCGGTTGGCGTCGCTGACCGAGCCGCCGTTTGCGACGTCGAGGAAACCCTGTCCGTGCAGCCCAACGGCGACGCCAGAGGCCACACTGCTGCCCAGCGTGAGCAGGGCACCGGCGCCGGACACCACGACCGAACCCGAGGAAAGGGCATCAAGTCCGATGTCGAGTGCGCCGGTGCCGTTGAGGGAAACGGTGCCCCCACTCAGGACCTCAAGAGTTCCCGACGCAAACTGGCCGACGGTTATCCCGGAGGTGGCGGTGCCGAGGGTGAGCAAGGCGCCGGACCCGGACACGACCGCAATCCCCGACGCGGCAGCCGTCTGGCCGACGCCCATGCCGAAGCCGGCAGACTGGATGGAAACGGCGCCGCCGTCGGCGATTTCCAGGTTTCCCTGGCCGGTCTGGCCGACGCTGAATCCCGTGGTTGCCGTGCCGAGGGTGAGGACCGAATTCGGACCGGATACCTCGAGCGTGCCTGAAGAGCCCGCGCTCTGCCCGACGGAGATGCCGTGGCCGGTCGATAGGACCGAAACGGTCCCGCCGTTCTGGACGTCGAAGGTTCCCTGTCCAGCCTTGCCAACGCCGACGCCGGTGCTTGTGGTGCCCAGCGTCATGACCGAGCCGGTGCCTGAGACAACCACGGTACCTGCGGCGCCGGCACTGACTCCGACGCCGATTCCGCTGTTTTCGAGCAGCATGGCACCGCCGTCCTGGACGTCGAGCGATCCCTGGCCCGCGTTTCCGACAGTCATTCCGTCGAGCGACGAAAGCTCGGAGCCTGCGCCGCTGACCATGACCGTTCCCGTGGCGCCGGCCGACAAACCGACCAAGATGCCGCCGAAGGCGAGGGTCGACCCATTGCTCAGATAGGTGCCACGCTGCGCGATGGCGACGGTGCCGTTGTTCAGCACCAGCAGTGTCCCACTACCGGCGTTGCCGACGCTAATGCCGCCGCTGGTGGCATTGGTGCCACCACTGCTCAAGTCCCAGACGCCGCCGTTGGTCACGGTCACGGTGCCGGCGCTGTCTGGTGAGTAGCCGATGCTTGCCCCGGACCCCTGGTCGGTCAGAGTCGCGCCGTTCTCCACGAACAACTGTGCCGCCGCGATCGGGCCGGGGGCGGTGAGGCCGACGGGCGTGTTCAGCGACACGTCGTTATACCCGACGGTGATGTTGCCGCGGGTATCGTAGGTGTCCTGGTTGTCGATGAAGTCGGTCCAGGTTGCGCCGACGCCGTCGATGATCAGCGTGCCCGATGATGTCGGAGTGGACCCCAGAGTGGTGTGCGTATCGGTAACCGTCGCACCGGCGTTCACGATCACTGTGGCGGACTGGCCGGCACTGTCGTACCCGATCGACGAACTGCCACCCCGGGTGGACATCGTGGGGCCGGCGAGCAGCGCGCCGTCGATCTCCGCGGTGCCGGCGCTGACTGTAAAGGCGTACGGATTGCCGCCGGGGTAAAGCGGCCAGACCCCGGCCGTCGGGCCGGCGTTGAAGTTGATGCGCCCGGCAAGATCCGCTGTCGCGCCGGCGGCGAGCGTGAACGATGCCGTGGGCTGGGAAAGCTGGATGGCCCCGGCAACCAGCGTGTTGACGGCGGTGATATCCAGCGTGCCCGCGAAGTCGCTGAGCTGCCCGGTGTTCGCCGCAGATGTCAGCGTCGTATCGCTGGCGATCTGCACCGTCGCCAGCGGGCTGTCGATGCCGAAGCCGCCTACCGCGACGGGGGCGCCGGCGGTGGTCAGCGTGAACGGCGCGGACGCGCCCAGGCCGATGTCCGGGTTGTCCGTCGCGCTGGGAACCACGCCGCCAACCCAGCTTCCGGCCGACTGCCAGGTGCCCGAACTGCCGCTGGCTTCCAGCAGTGTCATGTTGGTGGTCAGCACGGTATCGCCGTCCGCGCCAACGCCGATGTTGATTCCGTCCGCCGAGCCGCCGATCACCGGGGAGGTGCCGGTCGCGAAGCCTGTCCCGACGTTCCCCAGAAGCAGAGTGGCGAGGGTGGTGCCGCCCGCGGACTCCAGGCTCAGCAGGTTGGTCGTGGTGGTGTAGACGAGGGTGCCGACCGCCAGGAGCGTGCCGAGGTCGATCGTGTCGCCGGCGGCGAAATGGAGAATGGCGCCGCCGAAGCTGCCGACATTGTCGATCTTCAACGTGTTGCCGGGGGTGGAATCGGCGAACTCGTATTCGGTGTGGGTGCCGTTGTTGCCGTCGGCGGCGGGGACCGAGGCGGCGGTTTCCAGCATGCCGCCGCCTTCGATCACCTCGAAGCCGCGCAGCGGGGCGTCGCCGCCGGCAATCGCCGAGGTCGCGGCGGTGATCTGCACCGTGCCGCCGTCGGCGATGATTTCGCCGGAGTTGAGCAGCTCGGATGCGGAGCCGACGTTGATGATCAGGGTGTTGCCGGCGCCGGCCTCGATTGTTCCGGGATTGAAGAAATAGCCGGGCAGGAAAGTGCCGTCGACGGTGGTTCCGGAGATGTCGATGGTGACGCTGCTGCCGGCCGGACCGTTGGCCAGGATCGTGCCCTCGTTAACGAAGGTCCCGCTGGCATCGAGCAGGCTGGTCTCGGCCGTGGTGTGGCCGGGCACCGCGCCGGACAGCACCGTGAGGCTGTCGAACGTCGGATTGGCGAAGTTCATCCCGGCGTCGCCGGTGGTGAACAGCGCGGCGACGGCGCCGGCGGTGGCACCGGCAAAGATGATGCTACTGAAATTCGTATCGGGTCCGGTCAGCACCGTGCCGCCGGGATTGATCACGGTGTCGCCGGCCTGGGGGTAGCCGAACCCGTTGCCCGGACCGCCGGTCAGCGTCCAGTTGGCGGCGTCGGCGCCTTGGCCGGTGCCGCCCTTCCAGGTCCATGTCGAGCCAGCCATGTTATGCTCCCCAGTCGATACAGCCCGCGATTTTTTTACTGTTTTTTAGATTCCGATGCAAGAACGGCGCAACGCGCCTTTGTTTTTTTCGGCCTTGGGCCGCGAGGCGGGCCAAGGGTTGTGTGAGGGGGTTGCGAACCGCCCGTTTCACTCTTGTTCCGCCTCTCCCGCGCCGGGAGATGGGTGGCTTACGCGGGCCGCCGGCCGGTCACCGGCGCCATCCGCCGTGCCGGGCACGGCTTTTTCGTCCGCGCGGCGCGGTCGCTCTTCCTGCGGGGGGGCGGGGCGATCAGCCCGCCGTGATGCGGTCCACCTCCGCCAGGTCCTCGTCCGTCAGCTTCCACCCGCCGGCCTTCACGTTCTGCTCCAATTGCTCCGGCCTGGTCGCGCCGGCGATGACGCTGGCGACGGGTGCCTGCGCCAGCAGCCAACTGAACGCAAGCTCCAGCAGCGTGTGACCGCGCCGTTCCGCAAAGTCGCCGAGCTGCTCCGCGATCGGCCAATTGCGTTCGGTAAGATAACGATCCGCCAGCCGCGCGGTGGTCGCCAGCCGCGTGCCGGACGGCAGCGGCGCGTTGCGACGGTACTTGCCGGTCAGCACGCCGCTGGCCAGCGGAAAGAACGGCAGCAGGCCCATGCCGTATTGCAGCATCGCCGGCCGGAGCTGCGGCTCCACCACGTGGCGCACCAGCAGCGAGTATTCGTCCTGGCAGGAGACGAACGCGTTCAACCCGTTCGCCCGGGCGGTCCATTGCGCTTCCACCACCTGCCAGGCGGGGAAGTTCGAGCACCCGATATAGCGCGCCTTGCCCTGGTGTACCAGGTCGTCGAGTGCGCGCAGCGTCTCCTCGATCGGTGTGCGCGGGTCGGGCTGGTGGATCTGGTAAAGGTCGAGCCAGTCGGTGCGCAGCCGGCGCAGGCTGTCCTCCACCGCCTGCATGATGTAGCGGCGCGAACCACCGATCTTCACATCGACGTCGTCCATCGGCATGCCGAACTTGCTGGCCAGCACGATGCGTTTGCGCTCGTCGCCGAGCACCTGGCCCATCTCGGTTTCCGAGCCGCCGCGGTTGCCGTAGGTGTCGGCGGTGTCGAACAACGTGATGCCGAGATCGAACGCCTTGTGAATCACCTTGCGCGTGGCCTCGAGATCGATGCGGCCGCCGAAATTGTTGCAGCCCAGCCCGATGGCCGAGACGCGCAGGCCGGAACGGCCAAGATTGCGGATTTCCATGGCGGCCGATGCCTCTTGATGTGCGGTGCACAGCTTGGCGCGCGCCGATGCGGCCGTCAAAGCGCCGCAGGGCAATTGGGGAACGAAGGAAGGTCAGGGCTCTGCCCTGGGACCCGCCAGGGGGGCTTTGCCCCCCCTGGACCCCCCAGCAAAGGCGGAGCCTTTGCAATCCATCCGTTTGGAGTGGTTGGACGGGAGGGGGCTGGCGGCGCTGCTGTTGTTTCAGACCCCCGGTCTGAAACAACA
>Ga0209415_10016562_pt1 | contig 11836 bp, 11 predicted proteins | sample PeaSoiSIISIP2007_FD_187696 | JGI IMG/M metagenome (GOLD analysis project Ga0209415, IMG submission 187696) | Peat soil microbial communities from Weissenstadt, Germany - SII-SIP-2007 (SPAdes) (version 2) | ecosystem: Environmental > Terrestrial > Soil > Wetlands > Peat | place: Germany... | reverse complement strand
GAAAGCGGCATCACGCCGGCATTGGGCACGAGGCCCAGGCTCGGCTTGATGCCGACGAGCCCTTGGGCCGAGGCGGGATTCTGGATCGAGCCGCCGGTCTCCTCGGCGAGCCCCAGCACGGCCATGCCCGCGGCCACCGCCGTCGCCGTGCCGGCGCTGCTGGCGCCGGGCGCGCGGTCCGGCATTACGGCGTTCAGCGTCGGCCCGGCCCAGCTATCGTTGGCATGGGTTCCGCTGTGGCTCAGCACCGGGACGTTGGTCTTGCCGAGCATGACGGCGCCGGCCCTGCGCATCCGTGCCACCACCGGCGAATCGATCGCCGGCATGAGATCCACCCCGCCGCTCTTGGCGTGGAGGAGCGACCATCCCGCGGTGGTGGGAAAGCGCACCATGTCCATCGGGTCCTTGATCACGACGGGCACGCCAGCGAGCGGCCCCAAGGCCTCGCCCGCGGCACGGCGCTTGTCGATCGCGCGGGCATCGGCGAGGGCTTCCGGATTGAGGAAGATGATCGCGTTGTAGCGCGGGTTATAGACCGCGATCCTGTCGAGGCAGGCCTGGGCGAGCGTCTCCGCCGTGAAGGCACCGCTCGCGAATCCGGCTTGCACCTGTTCGACGGTGAGTTCGGTGAGGTCGATGGAGCGGGCAGTGCCTTGATCGTTCATGATCGGGAGATTCCTTCAGATTGGGTGCTTATCGACATTCGTCAGGGCGGGTCGACGGCCGGTCCACATAAGCTATCTAAGCAGGCCGCGCCTCGCCGAGGAAGCGGGTGCAGAGCTTCCGCCGAGCCGGAATGGCGGTTCCCGTAGCATGACGCGCCTTAAAGGCTGCGTCGAACCGATGATCTGTCATCGCATTCCGGGCTAAACTCCCGCAAGCAAGATCGATAAGGCGGAGCAAAACGCATGCATGAAGGCATGGCACCGATCCTGGTGCGGCCCTCGACCGAAGAGGACGTGCCGGCGATGCTCGACATCTACAGGCACCACATCCAGCGTGGCCTGGGCGACTTCGAGCTGGAGCCGCTGCACCCCGAAGACGTCCAGCGGCGGCGCAAGAACATGTTGAAGCGCCGGCTCCCGCATCTCGTCGCCGAGCAGGGCGGCAAGGTCGTCGGCTACGCCTATGCCGTGCCCTTCCGCAAGCGGCCCGCCTACCGCTTTGCGGTCAAGAATTCGATCTATGTCCATCAGGACCACTTGCACTCCGGCATCGGACGCCGCCTGCTGCCGGCGCTGATCGAAGCCTGTGCTGCTGCCGGTTATCGCCAGATGATCGCTTACATAGACGCGATGAACACGCCCTCGATCCAATTGCACGAGGCCAATGAATTCTATCGGGTCGGCGTACTGCGGGACGTAAGTTTCAAGTTCGGCCGCTGGGCCGACAGCGTCCTCATGCAGCGCGCTCTGGGACCGGGCAGCTCGGCCCTACCTGACACGGGCGAGGGCAAGAAAAACCACGGCCCGGAGCATAAGGAGCATAATAAGCGGCGCGACTGATCGATGTGCCGGCGGAATATCGTCAGCGCTTTGGCCCCGGCGCACCACGTTGCCCAGTTACTCCTATTTTTACACAGCTTGCCCGCGCAAGCCGTGCCTGGAATAGGGATCGTCAACCGGCAATGCGGCCGATTTCGAACGGGGCAACATGGACAGGAAGAGTCTGCGCTATTGGCTAAGTATCCTGCCGGCGCTTGCTGCGTTCAGCACGGCGGCTCTCGCGGACCCCCAAATCGGCAGTGTCGTGCAGCGGGAGTTCACCGGGGCCATGGGAACCAGGGCTGCCTCCCAGTCGGTCGAAGAGCTTACCTACACGCATGACGTGTTCGCCGGCGAGAGGGTCAATACCTCCGACGGCGCCTCGACGGTCTTGCGGTTCAGCGACCAGACCCAGCTTCAAGTCGGCGCCAATTCCTCGCTGGTTCTGGATAGCTTCGTATATGATCCCGGCGGGAACGCCGTGAGCGGCAGCATCAAGGTCGCCAAAGGCGCATTCCGTTACATCAGCGGCTGGGCATCGAACGACCGGGCTGTGCAAATCGACACCCCGACCGCGACCTTGCTCATCCGGGGCACGAAATTCGTGCTGTATGTCGCGAGTGATGGCAGCACGACGGTCGGCGTCCTTGAAGGCGACGTCGACGTCAGGCCTTGCGGAGGCGGGAACACCATTTCCGCGAAGTCCGGACAAGGAGTCGAAGTTCGGCCGGACTGCGCTACATCCACGGCATTCGCCAACGCCGTGTCCAATGACCCGGCAGTCAGCGACGACTACAGCGTCGGTGGCGGCGACACGACATCTGGGCACGGTGGCAGTAACGGCAACGGCGGCGGCAACGCAAGAGGCGGACCCAGAGGCGGCGGCTCGGGAGGCACCGGCCCCAACGGTTGAACGAACTGTCAGTCGCGGGGGGATCGTGACGTCGGTTGCCAAGCCCGCCTGCGAGGCGTGGAGTTACCCCTTGCCCACCTTGCCGGCATGGGCCAAACAGCGCATGAATCAAATCGTCGAATTGGGCATCTGAGGGACGCGGGTTCCCATTCCCCGGTGATGGCATGAGAATTTGGACCGCTTTACTATTCGCGGTGGCGCTCTTTTCCGGCGCGGCTGCCAGCGCTGCCACGGATACGCGCCGGCTCACGGCACACGAGCGCGCGCTGTTCGAACGGCTTCTTTGCGACAAGCCGGCGATGCAGGGCAATGACCTGACATGCGCCCACATTCCTGGGTATCCAGGCAACACGGCCGGCGCGACGCTGTCGCTCCATAGCATCGCCTACGGCTCGTTCTCGAAAGCCGGCGCCGACGAGGCCTATCTCTCCTACAGCTAGTCGGTCGAGCCGCACGCCACCAACTTCGGCGGTGGCGTGCTGCTCGCGCGCGCGGGCAGCGCCTGGCGGCTGGTCGAGTGGTATCCCGGCGGCCAGATGGACGACTGCCTGGCCCTCGCCGGCGGGGGAAGGACAAGAATGCTCTGTCTCGCCGGGTATACCGGCCAGGGCGAGGTGGACAGCTCGGTCTGGGTGAAGGAGCTGCCCTTCGACCAAGACATCGCGGTGCTTAAGGCGCAGGACCAGCGCGGCATGGAGTCAGTGCTGTCCGTGTCCGGCTTCGTGCCCGAGGTCTGCGGCGATACGACGGCTGCGGCGGTGCTGCTGACGATCGACTCGCTGAAGCGAGCGAAGGATCCCGCGGCGTTCGCGGTCGCTTCGATAACTTACGCTACGGCGAAGGACACCGCGGAAGCCTGCAGTCGCGGCAAGTTCGCCGATGTAAGAGAGACCAAGGGCAAGGTGAAGATCGTCCTCGATCAGGGCGAGGCGAAAGCGATCACGCCTCTGCAGTTCGGGCCGACCGACTATTGACCCCCGGCAACGCGTGTCGTTGGCGAGCCGAGGTCGGACTCGGAAGTCTTGGGGCTCACTTGAGAGTTGTTCGGCATAGGTGGTGAGCTCGCCCGCTACCACTCCGACCCCTGAAATCATCAATGCTTTCTGCATATCGTTTCGATCCGGTGCTTCGCGGCGACCGGCAAATTCGGCCATCGGCCTAAGTCTCATGCGTGGCGTCTAGGTGAGCGGCGGCTGCGAGCGAGCCTGCGGTTTAGGTCGCCGAAGCGGTCACCCAGGTCACTCTTGACTGCCTTGCGCGGAGCGGCAAGGGACCAGCCGGGGTGGGTACCGACAGGCGGCCTTGGTGGTACATAAATCAACCTTTGCGAATGCCGATAAACGGTTGTAGCATCCGCAGCTAGGGGCGGCGCATGCGTTGGGGCTCAATGACAACGCGGGCGCGGATGATCGAGCACGGGGGGCGAATGCGGTACGCGATGATCTGCGTCCTGCTCCTGCCGCTGGCAGGTTGCGCGACGATACTAACGGGCACTTCGGAAAAGATCGACGTCGCCACGATCCCAGCCGGCGGCAAATGCGTGTTGTCGCGACAGAGCCAGACCATAGTAATTGTGGAACCCACGCCCGGCGCGGCGACCGTGCAGCGGGACAAGCACGACATTCTCGTGACTTGTGAATTGCCGGGCTACCAGATGGCAACCCAATATGTTCACTCCGGTGTCGAAGCCAGCACTTTCGCCAATGTCCTCCTCGGGGGTGCCATTGGCATGGGGATCGATGGCGCAACAGGCGCTGACGACGAGTACCCCGGGACGGTTTCCCTGACGATGACAGCTGCATCCCCTACGGCGATTGTTGAGGCCGGATCCGGTACTTCCTCGTCGTCGCCACAAACACCGCCTGCACAGGCCCAGGCCGGGCCTCCATCGTTTACGATTCGAACCTCGGGGCCAAGCGGGTTTACCTCATGCAGCGGCACCAGCCAATGGAAGGCTGGGCATTTCACTGGGACATGCCAATCTGGTGACATGGGCGCCGAACTTGCCGGCGACCTGACGAACGGAACGCTCGACATTAGAGGCGGCCTCACGATGAACGGCAGCTCTTGCCAGGTGGACGGTGCGTCGCAGAATCCGTCGGGGAGGGTGACAGTGGAGTTGGCGGCCAGGAAATGCAGCGGCGGTGCCTTCTCAGGCTCATACTACTTTAGTCCCAGCGACATGACCTCGGAGTTGGATCTCGATACGCCCAGCTCGGGAACTGCGGCCGCCACCGTCGCCAGCGCTGCTTCGCTGCCGGCGGGCGCCGACGTGCCCTTCTCAATCGATCTTGCCGGCCATTCGTATGAGGGTGTGGCGAAGCTTAAAGATGGCCATGTGACGGGGCAGCTTGAGGCGTTTGCCAAGCCCGTGACCCCGGACGCACATGTGAATGGCAACTCGATTACCGCTCACCTTTCCGGCGCCCTCGACCCCGGGAGCGGCAATCTGGGCGGTGCTTGCTCGGCAGATGGCGAGACGAGCCCCGCCTCCGGCAGCGTGAAGATAGGAATGCTGGCAAGTTGCCCCGGATACGACCCCAGCATCGTGCTGCACATGGAGTTGCCGCCTGCGCCAATCTGACGCTCGATGCGCCAGGTATTGATCGCATGCCCGGAAGGGATGCGAACCGAATGACGAGCGGCAATGCCCGCGTTCGCGCGACGCGCTGAAGATCGGGCCGTAGGGACGGCCGGCCGGATCGCGACTGTCACCCCGCGGCCTTCGGCCTGTATCGCAATTTCTTCCCAATCGGCGGCGAGATAGCTCAACTGGTTGGAGCAGCGGAATCATCATCCGCGCGTCGGGGGTTCGATTCCCCCTCCCGCTACGACTTTCACCGCCCATGCCGGACAGCGCTTCTTTGGCGCCCCGTCAGTCAATACGCCTGGGGCGGCGATGTCTCCAGCAAGTTCAATTGCCTCGTACGAATTTGTCCGGCGACGTACATTTATCCGTGCGGCATAAGCTTCAGGAGCGCTTGAAATGGCATGCCGGATGGAGCCCAAGCCGCCGCCGTGGCGCCTGACTGAAAGGAAGGCATCATGATCCGATGCGCCCTTGGCAACCCCCCTGCCTTTGCTCATAGGCGGAATTTCTGCGGACGAATTGGCTTTGAACGGAAGGCGCAACGGCGACGGGGAAGCCTCGATGACTGGGGATGAGCGGTCCCGACTGGTCCTTGCTTTTGCCAAGGTTCTCCATGTCAACGGACAAGCCACGGAACAGACGGTGAGCGCGTGCGAGCGCCTCGCTCGGGCGCTGGGGCTGAGTGCGACCCTGGTGCCGCGCTGGGGAGGGCTGGAGCTTCTGGTCGACGACACGCAGGGCACGCTGACGGTCCAGGTGACGGCCGATCCGGCGGGCGTGGAAATGGAGCGCGTGGCCTCGGCGATGCGAGCGATCGACGCCATCGAAGCGGGCCGCCTCACGGCGGATGCTGCCGCAAAGAGCATCGCCCGCATCGCAACCACGCCACCGGCGCCGACATGGCTCTTCGCGCTCGCCGCGGCGGCCGGCGCAGTGGCGTTGGCGGTGATCTTCGGCGTCCAGCATGTTTCGAGCGCGTCTCTGATATTCGCGAGCGCCGGTGCCGGCGCATTCTTGCGCCGCGCTCTCGGCCGGCTGAGCCCCAATCTCTTGCTGCAGCCGTTCTCAGCGGCGGCCCTTGCCGGCATCGTGGGGGGGCTGGCGGCCAGGTACGATCTCAGCTCATCGCTGCGGCTGGTCGCGGTCTGCCCGTGCATGGTGCTGGTGCCCGGTCCGCATATTCTCAATGGCGCGCTCGACCTCATCAACGGCCGCATATCGCTCGGCGCCGCGCGCACGATCTATGCCGGGCTGATCGTCGTCGCGATCTCGACCGGGTTGCTCCTCGGGTTGGCGCTGCTCGGCGTTTCCCTGCCGACGGATCCGGCTGGCCTAGTCATACCGCTGTGGCAGGACGTTGTTTCGGCCGGCATCGCCGTCGCCGCATACAGCGTGTTCTTTTCGATGCCGCTCAAAATGCCGCCCTGGCCGGTTGCCGTAGGCATGATCGCTCACGCCTTGCGGTGGGTCGCGCTGACGCAGTTAGGCTTCAGCCCGGCGTCCGGCGCGCTGGTCGCCTGTGTCGTCGTCGCGTTGATACTGACGCCGGTGTCGCGGCGGACGCACATGCCGTTTGCCGCGATCGGCTTCGCCGCCGTGGTCTCGATGATCCCCGGTGTCTACCTGTTCAGGATGGCAAGCGGCCTGCTGCAGGTCGCAGACGGCTCGCCGGCAACGTCCGGGCTGCTCGGCCCAACGGCGTCGGACGGATTGACCGCCACGATCATTATTGGGGCGATGAGCTTCGGCCTCATTGTTCCCAAGATGGCCATCGACTATTTCTGTGCTCGCTTCGCGCGGGCCAAGCCGCGCAATGCGAGTGGGAAACAACCGGTTGCATGAACGTGCGGAGGCGCCGCATGGAGTCTGGCAACGGGACGCTATATTCCTGTCGACCGCAGCCTCGGTTGAGACCCGGCCCGCGAACTGCCAGCCTGATTTGGTGTGGACCTGGATCCATGTAGAGAGCAGGAGGGATTTGATGTCGGCTTCTCACATTCAGACGCTTCGAGCGATGCTGCGCGAGGAGAAAGGCGTCATTCTGCCTGGCGCGCCGAATGCGCTCGCGGCGCGGATCATTGCCGATCTGGGTTTCAAGGCCGTCTATCTGACCGGGGCCGGGCTCACCAATATGCACCTCGGCTTGCCGGACCTTGGCTTCATGGACCTGAGCCAGGTGGCCGATCACGCGATGGCCATCCGCTGCGTGATCGACCTGCCGCTGATCGTCGACATCGACACTGGCTTTGGCAACGCGGTCAATGTCACCCACACGGTTCGCATGCTGGAGCAAGCCGGCGCCAGCGCGGTTCAAATCGAGGACCAGCATGCGCCCAAACGGTGCGGTCACTTTGCCGGCAAGGCGTTGATCCCGCTCGATGAGATGGTGGGCAAGGTACGAGCCGCGGTGGACAGCCGGCGCCACGATCTGGTCGTCATCGCACGCACCGATGCATGTGCCGTCGAAGGTTTCGAGGCGGCCATCGAGCGGGCCAGCCGCTACATCGAGGCGGGCGCGGACGTCACGTTCGTCGAGGCTCCGGAAAGCCTCGAAGACCTCAAGGCGGTCCCCCGTCGCCTGCAGGCGCCTCAACTGGTCAACATGGTGCTCGGCGGCAAGACGCCCATAATCGACGCGAAAACGGCAACCGAAATGGGGTTCAGCCTGGTGCTTTACGCCAACGCCGCCTTGCAGGGAGCCATCCATGGCATGCAGTCGACCCTGTCGACGCTGAAGGAGAAAGGTGTCCTCGATGAGCGCGCCGTCACGTCGTTCGCGGAGCGGCAAAGGCTGGTGGACAAGCCGGCGTTCGACCGCATGGAGGCCCGCTACGCGGCGCGTTGAGCCGATCGCCGCGAAGAGGATTGACCCCGGCACGGCTCGGGGAGACGGTTTCCGACCGTGAGGCACAAAGCCTCAGGATCCAACTGAGCGTAAAGATCGAGCCTGAGCCCGCTAGCTGGCGAACCAGGTTTATTGGAATGAAAACTTCGCCTCGAGCGGAGCGAGCTGACTCTTGCCGAGAATGTAGTCGGCGGCGCGAGCGGCGATCATTTGGGTCGGCGCGTTGAGGTTGGCGCTGATGATCTGGGGCATGACCGAGGCATCAATGACCCTGAGGCCGGCAATGCCGTGCACGCGCAGCTCCTCGTCGACGACGGCGTCGGGACCGTTGCCCATGCGGCAGGTGCCGCAGGGATGATAATCGGTGATCGTCATGTGGCGGATCGCCCGATCGATATCCTTGTCTGATTTGACGTCGGCTCCGGGGTCGATCTCGGCGCCGCGCAGCGCATCGAAGGCGGGCTGAGCGATCAGCTCGCGTGCCCGGTGCACGCCTTCAACGAGTTCCTTCAGGTCATCGGCATCGGAGAGGTAGTTGAAGTGCATGACGGGCTTGTCGGTCGAGCTTGCAGACTTGAGCGTTAGGTGTCCGCGACTGCGAGGCCGCAGCTGGTCGATATGCAATGCGAAGGCCTGGCGCAGGCGGATGTTCGGACCGTCGTACTCAAAGCCGACCGGGCCGAAGTGATATTGCAGGTTCGGATAGGGCATTGCCGGATTGCCGCGGATGAGGCCGCCGGCCTCCCAGATATTCGATGCGGCTATGCCGGAACGATTGAACAGCCACTGCGCGCCGGCAAGCGCCATGTTGAGCGGCTGGTCGACCTTGTGAATGGGGAAGGACTTGGTCGATCGGCACTGCACGACGATGCTGGCGTGGTCCTGCAGATTCTGCCCGACGCCAACCAGATCGAGCTTCACATCGATGCCGTGGGAGCGAACGTGGTCGGCAGGGCCGATGCCCGACAGCATCAGCAGTTGCGGCGAGTTGATCGCGCCGCCCGACAGGATCACTTCCCTTTCCGCCTCCACGCGGTGGCGCTGACCTTTCAGCGTGTAGGCGATGCCGACGCAGCGATTTCCTTCGATGAGGACGCGCTCGACCATGGCGCCGGTGACAAGAGTCAGATTGGAGCGGGCGAGGGCCGGCCGCAGGTGAGCGACGGCGGCGCTGCAACGCCGGCCATTGCGCTTCGTGGCATCGAGACGTGCGACGCCCTCGGGCCTGTAACCGTTGAGGTCTTCGGAATAACCCTGACCCGCTTGCTCGCCTGCCTTCAAGAACGCGTCGAACAGCGGGCTCTCGAAACTACCCTTGGAGACGCCGAGCGGGCCGTTGGCGCCGCGCCAGTCGTCAGCGCCGCGATCGCTCGACTCGCCCGCCTTGAAGTAGGGCAGGCAATTGGCATAGCGCCAGCCGGTCAACCCAAGCTCGTCGGCCCAGCGATCGTAGTCGAGCGGATGGCCGCGCATGTAGACCATGGAGTTGATGGAGGACGATCCCCCGACGACGCGGCCACGCGGCATTTCGACGGGGCGGTTAAAAAGTTCAGGCTCCTCCTCGGTCACATAGTTCCAGTTGATCGAGGGATCCCGGTAAGCCCTGTAGACGCCGGCAGGGATATGGATCATGAGCTTTCGATCCATCGGGCCGGCTTCGAGTATCAGGACACGGTTCCCCGGATCCCGGCTGAGTTTGTTCGCCAGAACGCAGCCGGCAGAACCTGCGCCGACGATGATGTAGTCATACGCATCCATTTCCGCTCATCCTCAACAAGGCGCGGCCGGCAGGCGAAAAGCGAATGGGCAAGCTTTGCCGCATTCGATCATCGATCGCCGAGAAGGGCAGGGCCGGGCGGTTGATTGTGCGAAACTCTTCAACGTGAAGTCCTTGTCCGACATTCACCGGAGGTCCGGCTTTCCGGGGTTGATATTGCTGTCATGCATCGATGTCGGCAAGCCGGAGTGTCGGCATGGGTGTGAAATCGCGTCCAACCGTGACCCCACAAGCAAGTGGTGCTAAACCCTTGATGGAAGGGGGAGGAAAGCGATGCGAAGTCCATTATTCATCACGCTCGTGGTCTCCGTGGTCCCAATCGTCACAGTCTTGCCCGCGGCGGCACAGCAGCAGAGCTTCACTTGCCAGTTCAGCAGCGGGCCGCGCGCAGGCAGCACCATCGACTATGCCGGGGTTCAAGGCGCGCTCCCCGGTCAGGTCGGAACGCCATGCCAGGACGGGCAGGGAAGCAGCGGGCTCCTCGTTGCTCCGCGCGCGGCTGCGCCGCCCTCGGACACGGCCGTGGCCGAGATGGGATGGAGTGCCACCTGCAGGTTCACCGCCGGCGCAAAGGCCGGGCAGATCGTGAACTTCGACGGTGATCCCAACACCCGGTGGGGCCGAATTGGCAGGGCCTGCGACGACGGCATGGGAAGCACAGGCGACATCGTTTCTGCGTCCACGCCGGGCGCCGTACGGTGGAGCGACGGCACGCAGTCGCCCTCGCTCGGCTTCACCTGCCAGTTTACCGGTGGGCCCTTGGCCGGTCGGTCCGCCAGTTTCTATGGCATCCCCGGTGCACAGCCGGGACCCGTCGGCGCGGCCTGCGGCGACAGCGTGGGAAGCACCGGTCTGATCCGCCCTTGAGCTGCGAAGTCGGCGCATGAAGCTTGAGCCTCAGGCCAGAGACACTACCGGCCGTTCCTCACAGCTGGATGACGCCCCGTCGTGCCGCCTCGGCGACGGCGCCGGCGCGGCCGACGGCATCCAGCTTGTCGAGAAGCGAGCCGACATGGAACTTGGCCGTGTGCACCGAGATGCCGAGCCGACGCGCAATCGCCTTGTTGGAGGCGCCCTCCGCCAGCAGGGCCAGCACCTCCAGTTCCCGCGCGGTCAAAGCTGCTTCGCCGTCGGTCTGGCCGGATGGGGCCGGGCATTTCACCTCCAGGTCCGCCGGCTCCCCCGGACCGACAAGCACGATGCCGGGGATGCCGGCAAGCAGTGCCGCCAGCCGGTCCGTCAGGGCTCGATCCTCGATGTCGAGCCTGAGGCGGATCGGTTCGCTGGCGTCCTCATCGTTCAAGCGGCGGGCCTCTCGGCGATGGTCAGGGAAATCTGCCGGTTTTCGCCCGCCCGGCGCAAGCCAAGGGCGACCGTCCGCCCGACGCTGTCGGGCCCCAGGGCCTGGAGCAGGGCGTGGAAATGGCGGATCGGCTCACCGTTCCAGGTGACGATGACGTCGCCTTGACGAACCCCGGCCTCAGCGCCGGGGCCCTTCGGATCGACGCTCATGACCATCGCGCCCGATTCCTCGGCGCCATCGACCGCGACCGGCTGAAGGCCAAGGCCGAGATAGCCGCGCGCGATGCGCCCATGGCTCTCGAGCCTGGCTGCGACGCGCTCGATGGTGGCCGAGGGAATGACCAGCACCCGCCGGCGCGGCCCGAACACCGCCATGCCGAAGGCCTGGCCGGCGGCATCCAGCACCAGCCCGCCTTCCGCGCGCCTTCCGAGCGGAACGGCAAGCTCCAGCCGGCTGTCGATCTCTCCGCCGCGCATGCTGCGCCAGGGTCCGCTGGCACGCGAGACGATGCCAAGGGCCGCCGTCGGGCCCTCTTCATCCGCACCGGCCACCAGCGCCAGGGCGCCGACGGCGAGCTTGGGCGAAGCCAGCGCAGCGGGCGCGAGGCCGGATGTTTCGATGCGAAGCAGGGCGATATCGGTCGTCGGATCGCGGCCGGCGATTTTAGCCGCGACGGGCTCTGCGCCGGCGAAACCCACGGTCACGTCGCCTTCCTCGGCCAGCGCCTCGTCCGCCGTCATGATCAGACCTGGGCGCCAGACGAACCCGCTCGACCGGGAGCGATGGGACCGAACCGAGACGAGGGAAGGGGCGGCGCCGGTCGCGAGCGCGACGAGCGCGTCGGAAACGCCTTGCAGCGGAGCGAGCGCATTGTGGGCAGTCATGGGACCTCCAGGGAATTCCAGGTTTGCTCGGGCCCTAGTA
>Ga0209415_10016561_pt1 | contig 11836 bp, 8 predicted proteins | sample PeaSoiSIISIP2007_FD_187696 | JGI IMG/M metagenome (GOLD analysis project Ga0209415, IMG submission 187696) | Peat soil microbial communities from Weissenstadt, Germany - SII-SIP-2007 (SPAdes) (version 2) | ecosystem: Environmental > Terrestrial > Soil > Wetlands > Peat | place: Germany... | reverse complement strand
CATAAGGGACCACTTTGGAAACGAGGTGCTTGAAAGGGCCGTCCAGCCCTTCATCGGCGGCATCTATGCCGGGGACTCGGAGCGCCTCTCGGCAAAGCACGCGTTTCCCAAGCTCTGGGAGGCCGAGCGGAGCAAAGGGTCCATCATCCGCTCCGCAATCGCCGGGGCGCGCGCGCGCAAGGCGGACACGAAGGGGGATGTCGTCGGTGGCGTCGCGCTCGTCGCGGGGCTCGTCGTCGTGGCGTTCACGGCGCACGCCCTCGCCACGACGGACGCGAGCCGGGATCTGAACCTGTGGATCGGGGCGATGCTCCACGCGCCGTCGAAGCCTCCGACGTACGACGCTTACATCGGCGCGATCGGTCACGCGCTCGCGCCGTGGAGCGCGTTCCTGCCCTTCGCGTTCGGTCGCCTGCTGCTCGTGCCGACGGGGCGCGTCGGGGCGACGGGCGAGCGCGAGAGCCTGGCCCGCGTGGCCGTGGTCGTGGGCTCCGCGGTGGCGCTGGTGGGTCACGGCTTCCTCGCGTCTCGCACGGAGGCGGTCGCCTTCACGGCCCCCGCGCTGTGCGCGGTCGCCTGCGCGGTGGCCATCCGGGACTTCGAGCGCGGCGCGCACGCGTCGATCGCGGTGGGCCTGGGGACGCTCGTGCTCGCGGCGATCCTGCATCACGACTTCCACGAGCTCCCCGAGAAGGCCACCCTGGCCTTCGGCGTCTCGGGCGCGACGTTCCCGGAGACCTTCAAGACGACGGCGCTCGAGCTGTGGTGGGTGGTGCTGGGCGGCTTCGCGGTTTGCGCGTTCCTGACCTGGGTGGAGCGCGACGCCAAGCGCACGCCGTTCGACCCCGCCACGTACGGCAAGATCCTGCGGACGCTGCGCGAGGCCTACGACGGCCTGCTGGCGCTGCTGTACCTCGCCACGGTGATCGGCGCGTCGCTGGCGGGCGCCTTCGTGTTCTTCGGGCTGCGGATGCACGCGCACTGGCTGCCGGCGGTCTCGTCGACGATGCGCGATCTGGCGCTCAACGCCTGGTGGGTGGTGGCCTTCGCACCGCTCGGGAGCGTGTTCGGCCTCCTCTTCGCGTGCGATGTCTGGCTGTGGGCGTTCGGGCGCTCGCGGCCGGCGTCGCTCCGCTCGACGACCCGCGGGATCGAGCCGCACCGGGAGCTCTGGGATCGGCTTCGCGCGACGGACAGGGAGGACCTGGATCCGTACGAGACGTGGGTCGCGTGGATCGTCCTCGCGCCGATGATGCTCGTTGCGACGCCGGTGCTCGTGGTGATGGGGCTCGTCGGCGACGTGCTCCGTCACCGTGCTCCGGCCCTGGCGCTCGGCGGGGCGGTGGTGGGCTTCGTCCTCTGCTTCTTCTACTACCCGGCGCTCGCCAACCAGCTGTCGCCCAAGGAGGTCTTCGAGAGCTACCGCCGCGACTGCCCGGGCGCGCAGCTCGCCCTCCTCGGCGTGGGAGGGCGCACGGCGGCGTACTACGCGGGGGGCCAGCCGCAGACGATGAACGACGTGACGAGCGCCTATCGGTGGCTCGCCTCCGGCGGGGGCGAGCGACGATGCCTGGCGATGAAGGCCGAGGAGCTGCCGAAGCTCAACGAGCTGTGGCGCGAGCACGGCGACAGCGCGGGCGGCCCGGGGGCGACCAACTTGCCCGTCCTCGACGCGCGCTCCAGCCAGATCCTGCTGGCGGCCTCGTCGCTCGAGGCGGGCGAGCGCAACGAGAACCCGCTCGGCGCCATCGTGCTCGCGGCGGCACCGCATCCGCAGCGGGCCCTCGACGTGAACCTCGACGATCAGCTGCAAGTGCTCGGCATCGACACGTTCGACGAGCACGGGCGGCTGGTCGACGCCGTGAGCCCCGGGCGCACGTACCACCTGGTGACCTACTACCGCGTCACCGGCCACGTCACGACCGAGTGGCAGGCGTTCCTCCACATCGACGGCAGCGGCCGTCGCCACAACGACGGGGACCACAAGCCGCTGAACGGCAAGTACCCGATGTCCCTCTGGCTCCCGGGCGACATCCTCGCGGACGACCACGAGCTGAAGCTGGAGCCGAACTTCAGCCCCGGCAACTACTCCATCTGGTTCGGGCTCGCCGTGGGCGACAAGTGCACCGAGCGGCTGCGCGTGAAGAGCGGCACGAGCGACGGGTGCAACCGCATCCAGGGGGGCGCGCTGAGGGTGCAGTGACGGGGGCGGACGTCTCAAGTGGTCTCGTGACAGATAATTTGCATGACAGACGCAAATTGTTGAGTCAGGGTTCCGCGCATGCTCGGCGGGCGATGGATGCTCCTTGGTTTCATCGCGGGGGTGCTCGCGATGGGGGCGTGCGCCACGTCGAAAGACGGGCCCTACCCGACGCCCGGGCCGGCGGCATCGGCGGCTGACGCCTCGACCTCCTCCTCTTCCTCGTCATCCGGTGGCGGTGGAGGCTCGAGCTCCGGCGCCGCCCAGGAGGGCTCGGAGGGCAACGGCGACGCCGGCGACGACGGCGGGCGCGACACCGCCGATGCCGGTGCACCGCGCGCCGACATCCCCGCCATCCCGTGCCCCGACACCGTCGGCGCGGTCTACGCCACGCCGACCGGCATGCCGCCGATGACGATGGACCTCCGCGGCACCATCCTCACGTGCGCGCAGGACGTCTCGTACACGGTCAGCGACGTCACCGCGAAGCTCGCCGCCAAGGGCGTCACCGGCGTCGTCGCCAGCAGCGGCACCAACTTCTACCGGATCGCCTACCGCACCTACCGCGACGACGGCGTCCCCGGCGTGTCGACGGCGGGCGTGTACCTGCCCAGCACTCCGAGGGCGCTGCCGCTTCCCGTCATCGCCGTCGCGCACCCGACCGAGGGGCTCGCAGCCAGCGTCACGCCGTCGATGAACGCCACCAGCCTCGACGACCTCGCGCTGCCCTGGGCCGCGCATGGGTTCGCCGTCGTCGCGACCGACTACGCGGGCCAGGGCAACGCGGGCGTGCAGGGGTACACCGACAACCACGACCAGGCTCACTCGCTGCTCGACTCGGTGCGCGCGCTCCGGGCCCTGCTCGATCCGCGCGTTCTCGACCAGCGCGTGCTCCTCGTCGGCTACAGCCAGGGGGGCGGCGCGGTGCTCGCGTCCCAGGGGCTCGCCGCGAGCTACGGCGCGGCGGGCAACGTGGTCGCCGCCGTGGTCTTCGCGGCCGAGTACTTCGCGCGGAACGACTCGTTCGGGTACCAGCAGCTGCTCGAAAATCCGACGGAGCCGACCATCACGACGGGCGTCACGCGTCCGGTCGTGGCGGCGACGCGCGACTACGCCTTCGCCTACAACGTCCTCGGGCCGTCGAGCGCGACGGTCATGTTCCCCTCGTCGCTGCAGTCGGGCATCCAGAGCTCGCTCATGTCGATGGGCGAGGTGCCGTTCGGCGGCTACATCCAGGCCAACGCGCCGACCGTCGGCGACCTCTTCGACGACGGCTTCCGTACGTCGTTGCTCGCGTGCATGGACAGCCCGGTCGTCGGCGCGGACGGCGGCGCCGCGACGGCCACCTGCTCCGGCGTGGCCAGCCAGTTCTACACGTGGATGCAGAACGACCTCGTCGCGCCCGATCCGGCCGGTGCGCCCGTCCTCTACGTGCAGGGCCTCGCCGACACCGTCATGCCGCCCGTCCAGGAGGCCGCGTGCAACATCGGCCAGCTCCAGGCCGCCGGCGTCGACGTCCAGGTCTGCGTCGACACGCCGGCGGAGCACACCACGGTCGTCCCGCGCAACGTCGGCTTCGCTCTCCAGTGGAGCGAGGCGAAGCTCTACGGTGGGACACTGCCGGCGTACTCCGCGACGGGCAGCATGCCGGCGTGTCAGCCGTAGTTCGTCGTCACCTCAGCGGTGGCCGCCGTGACCGCCGCCGCCATGACCGCCACCGTGCCCGCCGCTGCGGTGACCGCCGCCGGAGTGACCGCCCCCGGAGTGGCCCGCGTGGCCTCCGCCGTGCGCGCCGCCGTAGACGGGGTGACCACCGGAGTAGTGGCCCCAGGCGCCACGGCCCCAGTACGGGCTGTGGATCCAGCCACCGCGATAGTAGGGACCCCAGCCCCACGGCGAGACGTACCAGGTCCAGCCGTAGGAGGGCGTGTAGAGGTAGACGTACGGCTGGCTCTCGACGTTGTACGCCGTGGTGCCGGCGGGCACCCAGACCCACCCTTGTCCGTCCATGTACTGCCACTCGCCACCGGCCTGCACCGGCGCCTGAGCGGGCATCGCCTGCGGAGGCGGAGCCGCGTACTGCGGCGGAGGCACCCGCGCCTGCCCCTCTACCTGAGGCGCGGGCTCGACCTGAACATTTTCTTCTGCCGTCTGCGCCATCGCGCTTCCGGCCAACATCGGGACCAACGACAAGCTACCGAGCAGCGCGACCATCGTCTTCATGGCAGCACCTCCAATCATCAAGTTAAGCGCTCGATCGGGCACCGCTATGCCCATCACTCATTCGGATGGCAAGAGTCGCGCCACATGCGGGACCACGGATCCCGCGTAGCGGGCGACGCAGACACGATTGTCCCGACGTGATCGACAGCCCTTCAGCGGTCGCCGACGTGTCCGCACAAGGCCTCGACCTTCTCGCGGAGACGGGAGACCGGCGCGAGCTTGCCACGCAGACGCTCCACCGCGAGGAGACCGTCGTGCGCGTCGCGGCAGCGGCCGTCGTCGAGCGCGCGATTGGTGTCGTCGTCGCGCTCCTGGAGGTTCATCGCGGCGAAGCGGTCGGTCTGATCGTGCCAGCCGACGACCGCGATGGACCCGGCGAGCACGCCCCCGCACACCCCGAGGATGACGCGCGTCGCGCGCTCCGAGTAGCGGTCACCGCGCCGCCACATCGCCGCGATGGCGCCGCCCGCGAGCGCGCCCCCCATGTGCGCGAAGTTGTCGATGCGACTCCCGCTGTACTTCGCCAGGATCCCGAAGACGACCAGGAAGCCGAGCCAGCGGACCATCGCCTGCGTCAGCGGTCCGCGCCATCCCTGCACGCGCCAGCCGAGCACCATGGCCGCCGCCAGCACGCCGGAGATGGCCCCCGAGGCGCCGACGGTGACGTGCGCGCTGTGATCCCACCACGTCGTGACGATGATGCTGAGCAGGTTGCCCACGATGCCGGCCACCAGATACATCGGCGCCATCCGCGCCGAGCCGACGTTCTTCTCGACGATGGGCCCCGCCTGCCAGAGCAGGAGCATGTTGAAGCCGAGGTGCAGGACGCCGTCGTGCAGGAAGCACGCGGTGACGAGCGTCTCCCACCGGTTCTCGCCGATGGTGGCCAGCGAGTAGCTCCCGCCGAACGCGAGCTGCTCGCGGATCGGCAGGTGCATGAGCGATTTTCCCGCGGTGAGCACGAGCTGCACCACGAACACCGCCATGTTGACGGTGAGCAGCGCGCGCGTCACGGGCGCCTGGTCGAGCCAGCCTTGCTGCGGGCCCGTGGGGCGCGGCGGCGAGGGCGGGGGCGCGGGGCTCACGTGAGATGGACCGGGTATAGGACACCCGCCATAGGCCTGCTAATCCCGCGTTTCTTGGCCGGAGCCGTCCCGCTCCGATACGAGAATCCTGGGATGGAACCCCGAGCCGACCTTCGGGAGGCTGTGGCTTGTGATTCACAAGCCCTGGTTCGTGCGTCGCTGCTCGTGCGCACGCTGCTTCGACGGGGCCACGGCCTGCTCATCGCGTGTGTGCTCGCGGCTTACGTCGTCTACGGCGGGGCGGCGGGCGAGGTGGGGCCGGGCCAGGTCATCGCGGTGGGCGTGTGGGGGCTGCTGCTCACGTCGCGCGTGCGTCGCAAGATGCGCGTCACCGGGGACGCTCCCACCGTGCTCGACGTGGAGCTCGGCGCGCTGCTCGCGGTGGCGCTCGAGGCCGCGCTCGTCCGCTTCGACGGAGGGCTCAGCGGGCGGTTCTCCCCGGCCCTCTACGTGCTGGTCGCGCTGGTCGCCGCCTTCGCGCGCCCGGGCGCCGGGATCATCGTGGTGGGCTTTCTCCTGTGCCTCGAGGCGGCGCTCCGCTTCCTGACGCTGGACGAGCTCGACACGAGCGGCTTCACGACGCACGCCTGCTTCGTCGGCGCCTTCGCGCTGCTCAACCTGGCGCTGCTCCGCGCCGAGGTGGCGCGCGTACGGGCCACGGCGAGCGCGCGGGTCGCGGAGCAGCTCGTGCGCATCAAGGAGGACGCGCGGAGCTACCGGCTGCTCGGCGCGGGCGAGGCCGCCCAGGCCCAGGAGACCACCGACCGCGAGACCGAGGTGCGCAGCGACCGCAGCGCGAGGGCCAGCGTGGAGGAGATCCACCAGTCGGTGCACTACGCCCTGGAGCTGCTCCGCCGGTCGCTCGATCTGCACACGTCGGTGCTCCTCTGGCTGAACGACGCCGGCACGCACCTGCGCATCAGCGAGCTCTCGACCGGCTCCGACGACATCCACGACGCGCCCTTCGCCGCCGGCGACGGCGTCCTGGGAGCGGTGCTCTCGCAACGGGCGCGGGTGTCGCTGCGCGGCCTGAAGCCGTCGTACAAGGTCCCGTACTACGCGGGGCCGTGCCCCGTGCGTGCGCTCGCGGCCATCCCCGTGCTCGAGGGCGAGACGCTGCGCGGCGTGCTCGTCGTGGATCGTCTGGAGGACAGGGAGCTCTCGCCGCACGAGCTCGAGATCGCGTCGCAGGCGGCGCGCTTCTGCCTGCGCGCCATCCAGAACGAGCGCGTGTTCCTCCAGCTGGAGCGCGCGAAGGTCGAGCAGGGCAAGCTCTATCGCGCGGCGCAGGCGCTGGGGGCGGCGCTGAGCGAGAAGGACGTGGTCGAGGCGGGCGTGAGGGCGGCGCGCGAGATCGCGAGCTTCGATCTGGCCGCGGTGACGGTCTACGACGAGGCGACGAAGACGCACGAGGTGGTGGCGGCGAAGAGCGCGGACGGCGGGATCGACGACCTCGTCGGCGTGCGCTTCGCGCAGAACGCGGGCCTGGTCTCGATGGTGGTGCAGAACCGGTGCGCGCTGCCGTACCGCGGCGAGTACGAGGCAGGGCGGCAGGTCGTGCTGACCAAGCGCCTGCCGTGGCCGACGCACCCGAGCCTCCTCGTCCTGCCGCTGCTGATGCACGAGCGCGCGCTCGGCACGCTCATCCTCGGCGCCAAGCGCCGTCACGCCTTCTCCGACGCCGCGCGCCCGACGCTGGAGGTGCTCGCGAGCCACCTCGCGGTGAGCCTGTCGAACGCGCGCATGGTCCACAAGCTGGAGACGATGGCGACGACCGACGGGCTGACGGGGCTCTTCAACAAGCGGGCGATGCTGGAATCGGCGGAGCAGAAGATCGCGGCGGCGGCGCGCTTCCACCGGAAGCTGGCGGTGCTGGTCGTGGACATCGACTTCTTCAAGAAGGTGAACGACACCCACGGTCACGACGTGGGCGACGTCGTCATCAAGGGGCTGGGGCAGGTGCTCGAGCGGCAGAAGCGGAACACCGACGTCGTGGCGCGCTTCGGCGGCGAGGAGTTCGTCGTGCTGTGCGAGCAGACCGACGAGAACGGCGCGATGCTGCTGGCCGAGCGGATCCGCGAGGAGCTGGAGAAGACGAGCTTCCGCACGCCGAACGGGGCGGTGGCGGTGACGTGCTCGGTGGGCTTGAGCACGTTCCCGGAGGCCGGTCCGGGGTGGGAAGGGCTGTTCAAGGCGGCCGACGAGGCGCTCTACGTGTCGAAGAGGTCCGGGCGGAACAAGTGCACTGCGTGGCGGGCGCCGTCCCTGAAGAGGATGGTCGTCGGGGGACGGTAGGGTCGCTCCGGAGCGGTACGGAATCCGTACCGACGCAGGCCAGGAGCAGGTGTACCGTCCGAGCATGAAGGGCTACGGCCAGTTCTGTTCGATCGCGCGCGCCCTCGACCTGCTCGGAGAGCGGTGGTCGCTGCTCATCGTGCGCGAGCTTCTGTGCGGGAGCCGGCGCTTCGGCGACGTGCGGCGCGGCATCCCGCGCGTGTCGCGGACCATGCTCTCGGCCCGGCTGCGCGAGCTCGTGGACGCCGGCGTCGTCACACGGGACGACGGCGACGACGGGCCCACGTACGCGCTGACGTCCGCCGGGCGCGAGCTCTCCGGCGTGGTGCGCGAGCTGGGGACCTGGGGCCAGCGGTGGCTGCCGCGCGAGCTCGCGCACCAGGATCTCGACCTCGACGCGCTCGTCTGGGACATGCGGCGTCGCGTGGACATGAGCGCGCTCCCCGAGCGCCCGGTGGTCGCGCGCCTCGAGGTGGGCGGACGGGCGGTCCGCTTCCTGCTCCTCCGCCGGAGCGAGATCTCCCTGTGCTCGACCAACCCGGGCTTCCCCGACACGCTGCGCGTGCGCGCGACCCTCCGGACGCTCACCGCGTGGTGGCGCGGCGATCTGACGTACGCCGACGCGCGCTCGGCGGGAATGACCGTCGAGGGTCCGCGGCAGCTCGTGCGCGCGTTCCCTGGGTGGTTCGAGCGCTACATCTTCGCGGACGTCGCGCCTGCGGCAGCCCCTTGATCGGTACGGATTCCGTACCCGACGACGCCCGCCGACGGACTTATGGATCTCTCGCCGCTCGATGTCGAAGGCGGCAAGGAGAGACCCATGAATGCTCATCTGCTCGTGATGTACCCGCTCCCCAAGGACACGAAGGCGTTCGAACGCGCTTACCGGGAGCAGCACCTCCCCTACGCGGGACCGAGGCTCGAGGGCGCCATCAGCGTCGTCAGCAAGCGCGTCGCCGCCACGCCGGGCGGGCCGGCCAGCTACCACGCGATCTCGGACGTGACCTTCCCGTCTCTCGCGGCGCTGCAGGAGTGCGCCGCGTCGGCGCGCGGCAAGGAAGCGCTGGCGCATGCGACGTCGATCTCCACGGGGGGTGCGCCGATGTTCCTGGTGGTCACCGACGATCTGGCGGGCTGAGGCGCCGCCGGCGTTTCGGCCTACACTCGTCGGCCGGAAGGCCCGGCGGTTTGAACAGCGACGACGACAAGCCGAGGGGGACCGCGTCGGGGTTCGACGCGCTCCTCGGCGACATCGCGCGCGCCGAGCCCCGGACGCCGGCGGAGGCGGAGCTTCTCATCGGCGAGGTCGTGGACGGCAAGTACCACGTCGACGCCCTGCTCGGTCGCGGGGGGATGGGCGCCGTCTACCGCGCGACGCACGTCGGGACGGGGCGCGCGGTCGCGTTCAAGGTGCTCGTCCCGGAGCTCACGGCGAACGACGGGGCGGTCGAGCGGTTCAAGCGCGAGGCGCGGGCCGCCGGGCAGATGCGTCACCCCAACGTCGTCGACGTCACCGACTTCGGCTTCGCGGAGCGAGGCGACGAGCGCCTCGCGTACCTCGTGATGGAGCTGCTCCGCGGCAAGACGCTCCGCGCCGTCCTCGACGCCGAAGGCCGGCTGCCCGTCGACGTCGCCATCCGGGTGCTCGATCAGGTGTGCTCGGCGGTCGCCGAGGCGCACGCTCTCGGGATCCTCCACCGCGACCTCAAGCCCGAGAACATCCACCTCGAGGTCGCCGCGGGCGGCTACCACGTGAAGGTCCTCGACTTCGGGATCGCCAAGCTCCTCCACGGGGCCGCCGACGTCCCGCCCGCGCCGGGCTCCGCGAGCGCGAGGTCCCCGGACCACGTGTCGGGCCTCGCGGCGACGCTCGCGGCCCCGACGACGGGGTCCGGCGACGCCGCGATCACGCGCGCCGGCGCGGCCGTGGGCACCCCGCTGTACATGTCGCCGGAGCAGTGGCGCGGGGAGACCGTCGACGCGCGCACCGACGTCTACAGCCTGGGTGTCGTCGCGTACGAGATGCTCGCGGGCGGGCCGCCCTTCACGGGCAAGGACCGCTGGATCGCGCTCGAGCACGCGGAGAGCGCGCCGCCGGCGCTCGCCGAGAGGGCGCCGGCCGTGCCGCGCCGGATCGCGAGCGTGGTGGAGGCAGCGCTCGCGAAGGATCCCGCCGCCCGCCCGCCGTCGGCCGCAGCGTTCGCGGCGGCGCTGCACGCCGGGACGGAGACGACCGGGAGGCTGCTCCGACGGAGCATCGCGCTCGCCGTCGATCACTACGCGCTGCTCGCTCGCCGGTCCGCGGTCGCGACGATCCCCCCGATGGCGCTCGCGGCGATCGGCGTCGGAAGCGCGCTCCTCGGCCGCGCCGGCGTGGTGAGCGCGAGCGTCGACCTCGTCGTCGGGGACGTCACGTTCGTCGCCGCGCTCCTCTCCGTGCTCCTGCTCTACATGCCCGTCGGCGGCCTGCTGGTCCCGCTCGTCGCGGACCTGATGGCCTCGGGCGCATCCACTCGCTCGCCGCCGCCGCGCGCCGAGGTCTGGCGGACGCTGTGGGCCTCGCTCCCGTCGGGGCTCGTGCTCATGGTCATCGGCATGGTCGCCTCGGCGGTCCTCGCCGCGCCCATCGCCGTGCTCGCGCACCTCCACGGGCTCAGCAAGCAGGCGGCGTTGTTGTGCCTGCCCTTCACGACGGCGGCCAGCTCCGCCGCCTCCGCCCCCTTCACCGTCTACGCCGCCGTGGTCGTCATCGAGAGGGCGAGCGGCCTGGCGCCCATGCGCCGGTCGGCGACCCTGCTGCGCTCGATGTGGCGCGCGGCCTTCGGAGTGCAGCTGTTCTACGCGGTGCTGGGCCAGGCGCTGCCGCAGCTGGGCGTGCTGGTCCTGCGGGCCGCGGCGACGAGCCTGCTGCCCGTGGAGGCCGAGCGGACGTCGTTCCTGCTGCTGTGGGTGACGAGCGCGGCGCTCATGCCGTTCATCCTGGTGCCGTTCGCGCTGCTGTACCTGCGGGCGCGGGAGGCGGAGGGGAAGGCCGTCGCCGTTCCGGCTCGGGGGCGGTAGACGCGCGGAGGGGCGCCCGCCCTACGGCGCGCAGCACCGGAAACCCAGGTGGTCGTTCGAGCTGTTCCTCGCGCCGAGGTCGGTCGCGTTGCATGCGAGGCCTGCCTGGTCGCTGTTGACCGAGCCGCCCCGGTCGTTGCAGAGATCGGCGCCGCCGAGCATGGCGCTGCACGAGTCCTCCCACTCGCGGACGTTGCCGCTCATGTCGAAGAGGCCCGCGTAGCCTCCCACGCAGCCCGCGAAGCTCTCCACCGGCTCGACGATCTGCGCTCCGCCGTTGGCGGCGCCGCCGTTGCACGTCGTCCCGCCGTACGTGTTGCCGTACGGGTACGCGTGCTGGCCGTCGCCGGCGTGCGTGCAGGCGGAGTACCACTCGTCGAACGCCGCGGCGTTGACGGCCAGCGGGTTCACCGAGCCCCCGCCGATCTGCCCGCACAGGCGCTTGCCTGCCCAGGCGCAGTAGGCCAGCGCATCGCACCAGGTGACGCTGGTCACGGGCAGCGTGCCCGCGCCGCTCGGTGGCCACTGGCCGGTCGGCACCCACGTGGCGTTGCCCGTGCAGTAGGTCTGCTGCGAGCCGAGGGGCACCTCGGCGTTGACGAAGAGCAGGTACTGGGCCTGCGTGACCTCGGTGCTGTCGATGCAGTAGCTGCCCACGGTGACCATCGTCGGGCCCTGTGCGCCGGGGCAAGCGCCGGAGGTTGGGCCGTCGCCTTCTGGCGGCGCGTCGGCGGGCGCGTCGGTCGCCGTGGAGCCTTCGCCGGGCTCCGCATCCCCCTCGCCGCCGTCGTCGGACGCCTCCACGCTGGCATCGAGACCGGTCTCGGGCAACGGGGGGGCGTCGCCGGACTTCGGCAGCCCGCACGCCGCGAGGGCGGCGACTGCCGCGAAAAGGCTCGGGGCTCCCGCCGGTCGCATCGAAGCAGAGTGAGGATATCACCGGGGTCGAGGGTGCGACGCAGCCGGCCCCACC
>Ga0209415_10016560_pt1 | contig 11837 bp, 7 predicted proteins | sample PeaSoiSIISIP2007_FD_187696 | JGI IMG/M metagenome (GOLD analysis project Ga0209415, IMG submission 187696) | Peat soil microbial communities from Weissenstadt, Germany - SII-SIP-2007 (SPAdes) (version 2) | ecosystem: Environmental > Terrestrial > Soil > Wetlands > Peat | place: Germany... | reverse complement strand
CCTCCTCCCAGCTCAGGCTCCCGGCACCGCCGGGGGTGAGCACGAGGCAGCCCGCGTCCACCGCCGCAGCTGCGTCGATCAGCGGGAGCAGATCGTCGAGCACGCCGGGCCACTGGTCCGGGCGGTCGAGCCGGTAGGGGCCGACACCGATGAGGCTGCTCACCCGCAGTCCCGCGTCGCGCACGCGCCCGACGGACGCCGACAGCCCGGCTGCCTGCATCGTGACGTAGGCGATGCTGACGTGGTCGATGCCCTCGCTGTCCCAGTAGCGGAGGTCCTCGTCCAGCGACCACGCGAACGAGCACACGCTGCTGACGGCGAGCCGTGGATGGTGCGCGGTCACGACGAGCTGCCGAGCCGCAGGTTGCACCATCCGTCGGCTACGGCCGACCACCCCGGTGGGACGACGACCGTCGTGTCCGAGCCGTCGACCAGCGCCGGCCCGTCGAAGCACGCGCCCGGCGCGAGCGCGTCCCAGAGGTGGACCGGCGCGGCGACCATCGCCGCCGCGTCGGAGAACATGCCGTCGCGGCTCCCCGACGGGATGGCCTGGACGGTGGGCGCCGAGCCTGCCGGCGCGGGGCGCAACGTCGCGACCGGGCGCGCCGTGCGCGTCCGGAACGTCACCACTTCCGCCAGCCCGGTGGTCTCGATGCCGTACGTGGCCCTGTAGCAGGAGCGGAAGTCGGCGCCGACGCGCGTCGCCCCTGCATCGGTGACCTCGACCGGGATGGTGAGCTGGTGGGCCTGGCCGCGGACGCGCACGTCGAGCGACCGCTCGACGGTGAGGTCCTCGGACGGGCCTGCGCCGAGCGCCTCCCTGCCCTGGGCCTCGAGCTCGGCGAACACCGACGTCAGCACCGTGACGTCGATCTCGTCCTCGCCCAGGAGCCGGGTGCGCACGTATTGCACGGCGGGATCGGCGGAGACGAGGCCGATGCCGGCGGCGACCCCCGCGGCGCGCGGCACGACGACCTCCCGCATCCCGAAGGTGTCGGCCAGCCGGGCCGCGTGCATGGGCCCCGCACCACCGAACGCCACCAGCGTGAACTGGCGCGGGTCGATGCCGCGCTGGATGGTCACGACCCGGATCGCCGCGGCCATGGTCGCGTTGGCGACCTCGTGCACGGCCCACGCTGCGGCGCGCAGGTCGAGTCCGAGCGGCGCGGCGACGTCACGCTCGAGCACCTCGCGGCTGCGGCCCGCCGAGAGCGTCACGCCTCCCGCGAGGCCCCGCGGGTTGAGGTAGCCGAGCACCAGGTCGGCGTCGGTGACGGTGGCCGAGTCGCCGCCGAAGCCGTAGCACGCGGGCCCTGGGACTGCGCCGGCCGACCGCGGGCCCACGTGCAGGGCGCCGCCGGGGTCGACCCAGGCGATGCTGCCGCCGCCCGCACCGACCTCGGCCAGATCGACCGCCGGGATCCGTAGCGGGAACCCCGTACCCGGCCGCGCTCCGCCGAAGCTCCCCTTGCCCCCGACCTGGAAGTCATGCGTCAGCGCCGGCCGACCGCCCCGGACGATGCCGGCCTTGGCCGTGGTGCCCCCCATGTCGAACGAGAGCACCGCCGGACGCCCGATCATCGCCCCCACGAAGCCGGCCGCGGTCACGCCGGCCGCGCCGCCGGATTCGACCGTGGCGACCGGGCGGGCTGCGGCGAGGGCGGTCGACAGCACACCGCCGGACGAGTCCATGATCTCGACGCCGCACGTGATCCCCAGCCCGGCCAGGCTGTCGCCGAGCCCCGTGAGGTAGCTGGCCATCACGGGCCCGACGTACGCGCACATCACCGTGGTCATCGCCCGCTCGTACTCGCGCATCTCCGGCGAGATGTGGGTCGACGTGGCGATGAAGGTCCCGGCGGGCAGGAGCTCGGTGCACGCGGCCTCGACCAGCAGCTCGTGTGACGGGTTGGCGTAGGAGTTGAGCAGGCACACCGCCACGGCCGCCGGCTGCATCGCCGCGACCGCGGCGGCGACCGCGTCCGCGCCGCGCCGGTCCAGCGCGACCACTTCCCGGCCGGCGGCGTCGATGCGCTCGGGCACCTCGACGGTGTGGGCCCGCGGTACGGGTGCGTGCGGCGGCTCGAACCACAGGTCGAAGCGGTCGCCCTCGACGCGTGCCTCGCGGCCGAGCCGCAGCAGGTCGGCGAATCCCTCGGTCGTCACGAACACCACGCGTCCGCCCCGCCGTTCCAGGATCACGTTCGTCGCGAGCGTCGTCCCGTGCACGACCCTGCTGACGGCGGACGCGGGGATCCCCGCCGCGGCCAGTGCCTCCGCCACCCCCCGCACCACCCCCTCGCGGGGATCGTGCGGTGTCGTGAGCACCTTCGCGGTGTGCACCGCCGCATCGGAGGACCCGAGCACGACGTCGGTGAACGTGCCCCCGACATCCACGCCGAGGAACCAGGTCACGCCGGCCTGCCCGCGCGTCGCCGCAGCGTCGCCGCGTCGTCGACGGCGCCGTCAGCGTCGAGCACCACGCCGTAGTCGTCGCGCGCTCCGGTGACCGACACGCGGCCCTCGGCCACGTCGGCGGCGACGAGCCGGCCATCGCGCGCCAGCGGGTCGCCGAGGCCGCCACCTCCTGACGTGCGCAGCACGAAGCGGTCCCCGGCGCGCAGCGCCACGTCCTGCTGCCGGGTGGCGAGCGCCTCAGTGGTCCCGTCGGCACGCTGCACCGCGAACCACCCGCCCAGTCCCGGGCCGCCGCCGAGCGCGCCCGGAGGGGGACCGAGCATGCGGTCGCCGCGCACGGTGAGCCTCGCCGCCGCCGTCAGCTCGACGCAGAGCTCGACGCCCAGGCCGCCGCGCCACCGGCCCGCGCCGCCGGAGTCGGGCGCGAGGCGGGCGTACACGGCGCGCATCGGGTACTGGGCTTCGAGCGGTTCGAGCTGCGGGATGACCGACCGGCCGCCGAGGAAGAAGCAGCCGGTGGCGTCAGGCCCGTCCGAGCCGCTACGCGCGCCGATCCCGCCGAACTCGTACAGCAGGGTCACCCAGCCGTCACCGCTCAGCGTGTAGACGTGGATCAGGCCGCTCGCGGCGACGGCGTGCTCGGGGCGTGCGACCGCCATCGCCGCGAGGATCGCGTCGACGGCGGCGGCGACCGTCACGATCCGGCCGCCGCACGCAGCCGGCGGGTTCGGGTTCACCAGCGTGCCGGCAGGCAGGGTGACGGTGACCGGGCGGAAGCAACCCTCGTTCATCGGGATGTCCGGGTCGACGAAGCACCGGACGGCGAAGATGATGCCCGACAGCGTCTGCGACGTCGACGAGTTGATCGCGCCCGCCGACTGCGCCGAGGTACCGGTGAAGTCGGCGTCGATCGCGCCGTCGCCGACGGACAGGCGCACCGCCACCTCGAAGCCGCGGGTCGGGTCGACGCCGTCGGTGTCGATCTCGAACCTCCCGGTGTGGATCCCAGCCGGCAACGCGGCGAGACCCTCGCGCATGCGGAGCTCGGTCGCATCGAGGTAGTCGGCGACGTGGCGGGCGAGTATCGGCCCGCCGTAGGTGGCGACGAGCTCGTCGACGCGTCGCGCCACGACGGTCACGCCGGCCACGAGCGCGTGGACGTCGCCGACGACCTTGGCCGGCACCCGGCTGTTGCGCTCGATGATCCGCCACACGTCGCGCTGCGGCTCGCCGGCGAGGAACAGGGCCACGGGCGGGAGGAGGAGGCCTTCGGCGAAGGTGTCGGGGGCGAGCGCGGCCAGCCCTCCCGCCGCGCTTCCCCCCACGTCGGCGACGTGGATCACGGTGCCGGCGAAGTAGGCGACCTGCCCGTCGACGACGATCGGGCGGAACACGAGGATGTCGTTGGCGTGGATGCCGCCGCGGTACGGGTCGTTGAGCGCGAAGACGTCGCCCGGCCCCATCGTGTCGACGGCGACGTCGGCCAGCAACGACGGCAGCGAGCAGCGCAGGCTGGCCGCGTGCATGAGGCTGGTCGACGTCGACTGCGCGACGAGCTGCGCGTCGCGGTCGAGGAGCGCGCACGCGGCGTCGGCGCCCTCCTGGATCCACGTGCTGTGCGAGCTGCGCACCACCACGATGCTGGCCTCCTCGACGGCGACCATGAGCGCGCTGCGGATCACCTCGGCGGTGATGGTGTCGGCGGCGGAGCCGGGCGCGCCCGGCGGATGTGACGGGCGCTGCGGCATCGCTTCCCCCTCGGGCGGCGACAGTAGCGCCGTGACATCGCGGCGGCGCCGCCGTCCGCGAGACTGGTGCGATGCCAGGGTGGGCGACACGGGTGGCCGCGCTCGCCGCCGCCGTGGCCGTGGTGGCGGTGCCCCTCACCGCGACGTCTGCCGCGGCCGCAGCCACGCCGTCGGCCACTCCTGCGCCAGCGCCGTCGGCCACCCCCGCACCCGCGCCGTCGGCCACCCCCGCACCCGCGCCGTCGGCCGGGCCGGGCTGGCACGGCGCGGTCGTCGACGGCTATGGCGACGCCGCCAACCTCGCGGGCCTCGCCGGCGTCAAGCTCGTGGCCCCGCCCGTCGCGGTCGCTCTCACGCCGGACGCGCTCGGCTACTGGGTCGCGACGGCGGGCGGCGAGGTCGTGGCCGTCGGTGACGCCAAGACGTTCGGCAGCCCGGCGGGCACGACGCTGCACGCACCGATCGTCGCCATGGCCGCCACGCCCGATGGCCGCGGCTACTGGCTGGTCGCCCTCGACGGCGGGGTGTTCGCCTACGGCGACGCGGGCTACTTCGGGTCGACCGGTGCCGTCCGCCTCCATCGGCCGATCGTCGCCATGGCCCGCACCCCTGACGGCGGCGGCTACTGGCTGGTCGCGTCCGACGGCGGCGTGTTCACGTTCGGCGACGCCCGGTTCGAAGGCTCGACCGGCGCGATTCCGCTGGTCGCGCCGATCGTCGGCATCGCGCCCACCTCCGACGGGCAGGGGTACTGGCTGGTGGCCGGCGACGGCGGCGTGTTCACGTTCGGCGACGCCACGTTCCACGGGGCCGCGGTCGGCCAGGACATCAACACGTCGATCGTCGGCATCGCGCCCACCCCCGACGGCGGCGGCTACTGGCTCGCGGCCGCGACCGGCGGCGTGCTCGTGTTCGGCGACGCCACGTTCCAGGGGCCGACCCCCAACCTCCCGCCCTTTTCCCCCGTCGCCGCCATCGCCGCGACGGACGACGGTGGTGGGTACGTGCTGCTCCATCCGGACGAGGCCGCCATCACGTTCGGCGACGTGTCAGGTGTGCCCGTCGCCGCCGCCGGGACGGCCATCGTCGGGATCGCCGCCTCGCAGCTCGGCCCCGACCCGGTCCCCGGTCGGTACTGCAACCCGTACGGGCCGTGCGAGGACTGGTGTGCGCTGTTTGCCACGTGGGTGTGGGAGGGGGCCGGGGTCGCCATCCCGCGTTACTCCTTCACCGGGTCCGTGTACCGGTGGGGCTCGGCGCGCGGCTTGGCGCTGGCGCCATCGGCGTTGCCCGTACCAGGCGACGTCGTGCTCTACGGCACCGGCCCGACCAACGCGAGCACGTCGGTGCACATGGGCGTCGTGGCCCAGGTGTGGCCCGACGGTGCCGTGGACACCATCGAGGGCGACTCGGGACCCGAGCCGGCCGGGCAGTACGCGGTGACGATCAATGGGCCTTACCTGCCCGCGGATTCGACCGACGCCAACGGCGCGCCGGTCTATGCGTTCGTGCGGCCGTGACGCGCGTTCGCTCCGGCGCGGCTCAGTTCGCGGTGATCGAGTTGGTGCGGGCGTCGGTGTCGAGGGGGCGGCCCGCGCTCCTGGCGTAGGTGGCGGCCGCGCCCGGCCGGACCTCCTCGAACGCCCCCCAGCGCGCCGCACCGCCCTGCGGCGCGTCGCCGAGCACGGTCACCCGTTGGATCACGCGCCGCTCGTCGTAGTCGTTGACCGCGTAGTGCTGGGTGCAGCGGTTGTCCCACATCCCGACCGCGCCCTCGCGCCACCGGTAGCGGCACTGGAACTGCGGCTGCTCGGACCACGCGCACAGGTACTGGAGCAGCGCGTCGCTCTCCGAGCGCCGGAGCTCGACGAAGTGCGAGGTGAAGGTGCGGTTGACGAAGAGCGACCGGCGTCCGGTCTCGGGATGCGTGCGCACGGCCGGATGCGTCGCGGTGATCTCGGGGTGCCCGAAGGGTGTCGCGGTGTGAACCGCCGTCAGCCCGTCGAGCAGGTCGCGCATCGGCGCCGACAGCGTCTCGTAGGCGAGGTACTGGTTGGTCCACATGGTGTCGCCGCCGCGGGGCGGGCACACGACCATCTTCAGGATCGAGGCGAGCGGCGGTGTCGCGCTGAACGTGACATCGGTGTGCCACACGTCGGCCTTGGCCCCGGACCCGCTGTCGAGCACCACGATCTCCGGGTGGGCGTCGTCGAGCTTGGGGATGAACGGGTGGATCTCGGGCTCGCCGAGGCGGCGGCCGAGGGTCACGTGGGCGTCGGGGTCGAGGTGCTGGTTCGGAAAGAAGAGCACGAGGTGTTCGAGCCACGCCGCGTGCACCGCGCGCCAGGTGTCGCCGTCGAGGTGGGCGAGGTCGACGCCGGAGACCTCCGCCCCGATCGCGCCGTTGAGCGGCTGCACGTCGATCATCGTCGCCTCGCGAGCCGTCACGGTGGACCTCCAGTCGACGGCGGGATGGAGTCACGGTAGGGCCGCGGGGGCACCCGATCAACCACGCCCCGTCGCTCAGCCCTCCTCGACGCGGACCACGACGGGGCCGGCGGCCGGGTCCACCGACTCCATCCACCGCGCCGCGACGGTGAGCGAGCGGTTCGGTGCGGCGGCCCGCACCCGCTGGCGGGCCAGCGGCCGGCCGGCCTGCTCGACGACGACGGCGGCCCGGCCGACGAAGCGGGTGGTGCGGGCGATCACACGGTCGGCCGCCGGCCGCCCGGGCGTGACCGTCGCCGGCCAGACCCACCGCAGCGGCGGCTCGGCGACGACGGGCACTCCGCCGCCGGCCGCCCGCTCGCCCCTGGCCCACGATGCGGCGGCGTCGCCGGCGCACCGCGCCATCCGGGCGGCGACGTCCGCGGTCTCGGCCGGGTGGACCAGGTTGCCCGCGGCGAACACCCCCGCGGCGCTCGTCGCGCCGAACTGGTCGACGGCCGGGCCGAGACTGGCGGTGTCGACGGTGACGGCCGCGGTGCGGGCCAGCTCGTTCTCGGGGATCCAGTCGCCGCTGAACACGACGGTGTCGGCCTCGACGATCCGCGTCCGACCCGACGTGAGGTCGGTCAGCTCGACCGCCTCGACGCGCCCGTGACCGCGGATGGCCGTCACCGTCGTCGCCGTCCACAGCGGGACCCGCAGGCCACGCGCGGTCACGGCCGCGAACACCCCCCAGCTCTGGTGGCGTCCCCACTCCGTCACCATGCCGACGGTGCGGACCCCGGCATCGCGCAACGTGAGGCAGGCGGAGTACGACACGTGCTCCGCGCCGACGACGACGGCGCGGCGACCGATGTCCATGTGGTGCAGGTGCACCCGTTGCTGCAGCTCGCCGGTGGTCAGCACGCCGGCCGGCCGGTCACCGGGCACGAGGCGCGCGGCGCGGGGCCGCTCGCGCGCGCCGGTGGCGAGCACCACCGCGCCCACCCGCACGACCGCCGGCCCACCGGGTCCGGTCACCCGGGCCGAGCCGTCTGGCGTCCACCCCGTCACCATCGTGCGGGTCGCGATCTCGACGCCCGCGTCGCGGGCGAGCGCGGTGATCCGGCGCGCGTACGCCGGTCCGCCCATGAGCCGGTGGAGGTCGCGCAGTCCGAAGCCGCTGTGCGCACAGTGGCGCGGGACCCCGCCGGCTTCGTCCTCGCGCTCGACCACGAGCACGCGCGCCGCGCCGCCGCGCCGCGCCGCGCGCGCCGCGGACAGGCCGGCCGGGCCCCCGCCGACGACGAGCACGTCGACGTCAGACCGGCCCGTCACGCGCCCCCATCGCGACGCGTCCGCGCATCACGCGCCCGTCCGCGCCAGCATGGCCGCCACCTCCGCCCCGCAGGCGAACGCCTGGCAGCGCCCGTTGGTCGCGCGGGTCCTGCGCCGCACCCCGCCGAGGTCGCGGGCGGGCAGCGGCCCCCGGAGCGCGTCGCGGATCTCCCCCTCGGTGACCCGCTCGCAGAAGCACACGATGTGCGCGTACGCGGGATCCCGGTCGGCCAGGTCGGCGCGCTGGTAGGCGCGGACGTCCGACTCACCCAACGCCGGCAGGCGCGGCACGGCAGGCTCGTCATCGCGCTCGGTCAGGGTGAGCCCGGCGTCGCCCATCGCGGCCGTGACGTGATCGGCAAGCGCGAGCGACGCCGACAACCCGGTCGAGCGGATGCCGCCGACGCAGACGTAGCGCTGGTCCGCGTGCACGCGCACCTGGAAGTCGCGGTGCTCCGTCGCGGCCCGCACGCCGGCGTACATCGCCGTCACCTCCTCGTCAGCGAGCCCGGGGACGATGCGGCTGCCGGCGGCCATCAGCGCGGCGATGCCGTCCCGAGTGGTGGCGGTGTCGGACCCGTCGGCGATGTCCTCGGCCGTCGGGCCGAGCAGCACGTTGCCGTACACCGTCGGTGCGACCAGCACACCCTTGGTTCGCGCGGTGGGGACGGGCAGGATGATGGTGCCGATCAGGCGGCGGGCGAGCTTGTCGAAGACGATCAGCTGCCCGCGTCGCGGCGCCACCGCGAAGTCGTGGTGGCCGAACCATCCGTCGACGGCCCCGGAGGACAGGCCGGCCGCGTTGACGACCCAGCGGGCGGTGATGTCACCGTCGGGGGCGTGCAGGGTCCAGTGCCCATCGTCGGCCGCGACGCCCGTGATGTCGGTCCCGAGGCGCAGCTCCACGCCGGCGCCGACGGCCTCCATGGCGTAGGCGAGCGTGGTGCTCCAGGGGCAGATGACCCACTCGTCGGGGACCTCGAGTGCCTCCACCGGGCCCGGACCGAGGTGGGGCTCGCGTCGGCGCAGCTCGTCGTGGGCGACCCGGCGGATGCCGTCGTAGCCGTTGCGCCGCGCCTTGTCGACGATGGCGGGGAGCTGTGACGCCTGCTCGTCGTCCCACGCGACGAGCAGCGCGCCGGTGCGTTCGACGGCGATGCCCGCCCTCTCGGCGTAGGCGGCGAGCAGGTCGTGGCCCCGCCGCACGAGCGACGACTCGAGCGACCCGGGCTCGGTGTCGAACCCGGTGTGGAGGATCGCGGTGTTGGCCTTGGACGTGCCCTCTCCGACGTCGCCGGCCCTGTCCACCACCACGCACGAGATCCGGAACCGGGCGAGGTGGCGGGCGATCGCGCAGCCGACGACGCCCGCGCCGATCACGGCCACGTCGTACGCGGGCCTGCGTGACGTCACGACCCGCCCGTCGCGAGCACGCGTGCGACCGCCGCCTCGAAACGACCCAGGCGGTCGGCGGCCGCGTCCAGGCTGATGGCGGGTTCGTAGACCGCGAGCGGGGCGCCGTCGGCCAGGGCGTCGTCCAGCCCGTCGGCCTCACCCGCGCCGACGCGGGCCAGGGCGGCGACGCCGAGCGCGGTGGCGTGCACCGATGGCGCCACCTCGACCGGGAGCTGCAGCAGGTCGGCCTGGGTCTGGCACAGGAAGGCGGACGCGGTGAGCCCGCCGTCGACCTTCAACCGGGCGAGCGGCTGGCCGAGATCGGCGGCGGCGGCGTGGGCGAGCAGCGCGACCTGGGCGGCGATGCCCTCGATCGTGGCGCGGACCACGTGGCCGGGCTCGGTGCCGAGGCCGATGCCGAGGATCGAACCCAGCGCGTCGGCCCGCCACCACGGTGCGCCCAACCCGCACAGCGCGGGGACGACCGTCACCCCGCCCGCGTCGGGCACGCCTGTCGCCACCGCGTCGAGGTCCTCGGCCCGTGTCAGCAGGCCCCACCGGCGCAGCCACGCCAGGGCTTCGCCCGCGGTGTACACCTGGCCGTCGAGGCAGTAGGCGACGCTGGCGCCGGTCGCCCACGCCACCGACGCGGCCAGCCCGCAGCTCGAGCGCACCGCGGTGCCGCCGGTGTTGGCGAGGAGGAAGGCGCCGGTGCCGTAGGTGCACTTGGCGTCCCCGCGGGCGAGGCAGCGCTCGCCGACCAGCGCCGCCTGCTGGTCCACGGCCAGGCCCGTCACCGGCAGCTCGTCCCCGAACGCGCCCGTCGTGCCGATCACCTCGGCGCACCCGGCGATCCGCGGCAGCTCTCGGGGGTCGAAGCCGAACGCCTCGCACGCCGCCGCCGACCACTCGCGGGTGTCGAGGTCCATCAGCGACGTCCGCGACGCGGTGGTCGCGTCGGTCACATACGTGCCGGTGAGTCGGTGGAGCAGCCACGTGTCGGTGGTCGTGATGACGCCGCGCCGCGCACGCCGTCGGAGCCACGTCATCTTCGGCCCGGCGAAATACGGGTCGAGCGGCAGACCCGTGAGCGCGGTGAGAGCCGCCCCCTGCGACGCCAGCTCCTCACAGACGTCGACGGCCCGCCGGTCCTGCCACGACACCGCGGCGCCGATCGGTGTGCCGGAGGCGCGATCCCATGCCATGACCGTCTCGCCCTGGTTGGCGAGACCGATCGCGTCGACCGCGACTCCCGCCGCCCGAGCGGCCCGGGTACCAGCGTCGACCACCGACGCCCACAGCTGCTCGGGGTCCTGCTCGACGCCCCCGTCGGGCGTGGGCGCAGGGCGCACCGGCGCCTCTGCGTGGGCGAGCACGCGGCCGTCGTCGGCCACGACGAGGGCCTTGGTCGCCGAGGTGCCCTGGTCGATCGACAGGATCGTCATACCCGCGTCCCCCCCGGCGCAGAACCCTCTGGATGGTAGGCGTGCCGGCTGCTACCGTCCCCTCTCCATCTGAACGCGCAATTTCATCTAGACATTTTGATTCTTAATGCGGTCTAGACATTAACTGCGCCCGAGTGGTACCGTCCGGGCAGTTATCGCGGGGGGTCGCGGTCGCGGCTCGCCCGCGAGGACGAGAGGGGGAAGAGTGTCCGTTGAACCGGAGGCCGAGGTCGTCGACGTCTCGACTCTGAACGAGGACGAACGCCGACTCGCCGAGCTCGGCTACAAGCAGGAGCTGCACCGCTCCTGGTCGGGGTTTTCGAACTTCGCGATCTCGTTCTCGATCATCTCGATCCTGGCGGGATGCTTTACGACCTTCTTCGACGGCTGGAACGGCGGTGGGCCGGCGGCCATCGCGTGGGGCTGGCCGATCCTGGGCGCGCTGGTGCTCTGCATCGGGGTCTGCCTCGCGGAGCTCGTCTCCGCCTACCCGACCTCGGGCGGCATCTACTGGTGGGCGTCGAAGATGGGAGGGGTCAAGGCCGGGTTCTACACCGGGTGGCTCAACCTGATCGGCCTGATCGCCATCACCGCGTCGGTCGCCTATGGGTGCGCGACATTCTTCGACTTGATGCTCGGGTTCTACGACTCGAGCTACCACTCGGGCAGCCTCAACAAGATCTTCCTGTACTTCCTCGTGATCCTGGTGCTCGCGGCGCTGGTCAACATCTTCTCCAGCCACCTGCTCGCGATCATCAACAACACGAGCGTGTGGTGGCACGTGTTCGGCGCGGCCGCCATCGTGCTGATCCTGATCTTCCTGCCCCACCACCATGCGAGCGTCAAGTCGGTGTTCACCCACACCGTCAACAACACGGGCTTCTTCGGCGGGAAGACCGGTGGGTTCGGCATGCTCTTCGTCATCCTGCCGGTGGGGGCGCTGCTCACCCAGTACACGATCACGGGCTACGACGCGTCGGCGCACCTGTCCGAAGAGACCAAGAGTGCAGCCAATTCGGCAGCGCGCGGGATCTGGCAGTCGATCTTCTACTCGGCCATCGGCGGG
>Ga0209415_10016557_pt1 | contig 11838 bp, 9 predicted proteins | sample PeaSoiSIISIP2007_FD_187696 | JGI IMG/M metagenome (GOLD analysis project Ga0209415, IMG submission 187696) | Peat soil microbial communities from Weissenstadt, Germany - SII-SIP-2007 (SPAdes) (version 2) | ecosystem: Environmental > Terrestrial > Soil > Wetlands > Peat | place: Germany... | reverse complement strand
CATGGAGGATTCGGTCACCTTGAGCCACGCCGAGCAGCAGCGCCGTCTGGTCCTCAATGACCTCGGGGAGGGGATCAGACGCGTCCGGCAGGTGCTGGCGGGGACGGGATCAGACGCGACCGGCAGATGCTGGCGAAGAGCTCGGCGCTCGGCTTGGGACGGCGCTCCAGGGTGTCCCGGTCGACCGCGACGAGGCCGAATCTGGCCGTGTACCCCTCCAGCCACTCGAAGTTGTCGAAGCCGGTCCAGTAGAGGTAGCCGCGCACGTCGGCACCGTCCGCCATCGCGTCCACTACGGCCTCCAGGTGATCGGTGAGGTAGCCGGGCCGCAGCCGGTCGTCCTCGTCGGCGACTCCGTTCTCGGTGACCAGCAGCGGCAGGTCGAGCCTCTCCCAGAGCGAGACGAGTGCCCGGTGCAGCCCGCCGGGGTCGATGGCCCAGCCCAGGCTGCTGCGCGGCAGCGAGGGCTCCGGGTCGGGGCTCACGAAGAGGCGGGTGGGAGCCCGCCAGTCGAAGCGCACCCGCTCGTCGGTGTAGTAGTTGAGCCCCAGGTAGTCGAGCGATCCCGCGAGCCCGGGGACGAGCTGACCGGCACCGCCGGGAGGGAGGAGCCGGCCCCGGATGCAGCAGTGCAGGTACCAGCGATTGAAGATGAGGTCCGGCAACCACGCCACCAGAGGGGCGGCCACCGACGCCGGGCGCGCGCGGAAAGGACGCTCGTGGTGGGCGATCGAGACCAGCGTGGGCCAGCCGTGGTTGCCCCCGACCCGGTGCAGCGCGGTGGCGGCCGCCGCGTGCATCCGCAGCAGCCCGGCTCCCGCCCGCAGGGCGAGGGCCAGGGACCGGCGATGGGGCGGCCACGCCCCCTCCGCGTAGGCGAGGGTGAAGAGGACGTTGGGTTCGTTGATGGTCACCCACCAGCGGACGTCCTGACCGAAGGTCTCGGCGCAGGCGGCCGCGTAGCGGGCGAAGAGGCGCGGCGCCTCGGGGTCGAGCACGCCGCCGCGGTCGGCGAGCCACACCGGGAGGGTGAAGTGGTGGAGGGTGACCACCGGCTCCATGCCCAGCCGGCGGCAGGTTCCCACCACGTCGGCATAGTGGCGGAGGGCGGAGAGATCGAAGCGTCCGGGCTCGGGCTCCACCCGCGCCCATTCCACCGAGAACCGCTGGGCGCTGTGGCCCATGCCGGCGAGCATCTCCAGGTCCTCCCGATAGCGCCGGAAGTGGTCGATCGCCAGCTCCGCCGAGCCTCCGTCGCCGATCCGCCAGGGCTCGTCTCGCTCCATCCGCATCCAGTCGTTCCAGAGCCCGCCCTCGACCTGGTGGGCAGCGCTGGCGGTGCCGAGCAGGAAGCCCTCCGGGAGGCGCCTCGGGGTGCGCCGGACCGGCACCGGCCCGCCACCTCGCGGGGGGACCGAGCGGCGCCGAGGCATGGGACGGTCGACGCTCAGGCCGGGGGACGCCGGAGGACCAGCCGGGTGCACCCCGCCTGGTCCTCCTCGATGACCTCACCCCCGACCTTCCGGCTCCAGGCCCGGATGCCGAAGACCTGCTCGGACACCCTGGTCAGCACCTCGAGGCGGTCCCCGGGCGCCAGGCTCGCATAGGCGTGGCGCACCCGCCCCAGAGCGCTGTCGCCGCAGTCGTCGTCGCCCGATGTGAGGTCGAGGCGCCGCGGCTCCATGATGGTGGCAGTCTACGTCCGCCTCCGGCGAGCCGGACCGCGGGCCGATGGCCCCCCCGCAGTGGCCCTCCGGTTGGGGAGAGACAGCAGGGGGGAGAGACGGCAGGGTGGTTCCGCGACGCCGCGCCGGGGTCGCCTCTCTCGACCCTAAGTCGCCTCTCTCTCGACGGGAACGCCGACCGCGTTGCCCCATTCGCTCCAGGAGCCGTCGTAGCTGGCGACCCGCGGGTATCCGAGCAGATAGGTGAGCACGAACCAGGTGTGCGAGGCCCGCTCACCGATCCGGCAGTAGGTGACGATCCGCTTGTCGGGGGTCACTCCCCTGGCCTGATAGAGGTCACGGAGCTGCTCCGGAGGCTTGAAGGTGTCGTCGTCCTGGATCGCCTGGGACCAGGGGATGTTGACCGCACCCGGGATGTGGCCGGCGCGCTGGGCACCCTCGTTCGGGTACTCCGGGGGCGCGGAGATCGCCCCGCTGAACTCCGCTGGGGAGCGGACGTCGACCAGCTCCTGGCCGGGGTCGCCGAGGATGGCGCGCACCCCGGGGAGGAACTCGCGGAGGCCGCCGACGGGTTCGGGAAGCGGATACCCGGCGGGCGCGAAGGTGGGGACGGCCTCGGTCACTGGCCGGTCCTCCTCGAACCACTTGCGCCGGCCTCCGTTGAGCAGCCGGATGTCGGAGTGCCCGTGGATCCGGAAGGTCCAGAAGGCGAAGGCGGCGAACCAGTTGCGCATGTCGCCGTAGAGCACCAGCGCGGTCCGCGGGGTCACCCCGAGCCGCCCCATGAGCCCGGCGAACTGCTCCGGTGAAAGGATGTCGCGGCGGACCTGGTCGTTGATGTCCCGCTTCCAGTCGACGAGCGCGGCGCCGGGGATGTGACCCAGCTCATAGGCGGACGCGGGATCCCAGTCCACCTCGAGGATCCGGACGTCGGGGTCCTGCAGGTGCCCGGCGAGCCAGTCGGTGCTGACCAGGACCTCGGGATGCGCGTATTCGGCCACCGCAGCTCTCCTCTCACAGCGCGATCAGCGCGATCGTCGCAGAATCCCGACGATTCTAATCAAGTTTCCATGCCGGGGCGAGGCGGGCCTGCTCGGCGGCGCCGCCGAGCGGGGGCGAGCCCCTCGGCGACCGGAGCGGTCCCCGCGCGGCCTGCCGCGCGGGGAGTAGGATTGCGCGGCCCGCAGCGCTTGGGGAGAAGAGCGATGGAGACGATGTCCGCGGCGGTGAGCGCGCCGCTCGACGAGACGGAGGTGGGGGGTACGGTCGACCTGGTCACGGAGCGACCCATCGTCCTCCCGCGTCAGGACGGGCCACGCGCCCGGCTCGAGGAGTTCCTCGGCCGCCGCCCGCTGCTGGTGCCCGGAGTTCTGGTGGGGGTCATCGCCCTCCTCCTGCTGAGTCGGGGACCCCGGATCGTCGTGGTCAAGCCACCGGCGGGACACGACTCGTAGCGGGACAGCCGGCCACACCGCGTCCGGCTGGGGCGGGCTTCACCCCCCGATGCCCAGGGCTGTGAGCAGAGCGGCGTTCTCCGCGGGTGTGCCCACCGTGATGCGGAGCCGGTCGGAGTGATCGCCGCCGGGGAAGTGGCGCACCAGGATCCTCTGCTCGCGGAGCTCGGCGGCGACACCGACCGCATCACCCCCGGGGGGCCGCCCGAGGACGAAGTTGGCCTGCGACACGCCCACCTCCCAGCCGGCCCCGCGCAGGGCGGTGGCCAGCCGTTCGCGCTCCTCGATGACCATCGCGACGATGCAGCGGTGGTGCTCGCGGTCGGCGAGGGCCGCTTCGGCGGCGGCGAGCGCCAGCCGGTCGACGGGGTAGGACTCGACCACCGCGGAGAGGTCGTCGATCAGGTCGGGGTGGCCGAGCGCGTAGCCGACCCGCAGTCCGGCGAGGGCATGGCTCTTGGCGAAGGTGCGAACCACGAGCCAGTTGTCGTGGTGGGCCAGCAGAGGGACGCAGGACTCGGGGGCGAAGTCGCAGTACGCCTCGTCGATCACCACCACCGAGTCGACCTGGCCCAAGAGCCGCTCGACCGCCAGGGGCGGCACCCAGCTCCCGGTCGGTGAGTTGGGGTTGCAGAGGAGGCGCATCACGGCGGGGGTCGTCGCCAGGGCCGCGGGCAGGGGCTCCCCGTCAGCCAGGGGCACGGCGGCGATGCGGGCGCCGCCCAACCGCGCGAGCACCGGCAGCAATGAGTAGGTGGGACGGGTCAGCACCACGGTGTCACCGGGGTCGGCGAAGGCTCGGAAACAGCTCTCCAGCACCTGGTCGGCCCCGTTGCCGACCATCACCCCCTCCGCGGGCAGCCCGTGATGGCGGGCAAGCGCAGAGCGCAGTGGCTCGCCCTGAGGATCCGGGTAGCGATGCAGCTGCTCGACGGCACCGCTCACCGCCGCCGCCACCCGGGGGGACGGTGAGAGCGGCGACTCGTTGGTGTTCAGCTTGATCCAGGTCGTGCCGTCCGGCGGCTGCTCCCCCGGGAGGTAGCCGAAATCGGGGCCGAGGGATCGGCGCCGGTGACGCGACATGGTGGCGAGTATGCGGGTAGAGGCCCGGTGCGCTGACCCGGAGGAAGGTCTCCGATTCGGACGAAGCGGGAAGATACCTCCGGGCCGGTGCACTACCCGGAGATGACCGCGTCGACGTCCACGGTGGCTCCGGCGGCGCCGAGGGGCACGAGGTTGCCCTCCACGGGGGTGCCGTCGACGACCAGGTGGCACACCCGGCCGGTGGTCCCCTCCGGCTTGCGGACGGTGATCCGGAAGGTGGATCCGCGGAACCGCCGGGTGGCGGTGAAGCCCGGCCAGGCCGCGGGGATCACCGGGTCGATGCGCAGCCCCTCGCGCTCCGGCCTGATTCCCAGGATCCACTGGGTGATGGCCACGTAGTTCCAGGCGGCGGCGCCGGTGAGCCACGAGTTCTTGGCCTCACCGTGGGTTGGGGCGTCGTGCCCGGCGATCATCTGGGCATAGACGTAGGGCTCGCAGCGATGCACCTCGCTGATCGCCTCACGAACGGAGGGATTGGTCCGACGGTAGACCTCGAAGGCGCCGTCGCCGTCGCCGGTCATCGCTTCGGCGATCATGATCCACGGGTTGGTGTGGCAGAAGATGCCGGCGTTCTCCTTGTATCCGGGGGGGTACGACGAGATCTCGCCGAGCTCGATTCGATAGCCGCTGTACGCCGGTTGCTGCAGCACCACGCCATGGTCGGTGAGCAGCCGCTCGCGCACGCTGTCGAGCGCCTGGCGTGCCCGGCCGTCGTCGATCCCGACCCCGGCCATCACGCACATCCCCTGGGACTCCACGAAGATCTGACCCTCGTCGCAGACCGAGGACCCCACCGGGTTGCCGAAGAAGTCGTAGGCACGCCGGAACCAGGCTCCGTCCCAGCCGTGCTCGGCGATGGTCGCGGCCATCGCATTCACGGCGTCGAGCAGCCGGTCCCCCTCCTCGCGCTCACCACGGCGGCCGACGATGGCGGCCAGCTCGCGGGCGGCGAGCACGAAGAGACCGGCGATGAAGACCGACTCGGCCACCCCGCCGCTGCGATTCCGGGCGATCTGGAACGGCTCTCCCGGGGTGTCGGAGAAGCAATTGAGATTGAGACAGTCGTTCCAGTCGGCTCTGCCGATCAGCGGCAGGCCGTGAGGTCCGAGCCGGGCCAGGGTGTAGGCGACGCTGCGGCGCAGATGGTCGAGGAGAGGAGCCTCGGAGCCGTCGGCGTTGTCGTACTGGACCGCCTCGTCGAGGATGGACTCGTCCCCGGTCTCGTTCAGGTAGGCGGCGACCGCCAGCACCATCCAGAGCGGATCGTCGTTGAAACCCGAGCCGATGTCGTCGTTGCCGCGCTTGGTGAGCGGCTGGTACTGGTGGTACGCGCCCCCCGTGCTCAGCTGGGTGGCGGCGATGTCGAGGATCCGCTGCCGGGCCCGCTCCGGGATCATCTGGACGAAGCCGAGCAGGTCCTGGTTGGAGTCGCGGAACCCCATCCCCCGGCCGATCCCGGACTCGTAGAACGACGTCGACCGGCTGATGTTGAAGGTGACCATGCACTGGTAGGCGTTCCAGGTGTTGACCATCCGGTCGGTGTGCTGGTCGGGGGTGCTCACCTCAACGTGGGAGAGCAGCTCGTCCCAGCGCGCGCGCAGCCCGCGCAGGCCCTCCTCCACCGTCTCGGGCCGGAGCCAGCGCTCGATCACCGGCATCACCGTCCGCTTGCTGATCACCTGGCTCCCCGGCGGGTCGAACTTCTCGGCGACCGGATTCTCGTGGTAGCCGAGGACGAAGACGACCTCGCGTTCCTCGTGCGGTCCGAGCTCCAGACGGACGTGATGCGATCCGTGCGGGGCCCAGCCGTGAGCGATCGAGTTGCCGGCGCTTCCGCGCTCCACCGCGATCGGCCGGTCGAAGCCGCGGTAGGGGCCCAGGAAGGCGTCGCGCGCCGTGTCGAAGCCGGCCAGCGGCTCGGAGCAGGCGAAGTAGGCGAAATGGTTGCGCCGCTCTCGGTACTCGGTCTTGTGGTAGATGACGCTCCCCTCCACCTCGACCTCGCCGGTGGAGAAATTGCGCTGGAAGTTGGTCGCGTCGTCCTGGGCATCCCAGAGGCAGAACTCCACGGAGGAGAACACCGAGAGCGGGCGCCGCTCACCGGTCAGGTTGGTCAGTCGCAGCCGCCACACCTCCAGCGTCTCTCCGAGTGGGACGCAGTAGAGGGTTTCCGCCCTCACGCCGCGGTGGGTGGAGGCGATGGTGGTGTAGGAGAGGCCGTGCCGGCACTCGTAGTCGTCGAGCGCGCTCTGGGTCGGCTGCCACGACGGCGACCAGCTCTCGCCGGTCGCGTCATCGCGCAGGTAGATGTAGCGGCCACCCAGGTCGAAGGGGGCGTTGTTGTAGCGGTAGCGGCTCACCCGGCGCAGCCTCGCGTCGCGGTAGAACGAGTAGCCGCCCGCGGTGTTGGAGATGATCCCGAAGTACTCCTCCAGCCCCAGGTAGTTGATCCAGGGAAGCGGAGTGTCGGGCCGAGAGATCACGTACTCGCGGCGATCGTCATCGAAGTGTCCGTATCGCAATGCCAGGTCCCCTGCGCCAGCCCGATAGCCGATAGTCCAGCCGATCGCCGCCCGGAAGTTACCACCCCACCGCCGGCCGGCATGTCTCGTTCGCCTGCTCCACGCCGCTTCTTCGACGCTCACGTCGCGCCGCAGTCGAGGCAGGTTGCCGCGTGGTCAGGCGAAGACGGCCACGCAACTCACCGGAGCCACGAGGCCGTCCCGCCCCGAGGTCGGTGACCCGGCCGGCGCGTTGCCGGCCGGGCCCCGCCCGCCCACCCCGGGAGGTGGGCCCTATTCGGTTGTGGTCACCGACCGACAGGTCGGTGGGATCCCCTGATCCTTAGGAGGTCACCGGCTTAAGCTGCATGAGGATGTACGGAATCTCCGGGTCGTCCGGGGAGGGGTCCATGTACGGGTTGCTGGCGCTCGGCCACCCGGTGTAGTGAAGGGTGCTGTAGACGTTCCAGTCCGCGCCGTAGAGAACCGGGGCGTAGGGGACGTCGGTGGCCATGATCCCTTCGAGGGTCTGGATGGCAGAGGCGATGGTGGCCTGCCCGGCCGAGGTGGTCGGGTCGGCACCCTCGTACTGCTGGATGGCCGTCTGAGCAGCCGAGGACTGGAACTCAGCGTAGTCGCCGGCCGCACAGTTGAGAGCGGCAGTGCAGTTGACGCTGTAGTCGAGCCAGTTGTCGAGCTGGACGAACGGGATGTTGCCGCCGTTGCCCCAGTGCAGGGCGGTCTGGAAGTTGCCGACGTTCATGGCGTCCTGCCACTGCGAGTAACCGCCGGACGCGTTGTCCGTGGTGACGTTCATGCCTTCGGCCTGGAGCTGACTCGAGATCTCCTGAGCGTCCGCCCAGTAGTCCGAGAAGGCCTCGGGGTCCCAGATCGAGAACTTGATGGTCTCGCTGCCCTTGGTCCAGCAGGCAGTGGGGGTCGCGTCGGTGCAGTTGGCCTCAGAGGAGGTGCCCCAGCCGGCCGGCGGGGTCCAGCCATCGGCCTCGAGGACGCTCTGCACGGTCGGGCCGCTCCACCCGGCAGGTGCGCTGCTCGAGGTGGCCGCGGAGTCGGCCGGCAGGTCGTTGGCGTAGGTCGAGTCAGGGTAGGCAGTCTGCTGAGTGGGAAGCAGCCCGCCCGCCGAGGTGGCCGCCGCCTCGTAACCGGACTCTCCGATCGAGGAGAGCACGCCGCGGTCGATGCCCAGGCTCACGGCCTGACGGACCGCCTGGTCGTCGATACCGGTGGCGCCACCGTTACCGGACGCGAGGTTGAAGTCGAGGGTGACCGTGTTGCCCGACGCGAACCAGACGTGGTTCGTGTTCGGGTTCAGGTCGATGTAGTTGGCCACGACGCTCGGGATGTCGTTACCGGCCCAGTCGAGGGTGCCGTTGTCGAGAGCCTCGGTCGCCGCGTTGTTGGTCGCCTCGTTGGGGACGACGATCTCCGACTCGGGAGGCTTTCCCTCGAAGAAGTATGGGTTGGGCTTGAACTTGACGGCCTGGGTGCTGAAGCTGTCCAGCATGAACGGGCCGGTGCCCACCGGGGTCGCGATCGTCTCCTTCGACGGGTCAGTGGTGGCCGGGAAGGCGCTGGCCTGGGTGATGAAGGTGCTGCCCAGGATCGACCAGAGGTTGGTGTACTGCGGGGTCGCGAACGTCAGGGTGACCTTGCTTCCGCTGACCGTCGGGGCCGCGCTCTGAGCCGGCACGCCGCTGTAGTCGGCGGCCGGGAAGGCCTTGATCACAGCGAAGGTGTTGGCCACGTCATTGGCGGTCATCGTGGTGCCGTCGCTGAACTTGACACCCGACCTGACCGTGATGTTGAGGGTCGTGCCGCCGGTCCCGAACGAGTATGCGGTCGCCATCCATGGGTGCATCCCGGACGGCGTCGGGTTGAGGGCGTCCATCTCGTACAGGGGCTCGTAGACCAGGCTGGTCATGTTCAGCCCGTGGGCCAGCGAGCTGCTGTCGTACGGGTTGAAGTCCTGGACGAAGGTGGTGCCGGTGGTGGCTTCCTCGTACAGCGTCGGCCCGACCGCTGTCGTGCCGGTGCTCGACGAGGGCGATGTCGTCGACGAGGTGCTGCCGCACGCTGCCACCCCGAGGGCGACCCCGGCGGCGAGTACCGCAATCTTTCCTAGATTCATCTAGTTACTACGATCTCCGTGACGCACGGCCCGAGGGGACGTGCACTGCTGATGGAATGTCGCCGACGGATCTGAGCTCACGAACGGCGGTCGCACCCGGTGATCTCCCTCTCCCGGGAACGGGACGATCGCCTCCGCTCGCCCTTCGGGGCCGGCGGAGCCCGAAAAGCTAAGCCATCCTCCATCCTCCTCAGTCCTCCTCTGGGTGGTGCCGATCAGGTGATGCGGCCGCGGGCCGCTGGAACATGCCGTCCGTGGGCGCCGGGGCCGGCTCCGCCTCGGCGTCGACCCGGCGCTGGGCCGGGTCGACGTGGAGCCAGCAGTTGGCAGTGTGCCCCGCGGCGACCGTGACGCTGGGTGGTGCCTTGGCACTGCAGACCGCCATGGCGTGGGGGCAGCGGGGGTGGAACCGGCAGCCGCTCGGCGGAGCGATCAGGCTCGGCGGTGCGCCGCGCCCCGCCAGGCTCGGGGGCTCGGCGCGGTCCGGGTCGGGGGCCGCGGCGAGCAGCAGCTGGGTGTAGGGGTGGGCCGGATCGTCGGTCAGCCGCGCGCTCGGCGCCGCCTCGACGACCTGGCCCGCGTACATCACCACGATCGTGTCGGCGAGGTACCGAGCCGAGGCGATGTCGTGGGTGACGTAGAGGATCGCGAGGTGCTCGCGGTCGCGGAGGTCGGCGAGGAGGTTGAGGATGCCCAGCCGGATCGAGACGTCGAGCATCGACACCGGCTCGTCGGCGAGCAGGACGCGAGGCCGGACCGAGAGTGCGCGGGCGATCGCCACCCGCTGTCGCTGTCCACCGGAGAGCTCGTGGGGGAACTTGGTGGCGAACTGTGCGGGCGGCTCCAGGGCGACCCGGCGGAGCAGGTCGGCGATGACGGCGTCGATGTCCTCGCCGGCGAGGTGGTGGATCCTGAGCGGCCGGACCAGGTCGTAGCGGACCCGGTGCACCGGGTTGAGCGAGGCGAAGGGGTCCTGGAAGACCATCTGGACCTGCCGCGCATAGCTCCGCGGTCTCCCCGCCGGCACCGGTTCGCCGTCCAGCAGGACGTCGCCGGCATCGGGATTGATGATCTTCGCCAGCATCCGGGCGACCGTGGTCTTGCCCGATCCGCTCTCTCCGACCAGGGAGGTGACAGTGCCGGCGGCGAGGGCCAGCGAAACCTGCTCGACCGCGAAGAGGCGGGCGTGACCGGAGAACATCCCGCGGCCGCGCTTGACCGCAAAGTACTTGGTGAGGCCGCGCCCCTCCAGCACCGGACGGACCGACACCGGCTGGGTCGCGGGCTGCGCGGCGGCGAGGCTCATCGGGTGGCCCTCCGCGCCCGGGTACGCTCATCGGCGGGTCGCGGACCCCGGTTCGCGGGATCGGGAAGGTCCAGCTCCGCAGGGACGGTCGCGTCGCCGGAGTGGAGCCAGCAGGCCGCCTCCCGGCCGGAGCCGTCGAGCTCGACCAGCGCTGGCGCCTCCTTCCTGCAGCGCTCCATGGCCCACGGACAGCGGGGGTGGAACGCGCAGCCCGAGGGCAGGGCCCGCAGGTCCGGGGGGGATCCGGGGATCCCCTCCATGGAGCGGCGCTCCCCGTGCATGGGCGGAAAGCAGTGGAGGAGACCGTACGTGTACGGGACCCGTGGCGACCGGAAGAGCGAGGCCGCCGACGCCCGCTCCATCAGCCGGCCGGCGTACATCACCACGATCTCGTCGGCCAGCTCCACCAGCAGTGAGAGGTCGTGGGTGATGAAGAGGGCGGCGAAGCCGAGCCGGTCGCGCAGCCCCATCAGCTCCTCGAGGATCTCACGCTGGGTCACCACGTCGAGGGCGGTCGTCGGCTCGTCGAGGATCATGACCTGAGGCTCGAGCGCCAGGGCCATGGCGATCATCGCCCGCTGGCGCATGCCGCCGGAGAGCTCGTGGGAGTAGCTGCGCAGCCGGTCCCCGGTCATCCCGACCATCTCCATGAGCTGGACCCCGCGATCCCACCTCTCGCTCTCGCTGAGCTGGGGCCGGTGGACCCTGAGCAGGTCGTCGAACTGGGCCCCGATGGTGATGACCGGGTTGAGGGCGTTGAGGGCACTCTGGAGGACGACCGAGATCTCCGACCATCGCACCCGTCGCAGCTCCGCGTCCCCGGCCCTCAGCAGATCGATGGTCTCGTGCGGGCCGCCGGCCGCCTCCGGTGTCGAGTGGAAGAGCACCTCGCCGCCGGTGATCACGCCGGGGGCCCGGAGCAGCCGGATGGCGGCCATGGCCAGGGTCGACTTGCCACTCCCGCTCTCTCCGGCGAGCCCGAGCACCTGGCCCCGCCGCAGCACGACATCGCAACCGACGACCGCATGGACGGCGTCGGCGCCGAAGCCGTAGTCGACGCTCAGGTCGTGGATCTCCAATACCGGGTCGGCGGCCCAAAGCTCGGGCGTCAGGGGGGCCGGCGTAGGGGCGGGGCGCGGGGTGAGGCTCACCGGAGGCTCCGCACCGCGCCGTCATCGGCGCCGGCGAGCGCCGGTGCCGTCCGGCCGGGGGCGGTCGGCTCGCCGACCACCGGGGTGAAGCCGAGGGTGGAGCGGAACGGGATGCCGGCGCGGCGAGCCGACTTGCGGGTGAGCCCGGCCGCGCGGAGCCGGGGGTTGATGAACTCGTCGAGCCCGAAGTTGAGCAGCGCGAGGCCGGTCCCGACCAGGGCGATGCAGATGCCGGGCGGCAGCCACCACCACCAGTAGCCGGTGTTGACCGCGTTCTGGTCGAAGACCTGATTGAGCATGATGCCCCAGTTCCACGGCCCCGGCGGCGAGGAGGTCGGCGAGCCCGCCAGCCCGAGGAAGGCGAGGGTGACGTAGGCCCCGATGGCGTAGAGGGTGGTGAAGAGGAAGGACGAGGCGATGATCGGCAGCAGGTTGGGCATCACCTCGGCGAGGATGATCCGCAGCCGGCCCTCGCCCGAGACCCGGGC
>Ga0209415_10016556_pt1 | contig 11838 bp, 7 predicted proteins | sample PeaSoiSIISIP2007_FD_187696 | JGI IMG/M metagenome (GOLD analysis project Ga0209415, IMG submission 187696) | Peat soil microbial communities from Weissenstadt, Germany - SII-SIP-2007 (SPAdes) (version 2) | ecosystem: Environmental > Terrestrial > Soil > Wetlands > Peat | place: Germany... | reverse complement strand
AACCGGACAGATCATGTGTGAATGAAAGCGGACATCTTGACTAACTACCGACAGAACTTTCTGCGAAGTGGAACGATGTCTCCGAGGGCGTTGGGGTGACAGTGGGCAAAAACCCATGTAATCCTACAGCCTTGAGCAGCATCCTATTTACGAGGAGACCATGTCTTGAGGCTGGCCAAATCACTAATACTTTTGTTCGCAATCGCTTTCGTCGTAGTTTCGAGTGTCGGGAGTGCCAAGGACAACCCGGACAGCTATTCCGGGAAGTGGGTGCTGGACAAACACAGCCCGCGGCCGGGCGACGCGCCCAACAGCCTGGAAACTAAGATCAAACAGGATCATTCCGGGGTCACGATCGAGTCGACCTTTAAGGAGCCGGAGAACGGCGTGGTTCCGTTGCTTTACCTCGGGGTGATGACCAGCCAGCTGCGGTTAACTACGGACGGCCAGGAAAAGCAGCAGCAAATCGGTCCCTTCATGGCGGTGTTCAAGAGCAGCATCGACGGGAACAAGCTGATGACGGATTGGAGAGCGCAGATCAACGGCGATCCAATAGAGGGCCATTGGGTTCATACGCTCTCTGACGATGGCAAGCACATGACGCTCAAGATCACCGAAAGTTCGACGCGCGGCCAGCAGGCCGAAGCCACATTAGAGTTCGTACGCAAGTAAGCGGACCAAACCGCTTGCTCACGCGCCACCCGTACGGTCTTCTTCGAGCCGATGTTCTCCAGTGCACGACTCCCGGTCGTCTCCGGGTGTGCTGCTGGCGCGCGGCTCAGTAAAGCGATCGTGAGCAAGAAACATCCTAGAACAGTATCTTCATTCCGAGTTGCATCACACGGGCACTTCCGGAACCGATTAGGTTGTTGCCCGCCGCGATGTCGGGCGTTCCGCCGGCGGATCCGAATCCACCCGGGTTCGAGGGGTCAACCCCGTTCAGCCAGCCATTCGAAGCGCCGTAGGGGTTGGCGAAAACGGGGTGATTGAAGACATTGAACATCTCGAAACGGCCCTGGATGCGGAGACGTTCCCGGACCGTGAAGGTCTTGAATATGGAGAGATCCACATTCTTGAAGCCCGAATCTCGGAACATGTTGCGACCCATCGTGCCAAAGGTGCCAGGAGCCTGAGGAACCATGACCGACTTACCGACGACGTAGCAGCCGGCCGTAGCGAGCGTGGACTGGGAGGGAGCCGCGGAGGTGCACTCAGCGTACATCGCTGCGGCAGTCGCCGCGGGAAAGGCGTAGCTTCCGTATTGGCTTTGTTGCGTACAGCCAGCGCTGGTGCAGTAGGGAATGGACAGCGGTCCGGATCTGAAATCGCTGGGGTTTCCGAAGAAGTCCCATCGATCGGCGCCATCCCCTGACCCGCTGAAGGTAAATCCTGAATCGGAAACGTTCCACGGTTGGGGCGTCTGTAGACTCACGATGGAGTTGATCTGCCAGCCCTCGAGCAACTGGCCAAAGCCCTTCTTACCGGGAATGTTGTAAGTAGCCGTCAACGTGAAACGGTGACGGATGTCGAAGTCGCTACTGGCGTACTCCGCATTGGTATTCAAAGCATTCTGGGGGAGCAGTCCGAAACGATTCAGAGAACCGTTGTCCAGGCCGTGAGCGTAGGTGTAGCCGGCAATGAAAGACACCCCATGACTCATCCGCTTGGTTAAAGTAGCCTGCAAGCTGTTGTAGTTGGAACGGGCAAAGTTCGAAGCTACGTTGATGAACCGCAACCATGGGAATTGTGCGCCATACGGACGGACGCAGTTGCCATTCGCATTGGGAGCACACTGATTGATATCGCTAAAACCAAGCAATCTTGAGCCGTGATTGCCGACGTAACCAACCTCCAACGAGAGGTCGCTGGCGAAGGCGTGCTGGACACCCAGGTTCCAATTGGTGATGTAGGGGTCACGGAGGTTCTTGTTCACGCCCATGATGTCGCACGGGCCTGCGTCAGCGCCGACTCCATCTCCGCATTGCGCAACCGGGGATGGGAAAACTTTGCCGCCGTTAAGGCCGGGGTTAGCGCTCACTTTGGGGTCCCAGTTGAGCTGCCCGGCAGTGAAACCAGTAGTGCCAAGCTGGATTGTGCCGCCTGCGGTGCCGGTGTTGCCGGCCAATCCCAATCCGTTCGTTTCAATGATCGCTCCCGTGGGAACAGCGGCGATACTGGTTGAATTGGAGTTCTGGAAGTCGAATTCCCCGAGGAAGGTGTAAAGGACGAACCCCGAGTAGATAATACTCGTCCCGCCGCGAACGACAGTCTTACCCTTTCCATTGACGTCCCAAGCAAAACCAACGCGCGGCGAAAAGTCCAGGCGATCGGGATTCCAGAGAGTATTGTACCCTTTCGAACCTTGTTGAACCATCCCGAACGGCGAACTCGGGTCGAAGGTGCCGAAGAGGTTATGGGCCTCTTTGATCGGGGACGTGTAGGAGTACCGTAGGCCCAGATTGATTGTGAGTCTCGAGGCGACGCGCCAGTCATCCTGAACAAAAGCAGCGTAATTCATCCACGTGGTCTTGATATTGGGGTTGCCGGTGAGGAGTTGTGCCTTGGTCGGCAATCCCGCGAAGAAGTCTTCCAGTCCGGTGGAGGTGCCGTTAAACTGGTTACCGCCGCCGAAAGCGATCCGGCCGCGGCCCGAGACATAAACCAAGCTATCGGCCTCGATGTGGGCATACTCGGCGCCAAACTTAAAGGCGTGCTTGCCCTTCAAATATGAAATGGAGTCCGTGAAGTCGAAAACCGGGTTGGGGCCCGCGCTTTGTGGTCGGTTCGGGTTGGTACCCAGGTAACTGCCGCCACCGTAATTGCCAAACGGCGCAATGTAGATGTTCGGCAACCCGCCGGGTTTCGTCACGCCCGTGTTGAGGGGGTAGCCCGTGCCGTCGGAAAGTTTGTTGGCGTCATTGTTTAGAAAACCGAAGTCGACGCGGTTATACCCGAACCGAAATACGTTTACCGTGGTCGCGGTGGGGGCCCAAATCCAGCTTTCGACATTCGACCAGGCGCGAATCGGGGATGTGTCCTCGAAGGCTGCATTCACGAAGGCATGATCCTCTCCCACACCGGTATAGTTACCGAGAAAGAAGAAGCCACTGAGCGTGTGTTTGTCGTTGATATGGTAGTCGATTTTCGCGACCCCATTGTCACTCGTATTGACGTTGGGGAAGGCGCTGAGGTAGCTGGTCGAGCTCAAAGAGGCATTCTGGTATTGACCGCCCGTGCACGTCGGGGATGGACCCGCGGTACATCCCAGTAAAGCCAGGCTAACCGGGCTCAACGGCACGCCCTGCGTCTGCAATGCGCTGATGGCATCTACCATGCTGTGCGCCGGATCCCCCCCAGCAGGACCGGTTTGTGGGATTTGAGTTAGAAACGAGTTGCCGATGGCAGAACGTAGAGCCTCATAACCGGCGAAGAAGAAGAGCTTGTCTTTCTTGATCGGCCCACCCACAACACCTCCGTATTGTTTCAACTCTGCGGGTAACTTATCGCACACAGACGGGACTGCCGGGTTGTTAATGCAGGTTCCACCGATCAGACCGGGATTGAAGTAGTTGCGGGCGTCCAAGGCATCGCTGCGGCCAAACGCGTAAGCCGAGCCGTGAAACGCATTCGTCCCCGATTTGATTCCCACGTTCACCACCGCGCCGGGCTTCCAGCCCCATTCCGCCTTGGGACTTATCTCAGTGTTGAATTCCTGGATGGCGTCCACAGGAAGGATGGTCGCCGCATCGCTGAACGGACTAGGCATATTGGCCACTGGGCGGGAGTCAAAGAAGTTGGCGTTCAGAACGCCTTCCACGTTCCAAGCCACCTCGTCGGGACGGATGTTATTGGTGCTCTGAGTCCACGGTCCGCCGCCCGGCTGGATCATGACGCCGGGGCGCAAGGATACCAGGTTCTGGTAGTTACGACCGTTCAACGGCAGGTCGTTAATGTCCGCGTTGCTCATTGCGCCGCCCAAGGTTGCGTTTTCGGTTTCCAGTAGCGGGACTGATTCGGTGACGGTGATGGTCTGTTGCTGCTCGCCAGGCTGAGGAGTCAAATCAACTCGAATTTCAGTGCCGACCGCCACCGCAATGTTCGTGCGCTCGAGGGTCTTGAACCCCGCTGCCGCAATGCGAACCGCATAGTTGCCGGGAGTCAGGTTGGGAGCGTCGTACAACCCGGCCCCATCGGTAGTCAGGGTACGCGTGATACCTCTTTCCGTATCGATAACCTGTACCGTAACGCCAGCCAGCACTCCGCCGCTTTGATCCGTGACGGTTCCCAGGATCCGCCCAAAATTCTGTGAAAATAGCGGGAGGCTGAGCAGAAGCAGCCCGAATATCGCAGCCGACACCTGCACAAAACGCAAAGATTTGCCAGCACGTAAGGAGTTCATTCTTGGACCTCCTCGTCCAAAGAGAGTCGATTACGAGTCAATAACCAGTCAATATGGAGTCAACAGAAAATCAGTCACTAACACACCCGGAACCCCGCTGGGCCAATCCCAACCGCTCTAAACCTGATAGGAACTCACACTCCTCGATTCGAACCAGATTATGGTTTCCTCAACTCAACAACAGCTTTGGGTATCCCTCCGGCATCGGCAGACCGTGCCGCCAGAAATTCCGTCTCACATCTCTCTGTAAACAACCCCGTTTGCCGCAAAACAAACCCGCTGCGAGGGCGGGTAGCTGGAAAATAGTAACTCGACCAATCTGGCATGTCAAGTCCCAATTTTTGAATGCCCTGAGCCTGGGGACCGGCACCTGTTGCATGCAATGCGGGACCCTCCAATCGCAGGGTCGACGAGGCAGCGGGAGGCCACAGTGCGGATTCTGAGAGAAGACGTCGTCTCTGCCGGTTTGGTCTACCTTGCCTCGGGATTATCGAGCGAAAAAGGGTCCTGCTAGCATAGTGAGAAATGAAGCGGTGCACGCTCGTTCTCCTTGCTTTTCTCCTGACGTCTCGCGCGAATCCCGCCGGGAAGTTTGCGCTCACCATCGACAACATCATGCGCGGTCCCCAGCTCTACGGTTACGAACCGTCAGGCGTTCGGTGGTCGGGCAACGGCGAGCGGATCTATTTTCAATGGAAGCAGGCGAGCGAACCTCCGCTCAAACCGTTGGACACGTACGTTGTCGGGCGCGATGGCTCGGGCCTGCGAAAATTGTCGGACGCAGAAGCAAAAGTCGCGCCTCCCGCCGCGGGGTTTGACACAAGAGCTATGACGCGAGATAAGAAGCGGACCGTTTATTCGCGCGACGGCGACATATTCCTTTACGACGCGGCGACGGAGACGACCCGGCAACTTACTAAGACCGAGGATGCGGAGACGAATCCGCATTTCACGCAGGACGAAAGACACGTGGCGTTCACGCGAGCGAACAATCTTTACGTCCTAGCAATCGGTAATGACGCGCTGGGTGGCGGCGGTACGATCGAAGATATGACGGATATTCGCCCGCCCGGAAGTCCGCCCCCGCCCCAGGAAGACAAAGGGACCCCGAGCCAGGAAGCGCTCAAGAAGGAGACCAAGGACCTGCTGGAGGTAGTCCGGGAACGAGCGGCCGAGCGGGAGGAGCAAGAGGCCAAGCGGAAGCGCGAGCATCCCAGGAAGCCGTTCCTCTTGCAGGCTGGGCAGACGGTGGCTTCGTTGCAACTCACGCCGGACGAAAAATATGTGATCGCGAGCATTCATGAGCCGGCGACGGGCTCCAAGCGCACGGTGGTTCCGAACTTTGTGACGGAGTCTGGATACACGGAGGACATCGCGTCGTATGAGAAGGTTGGCGACAAGCGAAGCCTGGTGCGGCTGGCGATCCTAAGCGTCGACACGGGTGAAGTGAAATGGGTGGATCATGGGATGAAGGCTTCGGAGCAGCTGGGGCAGCGGGAGGCGGCCGACTCGAAGACACCCGTAGACCGCGAAATAAGGTTGTCAGAGCCGCTGTGGTCGGCCGATGGGACGAAGGCGGTGGTGGAAGCGCGAGCATTGGACAACAAGGATCGCTGGATTCTCGCGCTGGATGAAGACACCGGCAAGACGCGTGTGGTGGCGCACGATCATGACGATGCGTGGTTGGGTGGGCCTGGGATCGGCGACCCTGACGAGCCGGGCAACGAAACCCTGGGCTGGATGAAGGACGATCGGAGCATCTATTTTCAATCCGAGCGCAAGGGCTACTCGCATCTTTACACCGTTTCATTCGCCGGCGGCGAGGCGAAGGCGCTGACGTCGGGCGCCTGGGAAGTGGACAGCGCGATTCTCTCGAGCGACAAGAGCCGGTTTTTCCTGGTGACCAACGAGGCCGATCCCGGCGAGCAGAACGTTTATGAAATGAACGCGGACGGCGGGGCGCGGACGGCGCTAACCGCGCGGCCGGCGCTAACCGCGCGGCCAGGGGGACATTCTTTTATCCCATCCCTCGACGAGCGCTGGTTTGCGGACGTTTACTCATACACGAACAGGCCTCCGGAGTTGTATGCGCAGGAAGCGCGCGCGGATGGAGCGGCGAAGAAGCTGACGTCTTCGCCGGCGCCTGAGTTCTGGGAATACCCGTGGCTGGACACACCGGTCGTCACGTTTCGCGCTCGCGATGGCGCGCTGGTGCGGGCGCATGTTTACAAGCCGGCGAACTATCGCCCGGGCGGCCCGGCGGTGTTGTTCGTACACGGCGCGGGCTATTTGCAGAACGTGGATCGCATGTGGTCGTACTATGCGCGCGAGTATATGTTCCATCAATTGTTAATGGAGCGCGGCTATCTGGTTGCGGACGTCGATTATCGCGGATCGGCTGGATACGGCCGCGATTGGCGCACCGCGATCTACCGGCACATGGGTGGCAAGGATCTGGACGATAACATTGACGCCGCCCGCTGGATGGTTTCGCAGTACGGCGCGGATCCGAAGCGCCTGGGTATCTATGGTGGCAGTTACGGCGGCTTCATCACGCTGATGGCGATGTTTACCCAGCCGGATGTGTTCGCGGCAGGCGCGGCGCTGCGGCCCGTCACCAACTGGGCGAACTATGAAAGTGAATACACCTCCGACATTTTGAACCTGCCGCAGACGGATGCGGAAGCTTACAGGCGGTCGTCACCAATTTACTTCGCGCAGGGTTTAAAAGGTGCGCTGCTGATATGCCACGGCATGGTCGATACCAACGTGCATTTTCAGGATACGGCGGAGCTGGTGCAGAAGCTGATCGAGCTGCGCAAGCAGAACTGGGAGCTGGCCGTCTATCCGGTGGAGAACCATGGCTTCGTTGAGCCCACCAGCTGGGCGGACGAGTACAGGCGAATTTTCGAGCTGTTCGCGAAAAACCTGAGGGCCCACTGAGTTTGATATAGTATCCAGACATGAGCCGCACACTAATCGCACGAATTTCCGCCGTAGCGCTGTTTCTGACGCTGGCTTGGGTTGGCTACACACAGCTCGGCTATACGCAGAATCCGCCGCCCGCGAAACTCACCCTGAATAAAGTGAAGGACGATTTGTACGAGATCGAAGGCGATGGAGGCAACGTCGCGGTGTACATCACCGACGAAGGCGTCATCTTGATCGATGATAAGTTCGATCGGGATCATCAAAGCATCGTGGACCTGGTGAAAAGCGTCACGAACCAGCCGATCAAGTACATTATCAGTACGCACTATCACCAGGATCACAGCGGCGGAAACGCGAAATTCCTGCCGACGGCCGAGATCATCTCGACGGCCATGGCTCGAACCAACATCGTGGAGCACAAACAGCAGGGGAATGTCCAGCCTCCGGACGTGATGCCGGCGCGGATCACGTTCACAACCGAGGCAGCGGTGAATTTGGGCGGCAAGGAAGTGCGCGCGATTTACATGGGGCGCGGGCACACCAATGGCGACGCGGTGATTTACTTCCCGGCGCTGCGTGTGCTTCACACCGGCGATCTGATGGCCGGCACGAGTCCGCTGGTCGATTACAACGGCGGAGGCAGCGTGGTGGAGTGGTCGAAGACGCTGGATAATGCCTTGAAGCTGGATTTCGACACCGTGATTCCGGGACACGGCCCTGTGACTACGAAGGCAGGCTTGATGACCTATCGCGACAATGTGGAGAAGCTACGCACTCGCGTGACTACACTGGTCCACGAGGGCAAGAGCCAGGCCGAAGTCGCGAAGTTCATGGAGACCGAGTATAAATGGGCGCCGGACAGCCTGCAGCAAAAGTGGAGCGTGCCGGGCTTCATGACCGAGTTGAGGTAACACTGTTTGCGCCCGCAGTTCTCCTGCGCTAGCGCGCCAACGCTCGAAAGAACTTCACGAACATCGACGCGGCCATCGAGAAGCCGACCAGGATGACGATGCGGCGTACGGCAGTGCCTCCGATCCGCCGAGCGATGAGCGCGCCTCCGTATCCGCCGATAATGGCGCCGATCACCATTACGACGAACTGGGGCCAGTAGACCATCCGCGCCAAGATGAAGTAGAGGGCCGCGAAGCCGTTGATGCTGGCGCCGAGCAGAGCTTTCAGTCCGTTCATCTGATGAATATCAGTGAGGCCGAGCACGCTCAGCGCGGCCAGCATCAGTATCCCGATGCCCGCGCCGAAGTATCCGCCGTAGAGCGCGACGAAGAGCTGAAAGATCACCGCGCCGACAAGCCACCGCCATGATTTGTGCAATGACTTGTGGGATTCTGGCGACGAAAGCTTCAGGCGCCTTTGGATCGGTTCCTGAATGATGAACAGCAGCGTCGCGAAGAGAATCAGGAATGGCACCAGCGCGTCGAATACCGCGGCCGGCGTACGATTCAACAATAGCGCGCCGAGAATGCCGCCGACCACGCTGGGCACGACCAGCGCGAGCATACGCGGCCGGGCCGAACCGAGATCCACGCGATAACCCCAGATAGTTCCGACCGTACCGGGCCAGATGGCGACCGTGCTGGTAGCGTTCGCATTGATGGAAGGCAGGCCGAGCCAGATCAGCGTGGGAAACGTGAGGAGGGTTCCGCCGGCGGCCACCGAATTGATGGCCCCGGCCACGAAGGCCGCGCCGAATGCTGCTAGCGCATGCCACGGGCCGATGGAATTGAAAGATGCTATAAGGAAGAACATGCGCCAGAAATTCAGCCTAACATCCGCGGAAGCTCACGCCCTCGTAACGGCGGCCAAATTGGAGGCGGTGAAGAACAACTGGAAGGTCAGCATCGCAGTGGTGGATGAAGGCGGGTACCTGGTGCATCTGGAGCGCATGGATGGAGCCACATTGCCGAGTCCCGAGATCGCAACCATGAAGGCGCGCACGGCGGCACTATCGCGCGTTCCAACCAAATTTCTCGAGGACGTAACGAAAGAGCGGACGGCCACGCTGATGTTTCCGGGCCGGTTGCCGGTGCAAGGCGGCCTTCCGATTCTGTACGAGGGCGAATGCGTGGGCGCGATCGGCGTTTCAGGCGTCAAATCGCCGGAAGACGAGCAGATCGCGAGCGCGGGTCTGGCGGCTCTCTCCGGAAAATAGGTGGCTGCTTACTTCTTCAGTGCATTGAGCAGCGGAATATCTTTGGCCGGCTTCGCCTTGGGCATGGTCTGCAAGTACGCCCAGACGTCGGTCAGTTCCTGATCGGTAATTACTTTATCCGTAAATGCGGGCATTTGTCCGCCGGGTGCACGCACGTAGCGGATCACCCCTTGAGCGTTCAGGCCGATCGCCGCGATGCGCGCGCCCGCCACGCCGCCTTGTCCTGCGTAGCCATGGCACTCATAACAGCCGTCTCTCACAAACAGACGCTTGCCGTTTTCGGCGTTGCCGGCGGGAGTCTGGCTCATGGCGGGAGTCACTACTGTCGCGAGGGTCGCCGCGGCAAACGTGGCCAGTAGAAATAGTCGTTGCATTGTGATTCCTTATCGCGCTATTCCGTTATCGAGGCTGGGTGACCACGTCAATCAGAGCCGGTTCGCCTTTTTTCACTACTTCGAGCGCTCGCTTGATTGCCGGACCGACATCGTTCGGATTGTCGATCGGCCCTTCGCTGTACATCCCGTAAGCCTTTGCCATGAGCTGATAGTTGATGTTCGGATCCGTTATGGCGGTGCCGATTTGCGCCTGATCCACCCGGCGCTGCGCCCGAGCAGCCATGTCCTCCAGATACATCATTTCCTGATGGTAGGCGCGGTTGTTGTGCATGATGCTCAGCATCGGGATGCGGTGATGGGCAGCCGTCCATAGCACGCCGGGTGCGTAGTTCAGATCGCCGTCGCACTGGATGTTAACGCTGAGGCGGCCGTGCTTCTTGTTTGCAAGCGCCGCGCCGACCGCCGCGGGAGCGCCGTAGCCGATGCCGTAAGCGCCGTGTCCTCCGATGAAGTGATAGGGCTTGTCAAAATCCCAAAGGCGGGTAGGCCAGTTGGAAACGAAGGTAACGTCCGATACCAACGACCAGTCTTCGGTCTTGATCTGGTCCCACAACTCCGCGGCCATGCGGGCGGTGGAGACAGGGCTGGCGTCCCAGCCCCATGCGGCCTGCTCGATGTCGCGCTCACGGTTGCGCTTCCTCTGTTCTGCCAGCTTGGCGCCGCGTTGTTCGAGGACCGCCTTGCGCTCCGGAGTGATCAGCTTGCGGCACTCTTCGATCAAAATCGGCAGCGTCGCTTGTGCGTCGGCCGCGATGGCCAGATCCACTTCTTCGTAGCGGCCGAAATCCTGGTAGTTGCTCTTGCCGAAGAGATCGCCGGCAAAAATTGTAATGACTTTCGCGCCGGGTTTCGTGATGGGCTTGGACTCCATGCCCATTCGGTTCACCGGGGTCTGCGTGTGCGTCATGCTCCACATATCGGGCACTTCCAGGCCGAGCACAACATCGGCCGCACCGACGGTGCTGGCGCCATAGAGTGGATGAGTGGACGGGAAGTTCATGCGGAAGCGGCGATCGATTACCGCGGCCTGCAACGTGTCCGCCAGGTCGATCAGCAGATGGACACCTTCCGGAGTGCGCGCGACGCGCCCGGCGACGATCACGGGATTGTCGGCGTTCACCAACATTTTTGCGGCTTCTTTGATGGCCCCGTAGTCGCCCGCGGGAGGCGCGGCCAGGGTCAGTTTGGGGATCCGAAGTTTGCCACGCTCCTCTTCGGCTATGGGCTCTTCTTGCAGGACGGCATCCGCCACGATCACGACCGGCTCCATCGGCGGCGTCATGGCGATCTTGTAGGCTCGTATTGCGGACTCGGCGAACTGCCCGAGCGAAACCGGCGTATCGTCCCACTTGGTGTAGTCGCGGACCATCGAAGCCGCATCCTGGACGCTGTGCGTCCACTCCACATCACCGCGGCGATAGCGTCCATCCAGAATGTTTCCCAGGACGACATAAACGGGCACGCGATCGGCGTAAGCGTTGTAGATTGCCATGGAGGCGTGCTGTAATCCGACCGTGCCGTGCGCCATGATCAGGATCGGCTTGCCTTCGATCTTGTAATACCCATGGGCCATGGCAACCGAGGATTCCTCGTGGCAGCAGGTGATCCATTCGGGGGTCTTGTTACCGCCGTAGTTGATGAACGACTCCTGAAGGCCGCGGAAGCTGGAACCGGGGTTAGCGAAGATGTAATCGAAGTTCAGCGTCTTGAGGACGTCGACCATGAAATCGGATCCGGGGCGATCGGTAGTGTAAACGTCCACATGGGGCGGCGGGCTGGTTTCGGCCGCCGTTTGCTTGGCGCCCGGCAGCGGAACAGCGGGGCGACGAACCTCGGCAGCTTCCTGCGCTTTGGCGGCTTGGGGTTTCGCGACCAGCGCAGCAGCGCCTGCGGCCGCTCCCGCGGCGGCGCCCTTCAAGAAGCCGCGACGGTCAACTGAAATCTTC
>Ga0209415_10016554_pt1 | contig 11838 bp, 11 predicted proteins | sample PeaSoiSIISIP2007_FD_187696 | JGI IMG/M metagenome (GOLD analysis project Ga0209415, IMG submission 187696) | Peat soil microbial communities from Weissenstadt, Germany - SII-SIP-2007 (SPAdes) (version 2) | ecosystem: Environmental > Terrestrial > Soil > Wetlands > Peat | place: Germany... | reverse complement strand
AGTGCACCTCTGGATTCCGAAGTTCGCACCAGAGGATGTCGCGAAGTGATGCGAACTTCGGAATCGGTGCACTAGCCCGCGGGCCTGCGGCCGATATCGTTTCCCGGGCGGGGGGCGGCGACGACGCCTGCCACCTCGAGCGCGTAGGCGATGCGCAGGGCCACATCCTCGCGCCACGGGGCCGCGATGATCTGGACACCAATCGGCAGCGGCGACAGCGGCACCGGCACGGCGACCACCGGCAGACCGACGAACGAGATCGGCTGGGTGTGAACCCCGATGTTGGCGCGCAGGGGCTGCTCGACGCCGTCGAGCACGAAGGTCTGCTGGCCGATCGCCGGCGCCGGGCACGGCGTCGCGGGCGCCACGATGGCATCCACATCGGCGAACAGCGCCAGCATCTGGTCACGATACCAGCGGCGGAATTTCTGCGCCCGGCTCACCAGCGCGGCCGGCACCATGGCGCCGGAGATCAGCCGGTCGCGCACCGCCGGATCGAACTCGCGGGCGCGCGTCCGCAGCCGGTCGAGGTGCAGGCTCGCGCCTTCCGCGGTGGTGATCACGTAGGCGGCGGCCCTGGCGCGCGCGGCCTCCGGGACCTCGATCTCGCGGGCAGCGCCGAGGGCCGCCGCGACGCGGTCGACCGCCGCGATCGCCTCCGGGAAGGCACTGCGGCGGAAATAGCCGCCCGCAACCGCGATCCGCAGATCCTGGGTGCCGCGCTCGAGCGCCGCAAGCGTCGGCTCGAACGGCCGCTGCGCCGCGACCGGGTCGTCGGCGTCGTAGCCCTGCATGGCGTCGTAGGCGAGGGCGAGATCGCGCGCACTCCGCGCCAGCGGGCCGACGTGGTCGAGGCTGGCGACGAACGGAAAGCTGCGTGCGCGCGACAGCCGGCCATACGTCGGCTTCAGTCCGAACAGACCGCAGAACGAGGCCGGCACCCGGATCGACCCATTGGTGTCGGACCCGAGCGACAACGGCACCAGGCCTGCGGCGACCGCGGCGCCCGAGCCGCCGGACGAGCCACCGGTCATGCGGCTCGGATCATGCGGATTGCGCGACGGGCCCTGGTGCACGTTTTCGCCGGTGAAGTCGTAGGCGTATTCGCCCATGTTGAGCGCGCCGACCAGCACGGCACCGGCCGCCTCGAGGCGCTCGATCAGGGTCGCATCCCGCTTCGCCGGCGGCCGGTTGCGATTGATCTTCGAGCCGGCGAGCGTCGGCAGGCCGGCGACGTCGAACAGGTTCTTCACGGCAAACGGCACGCCGGCGAGCGGCCCGAGCGGGCGACCCTCGGCCCGCGCCGCATCGATGGCGGCCGCTTTGGCACGCGCCCGGTCCGCCGTCACCGCCGTGAACGAATTGATCGCCTTGTCGCCCGCCGCGATGCGCATGAGCGCGGCGTCGACGACCGCCGACGCCGTCAGATCCCCGGATGACACCGCGCCGGCGATCTCGACCGCCGACGCCAAGGCGGTGTCCGTCGTGGAACCGCTCATGACGTTCACGCCACAAACACCGGCGCCGGCTCCGCCTCGTCCGGCAGCGCGAACGAACCCACCAGCGCGGCGAGCCGCAGCGTCACCTCGAGATTGGCGCGGATCGCCGGCTTCCAGGCGGGCTCGACCGGCAGGTCGAGCGCGCGTGCCGCGGCATCGATGAAATCGTTCAGCGCATCCGGCGTTGTCATGCTGCCTCGGTACGACCGCGATGGATCAGGCGAAGTGGCAGGCCACCTCGCGTTCGGCGCCGAGCTTTCGCAAGACCGGCATGGATGCTTTACAGGCATCCGCCCCCCGGGGGCAACGGCCGTAGAACCGGCACACGTTGGGATCCGGATCGATCGGGCTGCGCGGCTCGCCGGTCAATCGCAGTCGCGCGCGGCCGTCGTCCTCGAGCCGCGGCACCGCCGCCACCAGCGCCTGGGTGTAGGGGTGCAGCGGGGAATCGAACACCGCCCGGGCGGGTCCGGATTCGACGATCCTGCCGAGATACATGACCAGCACGCGATCGCACAGCAGGCGCACGACGCTCAGGTCGTGCGACACGAACAGGTAGCTCATGCCGAGCTCGGCCTTCAGCCGCCGCAGCAGCTGCAGGATCACCACCTGCACCGACACGTCGAGCGCCGCCGTCGGCTCGTCGAGCACCAGCAGGTCGGGCTCGACGCCGACCGCCCGGGCGATGCCGACGCGGGCGCGCTGCCCGCCGGAGAGCTGGTGCGGATAGCGGGTGAGCAACGGCAGCGGCAGGCCGCATTGCTCGGCCGCCCATTCGACCTTGGCGGCGAGCGCCTTGCCGCCCAGGCGCTTGAGCTGACGCAGCGGGTCGGCGATGGCGTCGAACGCGGTGAAGCGCGGGTTGATGCTGTCGCCGGCATCCTGGAACACCATCTGGATGCGGGCGCGGTCGGGATCGTGGGCGAAGCGGCGCGCCTCGGTCAGCGACAGCTCGCGAGGGCCGAGCCGGATGATGCCCGAGGTCGGATCGAGGAGCCGCGTCAACACCCGCACCAGGGTCGACTTGCCGCAGCCCGACTCGCCGACCAGGCCGACGGTCTCGCCCTTGCCGATCGCGAACGACACATCGTCGACCGCGTAGACGTGCGGCAGGTGCTCGGGCGTGCCGGCCCGGCGGAGCCTGAGCCGGCCGAGGGGACCGGCAGCCTTGCCGACCGGGAAACGCTTGGTCAGCTCGGCGATGTCGAGGAGCGCAGTCATGTCAAAGGGTTCCAGCAGGCGACGACGTGCGGGCTGCCGAGCGCCGCCGCCGGCAGCGGCTGGTCGCAGGTCGCGATCTTGCGCGGGCAGCGCTCCGAATATCGGCACGGCGGCAGATCGGTGCGGCGCAGGTCGGGCAGCGTGCCGGGGATCGACGCGAGATCGTCGAGGCTGGCGGCCGAATCCGGCGTCGCGGCGATGAGCTCCGCCGTGTAGGGGTGCCGGGGATGGCGAAACAGCTCGCGGGTCGGTGCGTTCTCGACCACGTGGCCGGCATGCATCACGACGATGCGGCGGGCGCGCTGGCCGGCCAGCGCGAGATCATGGGTGATGAAGATGGTGGCCATGCCGATCTCGGCGGCGAGCTCGTTGATCAGGTCCATGATCACCGCCTGCGTGGTGACGTCGAGGCCGGTGGTCGGCTCGTCCGCGATCAGCAGCGAGGGACGGGCGGCGAGCGCGATGGCGATCATCACGCGCTGGCACATGCCACCGGACATCTCGAACGGATAGGCCTTGGCGCGCCGCGCCGGATCGGTGATGCCGACCGTGCGCAGCAGATCGACGGCACGCGCCGGCGCTTCGGCGCGCGTCACGTTGCCGTGGCGGATCAGCACGTCGGCGATCTGCCGGCCGACCGCCCGGATCGGGTTGAGCGCGGTGCGCGGGTTCTGAAAGATCATCGAGATCTCGCGGCCGCGAACGTCGGCGAGCTGCTGCGGCGTCGCCGCCAGGAGATCCAATCCGCCGAGCATCGCGCGACCGGCGGTGACGCGGCCGGCCGCATCGAGAATGCCCATCACCGCATAGGCGGTGACCGACTTGCCCGATCCGGACTCGCCGACCAGCGCGACGGTCTCGCCCTTGTCGACCGCGAAGCTGACGTTCTCCAGCGCCCGCACGATGCCGGAGCGGGTGCGGAACTCGACCGAGAGATTCTCCACCGCGAGCGCCGGGACGGTCACGTGCGCCTCCGCGGATCGACGATGTCGCGCAAGCCGTCTCCGAGCAGGTTGAAGCAGAACACCGCGATCATCAGGGCGGCGCCGGGAAAGAATGCGATCCACCATTCGCCGGACACCATGAAGCCGGAGCCTTCCGCCACCATGATCCCCCATTCGGGCGTCGGCGGCCTGACGCCGAGCCCGATGAACGACAGGCCCGCCGCATTGAGGATCGCGTACCCCATGGTGAGCGACATCTGCACCACCATGATGGGAAACACGTTGGGCAGCACCTGGCAGCCGACGATGCGCAGATCGCCGTTGCCGGAGAGCCGGGCCGCCTCGACGAAGCCGGCGTCGCGGCGCACGTTGGCCTCGGCACGGGCGACCCGCACATAGAGCGGGAAGTTCACGATCGCGGTGGCGATCACGATATTGGTCACGGTGTTGCCGAGCGCCGCCACGATGCCCATGGCGAGCACGAACAGCGGAAACGCCATGATGGTGTCGGCGATGCGGCCGACCACGCGATCGAGCCAGCCGCCGAAGAATCCCGCCGCGATGCCGGCGAACCCGCCGACCGCGAAGACCAGCACCACCGAGGCGACCGCGATGGTGAAATCGAGCCGCGTCGCGACGACGACCCGGCTGAAGATGTCGCGGCCGAGCTGGTCGGTGCCGAACCAGTGCGCCGCCGACGGTGGCTTGAGCGCCGCCACGGTGTCGCTCGCCAGCGGATCGATCGGCACCAGGGCCGGACCGAAAACCGCCGCTACCACGATCAGCACGAACAACCCGACGGCAAGCCCGGTGACCGGGTTCTCGCCGACCACGTAGCGGGCGTGCCGCAGCATCGCGATCACGATTCGAGCCTCACCCGCGGGTCGATCAGGCCGTAGAGCACGTCGATCAGAAGGTTGAGCGCGACGTAGAGCACCGCCATGGTCAGCACGAACCCCTGGACCGGCGCGAAATCGGAGGCGATCAGCGCCTCGACCGCGTAGGAGCCGATCCCCGGCCAGGCGAACACCTTTTCGACCAGCACATTGGCGCCGAGCAGGAACGAGAACACCATGCCGAGCGTGGTGATCACCGGCAGCATGGCGTTGCGAAACGCGTAGGTGACGATGACGGTCATCGGGCTCAGGCCGCTGGCGCGCGCGGTGCGCACGAAGTCCGACGACAGCACGGCGAGCATGGAGGCGCGGGTCATCCGCGCGATCGGCGCCAGTGAGAAGATGCCGAGGGTGAGCGCCGGCAGGAAGAGCTGGCTGAGGCTCGCGATGAAAACCCCGCCGTCACCGGCGATCAGGCTGTCGATCAGATAGAACCCGGTCACCTGCGGCGGCGCGCTGAAGAACACGTTGAGGCGGCCGAGCGGCGCCGGCGCCCAGCCGAGCAGGTAGTAGAACACGTAGACCAGGATGAGTCCGGTGAAGAACACCGGCAGCGACACGCCGGCGGTCGCGATCACCCGGCACGCGTGATCGACGATCGAGCCGGGCCGTGTGGCGGCGAGGATCCCCAGCGGGATCGCGATCGCCATCGAGACGACGAGACCGAGCAGGGTGAGCTCGGCGGACGCCGGCAGCCGGTTCTCGATCTCCGTCACCACCGTCTGGCCGGTGGTCAGCGACACGCCGAGATCGCCGCGCGCCAGGTCGCCGACATAGAGGACGAACTGCTGCGCCAGCGACTTGTCGAGGCCGAGGCGCACGCGGATCTGCTCGATCGCCTCCTTGGTGGCGGCGGGTCCGGCGAAATAGGCCGCCGGATCCCCGGGCAGCGCGCGGGTCAGCAGAAAGGTCACGATCACCACGCCGATCAGGCTCGGCACCGCGACGATGAGCCGCCTGACGATCATGCTCAGCACGTCATGCGTCCTCCGCCGGTCCGGCTGGACTGTTTTCCGTAGCCTGCATGGAGCGAAGCGGAATGCGGGAACAGCCTCGGAAACACGTCACGTCCGCTCCCGGGTTTCGTTTCACTTCATCCGGGCTGCAAATCGCCCCGCCTCAACCCTTCACCAGGGTGCGGTAATCGAGCCGGCGATGGAACCAGTAGCGATAGCCCGACATGTTCTTCTGCATCGCCACATTGAGATAGGGCTGATAGAGCGGGATGCGCGGCACGTCGGCGAACGCCTTGTCGACGAAGCCCTCGACGTCGTGGTCATAGGCTGCCCGGTCGCCCGCCGCCGCCGCGGTGCGCGCGCCGTCGATCAAGGCGTCCATCTCCTTGTTCTGGTAGCTCATGGTGTTGAACACGGCATTCTGGCCGTGATAGCACCAGAAGAAGAAGTATTCCGGATAGTCGAGCCAGCCGGAAAACACGTTGGCGATCAGCGGCAGATCTTTCTTGATGAGCTCGTTGCGCCAGTTCGACCCGGGAATCTTGTTGATCGTGGTCTTGATGCCGACCTGAGCCAGGCTCTCCTGCAACAGCACGCACAGCGGCTCGTTGACCACGGCGAAACCGAGATCGAACGACAGCGTGGTCTCGAAGCCGTTTTCGTGGCCGGCTTCCGCCAGCAGCGCCTTGGCCTTGGCGATATCCGTGTTGTAGCTGTGCGGCTGCGGCCACGACGCCGAGGTCGCGGCATCGTGCGGCGCCCCGAACATCGGCTTGGCCTGCCCGAACATCACGGCGTCGAGGATCTTCTGGTACGGGATCGCATAGGCGACCGCCTGGCGGACCTTCAGATTGTCGAACGGCGGCTTGGCGACGTTCATCCCGATGTACTGGATGCCGTTGCTGATCGGCGTCGACGCGATCATCAGCTTCGCCTGCTGTTTCATCTCGGCGAAATCCTTGGGCGGCAGCTCGAACGAGATGTCGGCGTCGCCGCGCTCGAGCAGCGCCCGCCGGTTGCCGGCGGACGGCACCATGCGCCATATCACCCGCCTGATCTTCGGCAGCGGCCCGCTCTTCCAGGCCTCGTTGCGCTCATAGATGAGCTCGGTGCCCGGCCGCCATGTCGCCACCTTGTAGGCGCCGCCGCCCGCGACGTGGGTCTTGGTGAAGTCGAGGCTCCACGGATCGGCGGCGGTGGCCTTGGATTTCACCAATTGCGAGTTCATCACGCAGGGGACGATGACGGCGAGGTCCGGCAGCGTCAGCCTGTCCTTGCGGATGAAATCGATGCGGAACGTGTGATCGTCGACGACGACGAACTGCTCGGCTTTCTCCAGCGAGCCCGCCTTCATCTGGAAGGTCGGAAAGCCGCCGACCGTCACGGCGCGATCGAACGACCACTTGGCGTCCCTGGCGGTGACCGGCGTGCCGTCGTGGAACACCGCATCCTTGCGCAGCTTGAAGGTGACCGACATGTCGCCGACGGCAAAATCCTCGGCGAGCTCCGGGATCAGCTTGTCACGGTCGTAGCTGTCGGTGCCGTCGGCCAGCGTCTTCTTGTCGTGGGTGATGAGCCGGTCGTAGCAGTTCCACGACGCCTCGTAGCCCGGCACGATGGTGCCGACGCCGTGAATGTCGAGGTTGTTCGGCCCGCTCTCGGTCACGATCAGCAGGGTCTCCTGGCGCGACTGCGCCCGGGCGGGAGACCAGACCGCCGGCGCCGCCGGCAGCAGGCTGCCGGCCGCCGCGGCGGTCATCGATGCGAGAAAGTCGCGACGCTTCATGCCGGCCTCCCGGGGCTGTCACGGAGCGGACCGCAAGCCTCGTGCCAGCGTCGCGGGATGCCCCCAAAGTCAGCATAATCAACTGATTTTGCGTAGTTTTTTGGCTGGACCGGGATCCCGGGCGAGGGCGCATCGAAACGCCGCTCCGGGGCATTGCATACAAAGCGGCAATGATCGCCGAAAATATGGGCAGGAATGATTCGCCTAGAACAGCAGCTTGATGCCGACGACGAACAGGGTGCCGGCGAGCAGGATGCGCAGGATCGGATCCGGCATCCGGCTGGACAGAACGCTGCCGAGCACGATTCCCGGCAGCGATCCGATCAGCAGCGATCCGAACAGGCTCCAGTCGATCGAACCGAGCATCCAGTGACCGAGGCCGGCGACCAGAGTGAGCGGAACCGCATGCGCGATATCGGACCCGACGATGCGGGCCATCGGCAGGTGCGGATAGAGCAGGACCAGCGCGGTGACGCCGATCGCGCCGGCGCCGACCGACGAGATCGACACCACCACCCCGAGCGCCGCTCCGACCACGACGGTCAGCCCGGCGACGCGGGTCGGCTCGACAACGCCGAAACGCCGGGCGTACAGCCCGAGAATCGCGGCGCGGAACATCAGCGCCGCCGCGGTTGCAAACAGCGCCCCGCTCAGCACGCACGTGATCAGGTGGCGGGCCAGCGACCCTTCCATGTCGAGCCGGGAGAGCGCCAGCAGCGTCAGCACCGTCGCCGGGACACTGCCGGCCGCAAGCCGTCCCACCACGCGCCACTCGATCGTCCGGGTCAATCCGTGGACCACGGTGCCACCGCTCTTGGTGGCCGATGCGTAGAGCAGATCGGTGCCCACCGCGGTTGCCGGATGGATCCCGAACAACAGAATGAGGAGCGGCGTCATCAGGGACCCGCCGCCGACGCCGGTCATTCCGACCAGCAGGCCGACGGCGAACCCGGAGATCGAGTAGAGCGGATTGATGGCGTAGAGCAGATGCATCGGGTCGATCGGTCAGTTGCCGTGTCCGGTCGGGAAGATACGGTATGGCCTGGAAGAATAGCCAATCGACGGGCCGATGGTCGGAGCGCCGGCGCGGCGCGCCGACCTCGACGACGGCGCCGCCCTCCCCAGCGCCGAGCGTGATCTCGATGCGTCGAACAGGCAGCTGCGGCATCGTCGCGTCGGGACGTTCGTCACGCGGCGTCGCCCCCCGTCCAAGACATCGCCGAGCATCGATTCACGGGCTGCAAATCTCGTCGAACATGTCGCGGTCGGCATAGTATGTCTTCGGCGAGCCGCGGCAGCCTCCGCGCAGGTGATTCGCCCTACGGCACGACGCGATCATCCGGCGAGATTGTGGCCGCATTCAAGTCAGGATGAATCCCGCACTCCACCTTGTCGCGCCCCCTCCAGCGTCCGGTGCGCAAGGCTTCTCCCGGCTGCGCGCGGCTCGTGCATGGCATGCATCCGATCGACGTGAACCCACGGGCTTCGAGCGGATGCCGAGGCAGACCGGCGTCGCGGAAGATGGCATCGATCTCGTCCCGGGTCGCGCGGGCGAGCGGGTTGAATTTCAGGCGCAGGCCGTCGGTCTCGACCAGCGGCAGCTCGCCGCGGACGCCGCCGTGATATCGCTTGCGGCCGTTGATCCAGCCGTCGAACGAGGCGAGCGCCCGCCGGAGCGGCTCGACCTTGCGCAGCCGGCAGCAGGCGTCGGGATTGGAATGCCACAGGTCGCGCTGCGGGTCGCGGCGCTGCACGGCGCGCGGCGACGGCGAAATGGTGCGCACGTCGGTCAGGCCGAGCCGCGCGGTCACCGTGTCGCGATAAGCCATCGTCTCCTCGAACAACCATCCGGTGTCGAGGAACAGCACCGGGATCGATCGATCGACATCGGCGACGATCTTCAGCAGCGCCGCCGATTCGGTTCCGAACGACGAGACCAGCGCCAGCCGATCCGTGCCGAGGGTGCGCTGGGCGGTCGCCACGATGTCGCGCGGCGATGACTCGGCGAGGCTGCGCTCGAGCGCCGCGGCCACGGCGCCGAGCGAGCGCGGCTCGAGCATCGCCGCGGTGGTCGAGATCGATCGCGGCGAGCTCATCGATCCGCCTCCTGCACGCCGGCCGACGCGCGGTCGACGCCGGCACCGCGCAGCCGCGCGCGCAACGCGGTCTGACGACCGTCGGCGGTCGGCTGATAGAACACGCTGTAGCGGCCCAGCACGTCGACGAAGACCCGCGCATCGGCATCCTTCGACACCTCGAAGGCATCGAACCCGGCGCGCAGCAGGAACACGAACTGGTCGCGCAGGATCTGGCCGGTGGCGCGCAGCTGGCCGCGAAACCGGTGGTTCTCGCGCAACTGCCGAGCCTGGCTGTAGGCCCGTCCGTCGCGGAACGAGGGGAAGACCAGCGCCACCAGGGCGAGCCGGTCCAGATAGGGCGCGAGCTCGTTCACTCTGCGGTTGTTCGGCCAGACCACGCCGGTCGGATCTGCGCGGCGGGCGAATGTCTCGGCGTCGGCGATCAGCCGCGCGGCCGGCACGATCACCGGCCCGCGCTCCGGCACCGGCGCGTCGGCGATGATGGGCAGGAACCGATCCTCGACGATCTCGCCGCGCTCAACGAGTCGCATAGACGCGCTCCCGGAATGGTTCGACGCCCACGCGGTGGACCGTATCGACGAAGATCTCGTCGGGCCGCTCGCGCAGCTCGACGTAGGCCGCGACCACGTCCTCGACGACGTCGGCGACCTCCGCATAGGGCACGGCCGGACCGATCAGCGCCCCGAGCTCCGCATGCTCGTCGGCGCGGCCGCCGATGGTGATCTGGTAGAACTCCTCGCCGTTCTTCTCGACCCCCAGGATGCCGATGTGGCCGACGTGGTGATGGCCGCAGGCGTTGATGCAGCCGGAAATGTTGATGTGCAGCCGGCCGAGGTTGCGGGACAGCGCGGGATCGCGAAAGCGCCGCGACAGCTCCTGGGCAACCGGGATCGAGCGCGTATTGGCGAGGCTGCAGTAGTCGAGGCCCGGACACGCGATGATGTCGGAGGCCAGCCCGATGTTGGGTGTCGCCACGCCGATCGCGTCGAGTGCGCGCCACAGTGCCGGCAGATCGCGTTGGGCGACGTGGGGAAGGACCAGGTTCTGCTCGTGGCCGACGCGGATCTCGGCGAAGCTGAATCGCTCGGCGAGATCCGCGATGGCGTCCATCTGCGCCGCGGTGGCGTCGCCGGGCGGGCCGCTCGTGGGCTTGAGCGACAGCGTGACGATCGCGTAGCCCGGCACCTTGTGGCGCGCGACCGAGTTTCCGAACCAGGCGGCGAACGCCGGGTTGCTCGATCGCGCCTCCGCGATCCCGGCGGGATCGTCGGCCAGCCGCTCGTAGGCGGGAACCCGGAAGCGGCGCGCGATCTCGGCGATCGCCGCCGGGTCGAGCGCCAGCGCGCCTGCGCGCATCGACACCCATTCGGCTTCGACCTCCCGGGCGAATGCCTCGGCCCCGAGCTCGTGGACCAGGATCTTGATCCGCGCCTTGTAGATGTTGTCGCGGCGTCCATACTGGTTGTAGACCCGCAGGATCGCCTCGACGTAGCTCAACAGGTCGCGCTCGGGCAGGAACGGCTTGATGGTCTTGCCGATGAACGGCGTCCGTCCGAGCCCGCCGCCGACGATCACCTCGAATCCGGTGTCGCCGGCGCCGTTGCGGTGCAGGCGCAACCCGATATCGTGCACCTTGATGGCCGCGCGATCGTGCGCGCACGCCGTCAGCGCGATCTTGAACTTGCGCGGCAGGAACGAGAACTCCGGGTGCATCGTCGAGTGCTGGCGCAGGATCTCCGCATAGATGCGCGGATCCTCGATCTCGTCGGGCGCCACCCCCGCCCACTGGTCGGTCGTGATGTTGCGCACGCAGTTGCCGCTGGTCTGCATGGCGTGCAGGCCGGCGCGCGCCAGGTCAGCCATGGCGGCCGGCAGCTCGGCGAGCTCGATCCAGTTGAACTGGATATTCTGCCGCGTGGTGAAATGGCCGTAGTCGCGGTCGTAGTGGCGCGCCACATGCGCCAGCATGCGCATCTGCTCCGACGATAGCGTGCCGTAGGGGATCGCGATCCGCAGCATGTAGGCATGGAGCTGCAGGTAGACGCCGTTCATCAGGCGCAACAGCTTGAACTCGTCCTCGCTGAGCTCGCCGGAGAGCCGGCGGCGCACCTGGTCCGCAAACTCCCGGACCCTTTCGGCGAGAAGCGTGCGGTCCAATTCGTCGTAGACGTACATCCGGCTCTCTTTCTCAACTCGGTGCCAGAGCATGTTCCGGCGAAGCGGGCGCGATTCGCGGCCGAAACATGCGACACCAAACGACTTCCGTAGCAAGTCCTTTGCACTGGTGCGGTGGATTTGAAGTTCCCATCAGATGTGCGGCACGCTCGTCATAGGAACTTCAAATCCAAAAACTGCACTACAATCATAAACTTGCTAGTGCACCTCTTGATTCCGAAGTTCGCACCAGAGGATGTCGCGAACTGATGCGAACTTCGGA
>Ga0209415_10016553_pt1 | contig 11838 bp, 9 predicted proteins | sample PeaSoiSIISIP2007_FD_187696 | JGI IMG/M metagenome (GOLD analysis project Ga0209415, IMG submission 187696) | Peat soil microbial communities from Weissenstadt, Germany - SII-SIP-2007 (SPAdes) (version 2) | ecosystem: Environmental > Terrestrial > Soil > Wetlands > Peat | place: Germany... | reverse complement strand
CCGGTCCCCGCGCGGTTCAGGCGCCCGGTGGATGGTCGTCGGGGCACGCGCCCGGCGGGTTGTTGAAGTTGGGGTCCGACGTCCACGAACCCTGGGACCAATCGCCGGCCGCCGGACTCAGCGCGAAGACCGACGTCATGTCCGAGAGGAGCGCGTCGGCGTAGCGGGCGCTGCCCTCGGGACAGAGGTGGACGTCGTCGAGCTTGCGCACCCGGATCCACTGGTCGCTGGGCGCGTGCGCGTCTCCCTCGGGCGGCAGCCAGGCCGAGACCTTGCCGTCCAAGAGGACGGAGCCCGCAAGCGGGAAGTACATGACCCGGCCCGGGAAGAACGAGGTCATCTTGGCGGCGATGGCGTTCCAGGCTTCGACGCCGTCCCAACGTTCCGTGTTGTAGGCCGCCTGGTCGGCCGGGTTGGCCGCCGCGATGACGCCCGACTGGGGGAACTGGGTGAAGATGACCCCCTCGACGCCGTTCCCCGGGGTCAGCATGGTGGCGACGGCGCTGCGCAGGAGCCTGGTGTAGCGGGCCGGCTGGTGCAGGGCGTTGGGCGTGGTCGGGCCGTACTGGTCCCAGCTCCACGAGGCGACGATGAGCTGCGCCCTGGTCTGGCGAATGAGGTTGGGGATGGACGTGGGCCAGTCCGTCGCCGTCGTCAGCCCGAAGCCGTCGATGGTCCGGGTGGCCACGGTGGCGTCGCCGGTGGCCTGCAGCGCCGCGGTGATGCCGTAGGAGGCATCGTGCACGACCGAGTCCCCGAGGATCATGACGCGCAGCGGATCGGCCGGCGTGGGAGCCGGCGTCAGCCGGATCGGCTTCTGACCCGCGTAGCCACCCGAGCCGGGCACGGTGGTTGCCGCCGCGCCGCCGGCGGTCGCGGCGGGGAGGTGCGTGGTCCCGACGACGGCCGACGGGTCGGCGACGGCCGGGATGGTGGCGACCACGATGAGCACGGCGGTCACCACACCGGCGAGGGGCGCACCCCACCAGCGGACCCAGCCGCGCCGGCGGGCCTGGCGGATCGGCCGCTCGACCAGGTAGTAGCTCGCCGTCGAGACCGCCAGCGTCACCGCGATGCGCAGGAGGTCGAGCGGCCAGGCGGAGAGGCCGGTGCGTGACCCGTTGAGGTAGACGATGACCGGCCAGTGCCAGAGGTAGATGCCGTAGGAGATGGTCCCGATGAAGTGGAGCGGTCGCCAGGCCAGCGCGCGGGAGAACGCGCCCGGCTCGGTCAGGCGGGCATCGGCGACGACGAGCGCGGCGAGCGCGGCGCAGATCAAGAAGCCCCCCTCGAACATGAAGTTCGTCGGCAGGCCACCTGGTGTGCCGGCCGTGACCCAGAACACGGCGAGGGCCGCGGCGGCCAGCGGGGCCACCACGTGGAGTGCCCGGCGCGCTTGGAGGCCAGGCTGGGGGCGCGATGCGGCAACGAAGGCCACCGTGGCGCCCGCCATGAGGTCGAAGAGCCGGGTGTCGGTCCCGTAGTAGACGCGCGTCGGATCGGCCCCGGGGTGGAACAGGATCGCCATCAGGACCGACGACAGCACCCCCAGGGTGACGGTGAGGAGCATGCCCGCCCGCCGCCAGCCGTGCCGCGCCAGGCGGAGCAGGAGAAGGAGCACGAGGGGCCAGAGCAGGTAGAACTGCTCCTCGATCGCCAGCGACCAGGTGTGCTGCAACGGTGAGGGCGTCGAGAACTGGGCGAAGTACGACTGGTGGGCGAAGATCGAATGCCAGTTGTTGACGTACAGCAGCGTCGAGATCGCGTCGCCGCGCAGGTCCGAGAGGTCGACGAGGCCGTTGGCGCCCGGACCTCCCCACACGGCGTTGGCGACGAGGTACAGGCCGAGGGCGCCCACGACGAGGAACAGGGCGGGCAGCAGGCGACGGGCCCGGCGCCCCCAGAAGGCGCCCAGGCTGATACGGCCCGATGCCCCCCACTCCTCGAGCAGCAGGGTCGTGATGAGGAACCCCGACAGCACGAAGAAAAGGTCGACCCCCAGATAGCCGCCGGAGGCCCAGCCGAGCTGGAGGTGGTACGCCACGACGCCGATGACCGCCAGCGCCCGCAGGCCGTTGAGGGCGGGCAGATGGTGACCGGTGACGGCCGTCGTCTTCGCCTCCGTGCCCGGGAGCTCGTGCACGAGGGTCGCGTCCGTCACGTGCGCTCCACGCGGCACACGGCCGCGTCGTCGCTCGGGTGGAGGAGCAGGTCGGCCGCACCGGCGAGGAGGCCCGGCAGCTTCTCTCCCCCGGTGAGGTCCAGGGCGATCAGCGGGCTCCCCGCACCGGCCGGTCGGGGAAGGTTCACGGCGTGCTCCACCGGGAAGTGGGGGCCCTCGCTCTCCGCCTCCCCGTCCCGCCACAGGGCATGGCAGAGGGCGATGGCCTCGGCGAGGCGATCGTCGAAGGGGGGCGTGAAGCACAGGACGCTCCGGCCGCCGCAGACGAGGTCGAGGCTCGTGAGCTCCCGGGCCAGCATCGCGGGGTGGCGACCCTCGGGTGCCAGGGCGAGTCGGGCACCCAGGAGCACGTCGGGGACCGATGGGCTCAGGCCGGCAGCCAGCACGATCGGGTCGCCGAGCGGCCCCTCACCCAGGAAGATTGCGCCCGCGCCGGCCTCCTGGGCCCCGAGTGCCTGTGCCCTGAGACCGGCCACGTCGTCCGCCTGGAGGAACCGTCCTTCCACGGCGTCGCACGTTAGGGCGCCTGGCGCCCTATCCCGGCGTCGCGCGGGGTGCGCTGCCGGCAACGGGTCCATGCCCGATCGGCACCTGCGGTTCTCCGGCCCACCGGTCAGGATGGAAGCGTGCAGAGCCTGCGGGTACGGCTGTTGGGTGAGCTCCAGGTCGAGGGATGTGACCCCGCCGAACTCGGCCGTCGCCAGCAGCGCACGCTCCTCAAGATCCTGGCACTCCATCACGGGCGCCCGGTCAGCGTCGACCACCTGACGGAATGCCTCTGGGGGGATGCGGCGCCCGCCCGCGCCTCGGACCAGCTCTCAGTGCTCGTCAGCCGGCTGCGCTCCGTCCTCGGACCCGAGCGCATCGAGCGCACAGATGCCGGATACCGGCTCCGTCTCGACTGGCTGGACCTCGACGCCCTCGCTGACTACGCCACCGAGGCCGAGCACCGCCTCGGGCAGGGAAGGGTGGTCGCTGCACGCACCGCAGCGGCGGCTGGCATCGCCCTCGTGCGTGGGAGGTTGCTGGCGGACGAGGGTGACCCGTGGTGGGCGGCGCCAGAGTCCGCGACGGCCGAGCAGTGGCTGCGGCGGCTGCGCCACGCCCTCCTGGAAGCCTCCGCCCGCTCTGGGGACTGGATGGTGGTTGAGCACCAAGCGCGGGACCTGCTGGGTCCGGACCCCTTCGACGAAGTGGCCGTGCGCGCGCTCATGACGGCCCTCGCCGGCTCGGGTCGTGCCGCATCTGCGCTGGCCGCCTACGCACGGTTCCGGGAGCTGCTCGCCGAGGACCTGGGCGTCAGCCCCGAGGCGGACACCGAGGAGCTCCACACCGCGATCCTCCGCGGCACCCCCACGGACGTGCCCCACCCGACAGAGGACCCCACCCGGGTGATGGGCACCCGATCCCGGCCCGAGCTTCCCGGCCGGGCCTCGTCTTTGCGGCAACTCGACGCCCTCCTCGAGGAGTCCTCGGGCGGCAGCTGCAGACTCTGCGTCGTCGAAGGGGAAGCCGGCATCGGCAAGACCCGCCTCCTACGGACATGGGCGGAGGGGCTCGGGGAGCTTCCGGTGAGCGTCGCCTTCGTGACATGCGACGAGATGGGCCAGGTCCTGCCACTACAGCCGGTACTGGACCTCGTCGCCGCACTGGATCACATGCCGCGAGCCGAAGGGGTCGGCGACGTGCTCGGGCCCGACGCGCCCGTTCTGGGACCCCTCCTCGGCACGAACACAGAGCCGACGCGGCCGTCGGTCTTGGCCGCGCTCACGGAGCCAGGCACGGGCCAGAGCATCCTCCACGGCGCGCTGACGGGGGCCATCCGCCGGGCGGCACAGCGCCGGGCAGTCGTCCTCATCGTCGACGATGTGCATCTGGCTGACACTGCGACCGTGCGCTGGTTGTCGCTTGCTGCCGTGCACATCGGGGACGCGCCGGTGCTCCTGGTGGTCAGCACGCGACCCGAAGAGGGCCTCCGGCTGCCCGGAGCCGCGCTGACGCTGACGCTCGACCCGCTGGATCTCCATGCGGCCAGAGCCATCGTCGGGGCGGCACGGGCCGACGACCTCCTGGCCCGGAGTGGAGGCAACGCGCTCTTTCTGACGGAGCTCGCGGCCTGGGACACGGGAGAGCCCGGCGCCACGGAGCACTTCCCAGACAGCATCCGCAGTGCGGTCGAGGAACGTTGCGCCCTGGCCGGTGAGGCGGCCACCACGTTGCGGACGTCCGCGGTCATCGGGCCCGACGTGGACCTCGACGTGCTGGCGGGAGTCACCGGCGCTCCCCCCGGCCAGCTCCTCACTCATCTTGAAGAAGGAGTCCGGCGTCGATTCCTCGTGGAGGACGGACCCCGGTTCGCCTTCGCACACGCGCTCGTGCGAGAGGCGCTCGCATCCACGGTCGGCGCAGCCCGGGCTGCCTACATCCATCGCGAGGCAGCGAAGGCGCTCGCGGCAAGGCCGGGAGCCGACCCACTGGCCGTCGCCGGTCACGCCAGGCTCGGGGGTGACGTCGACACCGCTTCGGCCATGCTCGTCGCGGCGGCGCACATCGCCATCACGCGCTTCGACGCCGACGAGGCGCTGCGACTCCTCGACGGGGCAATCGCCCTGCACGAAACCGCCGCGGGCAGGGTCGAGCGGGCGCGCGTCCTGACCATGCTCGAGCGTCACGACGACGCCACCCGGGACCTGGAGGCCGCACGAACCCTCGGAGCCGGGCCTGAGACCCTCGAGGTGGCCGCGTGGTCGGCCCACTTCCGACGCCGGTTCGGTGAAGCCCTGCTTCTGGCCGACCAGGGCGCCCGTGACGCGGACTCCGACGAGCTCCGGATGAGCTGCCTCTCGCTCGGCGGATGGGTCGCGCTGGCGAGCGGCGACCTCGGGGGATCCGAGTCGCGCCTGGAGCGCGCGCTGGCCACAGCACCCGAAGGGGGCACGGTGCTGGCCGAGTCGTGGTTGGCGTGGCTCCGGGCCAGCCAGGGTCGGCCCGACGAGACGCTCGACCTCGTGCACGTCTCCCAAGGCTCCGGCCTGGCCGTCTATCGCTACCCCGACGCCTACGCGCTCATGGCCGCCACCATGGCGCACGCCATGCTCGCACGACCCGACCATGCACTGATCGCGCTCGGAATGCTCGAGTCGGCGATTGAGCGCATGGACGCCGCACGCTGGATCCCGCGGCCCCTCAACCTCCGGGGCTGGATCCTGCGGAGCCTCGGGGAAGCGGATCGAGCTGACGACCTCAACGAGGAGGCCATCGAGCGGTCGCGCCAGCAGGGGTTAGCCGAGCCGTTGGCCCACGGCCTCTTGGACCTGGCCGCCGGTCGCCTCATGGCCGGTGACGCCGATGCAGCGACCCGCCACCTCGAAGCGGCGCGGCTCCTCGAAGCTGAGGAGCACGCCTTCCGCTGGCGGCACCAGCTGCGGCGCCGGCTGCTCCAGGTTCGACACGATCTCGTGACGTCCGACCTCGAGGCTGCAGTAGCTGATGCGGCAGGCCTGGCCCGTGACGCGGCCGCGCTCGGTGCGCCGCGCCATGAGCTGCAGGCGCGGCTGCTCGGTGCGATGGCGCGACACCAGGCGGGCCTCCGTTGTGCGCCAGAAGAAGTCGATGCCCTACTCCTTGGGCTGGACCGCCTGGCCGGGCTCGAGTCGTGGTGGCTCACCGCAGAGGTAGCCGAGTGCTTCGCAGTGGCCCGCTGGAGGGCACTGGCTGCGCAGCGAGCGGCCGATCTTGCTTCCTCAGCAGGCCCGTTCGCATCGTCGCTCCGCCGCGCCGCCGCGGACCGGCTGTCCTAGGCCGGGCTCCTCCCCACGCAGCGCGCACCCTTCTGCACCCACCCCTCCCACCAAGACAGCTCGTCTCCCCGTCCTCCGAGGGCCTTTTCCCACCCGAATTGAAGCATGCAGCCGAGAAGCTCCAAGGCGACGGCGTCATCCCACCACCCCGATGTGGAGACGCCGTAGCCCTCGAGTGCGTGCCGGTACGTTTCGAGGACAGCCTCCTTCGGTTCGGGCAGGAGCGCCGCGTTGAGGGCGAGATACCACGACAGGTCCGCCAGCGGCGACGCCTCGCCGGGCACCTCGCCGAAGTCGAGAAGCACGGTCCTGCCATCGGGGTGGCTGCCCAGATTGGCGGCCTTCCAGTCCCCGTGCACCAGCGTGTGCGGCACGCGCTCCAGCGCGGCAACGAGAGGGGTCGGGTCGGCCAGCAGCGGCATGATGATCCGGGCCATGGCCGGTGAGACCTCTGGCAGGCGTCGCCAGCCTTCGGCCATGGCCCCAGGTACGACTGCGGCGCTCCCCCGCGCTGCCTCGGCGGCGGCGACATCGGGCGAGAACATCAGGTACCGGCGAGTCAGGGAGGTGAGGCCGACGTCGTCGCTCCACCCCCAGAAGGCGGCGTGGAGCGCGGCCATGTGCTCCACGTACCGGGCGTGCTGAGCCGGCGCGAAGGGAGTGTCACCTTTGAGAAGCGCGGCGCTGACGTCGCGCTGCAGGATCATCCCGACGGTGCCGTCGAACTCAGCAGCGACCACCGCATGGTCGATGACCGCCGGGAGTCGGTTCAAGAGCCCGCTCTCCCACAACAAGACATAGGCGCGACCGGGGTCGCGGGTGGCCCGGAGCATCCAGTCATCCCGCGGGTCCTGGTACTTGAGGACGAAATGCTCGCTCCCGATGACGACCCTTTCGAACCGGGCGCCGGACTTGGTGTCTTCCGGCAGCCAAGGGGTGCGGCACTCCGCGCGGCCCAGCAGCTCGATCAGGCTCGGGGAAGCCTCATGCATGGGCGGCCGCTGCCATTTCGGCCAGGAGAGCCGCCGGCCAGCGCCCACCACACCAGACCTGGTCCTGCACGATCCGCCCGCCGCCGACCGACACGACGTGGGCTTGGTGCGCGGCGTGCGGCACGCCATTCTCCTGCCAACGCAAGGTGAACGTGACCAGCTCGCCTCCCGGCACGGGCGTGCGGGTGAGATCCTCGAAGGTGCCCGGGTCGGCGTACCAGCGAGCGAGCTCCGCGCGCACCGCGCCGACCCCACGCAAGGTAAAGCGCCAATTGGGTACGGTGGCGTCAAGGACCACGTCGTCGCCGAGGGCGTCGGCATCCGGCATGCCGCCGGCCTCGATGGATGCGAGGAACCTTCCGATCACCGCAGCCTCGACCGTCTCCTGTTCCGTCGTTGCATCGGCCTTCGTGGTCTCCATTCTGGCCTCCTCCGTGGGTCTCGGCACCATGCGAACACTCTCCCCGACCGCCTTGCCGTGAGCTTGCCATCGCCGCGGCCAACGGACGGCAAACCTCCTGGCCCACGATCGAAGCGTGCCGGATCGTCCGGTGCACGCTGAACAGGAGAGCCCATCGCCATGGCCACGGCCGAGCAGAAGACATTCGCCACACCAGACGAGACCCGCACGTTCGAACTGGGCCGGGTCGAGATCGTCCATGTCGCAGGCAGCGATATCGGCCGCCTGACCCTCGATCCAGGTTGGCGCTGGTCGAGCCACGTAAAGCCGATCGCAGGCACAGACCTCTGCGAAGCCCCCCACTTCCAGTACCAGGTGGCCGGGTCGCTGAACATCGTGATGGCCGACGGCCGTGTCCTCGAATGCAGGGCGGGCGACGTCATCGCCGTCCCGGAGGGCCACGACGCCTGGGTGGTCGGCGACGAGCCCGCCGTCCTCGTCGACTGGTGGGGTGCCTCGGACTACGCCAAGGGGTAGTCCTGGTCAGACACGCTGCCACCACCCTCCGACGTCGAGCGCAACGCCGGCCAGGGCGAGTCGCTCCAGGGCGCCGCAGAGGGCGGACACGTCGAGGCCCGTCACCCGGGCCAGGTCATCGAGCGCGACGGGGTCCGGGGTCAGCGCCTCGTAGACCCGCAGGTCCGTGCCCGACGTGGGGCCCGGACGGCGGCGCCGTGGCGGCGTCGAGGCGGACGCGGGGACCGGCACCGTCGCTCCCTCCAGGGAGAGCGCGACCAAGATGTCGCCCGCCGAGCACACCGGGAAGGCGCCGTCGGCGAGCAGCGCGTTGGGGCCCTCGGAGGTCGCGCTCCGGATGGAGCCCGGCACGGCCCCCACCGGGATGCCCCGGGCCACGGCGGCGTCGACGGTATGGCGGGAGCCGCCGTGGTGCCGGCTCTCGACGACCACCACCACGTCGCTCAGAGCCGCGAGGAGGCGGTTGCGTACCGGGAACCGCCACTTCTCCGTACGCACCCCGGCCGGCGACTCCGACACGATGACCCCGTTCTCGGCCACCCGCTCCCAGAGCCGCGCGTGCCGCCGCGGGTAGGGGTCGTCCAGCCCGCCGGCCACGACGCCGATGGGGGACGCGCCCGCGCCGCACGCGCCCTCGTGGGCCGCCCCGTCGATCCCCAGCGCGAGGCCCGAGACGACGCTCACGCCGGCCCCCGACAGATCGGTGCCCAGCTGGGCGGCGACGCCGATGCCGTAGCGGGTCGGGGCCCGCGTGCCCACCAGCGCCACGGTCGGAGCCCCGTCGAGGGCCGACGGGTCGCCCAGGCAGAAGAGGACCGCCGGCGCCTGGGGGTCGTCGACGAGACGCGCCGGCCACGACCCCCGCCCGGGCAAGAGCACGCTGATGCCGAGCTCGGTGTGCCGCGCCCAGATGCGGGCCACGTCGTGCACCGATCCCCCCGACGCGCCGCGGCTGCGCGCCCAGGCCACCGAGGGCGGGTCGGACGCCAGCAGGCCGCGCAGGGTGGCGGGACCGACGGACGGCACCGCGGCCACAGCGACGGCGTAGGCCTCCTCGGGCAGGCTCATCGGCGTCACACCACCACCGCCGCCCGCCCGGCGCGCAGGGACAGCGCCTCGGAGACGTGCGCGAACGACACCACGCCCTCGCCGGCCAGGTCGGCCACGGTCCGGGCCACCCGCGACACCTTGTGCAGGCCCCGGGCGCTCAGGTCGCCCGACCGGAGCTTCGAGGCGAGCAGCGCCTCGGCGTCGGGCGCCAGCTCCGGCCTGGACCCCGGACCGGGTGCGACCCGCGCCGTCGCGCGGGCCCGGGCGGCGGCGACACGGGCGGCCACGGCGGCGGATGGCTCGCCCGGCGTCCGCGCCAGGAGCTCGTCGGGGTCGGGCCGGCTCAGGGGGACGACGAGGTCGAAGCGGTCCAGGAGCGGCGCGGAGATGCGGCGGCGGTAGCGGGCGCGGGAGGCGGGGGTGCACGTGCAGGCGCCCTCGTAGACGCCCTCGCCGCAGGGACAGGGATTCATGGCGGCTACGAGGAGGAAGGCCGCCGGGAAGGTGACGGTCCCACCGGCGCGGCTCACCCGGATCGCCCCCTCCTCGAGCGGTTGGCGCAGGGCCTCGAGAGCGGCGACGGGGAACTCGCCGAGCTCGTCGAGGAAGAGGATGCCGTGGGTAGCCAGGCTCACCTCGCCGGGCCGGAGCGACCAGCTGCCGCCGCCGACGAGCGAGACGACGGAGGCCTGGTGGTGGGGGGCGCGGAACGGCGGACGATCGAGCAGCGCGCCGTCGGGCAGGGCGCAGCCGGCCGCCGAGTGGATGCGGGTCACAGTGAGCGCGTCGGCGGGAGGGAGCGGTGGGAGAAGCCCGGCCAAGCGCTCGGCCAGCATGGTCTTGCCCGACCCCGGCGGGCCGATCATGAGGAGGTGATGGCGCCCGGCGGCGGCGACCTCGAGGGCACGGCGCCCGACCGCCTGCCCCCGCACGTCGGAGAGGTCCGGGGCACTCGGGGCACGGGGGACGACGGACTGGGCCGGCACCTCGGGCCACCCGGACTGGCCGCGCAGGATGCGCGTCAGGTCCCCGAGGGTCGCCGCGCCGTGGACGTCGTCGCCGCGCACGAGCGCGGCCTCTCGCACGTCGCACAACGGCACCACCATCCCCAGCGGGGACGTGGCGTCGGCCAGGGCGATCATGCCCGGGACGTGGCGCAGCGAGCCGTTCAGGCCCAACTCGCCGCAGAAGGCCAGACCCTCGGTGCAGTCCGGGCTCAGCTCGCCGGCGGCGACGAGGAGGCCGATGGCGATGGGCAGGTCGAGCCCGGCGCCGCCCTTGCGGACACCTGAGGGCGCCAGGTTCGCGGTGATTCTTCGCATCGGCCAGGGCAGGCTGCTGGACAGGATGGCGGCCCGCACCCGGTCACGGGCCTCGCGCACGGCAGCGTCGGGCAGGCCGACGATCGTGAAGCCGGGCAGCCCGTTGGAGACGTGGACCTCGACCGAGACGGGGCGCCCGACGGCACCGCTCAGCGTGGCGGAGGCGACCGCGGCGAGCACGTAGGGGGAACGGTCGCACCAGCCGGCTGCCTTGGCACGTCGCCTTCCAGGCCCCGGTTCGGGTATCCCCTTCCCACTTTTGAGCTACCCATCGACACGGATCGGCTCTGTTTTTGAGATTGTACTAATCTTCTAGTACATTCCTACATATGGAGTCGGAGCCCACCATTCAGTTCCGACTCGATCGCAGGTCCGGCGTGCCTGCTTATCGCCAGGTGGTCGATCAGGTCCGCCAGGCTCTGCGGCTGGGCATTCTTCGACCGGGCGACCAAATCCCGACCGTCCGAGACGTGGTCAAGCAGATCGCGATCAACCCGAACACGGTGCACCGGGCGTATCGCGATCTCGAAGCGCAAGGGCTGACAGAGGGCCGACCCGGGAGTGGGACGTTCATCCGGCGCACGCTCTCAAAGGTGCCCGACCAACAGCCCCAGCTTCAGCAACAACTCGAGAAGTGGATGCGCGCGGCAAGGGCCGCCGGTCTTGGCGACGAAGCGATCGTGGCTCTGGTGGCGGAAGCAACCGAGTCTTCGAAGAAGGAGGAAGTATGACGGACGTCGCTGCCCTCGAGACGGTGGGCCTCGGTCGCCGCTATGGCGCCAAGTGGGGATTGCGCGACTGCTCGCTCGCGGTGCCCGAGGGATCCATCACCGGCCTGGTAGGTCCGAACGGTGCTGGCAAATCAACCTTGCTGCGCCTGGCGGCGGGACTCTCGCGGCCCACGATGGGCACGGTGAGTATCTACGGCGAGCCAGTGCGACCGAACTCAACCCAACACCTCGATCGTATCGGCTACTTCGATCAACTCAGGCCCCTCTACTCCGGGCTACGGGTCGATGAGACACTTAGATTCGGCGAGAAGTTCAACCAGCACTGGGACAACGATGCCGCGCTCGGATGGCTGAAAGACCTCGACGTACCGCTCACGGAGAGAGTTGGCCGGCTCTCCCTGGGTCAGCAAGCCCTCGTCGCGCTCTCGCTGTGCATGGGAAAGCGCCCCGACCTGCTCCTCCTTGACGAACCGGTGGCCAGCCTCGATCCCTTGGCCCGCCGCCGGCTGCTCGAGACCTTGCTCGGAACAGTGGCCGAACGAGGTACCACGGTCTTCCTCTCCTCACACATCGTCAGCGAGCTCGAACCGGTGTGCGACAACCTCATCATCCTGTCATCCTCAAGCGTCCAAATATCGGGGTCGATCGAAGGATTGTTGGCTGACCATCATGTGCTGGTCGGCCCCCGTGGGGAGCCAGAGCCATCCGAAGTCGAGGTCATTTCCATTCGCAGTGCTGAGCGCCAGGCGGCACTCCTGGTTCGGGGTCATCCGATGGACATTGGTCCGACCTGGCAGGTGGTCCAGCCCGATCTCGATGAGATC
>Ga0209415_10016552_pt1 | contig 11838 bp, 13 predicted proteins | sample PeaSoiSIISIP2007_FD_187696 | JGI IMG/M metagenome (GOLD analysis project Ga0209415, IMG submission 187696) | Peat soil microbial communities from Weissenstadt, Germany - SII-SIP-2007 (SPAdes) (version 2) | ecosystem: Environmental > Terrestrial > Soil > Wetlands > Peat | place: Germany... | reverse complement strand
GAGGAGAGCACTCCCGCGTGTTCGAGCGCGTTGGCGTGGGCGCGGCTGGCGGCGAGTTCGAAAGGCAGCAGCCGCTGATCGTAAGGAAACGACCGCTGCCATTTTTCAAATTCGGGATCGAGCGGCTGCCGGAAGCGGCCGGACCACATCTTCATTACGCGACCTCTAGCTTTGCTTTCACCTGCGTCTGGGCGCGGCAACGCGAGGGCAATCCCAGGATGCGGATAAAGCCTTCGGCGTCCTTCTGATCATAACTGGCGCCCATGGTGAATGAGGAGAGGTCGGTGCGATAAAGCGAATAATCCGATTTGCGGCTCACGATGCTGACGTTGCCCTTGTAGAGCGACAGCGTGACCGCGCCGGTGATGTTCTGTTGTGTGGCGTCTACGAAAGCATCCAGCGCCTCGCGCAGCGGCGTGAACCACAGGCCAAAGTAAACCAGTTCGGCGTACTTGAGCGCCACGTGCTGCTTGAAGTGCAGCAGGTCGCGGTCCAGGCAGAGGGCTTCGAGTTCGCCATGCGCGGTCAGCAGCAGCGTGCCTCCGGGAGTCTCGTAGCAGCCGCGCGACTTGATGCCAACGAAGCGGTTCTCGACCAGGTCGACGCGCCCCACCGCGTTGCGTCCTCCGATTTCGTTCAGCAGTTCGACCAGCGATACGGGATCGAGATTCATCCCATTCACGGATACGGGTACGCCCTTTTCGAATCCGATCTCGACCTGTTCTTCCTGATCGGGAGCCTCTTGCGGCGACTTCGTCATTTGCCAGGTACTCGGGAACGCCGCATTGGCCGCGTCTTCGAGCTCTCCGCCCTCGTGGCTGACATGCCAGAGATTGCGATCGCGGCTGTGGATTTTCTCGCGGCTAGCCGCCACAGGGATACCGCGCTTCTCGGCGTAGTCGAGACAGTCTTCGCGTGACTTCAGGTCCCACTCCCGCCATGGCGCCACGACTCTCAGTTCGGGAGCCAGCGCCTGGTACGCCATTTCAAAGCGGACCTGGTCGTTGCCCTTGCCGGTGCATCCGTGGCCGACCACCGTGGCGCCTTCGCGAAGCGCCACTTCAACCTGGTGTTTTGCGATCACGGGGCGGGCGAGCGAGGTGCCAAGCAGATATTTGTTCTCGTACACTGCACCCGCTTTCAGCGCCGGCCAGACGTAGCCGGTCAGGAACTCCTCGCGCAGATCCTCGACCACCACCTTGCTAGCTCCGGTTTTGTAGGCTTTGTTGACGACCGCCTCGACATCATCTCCCTGGCCGACGTCGGCAACCATGGCGATCACTTCGTAGGCATAGTTTTCCTTGAGCCAGGGAATGATGATCGAGGTGTCGAGCCCGCCGGAGTAGGCGAGAACAATTTTCTCTTGCTTAGGCATATACACTCCTAACTGGATTTTCCTGAGACCTGACACCTGACACCTGACACCTGGCCCCTAGGACTTGACCCCTAGCTCGCCAATACGCCGTGCGAGCGCATGCGCTTTTTTCTTGTCGGCGGCGACGACCAGCACGGTATCGTCGCCTGCGAGCGTGCCGACGACCTCAGGCCAGTGGGAGGCGTCGAGGGCCGCGGCGACGGGTTGCGCGCTGCCCACCGTCGTCTTCACTACCAGCAGGTTCTGGGCCTGGCGGATTTCGACCACAAACTCGTGGACCAGGTGCATCACCGAGGGCAAAACGCTTTCTGCGTGCAGGCTCTCGTCCGCGCGTTGATAGCCTTCGGGTCCTTTGACCAGTTTCAGTTCGTGGATGTCGCGGGAAAGCGTCGCTTGGCCTACTTCAAAGCCCTTGTGCTCGAGCCGGTGCTGGAGCAAATCCTGGCTTTCGACAGGACCTTGGTCAAGCAAGTCGAGGATCGCTTTGTGGCGCGCTGTTTTCGACATGAATAAAAATGCACTTGAATGCATAAGTATCCATTCCTCGAGTCGCAGTGTCAAGCGGGAAATAGGAGGCCGGTTACCACAGGGAGCACTGAGGAAGACAAGGAGAATCGCAGATCCCCTGTGTCCCTCCGTGACCTCTGTGGTTAAGATTTAGGGCTGCTTGGTGCTCTCCGGAATCTGGAAGTCCACGCCCCGTTCGTCGTTGGCTTTGCGGGTGGCGGCGAGATCGAGGTCGGCAAGCAGGATTTTGCGGGTTCGGCCGGCGTCGAAGTCAAAAAGGGTGTCCCCCACGATGGCGTAGTTGAGCACGTCAGAATGGTGGCCGTCCTTGAAAACCAGCACAGTCGACGGCTGGGGAGTCACGGGCGGGTCTGGTTCAGAAGGAACTGGCCGGGCGGAAGCAGCTTTCGGAACCGAATCGCGGACCCGGGCGTGCGGGGTTGGAGAATCGGGGTCCCGCGGGCCGTTTTGCGGATCTCCAGATTCGGCGTCGACCGAGTCATCGCCGGATTCCTGGTCGTCGGGGACAGCGTATGGAATGTAGGCTGGCATGCTGACGCCGATGGGAAAAAAGGCGCCATCCTCGTGGTGGTGACGATGCCCCGAGGATTTTCGGTCTGACGATGGACGATCTGATGACGAACGATTAAAGAACAAAGGTGGATTGGGGTTCGCCGGCATGAAGAAGTTGGCGCAGCAGCTTCCAAAAACTGGCTGTGCGTTGCCGAAACCGTTTGGCCCCAGTGACGTCACGCTGGCTCGGACCCCGGGAGTGGGATTGTTGCTCCCGCCGAAGCCGAACGAAGTGACCGAGGGCGGAACACCGTTAATCTGAGCCTGAACCGGCAAACCGGTAGCGACGGAAAACGCCAGTAAAAGGGAAAACAGGAAACAGCACCGCACACCGGCCAACATGGACAGCCTCCCCTGCACAGGGTACACCAATTGGGAGCCTAACCTATTAGAACTCGAACTCCCGCCAAAGTTGCGTGAAAAAGTTGCGTGAAAAATCTGCGCTGGGGCAGGAATCCCCACGCAGGATGCAACCCCTACGCCGCGGTGAGGGGCACGCGCGAAGCGATCTGCCGCAATTCCAGCATGCGATGGCGCACATAGCCATCCTCGGTCAAATGGGCCGAGGCGATGGCCTTGCGGCTGCTGGCCACCACCTGATCGGCCGGCCGGCGTTCTCGAAATTGGGGGTCGAACTCCCGGCAGAATTCACAAGGCCGGGAGGAGCGTGTATCGAAGCGATTGATTACGGCAAGATCAATGTGTTCCACGAGAAAAGGCTCCTGGGAGGGCTGGACTGCCCAGTCTATGAGTCAGAGTCACAATACTCTGCCTCGGCTGATCTATCGTTAGTTGACCGCCGCTTTTGTACACCAACGCAACGGACCTGACAAGCGCTTTGTTGCGGGCGCAAATTTCGTATGTTCGGAATGGCTCAAGTGTACCGGAAGCGCCGCAATCGCACTGTGACGACTGCCACGTGAGGCTGTGATTTCTGGCATGATAAGGCCACGTTCTAATTGGCCAAGTTGTTGATCCTGGAGACCGTGTGAATCGCCCTCATAGCAACCCGAGCACCGTGTTCCTCTTTGACGTCGACAATACGTTGCTCGACAACGATCGCGTGGCGGATGATCTGAAGCGCTACCTCACGAAAAAAGTGGGTGAAGCCTGCCAGCAGCGCTATTGGGAAATTTTCGAGCAGTTGCGCACCGAACTTGGCTATGCCGACTATCTAGGCGCGTTGCAACGCTACCGCACCGAGCAGCCGCACGATCCGCAACTGCTGGCCGTCTCGCGCTTCATGATCAATTATCCCTTTGCGAAGCGGCTGTACCGGAAGGCGCTGGAGGTAGTCGAATACGCGCAGAAGTTAGGGCGCGCGGTAATTCTGAGCGACGGCGATGTGGTGTTTCAGCCGCGCAAGGTTGACCAGTCGGGCCTCGATCAAGCTTTCGCGGGGCACGTCCTGATCTACATCCATAAGGAACTGGAACTGGACGATGTGGAGGCGAAGTATCCGGCAGATCACTACGTAATGGTGGACGACAAGGTGCGGATTCTGGCGGCAATCAAGCAGCATTGGGGTGCGGGAGTGACAACCGTGTTTCCGCGCCAGGGACATTACGCGCTGGACGCAGCGCTGGTGGCCAAGTATCCGAAGCCTGATATTACGATTCAGCGGATCGGAGAGTTACTGAAATATTCGCTGGAAAATATTTTGTCAGCCGCAGGAAAGTGAGCCTCCACTCGGTCCGTAGTTGCTAAAGGGCTCGTGGTTCGTATCAGGGCATCGCTTCAGCGATGCCGAATGTTCTCGGAATTCGACGCCCCTTCAGGGGCTGAATGCCTTACTCGGCTTCTTCTTCTTCCTGAGACGCACCGGCTTTGACCAAAGCTTCCAATTCCCGGTTCAGGTTGGCGTGGTCAGCCTCAGGCAACTCCACAAAGCGGAAAGGCTGGAGGCATCCCTGAGTGGCCCACATGGGAAACAACATGCGCGCGCGCCAGCGGATGCTGGTCGAGCCCAGGTGGAACACGACGGTGACTTGAATGCCTTCGTCCAGCGGGTGTTCCAGTGAGAGCAGTCCCCCATTGACGGAGAGCTGATTCATGCGTCCACGAAGCTGTCGTCCGTTTTCCAGCAGCACCAGGGCGAGGATAGAGCCGCCGAGCTTGACGCGCGAGCCCCGTGGTCCTTTCTTCTGCATGCTGGCGGTAGAGGACATTCTCGGGCTAGTATCGCACCGCGCGGCCGCACCAGGGCAGATTACGAAAGTCAGCCATCTCTATTGGCCGCGTTTCCGGCAGGTTGGCGCGACCCCACCGCGCGTGCGAGAATGCTCATCGTTTGGAGGCGACGAAATGACGAAACGAATGGCTTTGGTGGCTTTGGCGGTTTGCATAATGATTCCAGGCTTTACGCAAGCCGGTTTTGCGCAGAAGGGGACGAAAGCGTCGACTGGAGCGGGAGCGGTCGATAAGGCCTACCTGCAGAAGATCTGGGATGGCTGGGCGTCGCTCGATCCGGCCGCGGTCAAGCAGTACTACGCGCAGGGTCCGCACGTGTTTTTCGACATCGCTCCGCTCAAGTATGGCAGCTGGGACGAATACCAGCCGGGCGTGAGCCAAGAGTTTGCCGACTACAAAGCCGCCAAGTTCACCATCAATGACGATGGGCAGATTCACAAGAGCGGGGATGGCTGCTGGGTTACGGCCACGGTAGCCTTTGACATGACGCACAAGTCAGGCAAGCGAGATATGGGGAACATGCGCTGGACAGCCGTCTTCGAAAAGCAGGACGGGAAGTGGCTGATCGTGCACGAGCACGTATCGGTGCCCGCGCAGTAAGGGCTGCGGGAAATCAGACTTGGCGGCTGGGGCCCGGAAAACGCCCGGCTTCCCAGTGTTAGAACCGCAATCAGTGGTAGCCCTTCCAGAAGAAGTACGCGGTCATGACCGTTCCCACGACGATGACAAAGCCGCGAATCCACGCGCCCGGAAGCTTCTGCGCATAGTGGGCGCCGAGGTATCCGCCGAAGACCGCGCCCACAAGCACGATGCTGCCTTGCTTCCAGACGATAGCTCTGGCCACGATGAAGGTGATGACCGCGACGCCGTTGATGATCCCGCCGAGCACGACCTTCAAGGCGTTCATGGCGTGAATATCGGTCATGCCGAGGGCGGCGAGCATGGCCAGATTCAGGATCCCAACCCCTCCGCCGAAGTAACCTCCGTAGACCGCGACGATCAGCTCATACAGGGCCGCGACGGCCACAGCCGTAGCGGAAGCATCGTGGGCGATGGAGACTCCAGTGCCGCGCGCCAGGCGGTTGCCGAACACGAACAGCAGCGTCGCTCCCAACATGAGCCAGGGCAGAACACGGAGAAAGGTCTGCGCGGGCGTGTGTAGAAGAAGGTAAGCGCCGGCGACCCCTCCAATCAGGCTGGTGACGGTGAGTGGAATCATGACGCGCCGCGAAATGTCGAGATGCTTGCGATAGGCTCCGCCGCTGGCCGTCGTTCCCACCCAGAGCGCCACGGTGTTGGTGGCGTTGGCCGCGATGGGAGCGACTCCGCTGAACAGCAGAGCGGGGAAGGCGATAAAACTACCTCCGCCAGCGACCGCGTTCAGCGCGCCGCCGAGCGCTCCGGCGAAGAACAGGAAGATGAAGGTTGGCAGGGCCAAATACAAGATGTATCACGGGTTGGGGAAAAATTGCAGAGGTAAGAGGTCAGATGGTAGAGGTTAAAAACCTCGCGTTGGGCCTTTACCTCTGCAATCTGACCTCTTACCTCTGACCTTTCTTGGTGCCGCACGCGGATGAAGCGGGGCATCCGATGCCCGGAGAGAACTGAGGTTGAAATCCATTGACTTAAGCCCCGATGTGCATGACGCTAGAACTCTGAATTGGGGCAGTTTCGAGCTGCGTCTGTTAATCCGGACGGACCTCGAAACTACCCCAAACCCATTTTCAGCGCTCTTTGACAAACTAACTCATTGGTTCTTAAAGACTTTACCCGCAAGTCCTTTAAACCCAAAGACCTGGCTGGGATTCCTCCTAAGTCTGTGATTCCAAAAGACCGTGGGGGTAGGGGGTAGGGGGCACGGCAGGTCAAAATTCCCATCCTCCACCCGGTTATGGCGTCTGCATGCCGTGTTCGTCAGAGACCGTAGCCTTCCCAGCCGTGCCTTTAGCCCAGTCGGCTCGCGGATCTGGCATCTCCAACTGGTGGACTCCATGCGGGAAAGCTTCCTGCAAAGCCTTGTGTTGACGCTCCTGTTCGGGGTCGTGCAGAGTTATCCACGGATGGAGGTAGTAGACGGCGACGATCCTGGCCTGCAGCATCTCTTTCAGGCAGCCGAAGCAAGGCTGAGTGGTGGAGTAAACGGTTCCTCCCTGGACGCTGATGCCAAAGCGCGCGGCCGAGAGAATGGCGTTTTGCTCGGCGTGAACGCAGATGCAAAGATCGTAGGCGGTGCCCGATTTGTAGGTCTTGTCGCGGTTGGCACAGCGCAGGCAGCCGCCGTCGGAACAGTTTTTCATTTTGGTGGGAGTTCCGTTGTATCCCGTCGAGACGATGCGGTCGTCGACCACGATGATGGCGCCAACCTTCTGGCCCCTGCAATCCGCCCGTTCGCGGACAGCTTGCGCAATGCCCATGAAATAGATTGGACGTCCCGGCCGTTCTGGAAGTGGTGGATTCATGAGTCGAGCCTCCTGCAATGAAAATGGGGCCATAGGTTTCGCTATGGCGCTCGGTCGGGATCATTCTCTACCAGGCTTGGGGAAAGTACATAGGGCAATTTGGGGGGCGTAGCGCGGGGGCGCCCGCTCTACACGAACTGCGCAGTCCGCCCCGCTTACACATGCTAGAATCGTTCTTGTGATGCTCGGGGCCGATGCTTCCTGATATCGAAAAATTGCTGGAACTGCAGGTGGCGGATCAGGAGATCCGCAAACTGCGGGACGAAGTGGCGGCGCTGCCGAAACGCGTCGCGGCGATTGAGCAAAAACTGGCTGGAACCAAGGCGCACCTGGAAAAAGTCCGGGCTACAGCGAAGAACGACGACGCCAACCGCAAGAAGTTCGAAGCCAATATCAAAGACCTGCAAGGCAAAATTTCCAAGTATCGCGACCAGTCTCTCGACGTAAAAACCAACGACCAGTACAAAGCTTTGCTGCACGAAATCCAGTTTGCGGAGCAGGAGATCCGGCTGAACGAAGACCGCATCCTGGAGGTGATGGTCAACGTCGACGCGCGCGAAACCGAAGTCAAAGCCGCGGAAGCGGAGCTGAAGGCGGAGACGGCCGAGATCGAAAAAGAGAAAGAAGAAGAGCGCAAGATTACCGCCGAAGATCAGAAAAAGCTCTCCGAGTGGAACTCGAAACGGGACGCGCTGCGGCAGGGAGTTTCCGAAGATGTGCTGCGGCATTATGAACGCGTGGTGAAGCATCGCGGCACTGGCCTCGCCGAAGTCCGCGACCACAAGTGCATGGGATGCCAGGTGATGCTGCGTCCGCAGATCTATAACGAAGCGCGCAAGGGCGAGACGGTCATGTTCTGCGAATCGTGCCAGAGAATCTATTACCACATTCCCGCGAACGAAACGCAGCCGGAAGTGGAAGTGGTGACGGTGACCGGGCGAAAACGCGCGCGTCCCAAGGCAGATGCGCCGCAGGCCTGGTTCTACCGTCCCGATTACCCTGAGGAAGGCGAAGTGCTGCTGGTGTTTATTAATAATGGGGACAACGCCACACGGCGCATCTACGAAATGCACACCGGACGTCAGTTCGGCGAGGTGCTGATGCGCGAAGGCAACTACCGGCAAGCGTTTCCCGAGGACTTGACCGACTCCGCCCTGCGGCTGAATGGACATTGGGAAGAAAAAGAGATGGAGGAGTGGGGCTCGGAAATACCCTCCAACGTGCTCGACCTGCTGCATAAAGATCTGCTCGCCATCCGGCGCGAGCACCGGGCTAGCCACAAACCTGCTGCCTCCTCGGCGGAACAACCGGCCGCGCACTAGCAGCTTGAGGTAAGATGGCCGACACGAGGTTAGTGATGGCTCCCAGCGACAACGATTTCAGAATCCGTTCCACGTCCCGCCGTTCGTTTCTTAGTCTTTCGGCCGCTGCTTCGGCGGCGTTGGCATTGCGCATCGTTACCGAACCCATGCTGGCTCGCGCTCGCGTGCACAACGCGCCGAAAGATGCGATCCGGATTGACGCCAACGAGAACCCTCTCGGGCCCTGTGCTGCGGCGCGCGAGGCGGCAGCCGCCATCGTTCCGCAGGGCGGACGTTATTCCGACTGGCTGACCGACGATCTAGTGAAAACGCTGGCGGACATGGAAGGGCTGAAGGTGGAACAGGTTCGCGTCTATGCCGGCTCGAGCGAGCCTCTGCATCACACGGTGGCGGCGTTTACCTCGGCACAACGCAGCTATGTGACCGCCGATCCGGGATACGAAGCCGGTATATTCACCGCCCAGGCCATCGGCGCAAAGGTGGTGAAAGTTCCGCTGACGAAATCCTACGCGCACGACGTGAAAGCGATGCTGGCTGCGGCTCCGGACGCGGGCGTGTTCTATGTTTGCAGCCCCAACAATCCTACGGGCACGCTGACCAGCCATTCCGATATCGAATACCTGGTCGAGAACAAGCCCAAGGGTTCGGTGGTGCTGGTGGATGAGGCTTACATTCATTTCTCCGACGCGGTTTCGGTGATGGATCTGGTGAGAGCGGGCAAGGACGTCGTTCTGCTGCGCACGTTCTCGAAGATCTATGGCATGGCGGGGCTGCGCTGCGGCGCCGTGTTTGCGAGGCCGGACCTGATGGAGAAAATCGAAAATTATGGCGGCTGGAATTTCATGCCGATCACCGCGCTTGTGGCCGCCTCCGCCAGCCTGAAAGACACGCAACTGGTGCCCGAGCGCAAGCGCATCAACGCCACCATCCGCAGCCAGGTCTTTGCCTGGCTCGACCGCAACGGATACTCCTACGTTCCCTCGGAATCGAACTGCTTCATGTTGGATACGAAAGGTCCAGCAAAGGCGGCGATCGATGCCATGGCCAAGCAGAAGGTGATTATTGGACGCATCTGGCCGGTGTGGCCAACCTACACGCGCATCACGGTTGGAACCGCGTCTGAGATGGAGCAGTTCCAGACGGCTTGGCAGAAGGTGATGACCGGCGCAGTGACGGCTAGCGTGGGGGCGATCCCGAGTTGGGGGGAATTGCCACGCAGACGGAATCGGGACGGGGCTGTGGTGCGAGCTTAAGCGACTGGTGTTGCAAGTGTGATTCGCATATGGGCACGCCTCCGATGTGGCGAAAGCGCGTTACATGGATATTGAGCTAATTGAACGATCACTTCCGAACGGTTTTCATGACGCCTATCTCACTCGGTTCACACTGGACCTCGTTCGCCGCGATGTCGATCTCATGCTCAACGTGCTCATGGCGGATGATGACCACCCGCGAGCTGAGAGGTACAAGTCATGCAGATTAACGCTGCACGACAACGCCGTGATCACATTAGAACCAGCTGTGTCTTACCGCGAGATAAAGCGGTACGAAGGCCTGGAGGTCGATCGCGTCCAGCTGAAGGACGAAGACTATCGCGCGTTAAGGGAAGCGGGATATGAGATTCCGGTGGGGAATTTTTGGCTCGCACTGTTCGTCTACAGCTGGAATTCACGGATCATCATCAATGCGCGTGACGCTACCTTGGAGTTTCTCTAACAAACCAGCGTTCATTCGTGAGAGCAGCGAAGCCAATTTCACCGCAAAGTATTAACTGCGCGATCGGTTTAGCATCTATTCATGCCGAAAAAAACTGCCGCCTCCGCCAAGCACGCGGAGCCCTCCGTAAGAGTCTCGCTGCGCGGAGCTACTCGCCTGCAGGCCCGCCATCCTTGGGTCTACCGCTCGGATGTCACTGGAGCGGAGGGTATCCCGCTGGGCGCGCTGGTTCGCGTCCAGGATTCGCGGGGAAAGTTTCTCGGCACTGCGCTCTACAGCTCTTCATCGCAGATCGCGATCCGCATGATTTCCCACGGTTCGATCGACGATCTGCCTGGTCTGGTCGCAGAGCGCATTCGCGCCGCCATCGCCTACCGGAAGCAACTGGTCTCAAATACCGACGCCTACCGCATCGCCTTCAGCGAAGCCGATTTTCTGCCTGGGCTCATTATCGATCGCTATAACGACGTGATCTCGGTGCAGATTCTCACCCAGGCCATGGATGCCGCGCCGGTGCGCGAGGCCATCCTGCGAACGCTGCAGAACGAAGACGAACTGCGGCCGGCGGGGATTGTCGAGCGCGTGGAGGCGCGCATTCGCGAACTGGAGCAATTGCCGCCACGAGCATCTGGGCTGCTTTCGGGCGAGAAGAGTTCGACCGAATACAGAATGAATGGGGTCGGGTTTTGCTATGACGGGCTCGAAGGTCAAAAAACCGGTGCGTTTCTCGATCAGCGGGAAAACTACGCTGCCGCTGCGCAATATGCGCACGGGGAAGCGCTCGACGCATTCTGTTACCAGGGCGGATTCGCGCTGCATGTCGCCGCGAAGTGTTCGAGCGTGACCGGAGTGGACAGCTCGCGTCCGGCTCTGGAAATGGCGGAAAAGAACGCGGCCTTGAACGCAAAGCCGAACGGCCGCGAGCTGGAGTGGATCGAGGGCAACGCCTTCGACCTGTTGCGGGAGTACGCCGCCGCTAACCGGCGCTATGACACCATCGTTCTCGATCCGCCGGCGTTTGCCAAGTCCAAGCGCGACCTCGACAAAGCCCTGCGCGGCTACAAAGAACTCAACCTGCGAGCCATGAAGATGCTGCGGCCGGGAGGAATTCTGGTCACCTGTTCCTGCTCTTTCCACATCAGCGCGGCGGAGTTCCACAAAGTGGTAGCCGATGCCGCCCAAGATGCCCACAAATCGCTGCGGATAGTCGAGAACCGCGGAGCTGCTAAAGACCATCCAATCCTACTGAATGTGCCGGAAACTAGCTACTTGCAGTGCCTGATACTTAGTGTAATAGACTGAATAATAACGAGATAATATACTTGACAATAAAGCACTAAGATTTTATGATTTGGTGACACTAATTACAAACCTCGGGAGCTTCCGAAAGTTCCCCGAATGAACTTCCAGTAGGAGGATTTACCTGTATGACCATGATTACGCGTTATGACCCTTTCCGTGAGTTTGTGACTCTCCAAGAACGCATGAACCGCCTGTTCCGCGTCCCGCGTGGGCCGGAAGAGCAGGATGAATCGCTGACCACGACCGCATTCGCTCCGCCGGTGGACGTCTACGAGGACGAGCACAACATCACCTTGAAGATCGAAGTGCCGGGAATCGACGAGAAGGACATCGACGTCCGCATCGAGAACAACACGCTGACCGTGCACGGCGAGCGCAAGTTCGAGAAGGAAGA
>Ga0209415_10016550_pt1 | contig 11840 bp, 13 predicted proteins | sample PeaSoiSIISIP2007_FD_187696 | JGI IMG/M metagenome (GOLD analysis project Ga0209415, IMG submission 187696) | Peat soil microbial communities from Weissenstadt, Germany - SII-SIP-2007 (SPAdes) (version 2) | ecosystem: Environmental > Terrestrial > Soil > Wetlands > Peat | place: Germany... | reverse complement strand
CAACCCCGAGGCATTTGACCGAGCGGGGTTTTCTCCTGCTGATTGGGGAGGAGGGGATAACCCGGGGGAACACTTCGGGAATTTCAAGGACTTCTTGTCCTCAGGGAAACACCACGAACTAGAAGATCCGCGCTTGGATGCATTGTGGCGAAACCTAAAGTTAATGCAGCGGCTGCTTTTGGTCAGTTTTTCGCTACTGCTAATTACATTCCTCGTGTTTCGAGCCGACCCTGCCGGAGTGGGGGCTTTCCTCCTCGATTTTTTCAGGCAACCAAATTGTGCCCATATTTGGACGCGATGCCTTGGGGAGTAGGATTCGTCGCCCGAGGAATGAAGGCATTTGAGGAAACGCATTGCGCCCGTGCTGTTGAACACGCGGTGACTCAGTGACGATGGGGCAAAGGCATGGCCGAGCAGGTTTCAGATGCTTTTCTGGGTGACGGAAAGCTGACATGTCCGGGCGACTGCAAAGGGTCGATTCTCCAAATTTTGGTCTGCTCGTGGGCTGATCGAACACGGCCCGCTTTTCATCACATAGCGACAACAGAAGCCTGGCGAAGAAGCGTAAGCGCTCAATAGACCACGTTCTTCCCGCCGGCGCCTGACCGGCGTACATCTGCACGCTTTCACCTGAAGGGGAGCGTGCGATGGTCATGAAGCAATGGGAGGGACACCTGGAGGCCGCTGGTCGCGAAGGCAAGTCCGTTCGCCAGTACGCGGCCGAGCATGGGTTGTCGGCCGATGCGATGTATTCGGCGCGTCGCAAGTTACGCATGCGGGAGGCCATGGCGGCGACCAAGGCGCCGGTCGTGCGCGCAGCCCCGAAAAATCCGTTTGCAGCCGTGAAGCTTGCTCCATTGGGGGCACCGCTGCGCGCCCAGCTTCCCAATGGGGTGATGCTGGAGCTGGCGATCGGCGCCGGCGATTCGGCAATGCTGGTTACTGCGATCGACGTGCTGGCGAAGCTGCCATGTTCCGCCTGAACGAGGAACTGGCGGTGTACGTGCACCGCGACGCGATCGACTTCCGCAAGAACATCAACGGGCTGGCGGCGATCGTCGAGCACGGCTTGAAGCGCGATCCGTTTGCGCCGGCCCTCTACGTGTTTCGCAATCGCCGTCGCGATCGGATCAAGATTCTGGGTTGGTACAAGAACGGGTTCTGGCTGTTGATAAAACGCCTGGAGGCCGATCGTTTTACCTGGCCGCGCGCCGAGGAAGCGATCGTCAACCTCAGTGTTGAGCAACTGCACTGGCTGCTCGAGGGTTACGATCTGGCGGCGATGCGTGGACATCACGCATTGATGTATCGACGCGCGAGTTGACGAACGCGGGCTGCGCATCGCTGGTCTAAGCTGGCGATGCGTATGCCTGCCAACAACGAAGAAGAGATCATCGCGCTGCATCGGGCACTCGATGCTGCGCATGGCGAGATCCGCACCCTCAAGGCCGAACGCGATCTGTACAAGGAGAAGCTGCGCGCGCGCATGCGCGAGCTCTTTGCCGCCAAGAGCGAAGTGCGCGTATCGGATCAGCGCGACTTCTTCTTCAACGAAGCCGAGGCGCTGGCGCCGACGGCCCAGACCGAACCCAAGGATGAGGTCACGGTCGGCGCCCACAAGCGCGCCAAGCGCGGCCGCAAGCCCATCGATCCGAACATTCCACGCGAAGTCGTGCGCGTGGAGTTGCCCGAGTCCGAGCGCGTGTGTCCGCATGACGGCGCCGCCCTGCAGGAGATCGGCGTCGAAGCCAGCGAGCAGTACCACGTCATCCCCCAACAGGTCCATGTGCTGCGCACCGAGCGGGTCAAGTACGCCTGCCCGTGCTGCGACAAGGGCCTGCGCCTGGCCCCGGCCCCGGCGCGCATCATCCCCAAGGGCATCCTGAGCGATGACACCTTGGCCTGGGTGATCAGCTCCAAGTTCCAGGACGGCCTGCCGCTGTACCGGCAAGCGGCCCTGCTGGCGCGCTTTGGCGGGGAGATCTCGCGCAACACCCTGGCCGGCAACGTCAACGGCGCCGGCCTGGCGGTGCAGCCACTGATCAACTTGTTCCAGGATCAGCTCTTCGAGGCCGGTCTGATCCACGGCGACGAGACTGAGGTGCAGGTTCTCAAGGAACCGGGGCGCGCGGCCCAGCGCAAGAGCTACATGTGGATTCGGGCCTGCGGATCGGGGCCGCCGATCCGCCTCTTTACCTACGCGCCGACACGAAGCGCCAAGTTCGCGCTGGAGCTGTATGCCGGCGTTCCACCGGGGGCGGTGCTGCTGACCGACGGGTACGAGAGCTACGAGGCGGTGGCCAGGGGCTACGCTCTGATCCACGCTGGTTGCTGGGCGCATGCACGCCGGGGCTTCATCAAGGCCCTGGAGGCCCTGCCCAAAGCCGCGCGCACGCCCGATCAGCCGGCGGCCAAGATGATCGACGCCATCAGGCAGCTCTACGCGGTCGACAGCGCTGCCGAGACGTTCGGCGCTGAGCAGCGGCTGCAACATCGCAAGGAACATAGCCGGCCGGTGATTGAGCTCATCGAAGCGATGGTGCTGGCGCATCTGCACGCCGTGAACCCCGAATCGCTCCTGGGCAAAGCGTTTCACTACCTGCATGGCCAGTGGCCCAAGTTGGTTCGCTTCCTCGAGCGCGGTGACATACCGCTGGACAACAACGACTGCGAAAACGCGCTCAGACCTTTTGTCGTCGGCAGAAAAAATTGGCTCTTCAGCGACACCGTCGCCGGCGCCAAGGCCAGCGCCAACCTCTACTCGCTCATCGAAACCGCCAAGGCCTGCGGCGTCGAGCCCTACCAATACCTGCGTCACGTCTTCGCACGCCTGCCGCTGGCCCGCACCACCGACGATTACGAGGCGCTGCTGCCCTGGCGCGTCAATCCGAAAAGCTCCTGATCGGCTCCTGCCACCCGCCACTGCGTCCCGCAAGGGACGTGTTTCATTGATCGCTTACGAAGAAGCGCCGTGATATCGGCGCAACCTCGGCGGCAGCCGATCGGGACGGTCGCCTGCCGCCAGTTCGACGCTTATACGAGCTCGATCTGCACCTTGCGGCCGACCAGCGCGGCGGCTCGCTGCAGCGACGAGAGCGTCACGTCGCTCTTGGCGTCGAGCAACCGGTCGATCTGCGAGCGACTCGTCTTGAGCAAGACAGCCATGCGCGCCTTGGTGAGCGACCGCGCCTTCATGGCCTCGGCCAACTGCCAGGCAACCACCTCCTTGATGGCCTGTGCCTGGGCCTCGTCGAAGATGCCCTCCTCGTTGAGGAAGTCGTCGAGGCTCGATCCCAGGTGGCGCTTGCTCATCGGTTCAGCTCCTTTTGTCGTCGCCGCGCCAGCGCAAGTTCACTGTCCGGCGTCTTTTGCGTCTTCTTGATAAATCCGTGCAAGGCAACCAGCACGCCGTCGCCCTGGCACACGAACACTCGCGCGATCCGAACGCTGGGCAGCTTGACGCGAATCTCCCAGAGGCCCTGGCCCAGTGGCCGGCACAGCGGCATTCCCACCGGCCAGCGCCATTGCGCACGCATCAGGTCGCGCCCGATCGCGTGTCGGTCAACTTCGGCCAGATCCTTGAGCCATTCGCGCACCGGCTCGCCGCCGCTTGCGTGGCGATAGAACAGGAGCGGGACCTTTCTCGACGACGATTCGCTCATCTAGCCTTTACCCGTCATTTGTACCATATAAAGTACACTACCCGCAATTCGATCTGACGCCTCGGGTGTCAACGAACCAGCCATCGCGACGCCGAACCAACCTTGCGGCAAGCGCCACCACGTTCCCCTTGGCTTCCAGGCGTGCGCGAAACCCGGCCCAGGCTTCCATCACTTTGCGTCGCTTTTCCAGCGCATCGGTGCGCAGATACGCAAGCTCCACAGCGCTGGCGACCACGTGCGCCAGGCATTGCTCGATCACTTCCCGCGGGAAGTTCGTGCGCTCTCCACCCCAGGTCCTGAAGCTGGTGCGAAATCCGTGCACTGTGATCGCCTCACCGTCGCGGTCCTTCCATTTCACTTCAGGCCGATTCATTTGTTCAAGCGCGCGATAAAGGGCGTTTTGCGTAAGCAAGCCTTCCTTGCTCTTGCCGGGGAACACCGGGCAGTTGCTGGTGGGCATTGTTCTCAATAGCTCGATCGCCGCCTTGCTCAGGGCTACGCGCTGATCTTTCCCCACCTTCATGCGTGCGCCGGGAATGGTCCAGGTTCCGGCCTGCAGGTCGAACTCCTTCCAATCGGCCTCCAGGACCTCGCCGCTGCGCGAGGCGCACAAGATGGCAAGCTCCAGCGCCCGAAAGGCCATGCCGGGCCGCCGGCGCAGCTCCCGCATGAATTCGCCCATCTGCTCGATGGGAAGCGCCGGGTGGTGCTTCTTTTCCTTGGTTCGGGGATTTGCCAGTAGGTGCTTCAGGTGGCCCTTCCAGCGCGCTGGATTGGGTCCCTCTCTGTACCCGTGCGCCGTCGCCCAGTCCAGGACACTCTCGATGCGGCCGCGAAGATTGGAGGCGGCCGTTGGCACCTCGTCCCAGATCGGCGTCAGCACCGATAGCACCTCGCTCGTTCCGAGGTCCTTGACCAGCAGTTCCCCGACGCTTGTGCGTCGGGTCCTTTGCGTCGGGTTCGATCGCGTGCTGGTTTAAGGTGCGCTCCCAGGTCTCCTTGTTGCCCTGGGTCCAGCTGGCCTTGTGCGCCTTGATGTACCCGGCAGCGGCCTCCTTGAAGGAAATCTGCCTTTGCGCAAGCGCCCGCTGAGTGCTGCGCAGGACGGCAGCCTCGTCAATCGGATCCTTTCCGCTCCTGACCGTTTCCCGGGCCTCCAGGGCCTTGGCGCGCGCCTTGGCAAGCGTGATTGCGGATTGGCAGTACGGCCCCCGGGCCGAGATGCCGTCGTCTCTTTTGGCCCGGTTTGTCCGAACTGCTCTTCGTGGGCGAGAGGTAGCGAAAGATCCATGTCCTGGCCCCGGTCGGCTCCCCCGTGCGCCGATCGCCCAGCACTTGCAGGTACAGGCCTGGGACCCCGCCCACGGCATTCAGCCCGGGCGTCTTGAGCCGCTCGACGGCCGGGGCGGTCAGCTCCTTTGCCTTGCGCGCCACGTTTTCCCCACACCTACAATTCAATACCATCCCACCCACCAATGTAAACCCGGTTTCGTGAAATTCGATGAAATCGGGTGACCCGGGGTGAAACGCCTAACTTATTGTTATATTTGTATTTTTATGCCATTGGCTCGAGCACTGCAATCGACTCGACATGGCTTGTATGGGGAAACATGTTTATCACGCCGGCGGCCCGCAACGCCCAGTTCCCCTGGTGCACGAGCCAACCGCAATCCCGCGCCAACGTGGCCGGGTTGCACGAGACGTAGGCAAGACGCCGTGGAGGCGCCGTCAGGGCCAGGGACTGGACCACGGCCAGCGCACCGTCGCGAGGCGGATCGATCAACACGCAGTCGATCACGCCGCCGACCGACCGGCGCAGGGCTCCCCAGTCCTGGGCCGACCATTCGAACAGATTGTGGTTCGAGAACGTGGTCTTGTGCGCCAAACCTGCGGCCCCGGCGGCGGCACGCGCGCGGTTCAGCAGGCTTGCACTGCCTTCCAGGCCCACGACCTGTCGCGCCCGGGTAGCCAGCGGCAGCGCGAAATTGCCCATGCCACAGAAAAAGTCCGCGACAACCTCTCCTGCCAGTGGCGCAAGCAGTGCCACGGCCCGGCGCACGAGTATCTCGTTGGTGGCGTGATTGACTTGGGTGAAGTCCGTAGGCCGAAACGGCAGGGACAGCCCGAACTCGGGCAAGGCCAGCGTCAAGTGCTCGCCGGATCCGGCAATCAGCGCTTCCGCGCTGTCCGGCCCGTGGGTCTGGATCCACAGCCACACGCCATGCTGGCGGGAGAATTCGGTGAGCAACTGCCGGTCGGCTTCGCTGAGCGGCGCCAAGATGCGCAGCACCAGCACGGTGCTGTCCTGACTGACCGCCACTTCGATCTGCGGCAGCCGGTCACGAATCGACAGCTCGCCCAGAAGTGCTCGCAGGGGCATGAGCAGGCTAGAGACGGAAGCGGGCAGGACCAGGCATTGGCGCATGTCGGCAACGTAGCTGCTGGCGCGTTCATGGAACCCCACCAGCGCACCGCCCTTGCCCTCGACGTATCGCGCCGTCAAGCGGGCGCGGTGACGGTAGTGCCACGTGAGTCCGCAGACCGGTCGCAGGACCATCTCAGGTCGCACGTGACCGATGCGCCAGAGCGTCTCCTCGAGCATGCGCTGCTTGATGGAAACCTGCGCACGCGCGTCCAGGTGCTGCATGGAGCAGCCGCCGCAGCTGCCCTGCTCCAGTCCAAAGTGCGGACAAAGCGGCGCCACGCGCAAACTGCTCGCCCGCAGCACCTGGAGCACGCGTCCGGTATCGAAGCGCGCCTTGGAACGAGTACGCTGCCAGAGTACCCGCTCGCCGGGTAGTGCCCCGTCGATGAACGCGACCTTGCCCTCGAGCCGCGCGACCCCGCGGCCCTCCAGGTCGAGCGACTCGATCTCGGCGATCTGCGGTTGCGGCTTCGCGCTCGGCTCCCGGCCCAGCCGCGCAGAGCGAGTCGTCGGCACTATGTCTGGTCGGCTGCGTGGGTCTGGCTTGCCCATGCGGCGAGAAACTTGCGCCAGTGCGGAGCCTGTGCCTGCTGCAGGGTTTGGCGAATCAGATCCATCTCCGCGGCGTACGCCGCCGTGCTCAGCAATCCGCGCATTTTCTGGAATCGACAAAACAATAGATACGTGTTGACGACGTCGGTTTCGCAATAGTCGCGGATGTTATCGATCTGGCCGGCACAGTATGCGTCCCAGACCTCGTCACCCGCCATTCCGACCTTGCCGGCGAAGCCGCAAAGCTTGGCCAGCTCATCGAGCGGCGCCACCGCCCTGCCCTGGTACATCGCCAGAACGTCCATCAAGTCGGTGTGGCGCGCGTGATAGCGACTCAGGTAGTTGTTGTAGCGAAAGTCGCGGTCCTCGTCGCCGCCTTCCCAGTAGCGAGCAGCGACCACGCCATGGATGAGGGCGCGGTAGTGCAGCACGGGCAGATCGAAGCCGCTGCCGTTCCAGCTCACGAGTTGCGGGGTGTAGCGATCAATCAACCGGAAAAAGTCCTGGACGAGCTTGGCCTCGCCATCGTCGGAACTGCCCAGGCAACGCACGCGAAAACCGCTATCGTCGCGAAACGCGCAGCCAATGGCGACGATGCGGTGCTGGTGCAGCGGCAGGAAGTCGCTGCCCCCGGTGCGCTCCCGACGCTCCGCGAAGACCTGCTGCGCCAGTTCGCGTTCGGCAAGACCGGCCCACTGGGGCCGGAGCCGCCGCAAGCCATCGATGTCCGGAATCGTTTCCAGGTCGAAGGCCAGGACCGGGATCACGAGTCAACGCCGCACCTGGCGCGCTTAGCGCGCCGGCAACAGGTCCAATGGATTGACAGGAACACCCTTGCGCCGCACCTCGAAATGCAAATTGGGGTTCGCGCCCTCGATCCGGCCTGCGGTCGCAATCACCTGACCGCGCTTTACGGCCTGGCCCTGCGTGACCAAGTTCGTCTTGTTGTGGGCATAGACCGACAGCAGACCATCGGGGTGCCGGACGATGACCAGGTTGCCGTAGTCCCGCGGACTGCCGGTGTAGCTGACCTCGCCATCGGCCACCGCGACGATCTTGGCATCCTCCTTGACGGCGATCTCGATTCCTTTCGAATGCAGTGGGTCGAACGTTGCCGTGATCCGCCCCTCCGCCGGCCAGATCCACGGCACCGACGTCGCCGTCTTGGCGGCATCCTGCGCTGGTATTGCTGCCGCTATCCGGTCGGCCGGTGGCAGGGCCGCGGGAACCTCCGCATTGCCTGCGGGCACGTCGCCGCCGCCGGCAATGGCCGCCCCAGACCCGCCGCCCGGAGCCATGGCCGAAGGGGCAGGGCTTGGCACCGGCACCGCGGGCACCACGCCCGGCACCGCATCCAGGGCTCGCGTCTCCACGGCCCCGGTTACCGGTATCGGCACGGGGTGAACCTCCGCGGCAACGGGTCCCTCCGGTTCGAGGGGCGCGCCCCCGGCTCCCGGGGGCAGCGCTGCGCTCGCGGCCACCGGCGGGCGCACGCGCAGGCGCTGTCCCACGACTATCGCTGTGTTCTCCTGAAGGCCATTCCACCGCGCCAGGTCCTGCGCGGTGCAATGAAATGTCGCGGCGATGTGAAACAGCGTGTCGCCCTTTTGCACAACGTACCAGTCCTGGGCGGATTCTCGCACCGCCGGGCCGCCCCCCGGCTCCTGCAAGCTGCGGATCATCGCTTGGCTAGCGCCCGCTGGGGTCGAACGGTCGATGATCGGCGCCTCGTGGAGCGAGGTGTCCGAGCACCCGAGCAGCACACCCGCGGCGACGAGACCAGCCAGCACCAAAGCGCCTGCGGACCCGGGCAAATTCGAAAATCGCGTATTGGTCACCACCTTGCATCCCCCCGCGCGCGCCGCTGCTCAGGCGGCGATGACCCCGCTGAGCAGCGGTACGAACCGAACCGGCTCAATCCGCCGGCAGGTCCACTGTCCATGCCTGTCCTTGCTCAGCACCGAAAGCTGCTGCTGCTCCTCCCCCACCGGCGCGACCACGACGCCGCCTGGCGCAAGCTGCTGAGCCCAGCAAGGAGGAATTTCGACGCCCGCCGCGGCTGCAATGATGGCATCAAACGGGGCATCCGCTGGCAGGCCATCGGCTCCGTCCCCGTAGGCCAGCCGGACCGTGGCGAGCCGAAGGGGCCGCAGGTTGACCCGCGCACGTTCATGCAGAGCACGCACCCGCTCGACCGAAAAGACTTCGCCGAAGAGTTGCGCAAAGACCGCCGCCGCGTAGCCGCTGCCGGTACCGACTTCCAGCACCCGCGCCGTCTTGGGCGCGACCATGGCTCCGAGCGCCAGCTCCGCACTGCGGGCCACGATGTACGGCTGGGAAATCGTCTGTCCGTGGCCCAGGGGCAAGGCGCAGTCGTCATAGGCCCGGCTGGCAAGTGCCGCATCCACAAATAGATGCCGCGGCACCGCCGTCAGCGCCGCCAAGACGCGTGGGTCACGAATCCCGAGTTCGCGCACGCGCTCGACCATGCGTTGGCGCACGCGCGCCGAGGTCAGTCCCGTGTTGCCCTGCGCGCTGGTGCCTCGTGCTGTCACGCCCGCAACCAGTCGGAGATCGTGCCCAGTTGCTCCACGTGGGTCAGATCGATTTGCAACGGCGTGATCGACACCAACCCCGAGGCTACCGCATGAAAATCCGTCCCCGGACCCGCAAGCCGAGCCTCGCCGGCCGAGCCAACCCAGTAGATCGTCTCGCCACGAGGGCTGGTTTCGCGGATAACGGGTTCGGCTTGATGGCGCTTGCCCAGCCGCGTGCAGCGGATTTCCCGCAACTGGTCATAGGGCAGATTGGGGATGTTCACATTGAGCAAGAAGGGGCCCGCCAAGCGGTGCTCGACAAAACGTGCTACCAAGTCCGCGGCCAAGTGCGCCGCCGCCTCCAGGTGGGCATGCCCCTTGTCGACATGCGAGAACGCGATCGAGGGAAGGCCGAACAAATATCCCTCCATCGCCGCCGCCACAGTTCCCGAGTAGATCGTGTCATCGCCCATATTCTGGCCGTTGTTGATCCCCGATACCACCAGGTCCGGCAAGTGATCGAGCAACCCGGTAAGGGCCACGTGCACGCAGTCGGTTGGCGTGCCATTCATGTAGAGATATCCGTTGCTGCCTTTTTGCACCGTCAGTGGACGATTTAGCGTGAGGGAGTTGCTGGCACCGCTGCAGTTTTGTTCCGGTGCCACGACCGTGACCTCGCCAAAGCGGCGCATTGCCTCGACCAGTGCCACTAGCCCCGATGCCAAGTAGCCGTCGTCGTTGGAAATCAGTATGTGCATAGCCCTTGACTGCATCTGCTGCCGTCGGCGACGGGCAACATCGCAAAGAACGCTCGCGGCCGCGATGTCGCAACCTCCAGCGTTCTTCATTCCTTGCGCCTTACACCTGGCCTTGAGAGTATATCGGAGCGTCGAATTGCCCCGGAGAAAGCCGCCTTTCCGTCGGATGTAACAGCAGCCCGCTACAGGCATCATCGACGCCGATATCCGGGACGCGGGTACGGGGCAAGCAGCGGCGACAAATGGACGGTTCCAGGCGGTTTTCCAAGGTCTACAGCAAGACAGAATCGGGCGCGGACGCGTTGACCTCGGCGCGGGGCGTGCTTTCGTCCTCTGCCCGCCAGTTGCTGATCCTGGTCGATGGGCAGCGCGACTTGCGCGAGCTCTCGGGCATTTTTGGGGAGGAGGCGCTCAACCGGTTGCTCCCCCAGCTCGAATCGCAGGGCTTGGTCCGAGACCTGAACGAGCCGCCTGAATCGGGCGAACCGCCCGAGCCGAGCGTGCCGCCTAGCCGCAGCGAGACGCCTGTCCGTACCGTGATGCCTGGCCCGGCAAGCGAACTGCGCTCTCTTGCTGTCTCACAGCAGGCCCCGGAGCCTGCGCCGATACTCAGCAAACCACCCAAGCGCTATTTGGCCGTACCCATTGCCATTGCAGCCTCGCTATTGACCGCTCTGGCCCTGGTCTACTGGATCTTCGCGCGGGAGCAAAACCTCGCGGAGAATCCGCCCGTCGTGGCGGCCTCGCCATCAGCGCCACCGCCAGCCGATGTCGGTCGGCGGCCTCCGTCGACGAACCCCACCGTCGACCCACCCCTAGCCATCACCGCGCACAAGCCCGAAGCATCGGACGCACCGCCCTTGCCGGTCGCCCCAGATCCGCTGCAAGCGCCAACGCAGTCCAATGCCTTGCCAGCGCCCGAATCCAAGCCGCCTGCGCCGGCACTGCCGGCGCGGCCGGCCGAAGCGAACCCGCGCAAGTCCGATGCTCGCAAGACGACGCCCGAATCAAGCGCGGTCGTTGCCAGCGCAGCACCAGCCAAGCCTACCGGTTCGCTAGCCATTGCCACACCAGCGCAAGCCGCGGCCGCCGATCTTGGGGCAGTCGGGCCGATCGACCCGCGCCCGGGGCCCGCGCCAGTGCTGCACGAGCGAAGCCGAGTGCTTCCCACCATATCGAAGCGGGCGCAGCGCAGTGGCATCTACGCGGGCAGCGCCGTGGTGCGCCTGCACGTCAATTCCGCCGGCGCCGTCGAACGCGTGGAGCTCGTGAGCGCAAGCCCACCACAGGTCTACGACCAGGATGTCGAGCGGGCGCTCGAACAGTGGACATTCGACCCGCCGGGCAATTCCGCCGTGATGACGGTCGAACTCGATTTTCGGCCACAAAGCATTTCCCCGCCCGCGGCCAACACCAAACCGGCGGACCCGCCATAGATCTGACGCGCCATTGCAACGACGGGCACGACAACATCGAGCGAAGAGGAAAGAACGGCCCGCGCCGGTCATCGTAACGGCTTGATCACCATCGTTTGTTTGGATCGCAACCCGCGCTCGTGTCGATCGGCGCGCCGCGCGAACTAGCTATCGGCAAGGAAAATCTGTCCGTGCATTCGAAACGGATGAATTTGCTCACCGGCGACAGCAACGTCGTTAAGCCGGTTCGATGAAAGGACAATCAGGCTGCAGCGAAACCATCGCTGCGCCCGACGTACGTACGAGGTCGGCGAGGACCAATTGGCTTCGCCAAAGAGAGTTATCGCGCCTTGGGTCACCAAGTCCGAAAATGGACCAAAAAGTGGACCCGGGGAAAACGAAAACACCGCTAAGTACTGGTCGGGGCGGCGGGATTCGAACTCGCGACCCCTTGCACCCCATGCAAGTGCGCTACCAGGCTGCGCTACGCC
>Ga0209415_10016549_pt1 | contig 11841 bp, 12 predicted proteins | sample PeaSoiSIISIP2007_FD_187696 | JGI IMG/M metagenome (GOLD analysis project Ga0209415, IMG submission 187696) | Peat soil microbial communities from Weissenstadt, Germany - SII-SIP-2007 (SPAdes) (version 2) | ecosystem: Environmental > Terrestrial > Soil > Wetlands > Peat | place: Germany... | reverse complement strand
CTGGCTCATGTGCCCAACATAGACGCCTTCCCAAAATTTTCAAGAAGAAATTTCAAAGAGGTTTTTTCACGGCTTCTATGCCTCTGTGTTAAATGCTTCGTCTTGCCTTTCTTTGCGCTTACCTCGCTCACCCCATCAGGCAAAATCTATCTCCACTTCATCCACATAGCACCAGCCCCAATCCTCCCCGGGCTCCAGCGATTTCATGATCGGGTGCTTCACCGCATGAAAATGTTTCGTCGCATGTTTGTTCTTCGACGAATCACAGCACCCCACGTGCCCGCACTCCATGCACAGCCGCAAGTGCACCCACGTGTCCCCCATTTTGAGGCACTCCTCGCATCCTTTTGTATGCGGCTTAACATCCTTGATCTGACCTAAATGCGTGCATTGACTCATTTGCCCGCGCCTCCAATCCTCCAAATGACTCTTCTTCCCAATCCCGATCCATCTACAACTCAGCGAGCGCCCGGTGTACCAAGTAAATGGAAATGGACCCCTCGCCAACAGCCGCTGCCACGCGTTTCACATTTCCCGCGCGCACATCCCCCACCGCGAAAACTCCCGGAAGGCTGGTCTCCAGCATTTGTGCCCGCCGCGGTAGAGTCCAGGTCGGTCCCTCCCGCGCGTCATCCAAATCCCGTCCAGTGAGAATGAATCCCTTATCGTCAAGCGCCAGACAGCCGCGCAGCCATTCGGTGCGCGGAGAGGCCCCGGCCATGATGAACACATGGCGGATTTCGTGGACGGAACTCTCTCCGGTCTTCTTGTCCAGCCACGTCACGTGCTCCAGATGCGTATCACCATCGAGAGCGGTAATCTCCGTTTGATAATGCACCTCGATCGCCGGATTCTCCTCGATGCGCTGGATCAAGTAGCGCGACATCGTGTCAGAAAGCTGCCCCGACCGCACCAGCATGTGCACCTTCCGCGCCGTCTGTGAAAGGAACACCACCGCCTGTCCCGCCGAATTTCCTCCACCCACCACAATGACATCCTCAGCCTCACAGAGCTGGGATTCCATAAACGTCGCGCCGTAATAAATCCCCTGCCCTTCAAATTTTACAAGGTTCGCAATCTTCGGTTTGTTGTATTGCGCTCCGGTGGAAATAACGATCGTCCGCGCCGCCAGCTCGGACCCGTTATCCAACACCACCTTATAAGGACGCTTCCCGCAGTTCAGTCGCGCAACGCTGTGTGCCACCATCATCTTCGCTCCAAATTTTTCCGCTTGGCTGATGGCGCGCCCTGCCAACTCCTGACCGGATAGCCCGGTCGGGAAACCCAGATAATTCTCGATCTTGGAGCTCGATCCCGCTTGTCCTCCGGGCGACGCACTCTCGATCATCAGCACATCCAGTCCTTCCGACGCCGCATAAACCGCGGCCGCCAATCCCGCGGGCCCGGCCCCGACGATAATCACATCTCGGATCTGCGTGTTGTCGATACTGGCGTTGAATCCCAGGCAATCGGCCACTACCTGAATCGTGGGATTGCGCAACACCGTGCGCATATTGCAAATCACCACCGGTACGTCTTCGGGCTGGACGTGGAACCGGTCTAGCAATTCCTGCGATTCCTTGTCCGTGTCGAGATCGACATAGCAATAGGGATGCCCGTCGCGCGTAAAAAACTCTCTCAGGGTTAAGGTGTTGGCAGAGTGACGCGAGCCCATCAAAATTACGTTGCCCATTTTTTCATTGATCAACGCCAGCCGGCGCAAAATAAACGCCCGCATGATGATCTCGCTCAACTCGCTGTCTCGTGCAATTAGGCTCCGCAATCCATCCCCACTCAGTTCCAAAAACTCGCCCGCCTCGGAGACGCGCCCGAGCACCAGGCAGCGCCGCCCCGAAATCATCGTGATTTCGCCGGTGAACGATCCGGGATGGTGCGTTGTGATGGACCGCTCGCCCGTAATAGTCGGTTGAACGATCTCCATTTGTCCCGAAAGCAACACAAAAAACGGGACATTCATGTCATCAGGCTTAAATAGGATCTCGCCCTTTACAACTCGCCGCACTTTGCCGTAAAGGCGAACGCGATTGATTTGAGCTTCCGTTAGCGTCGGAAAAATCTGTGTGCGCGGGTCGAGCGCGCTCGGTACAAGCGGAGTAGCCATGAATCCCCTCCAATGGTGACTCTTGCCGGGCCCTGCCTTTCCAGCCGTGGACACAATTCCTGGTCTGGAGAGGGATATTTTTACCTTAGATGAGCCGCCAGACCAAACGATTCGCCCGCCCGGCAGTGACTCGTGTTGATTTTTCACTGGACAGGTCTGCTAGAATCGCGACCTAAAGGAAGACACATTGCAACGACTCTATCTAGGCATCATCTGCGGGTTAGTCTTCGGTGGAATAGACACGGCAATGATGATTCCCCTGAGCTTTGCCGATAAGCGAGCGGCGATGCTTGGCGCATTCATCGCTCGATTTGCGCTCGGATTCGTTATCTGCAACATCAAACTGCCTTGGCCGGGTTGGGTTGTCGGATTGCTGCTTGGCATATTGCTAAGTCTCCCGGACGCAATCATCACGAAAGCCACGATACCGATTCTCGCTTCTGGTGCGATAGGCGGAATGATTATCGGCTGGCTCGCAGAGAAATACGGCCGCTAAATCCAAACTAAGTCATTAACGCCCGCCCTCGTGCCTGCGGTCACCGCAATTCGTGACCTGCATCACAGTGCCAGATCCCGCCGGGTGAGAACCTTCTATTGGAGATTGCCATCAGCGCTCGCCCCGGGTGCTTCACCTAGCTGCATGGCTGAAGGAGGGGGTTATGAAGACTTTCGTAGTTGGATTGATTGTAAGTTTTTCGGTCGCCGTCATGGTCATCACATTTGGTCTGGCAAGTGCCCCACCGGCGCAATCCCAGTTCTTTCCCGGTTACACGGAACAGCAAATGAACCAGGAATTTCAAGTGATGAAGAACAACGTTGCCTTGATCAACGAGCCCGTCACGGAACGCGAGCGCTGGCAGGCCAACGTTGCCATGTGGCAATCGCTGATGGACCACCTGAACGACCCACAAAACGCAAACAGCAGGCACATGGCGGATATTTTCCGCCTCATGCGCGCCAATATCTATGACATCGGCGTATCAGATGAGCGCGATCGTTGGGATGACAATGTGCAGCTCTGGCGGCTCATGCTCGCTCGTCTCGAAGATCCAACCATTCTTAGTGTCACCCAGTTTGATTATGCCCTCGGAGATATGGACGGCAACGTAAGCAATATCCTCGAGCGGGGTGAACATGAACGCTGGCAGGCCAATCAGGATTTGTGGCAGTTGCTCGTCGCGCGCCTGAGCAACCGGCCGCTGCAAAAGACCATGATGGTGAGGTGAATGACATGATCAGCGCAAAAGTAACTCTGAATCAGCCACTGAATCTGCTGCGGCAGTTTAGCGTAACTTCCGGTAGTGGACACCACATGCTGCTCGACGACGCAACCGGGGCCACCGGTCCCAAACCCATTGAGTTGATGGCTGTGGCCCTGGCCGGATGCACGGCCTTCGACGTCATCACCATCCTTCGGCAGAAGTACCATCAAAAAGTCACTGGCTACGAAGTGCGCGTCGAGGCCGATCAGGCCGAGCATCCTCCGCAGGTCTTCACATCCGTGAAAATCCATCACGTGGTCACCGGTTACGAAATTGACCCCGCGGCCATCGAGAAAGCCATCTTTCTCTCGGAGGAAAAATACTGCTCCGTCGGCGCGATGATTAAGCAAACTGCGGCCATGCACACGACCTACGAAATTGCCGAGGAGAAGATTCCGTGGCTGGCCCCGGCTCCGGAGCATGTCGCGGTGTGACCTGTCCCTTTGCGGCGCTAAATTCATTTGGCACATGTGAATTTGGGATCCTGAGAGGGCACCTATGGCTACTCGCAAACAAGAAGCGCTCGACTATCACCAGGGTGCCCGTCCCGGCAAGATAGAAATTGCTTCAACCAAGTCCTGCCGCACGCAGCGCGACCTCAGTCTTGCCTATACTCCGGGAGTGGCCGAGCCCTGTCTCGCCATTCAAACCAATCCGCATGACGCATACAAATACACAGCCAAGGGCAACTTGGTCGCCGTTGTTTCTAACGGCACCGCCGTGCTCGGCCTTGGAGACATCGGCGCTCTCGCCGGAAAGCCGGTGATGGAAGGCAAGGCCGTACTCTTCAAGAGATTCGCCGACATCGATGTCTTTGATCTGGAGCTGGGCACGCACGATGCCGATGAAATAATCCGCGTTTGCCAGTTGCTCGAGCCCACCTTTGGCGCCATCAACCTGGAAGATATTAAAGCCCCCGAATGTTTTCACATCGAAGAGACGCTCAAGCGGACCATGAAGATCCCCGTCTTTCACGACGACCAGCATGGCACCGCAATTATTTCTGGCGCGGCATTGCTGAACGCCCTCGAACTCGCCCGGAAACAAATCGACAAAGTCCGCGTCGTTTTCAACGGAGCCGGAGCCGCAGGGATCGCCTGTGCCGAGCACTACGTACGCCTCGGTGTGAGACGCGAAAACATTATTCTGGTGGATACGAAGGGCGTCATTTACGCGGGCCGCCTGCAGGGGATGAATCCCTACAAGGCACGTTTCGCTCAGCAAACACGGCTTCGCACGCTGGCTGAAGCCGTTAACGGCGCGGACGTCCTCGTCGGCCTTTCCGAAAAGGGCGCATTCACCCAAGAGATGTTGCGCTCTATGGTCCCTCAGCCCATCGTGTTCGCCATGGCCAATCCGGATCCGGAAATATCCTACGAAGACGCAGTAGCCGCGCGCAAAGACCTGATCATGGCCACCGGACGCTCCGATTACCCCAATCAGGTAAACAATGTCCTGGGCTTTCCATCCATTTTCCGCGGAGCGCTGGACGTGCGCGCCACCACCATCAATGAAGAAATGAAACTTGCCCTAACTCGCGCTCTTGCCGCCCTAGCCAAGGAAGATGCGCCCGATTCCGTCTGCCGTGCGTATGGTGTCGAGCGACTGAGCTTCGGCCCGGACTACATCATTCCAAAACCATTTGATCCTCGCGTGATGATACGTGGGGCTATTGCCGTGGCGCGCGCCGCGATGGAAACCGGCGTGGCGCAAGCGCCCCTGGTCCTGGCGGAGTATCGAGAGCGGCTTGAGCGCCGCTTGGGCAAGGCGCATGAAGTGATGCGCATCATGATCCGCAAAGCTCAGGCATCGCCCCGTCGCGTCGTCTTCCCGGAGGGCGACCACGAGAAGATTCTTCGCGCCGCTCACCTTCTAGTGGACGAAAAAATCGCTAATCCTATCCTCCTCGGAAACGCCGCCGCGATCTCGGCAAAAACGGCAGAGTTGGGCCTTGTTCTCGACGGCATTCAAGTAGTGGATCCGGCGAACTGGCCCTCGCGCGAGCTTTATGCCGAAACCCTTTATAGTCTGCGGCAACGCAGAGGCTTGACCCATTCCGAGGCCAACGAGATGCTTTCTAATCGCAATGTCTTCGGCTCAATCATGGTGCACCTTGGTGACGCAGACGCGCTGGTCAGCGGCATGACGCAGCATTTCCCGGATACCATTCGTCCAGCCTTGCAAATCATCGGGCCGCGAAAAGATATTCACAGAGTCTCCGGGCTCTACGCCATGATCACCCGGAAAGGCGACCTCTATTTCCTGGCGGATTGCACGGTAAACATCGAACCTTCCGCCGAAGATATCGCTGAAATCGCGCTCTGCGCCGCCAAGACCGCCCGCCGGTTTGGCGTCGAGCCGCGCGTGGCCATGCTTTCTTTCTCCAATTTCGGCAGTACCGAACATCCGTTGAGCCAGAAGATGCGCCGCGCCGTCGAGCTGGTTAGGCGCGCGGAGCCGGCGCTGGTGGTGGATGGCGAGATGATGGCCGACACGGCCGTCGTCCCCGAAATTATCGAGGAAACCTATCCGTTTTCCACGCTCCGTGGCGGCGCCAACGTGCTGATCTTTCCCGACCTGACTTCCGCCAACACCGCATACAAATTGCTCGCGCGCATCGGCGGCGCAGAGACCATCGGCCCTCTACTTATGGGCATGTCTAAACCCGTGCACGTGCTGCAGCGTGAAGCTACCGTCGAAGAAATCGCCAACATCGTAGCCATCGCTGTGGTGGATGCGCAGGAATCCACTCCGCAGCCGCAAGGACGGACTAACTTCGAGGAGTCCGAAACTGTCGTTGCTGCGCGATAGGTTAAACGCGGTGACGACGTTGCAGGGGTCTAGAGCTTGATGAAGATCCGCCGCCAATAGAGGACCCACACCGGCAGGAAACAAACCACAACGAAGAAAACCGCGAACAACAACGACGCATTATGTGGCTGCGCAATGCTTGCGAACCAATGCGAGTATGCGTACCCGTGCAAACTTACGCTGCGGCCCGCCGACCACACGTGCAATCGCAAACTCATGATGGCAACAAACGTGGCGATGGCGTACGCCGTAATCGCATTCGTTCCGAACACGACGAATGGCGCGGCCCATTTTCGCAGCCCCTTCACATCCACAATCCAGTAGCACGCGGCAAGCATGACCATTGCAAAGCCGCTGGTGAAGACCACGAACGTGCTTGTCCACAGGTTTTTGTTAATTGGGAAAAACGGATGCATCACGTACCGCGCAATAATCATCGCGATCACGCCAATACCCGCCATCCACGCAAGTTTGCGTATTACGGGACGGTCGCTGCGCAGCCAAGCTCCCACCAGCACTCCCCAGAGCACGGTGCCGACTGAAGGCAGTGTGCTCAAGAATCCTTCCGGATCCCACCGTGGCTTCCACAAATGCCCGAGCATGATTCGCCGGTCAATCCACGCCGCCAGATTGCACTCCTGATCCAGGAGACCCGTTCCGCATCCAGGAACCGGAACAAAGCGCATCAGCGCCCAATAACCAACCAGCAGAGCAACCAACGCGCTGGCGATCGCCGCGAGGTTGGGCACAAATCCTTCGCGGTCCGCGCGGCGCGCCGTCAAAATCACGAAGAGTCCCGCGATCAGATAGCAAACGCCAATCCGCTGGAGGACTCCCGCATAACGCATGGTGGAGAAATGAAACCGCGGGAACACATTAAAGAATAATCCCACTGCAACAATCGAGAGGCTGCGGATTATCACATGCTGGGCCAGTGCGCCGCGGGTCCCACCACGCCGCAGCCGTCCCGTGAACGACAGAGTCATGGAAACGCCCACGATAAAAAGAAAGAACGGGAAGATCAGATCGGTCGGCGTCCAGCCATTCCATTCCGCGTGATCGAGCGGCCAATAAACCGCCGACCAGGTGCCCGGATCGTTCACCAGGATCATTCCAGCGATGGTCATCCCGCGAAAGACATCCAGCGAAACGATGCGCGATGCTTGCCCTGGTTTTGTTCCCTGCGGAAGCGATGTTCCTGACACGTTGCTCGGAGAATTCGCGGACGAATCCCCGGACGAAGCATTGCTCGAATTGTCGGACGAATTATCGTACACGATGGCGCTCAGAATTTCGGGCCCCGCCGCACACTAACGCACGCTTGCGGCAAAAAGCAAGCGCGGCCCCGGAGATCTTCCGGAGCCGCGCCGCAGATGAAAAGTTATGATGGTATGAATTTTAGTTTTGTATTAGTGAACGTTCATATTATGCGCGCCGGCGACGAAGGAAGAAACGGTGCTGGCGGTCTGGGGCACCCACCACATTTTGCGCACCCAGGGGTGCGAGCTGCGCATCATGCGCAGGCCGAGGTAATCAAAGGCGAAGGGGGCAACCTGCACCGCGGCGTACAACGCGTTGGAGTTGGCGAACGGCTGGAGCATGGGGTTTAATTCCTGGCCCGTGCCATTCATGATGACCTGGCGAGTGGACCAGGCGTCAAACGTCGCTGCGCTATGCTCGGCGGCGCTGAGGATAAGCCACTTCTTCGGCGGCAAAGCGTGGGCATGGCCTGCTTTCTCAGTGGAACGGAACGAAGCCGGGGCCGCCGAGCCGGATTCGTAACTGCGCGACGATGAAGAACCCGCCGCGTCATCGGCCATAGGAGTCAGCGCAAGCTGGCCCGGCTCAAAAGCGACGGGATCGGGGGAGACAGCAGGCTTGGCCAATGCTGTAAATACGCTGGAAGCACTCGGAATTGCAGGAGCGGCGGTTGAATTCTTGGAATCAGACGATTTGTCGGAGGCTGACTTCTTGTCGTCGGAATCGTTTTCTGAATCAGTAGTCAGTAGCGCGCTGGAATATGCCATGGAATTCAAAGGCAGCCGGGGAATGGCCGCGGCCGGAACCGCTGGGGGATGCAGCAGCAAAACCGTCAGGGCTAAGAGCATTTTGTTTTCCTCAGTACGCTGCGTTATGGGGCACGCGCAACGTGAAGCCATAGTAGCGGCGGGCACAGCCGGGGCACATGGGCCAGGAGGTACAATCGCGATGGGCGCGACGTCCTGGAACTGTTGGGGTAACCGAAAAAACTAAAGTCCTATCTTTCTCCGAGTGACAAAATTCGTGGCGCGAGCAGCCTCCGCACCCGCATTTTCATTGAGTTTTCAGCTCCCCCAGCCTTGCCGACGATTGAGAGCTACACTGGCTAATTCAAATTCGCCGGGCGGGAGCCCGGCGGTACAAAATCCACCATCCGGCGGCGCGTGTCAGTTTGAACCAAACGGCCATAGACCAAAGACCTTCAACTCTTCTTCGTGATGAGTGTCCTTCAGCATCTTTTCCGTTTTTTGCGGAGGCCAGGGCGAAGCGAAACGCTCGGGCCGGTCGGCAATCCAGAAGGCCAGAAGAGCTTCAATGGTGGCATTGCGAGTCAGCGTCGCCGGATCCACTTTATCCAGGGTGTCCGCGGGACTGTGGTGAGTGAGCCAGTATTGCGAAGTGTCTTGTGCCAGTTCGATTCCGGGCAGGCCGGCCAGGATGAATGGACCGTTGTCGGTGCCGAAGCCCGGATTGCTCTTCACTTCCATGACGCCAAAGTTGCCCAGTGATTTTGCAAAGGGAATGGTGACGTCGTAAAGGTCGTCGCGCCCCCCGAGATCGAGCGCGTTCACGGCACCCTGGCCGCCATCGAGAACGATGACGCCCAAGTGGTTGGCCATTTCGGATTGGTGCGCCTTCACATATTCGCGCGAGCCGACCAACCCCTGCTCTTCTCCTGTGAAAAGGACAAAGCGGATGGTGCGTTTAGGTTTCAGACCGGAGCGCATGATGGCTTCCGCTGCGCCCAGCGTAGTGGCCGAACCGCAACCGTTGTCGGTGGTGCCCTCAGCAAGATCCCACGAATCGAGGTGCCCGCCGACTACGAGAACCTGTTCGGGATGCTCGGTGCCGCGGATTTCGCCGACGGCATTCGCGGCATCCACGGGCCCGGCAGTGACAGTGTTCTGCACATTGATGTGCAGCCTCACCGGCTTGCCCGCGTCAATGAGGCGCTCGAGCTGGCCCTGATCTTCCGCAGCCATGCTGACCACGGGAATTTCGTAGTAGGTGGTGAATCCGAGGATGCCGGTGTGGGTGAGTTTTATTCCGACTGCTTTTGCGCCGCCCTGACCGCCAATTACAGCGACTGCATTTACGTCATGCGCTTTCACCAGGAATTCACCAAACTTGCCGAATTCGGAAACTCCAGCGTTATTCGTAGGCCGTGGACCTTTGCGCGTGACCAACAAAATTTTGCCGGCCCAGTTGCGGGAATTATTCGACATTTCGTCGGGGAGTTTGTTGAGGTCCACTTCCACGACGTCGGCATCCGCGCCGCCCGCGGCCGTGGAGCCGACCCAGCCCATGGAGTCAACCATTAATTTGCGGCGCGTGGGCGAAATGAGCCAGGCTTCGGCGGAGCCGCGCGTCCAACCGCGCCAGAGTTGCCAGTGCTCGGCGTGGACATTCTCGAGGCCCATGGAGCGCATGGTGGCGAGGCCCCACTCGACGGCCTTGGCCGCTTCAGGAGAGCCGGTGACCCGCGCGCCGATTTCGTCGCTCAGTTGAGCGAGGTAATCGAAGGTGTGGGAGCCGAGCATGCCGGCGCCAGCGACCGCTTGAAGGCGTGAGGCGAGAGGATCGTCCGCTGCCGCGCCTGACCGAAACGCGGGAGGAGCAGGATGCGCGCCGGCGGTCAGGAAGAATCCCAGCGCGAAGATCAGAGCGCTGGTGGCGGATAAAATTAATCCTCGGCGAATCATGAATAGTCTCCTCTCCTGCATGGCCGCTTGGTGAGACGCCGATGCGGGTCGCCCATTCTGACAAATGACGGAGGTAAGGTCAAAACGATGATTAGCATTGATCCCGTGGTCTAAGTTTGAACTTCAGCGGATTCCTCAGCGGGTTGGTCTTCGTTTGTGGTGTCCCCCTCGGTTAGTCCCTCTTGTTCTTCTTCCTGTTCCTCTTCTTCCTCCTCTTCGTCTTGCTCCGCGAGAAATTCCTTACACCGTTCCTTCAGTTGGAAATTGGCTTCGGTGTGGACCCGGTCGGCGGAGCCATAGATTTGACTCGGGCCATAATCGCCCTGGGCCCGGTAAGCCTCGCATCGGAGGGGGTCGAGGGATTGCAGAAGCAACTGGCTGATGTATACGTGCGGCTCTTGGCGGGCCGCTTATTTAACTTGCTTGGTGTGCCGGGAGTCGTGAGGAATTGCGACTATGAGGCCACAAACTGCAAAGCCGCTATGTCTGTGAGAGTCGGGCAGTTATTTACCCTTGTTCGGGTGAACGGACTGGACGTGTACTTTCACCGTCTGACGGGCAACATTGACGGAGTACGTTTTAGCCCAACTTCTGATTGCAGATTGGACCAAAATCGACAATCATCTGATTTTGGCGCGCCACCCGTTGATTCGCAGGGCATAGCGCATACTGGAAACCTGTCGGAGCGTTCCGAGTGATACATGGATTGTCTCCGTTCAAGTGTTCCAGCAATCTCGCCCCAATATCTCCAGATTCTCCAAAATAAATCCATGCCTGCGGAGTGAACAGCGCATAGACGCCAGATGCATTAACCGCATTCCCCATAATTGAGGAACGGTTATATAGGAACCAAGATTCGTTTTGACCGATCATCTCTGTTCTCCTTCTTAAATCCTCCAAATTAGACTTTAGCTTAACTGTTCACAGTCTGAACAGTTGTTATTCGGTGCCCCATTGGAAACAACGGTTTAACACAGTGCCAGCCAACTTAACCGCTTACTGTTGTCCTGTCTGTCCGATGGCAACCAAAAAGTCAATCCCAGGCCGCGCTGGTGGGACACTCGGCCTCACGTACACATAGCAGATTGCCCATATGACGAGCTCGATCAGAATCGCCGCGGCCACAAGCTGGACAATCACAAACAAGCCCTCTTCCCAGCCTCCATTGCAAATGACAGGCGCGGAACTATATTTGCCGGGAACGTGTCTGATAAGAACCACGAATAACGCAGCAAACACAGCGACAAACAATCTTCCAAGGGGCGCAGCCGAATCGTAGCGAGGCATGACGCCCGAATCCTACAACGGATACAGGCTGAAGACAGCGCCACAGCGCCAGATAACTTTTAGTGAATGGCGGGGCGTTTGTATTTGGAGTGATAGCGTGATTGGGCGCAGCGAACAGGGCTCCTACATGGTGGCGCGGGGACGCGAAAATACGTTGGGCGATGGCGCCGATACAGATACAATCCCCGGGCCGCAACTGATTTCCGTAGTAAGGAGGCAGTCATGCTTCATCTCGATACAGGCAATACGGGGTTCATGATTTTGTGCACCAGTCTGGTGATGCTGATGACGCCGGGGCTGGCGTTTTTTTACGGCGGGCTGGTGGGGCGAAAAAATGTGCTGGCCATCATGATCCAGAGTTTCGTCTCGATGGGATGGACGACGGTGATCTGGTACC
>Ga0209415_10016547_pt1 | contig 11843 bp, 5 predicted proteins | sample PeaSoiSIISIP2007_FD_187696 | JGI IMG/M metagenome (GOLD analysis project Ga0209415, IMG submission 187696) | Peat soil microbial communities from Weissenstadt, Germany - SII-SIP-2007 (SPAdes) (version 2) | ecosystem: Environmental > Terrestrial > Soil > Wetlands > Peat | place: Germany... | reverse complement strand
GTCATGGCCCCGACGCGACAGGTGCAACGCCGTCGGCCAACCCAAATACCCGTCGCCCCCCAGCACGAGGATTCGCACCCGTGCCACCTCCCTTCGTCCCCCTGCGCTGATGCGACAGGCCCCATCAAGGATCCCCGATCAACCTGGGATAAGCCTGGGATGATCTGCAGAACCGCCTGTGAAGCCGTAAGGAGACCGTGAGGATACTGCCTGCGGCTCCCCCGTCTCGGTGAGGGGACGGCACTACGATCGCCGACGTGCCTGGCGACCACCACGTACTGCTGGCCGCCGGCGCCGCCACCGTCCACCTCCACCTGAGCTGGTTCCAGACGGTGGTCCTCGGCATCGTGCAGGGCGTGAGCGAGCTGTTCCCGGTTTCGAGCCTGGGCCACATCGTGCTCCTGCCATCGCTGTTCGGCTGGCACCAGGTCGTCACGGTCCAGTCGGACCCCGAGTCCCCGTGGCTGGCGTTCGTGGTCCTGCTGCATGTGGGAAGCGCCCTCGGCCTCCTTGTGTACTTCTGGCGGGACTGGGTGGCCATCATCCGGGCCTGGCTCCACACCCTCGTGACCCGGCGCATCGAGACCTCCGACGAACGCCTGGCCTGGCTGATCATCGTGGGGAGCATCCCGGCCGGCGTGATCGGCGTGGCGCTGGAGCACCCCCTGCGCGTGGCCCTGGCTAAACCGGAGTCGGCCGCTCTGTTCCTCATCCTGAACGGCGGGGTCCTCCTGGCCGCCGAACGACTGCGTCAACGCGCCGCCGTCAAGGCGCTCGCCGCCCGGGAGGGGGCCAAGGAGGACGGGGGTCGCCGCCTGGAGACAATGGAGTACCGGGAGGCGGGCGTCATCGGGATCGCCCAGTCCACCGCCCTCATCGCCGGCATCAGCCGGGAGGGGGTGTGCATGACCGCCGGCCTGGCCCGGGGTCTCGACAACGAGGACTCGGCCCGCTTCGCCTTCCTCCTCGCCACCCCGATCATCCTGGCGGCGGGACTGTTCAAGCTGTCGGACCTGACCGGACCCCTCGGCAACGGCCTGCGGGGCCAGGCGCTGGTGGCCATGGCGATCACGGGCGTCACGGCCCTCATCTCGGTGCGCTACCTCATGGGGTACTTCAAGACCAGGACCCTGACCCCTTTCGGGATCTACTGCCTGGTCTTCGGGACTTTCATGGCCATTTACATCGGGGTCAAGTGAGCTCCATCCCTCTGCATTGAGCCCGCAGCGGGCGCGGGAACGGTCCCGGGGTGCGTCGACCGCTCCAAGTTGCGCCGGCGCCGCCGGTAAAATGTGGAGCGCCCGCACCTGGCAGGTCGAGGCAGGGGTGCAAGCACGGGAGGGGGGGCGGTGGCTCGACAGCAACCCGGGAGCGGGCTTCGCGAGCCGCGCGCGTCGGTGGCTCCGTTGAGCCTGGTGCCGATCGAGACCCTCCCCGCCGCCGAGCTCGACCTCACGGTGGTCATGCCCTACTACAACCCGGGCCCGATGCTCCGGTCGACGGTGCAGCGAGCCGTGGAGGTCCTGACCGAGACGGGAATCTCCTTCGAGATCGTCACCGTGTCCGACGGGTCCACCGACGGCAGTGACGCTTCCCTCGACGGCCTGGCTCCCGACGTCGTGGTGCAGGTCGTGCTCCCCCATGCCGGCAAGGGCAAGGCGGTGCGGGCCGGGCTGGCCCGGGGTCGGGGCCGCTACCTGGGGTTCATCGACGGCGACGGCGACGTGCCACCCGAGCTCCTCGCCGAGTTCGTCGAGGTCGTGCGCCAACGGCATCCCGATGTCGTGCTCGGCAGCAAGCGCCATCCCGACTCGCAGGTGGTCTACCCCCTGGCCCGGCGCCTGTACTCGTGGGGTTACCAGCAACTGGTGCGCGTGCTGTTCCACCTCGACGTGCGCGACACCCAGGCCGGGATCAAGCTGGTCCGCCGCGAGGTCATGGCTGAGGTGCTGCCCCTCATGGTGGAGCACGGCTACGCCTTCGACTTGGAGATGCTCGTGATCGCCCAGCGGTTGGGGCACGGTGACCTGGTCGAGGCGCCCGTGCGCATCGGCCGGCGCTTCTCGAGCACGGTGTCGAGCCGCGTCGTGTTCGACATGCTGCGCGACACCTTCGCCATCTGGTGGCGCCTGCGGGCCGGCCACGCCTACGGAGCCAAGCGCCCGGCCTGACCGCCCCTCCCGGGCGCGGCCCGAGAGCGATGCGACAACGGGGTCGTAGCATGCCGCGATGACGCGCGCCCCGGACACCGATCTGGGGCCGTCGGCCGAGGCCGACGTGGTAATGACGGCGCTGTGGGGTGCGGTGCACGAGGCCAAGGGGCCGGACCCCCTCGCGCCGGTGACCGTGGTGGCGCCATCGCCCTATGCCGCCTTGTCGGCACGCCGAGGTCTGGGAGCCGCGGCGGAGCCGGGGGGTCGCCGGGGCGTGGCCAACGTCAGCTGCACAACGGCGGACAAGCTGGTGCGCCATCTCGGCGTCCCCGTGCTGGGCGCCCGCGGGCTGCGCCCGGCGCCGGGCCCTGTCGACCTCGAGGCAGTCCGGACCGTGGCCGTGGCCTCGGGCGGCTGGCTGGCCGAGCTCGTCGGGCACCCCCGCGGTCTCGTGGCCCTGCGCGACGGGATCGCCGAGCTCCGTCGTTGCCCGGCCGCCACGCTGGAAGCGCTGGCCCGGCGCCCCGGACGCATCGGCGACCTCAGCCGTCAGCTCCGTGCCGTGCGAGCGCAGCTGAACCGACGCGGCTTCGCCGACACCGTCGACCTTTCCGAGGCCGCCGAGGCCGCCGCGGGGGCTCCGGGCGCGCTCGAGGCATTGGGGCCCGTCCTCGTGCTCGACCGGGGGTCGATGCCACCGTCGCAGCGCAGGGTCCTCGACCTCGTGACGTCTCGGGCCCCGAGCGGTCGCGTCGAGTCCGGCGCCGGCGAGCACACCCTGACCGAGGTGCGCGTCTGTGCCGACCCCGACGAGGAGGTACGCGCCGCGGTGCGCAGCGTGCTGTCGGGGATCGACGCCGGCGTCCCGTCCTGGGCCCAGGCGATCTTCCACCCTCCCGGCCCCGGCTACGCCCGCGACCTGCACCAGGAGCTGGCCGCCGCCGGCGTCGCCGTCAACGGGCCCGACCCCCGCCGCCTGGACCGGTCGGTGGCGGCAGCCACCTTGCTGGGCCTGCTGGAGCTCCCCGGCACCGACTGGCCCCGCCACGAGGTGATGGCATGGCTCTCGACGGCGCCGATCGTGTGGGGGCCCGACCGCCGGAGGGCCCCCGCCAGTCGGTGGGACTCGCTGTCGTCGGAGGCGGGGGTGGTGCGGGGTCTGGCCCAATGGGGTCAGCGCCTCGAGAACCTCGCCGCCGCCCACGAGGAACTGGACCACGACGCCCGGGAGCTCGCCGCGTTCGTCGGGAGCCTGGCGGCCAGGACGGCCCCGCCCACCGGGTCATGGTCCACCCACGCGACATGGGCGGTCGAGCTTCTCGACCACGTCCTCGACACCGACACCGGGTCGTGGCCGGTCGACGAGCTGGCCGCCGCCGAGCAGGTCCGGGGCACGGTGCTGGCGCTCGGGGATCTCGACGCCTTGTCGGAGCGCGTCGACCACCTCGCCTTTGGGCGGGCGCTGCGGAGCGCGCTCGAAGAGACAGGCCTCGACACCACCGAGCTCCCCGACGGTGGCTTCGGCGACGGGGTGTTCGTGGCCCGGTTCGGTCAGGCCCGGGGTCTGCGCTTCGAACGTGTCGTGCTCGTGGGCCTGGCCGACGCCGTCGTCCCCGGCGCGGTCGCTGACGACGGCCTGTTGCCCGAGAGCGTCCGCCGACTCGACATCTCGGGCGGCCTGCGCACCCGAGCCGACCGGCTCGCCGAGCTGCACGACGACGTGGTGGCCGCCATCGGTGCCGGGGCCACACGACGCATGGCCACCTACCCACGCGTGGACCCCCGCACCGGGCGGGCCCAGGTGCCGTCGCGCTGGATCGATTCCCTGTCGAGCATCAGGACCATACGGCGCAGCGTCGACTCCTTCGCGGCGGGGATCTCCTCGGCCGACCCACCCCTGTCGGTCGCCGAGCTCGAGCTGCACGACATGGCGCGTTGGGCCGGCCAGGGCAAGGACCCGGCGCGCTCCCCCCTGGCACTGTCCTCGGGCCGACTGCGCACCGGGCTCGAGGCGGCGAGAGACCGCATGGGCGAGGACTTCACGCGCTTCGACGGCAACGTCGGGATGGGGTTGGTGTCCCCGTTCCTGGCCGACGCCCCGATGTCCGCCACCCGCCTCGAGGTCTACGCCAAATGCCCGCGCCGGTTCCTTTACGACCGCGTGTTGCAGGTCTCCAAGCGCACCCTTCCCGAAGACATCTGGCAGATGGAACCGCCCGAGCGCGGCACCCTGGTGCACGCCATCCTCGAGGAGTACCTCCTCGAGCGCCTGGGCGGGGCGCCACGGTCGCTGCCCCGGCTCCTGGCCATCGCCGAGACGCACTTCGACAGCGCCGAGGGCCGGGGCCTGGTGGGCAAGGCGCTGCTGTGGCGGATGGACAAAGCGGTCCTGCGGCGTGACCTGGCACGCTTCCACGACGAGGAGGGCGACCTCGAACCGTTGGCGGCCGAGCTCGAATTCGGCACCGGGGCCGAGGGCGCAGGTCCCGCGGTGACCGTCACGCTCGAGAACGGGCTCGAGGTCCGCTTCAAAGGCAAGGCGGATCGCGTGGACCGTGCCCCGTCGGGCGAGCTCGTGGTGTCGGACTACAAGACGGGCAAGCAGACGGTGTTGAGCGGCCTGAAGAAGGACCCCGTGGCGGGGGGCCGGCTCCTGCAGCTGCCCATATACGCCCTGGCGGCACGGGCGCGCTTCGGCGGGGACGCGGTGCGGGCGCGGTACTGGTTGCTGTCGAAGAAACGGGTGGCACCGTGCTTCAGCCTCGCCATCACCCCGGAGGTCCAGGCGCGCTTCGTGGCGGTACTCGGATTGATCGCGCAGGGCGTCGAAGCGGGAGCGTTCCCCGGCGCCCCGACCGAGAAACCCGGCGACTACCAGTTCGAGACCTGTCGGATGTGCGACTTCGACGTCGTATGCCCCGGGGACCGGGACCGGCAGTGGGCGCGCAAGAGCGCGGCCCCGGGCGTCGCCCCGGTACTGGCGCTCATGGAGGACGAAGCTCCCGACGACGTCGCGGGGGCGGTCGTCGATGGGTTCGGGGACGACGAGGACGTGGGCGGGTGACGCCGTCCCACGACGACACCGGGGCGCGGGCCCAGGTCTGGTCGGATCTCGACTCCACGCTGGTGGTGGTGGCCGGGGCGGGCACGGGCAAGACGACGGCACTGGTGGGCCGGATCGTCGAGCTCGTGAGGAGCGGGCGCGCCCCGCTGCGCGCCGTGGCCGCCATCACGTTCACCGAGGCGGCCGCGGCCGAGCTGCGCCAACGCATCCGGGAGAGGATCGAGACCGTCGCCGCCGAGCATCCCGAGGAGACGCTCCTCGCCGACGCCCGCCAGGAGGTCGACGAGGCCGCCATCTCCACGCTGCACGCCTTCGCCCAACGCATCCTGGTCGAGCACGGCGTGGCCGCCGGGATCCCGCCCGGGTTCGACGTGCTCGACGAGACCGCCGAGCGTGCCGACTTCGAGGCCCGCTTCGAGCGCTTCGCCGACACCCTGCTCGCCGACCCCGGGGCCGAGCCCGCTCTGGTTCTGGCCTTCTCCCTGGGCTTGACCCCTGACGACCTCGTCGAGATGGCCAGGGCCCTGCACCGGCACTGGGACAGGCTCGAAGACGGCGGGTTGGCAGCCCTCGAGCACATGGCCCCGGCAGGCGGAACGGGAGCCCCGGCGGATGTCGGAGGAGTGCTCGACGCTATCGACGGCGCGCTGGCGATGGCGCGGTGGTGCACCGACGACGACGACAACCTGAAGGCGCACCTCGCTCGCCTCGCCGTCGTGCGAAGCGATCTGGCGTCGTGCGACGACGAACTCTCGGCGCTGCAATTCCTCGCCGAGGGCAAGACCCTGGGCCACGCGCAGGGGCAGCAGGGGAACTGGAACGGTCACATCGACGAGGTGCGGTCGGCCTGTGCGGCGGCAGAGCAGGCCCGCCTGAATCTGCTGCGTGGCACCTACCACGCCGTGCTGGGTGAGCTCGGGGCGCGGCTGGGTGCGTTCGTCCTGGCGGTGGCCGACGAACGCCGGGCCGAGGGACGGCTCGGATTCCACGACCTGCTAGTGCACGCCCGGAACCTCCTGCGACGCGACCGCGGCGTCACCGCCGCCCTACGGCGCCGCTACCAACGCCTGCTCATCGACGAGTTCCAGGACACCGATCCCATCCAGGTCGAGCTCGCGGCGCGCCTGGTCGCCACCGTGGACGGCTCGGCAGAGCTCGGCGACGCCCAACCGGGTGCGCTCTTCGTGGTGGGAGACCCCAAGCAGTCGATCTACCGGTTCCGGCGGGCCGACATCGAGCTGTTCTCACGCGTGGCCAGCGAGATCGGGGAAGAGATCGTCCTGGTCAACAACTTCCGTTCGGTGCCCGGCATCCTCGATTTCGTCAACGCCGTCTTCGCCGACCTCTTCGGTACGGACCCGGTGGCGGGCCAAGCCGCCCACCACGCGCTCGTCGGCGACCGGGACCCCGCTCCCCTGCGCTACCGGGGTCGGGAGACGAGCGGGCGCCCCCGACCGACGGCGAGCGCCGGGAACGGTGCGCGGCAGCTGTCGCTCGACGGTATGGGCGGCGCGCCGGAAGAGGCTCCTGGCGAGGCGGCGCCCACCCGGCGCCGGCCGGCGGCGGTGATGCCCCCCGTCGTGCTGCTGGGCGGGCCCATGAGAAAGAGCGTCGCCGAGGTGCGGCGGGCAGCCGCCAGCGATGTGGCGCTCACCGTCGCCGACGTCCACGACAGCCGGTGGGCCGTCGTGGACGAGGAGGACGGCACCCTCCGGGCGGCGCGATGGCGCGACGTCGCCGTCCTGCTCCCGGCGCGCACCGCGCTGGCGGCCCTCGAAGAAGCGCTCGAGCAGGCGCGCATCCCCTACCGGCTCGAGGGTGTCGCTCTGTTGTGGGGGTCCGACGAGGTGCGAGACATCCTCGCCGTCCTGCACGCCGCCGATGACCCCGCCGACCGCGTGGCCGTGCTCGGGGCCCTGCGCAGCCCGGGACTGGCGTGCGGCGACGACGACCTCGTCACGTGGCGCCACGCACAAGGGAGTTGGGATCCCCGGCACCGGGCACCGGACGGGCTCGAGGCCCATCCCGTGGCGCGCGCCATGGCGGTGCTGGCACGCCTGCACGACGAGCGGTGGTGGCGCGAGCCCTCGGCCCTGGTGGCCCGGGCCACCTCCGAGCTCCGGAGCTTCGAGCTCTGTCTGGCCTATCACCGCCCCCGCGACCACTGGCAGCGGCTGCGCTGGCTCCGGGACCAGGCCCGGCTCTTCGACGAGACCGTGGGCGGGTCGTTGCGGTCGTTCCTGCGATGGGCCGATCTCCAAGCCGAGGACGACCGCCGCAGCGGCGGCGTGGGCCCCCCCGACCCCGACGACGATGCCGTGCGCGTCATGACGATCCACGGGTCCAAGGGCCTCGAGTTCCCCGTCGTCGTCCTGGCCGGGCTCGAGCGCGACGTGGCGTCCGGGCAACGACCGGCGGCGGTGCTGTGGCGCGAGGACGGGACCCCGGAGCTTCGGGCCGGCGGCGCGCTGCGCACGCTGGGGTTCGAGGAGGCCGCCAAGCGCGAGCGTGAGCTCGACGCCCTCGAAGCGCACCGTCTGCTGTACGTGGGTATGACCAGGGCTCGGGACCATCTGATCCTGTGCCTGCACCACAAGCAGCCCAAGGAGGGCTCGACGGCCACGTCCAGCGTGGCCGCCCAGTTGCGAGAGATCTGCCTGCGCTGGCCCCATCTGTGGCGACGCCTGCCCATCGAGGCGTTGACCCCGGAGGAAACCGCCGAGGAGCACGACCCCACCGAGGCCTTGGCCCGGGTCCGGGCGCGCTTCGGACTGGACGACGCCCCGCCGCCGGGGGCGGGCGCCGGGGCCGGGCCCGACGACCCGGAGGTGGTGGCGTGGAGCGGGGGCGTGGAGGCGTTCGCGGCGCGACGGGCCGAGGCCATAGCCCGGACGCGCCGGGCGCCGGTGACCACGGCGACGGCGGTGTCCGACACGGTCGCTCGCAGCCACGACCACTCCGTCGGCAATCGAGGGACACGGTCGGCGGCACCGGACCCGGGGTGGCCCGACGCCGGCGCGGCGCCCTGGCGCGACAGCGACACCGCGCTGCAGATCGGGCGGGCCGTGCACAGCGCGCTGGCCGCCATCGACCTCTCGACCGGCACCGACTCCGCCGGCCGCCCGGCGGCCGAGGTGGCCCGGGCCCGAGCGGCGGCCCAAGGGTTGCCCCAGCACGCCGGCGCCGTGGCCGCCATGGTGGGCGCTGCGCTGGCGTCCCCGACGGTCGTGACCGGGGCGGCGCGCCGGCACTGGCGCGAGCTCTTCGTCGCCGTGCCCGTGGGAGACGGGGTCCTCGAGGGCTTCGTGGACCTCGTGCTCGACGACGACGACGGGCTGGTGGTGGTGGACTACAAGACCGACCGCACCGGGGGGCGACCGGGGCTCGACCACGCCGCCGCCCGCTACCGGCCCCAGGTGGCCAGCTACGCCCTGGCGCTCGAGGAGGCCACGGGCCGGCCAGTCACGCGCTGCGTGCTCGTGTTCGTCGGCGACGGGGAGCCGGTCGAGGACGTCCTCGAGGGCGCCGAGCTCGGTACGGCTCGTGCGACGGCCCGAGAGGCCGCCGAGCGGCTCGTCGCCAGCGCGCCGGGATAACTCAGGGAACGGCCTTCCCCGGTAGTTCCCGGTCGTCGGAGCGCGACCCCTCGATGAGCTCGAGACCCGACTCTCCGAGGAGGCCGCGCTTGGTCCGGGCGAACTCCGGGGCCTCCAGGGCGCGTGCCGTGGCGTCGACGGGCTCGAGCTCGGGCATCTCCTTGTCGGCGCCGCCCACCACGCCCAGGTCGTGAAAGCGCCGGGCCTGCGGGAAGACGTTGCGTTCGAGTGATCCCACGGCCTTGTTGTAGGAGTCCACGGCGCCACTGAGGCTGCGACCGGTGCGGGCCATGTGCTCGCCGAAGGTGGCGAGACGCTTGTAGAGCTCGCGCCCCATGTCCTGCACCTCGCGGGCGTTCTCGGCGAGTGCCTCCTGCTGCCATCCCGAGGCGATGGTCCGCAACAGGGCGATCAGCGTGGTCGGCGTGGCCAGCAGCACCCGGTGGGAGACGGCGTGCTCGAGGAGCGACGAGTCGTGCTCGAGGGCGGCGGCCAACAGGGCGTCGCCGGGTATGAAGGCCACCACATACTCGGGCGAGTTCTCGAACTGCTCCCAGTAGGCCTTCTTCGACAGCGAGTCGACGTGGGCCCGGAGGTGACGGGCGTGCACCACGAGCTGTGCCCGCCGATCGGCTTCGTCGGTGGCGTCGTTGGCGTCGAGAAACGCCTGGAGCGGCACCTTGGCGTCGACCACGACCTGCCGGGCGCCGGGGAGGGTCACCACCATGTCGGGACGGATCCGCCCGTCGCTTCCCTCGGTGCTCACCTGTTGCTCGAAGTCGCAGTGCTCGACCATCCCGGCCATCTCCACCACGCGTCGCAACTGCATCTCCCCCCAGCGACCGCGCGTGGCCGGCGAACGCAGCGCCGTCACCAGATTGCGGGTCTCGGACTGCAGCTTGTCCTGGGACTGCCCCAGGCTCCGCACCTGCTCGGTGAGCCCGGTGTAGGCCTTCTGGCGTTCGAGCTCGAGGAGCCGCAGCCCCTCCTCGTAGCGGCCAAGCTGCTCGCGCAGCGGGGTGAGGAGCTGCTCGATGGCCTGGGTGCGCTGGTCGAGGTCGCCGCGCGCCGATTGCTGGGCGTGGGCCAGACGGGCGTCGGCCAGCTCCAGGAACTGGCTGTTGTTCTGCTCGAGGGCCTGGCGCGACAGCTCGGCGAACTCGCCCACGAGCTGGCGGCGCACGTCGTCGCTCTCCGTCCGGCGCTCCTGGGCCGCTCCCCGCTCCAGGTCCAGTGCCACCTGCAGCGCAGCCGCCTCGGCCCGGGCAGAGCCCAGCGCCTCGGCCTGACGGGCCCGCTCGACCCCGGCCCGCGCCGCGGCGCGCGCCGCGGCCAGCGTCCAGGCGATGACCACACCACACCCGGCGCCGACGACGATGCCGATCACGAGGCCAACGATCATGGGATCTCCCTGCTACGAGGGGGCACGACGGTCGAGCGTAACGCCGGGGTGTGACAGTCCCGGGGGACCGGCCCCGAGGCCACCGGTGTGGCCGGGGGGCAGGTAGCGTCGACACAGTGGTGCGTAAGGGCACGGTGGGACGAAACGCCGGCGTGAAGTCCCAGGCCCCCACGGGTGCCACGGGCGGACGCCAGGGAAACGGCAACGTCCCGCCCGCCGCCTCGCGAGGCTCGCTGCGGAGTTTCCCGGCGCAGGAGCTGGTCGAGGACTTCAGCCTGGCGTGCATCTCCCGGGCCTTGGACGACCGCGAGATCCTCCTGCAGAAACAGAGCCGGGTGTTCTTCCAGATCTCCGGGGCCGGGCACGAGACCCTGCTCCTGGCGCTCGCCCGGTCACTGCGCCCGGCCTACGACTGGTTCTTTCCCTATTACCGCGACCGCGCCCTGGTGCTCGCCCTGGGCGTGACGCCGCTCGACATCATGCTCCAGGCGGTGGGGTCGTCATTGGACCCGGCCTCGGCGGGCCGCCAGATGCCCTGTCACTGGGGGGCCGTGACGCGCAACATCGTGACGCAGTCGAGCCCCACCGGCAGCCAGTGCCTGCCGGCGGTGGGATGCGCCGAGGCGGGGCGCTACATCGCCCGGCGACCCGGCCTCACGGGATGCACCGCCTACGGCGACGAGATCACCTACGTCTCACTGGGCGAAGGGGCCACCTCGGAAGGGGAATTCTGGGAGAGCCTCAACACCGCGTGCCGGCTGCACCTGCCCACCTTGTTCGTGGTGGCCGACAACGGGTACGCCATCTCGGTGCGCGCCGCCGACCAGTCCCCGGCGCCCGTCGCCGAGCTGGTGCGAGGGTTCCGGGGCCTGGCCATCACCCAGATGAACGGCTGGGACTACGCGTCGTGCCGGACCAAGGGCGCCCGGGCCATCGCCCGGGTGCGCGCCGGCGAGGGGCCCGGGCTGATCCACGCCCAGGTCACCCGGCCCTACTCCCACTCGTCGGCCGACTCCCAGGCCAAGTACCGCGACGCCGGCGAGCTGGCCGAGGAGCACGCCCACGATCCCATCGACACCTTGGAACGCGAGTTGCTCAGCGCCGGCGTGCTCACCGAGGACCAGGCCGCCGCGCTGCGGGCCGAGGCGCGCGACTTGGCCGCCGCGGCGGCGGAGGAGGCCCTGGCCGCGCCGCGCCCTGACCCCGCCACGGTGACCGACCACGTCGTGGCCCTCCCGTCGCTGCCCGAGCCCGAGCCCGATCCCTTGCCGGAGGCGGGCGCCGAGGAGCCCGTCGTCATGGCGGAGGCCATCCGCCTGACCCTGCACGAGCTCCTGGCGGCCGACGAGCGCATCCGGGTGTTCGGCGAGGACGTCGCCGATGCCGGCGACGAGGTACTGGACCAGGTCGAGGGCAAGGGCGGGGTGTTCGGGGTGACCCGCGGGCTGCAGCGGCGCTTCGGATCGGCGCGCTGCTACAACACGCCCCTGGCGGAGTCGAACATCATCGGCCGCGGCATCGGGCAGGCGCTGCGGGGGCTGCGGCCGTGCCCCGAGATCCAGTTCTTCGACTACATCTGGCCGGCCATGCAGCAGCTGCACAGCGAGGCGGCCACCATCCGGTGGCGG
>Ga0209415_10016546_pt1 | contig 11843 bp, 5 predicted proteins | sample PeaSoiSIISIP2007_FD_187696 | JGI IMG/M metagenome (GOLD analysis project Ga0209415, IMG submission 187696) | Peat soil microbial communities from Weissenstadt, Germany - SII-SIP-2007 (SPAdes) (version 2) | ecosystem: Environmental > Terrestrial > Soil > Wetlands > Peat | place: Germany... | reverse complement strand
ACAGACCGATGGGCATCCACGTGGTCCGGGCCGTCCTGGGCATCGTCTTCCAGAACGAAGATCACGCTCTGTGGCCAAAAGCGGCTGTGTGAAATGGTTTCGACAATCCGCCCCAAGGCGAGATCATTGTCGGCGACCATGGCCCGAGGTGTGGGATAGCCTGGCCGAGTCCCGCAGGTATGGTCATTCGGTAGGTGAATAATGCTCAACTGAGGAAGATTCCCGTCTGCTTCGAAAGCGCGGAATTCCTTTTGCCATTCATCGACGCGCTCCTGGTCAGTCACATCGCCAATTTCATCGCGGTAGTAAGGGTCAAAATGATTCTTGAGTCCGGCCAAATACACAACATCCTTCTTCTTATCTTTTGTATCGCGGATGCCCCATTCTCCATAGTCGCGATAAGTAATTCCGAGTTTTTTGGCACGGTCCCAAAGGAAACCCGAGCCCGGGGCTGCGACGGGGTGTTCATGTTCCTCATCTCCGTCGTAGGGTGCGTCGAACGCGCCCTCGGCATGGCCCGAGTAAGTTGTGGTCCAAAGTCTCGCGACATAATCGGTCGCGGTGGCAGCCATGGACCAGAAGTGGCCATCGGCGCTCACATCCCCATCGACGAAGAAATTGTCATAGAGAATAAAATCGCGCGCCAGGGCGTGATGGTTCGGAGTATTGGATTCTCCAAACAGAACCAGCCGCGGGTCTCCGTTTCCCTGAGGAATATCGCCCAGCACCTGGTCGTAAGTGCGATTCTCCTTCAAGATGTAAAAAACGTACTGAATCGGCCCCGGTTTGGAGTTGATCGCGGAGAAATAAGCAATCCGTTCCTTTGCCATTGCCGCTGCGGCAGGCGCAGCACCATAAACTTCATGACGAAGAGTGGTTGCTTTCACTTCATTGCGAAGCTGAGCGGCAGAATATGCCTCAATCGCTCCACCAATAATCGTTCCGATCTTTGGATATTTCGTCGCGGTGGCGCCCGGCGGGGCATTCGGACCGGTGAGCAGATTGCGGCCGTCCGCGACAAACAATGTTTTCGAGCGGGCTGAAAAGAGCAACGCTGTGGGATACGCCCCTACGCGGAACAGACTGCTGAGTGAATACTCAATCTGTTTTCCGGATCTTATTTGAAAGACCACTACAGAGTTGACGGCTGACAGAGCAACATAGATGTTTCCGCTTGTAGCATCTGCTGCCAAGGCAACCGGCTGTGCTCCCCCAACCGGGACATCTGGCACATCCAGATGAAAACGTCGCACCTCGGCCTGTTTGACGACGTCGATCACGGAAACGTCGTCAGAATCTGAACATGCGACGAGCAAATGCTGCGCCTGGGGCAGGTAAAGCATGTCGGCAGGATGGCTGCCCACCGGAATCAGCGCGATCGGCGCAAGAGTCGCACCGTCTACGATCGCAACCGCGCTCTGCCCCCAGAGGCTGATCGCAAGTTTTCCAAGAGGAAGCTTTGTGATGGCATAGGGGTACGCCCCAACCTTGGCCGAGCGCAGAGTCCTGCCGTTCACATAGTCGATTCGCGTCAGGGTTTCATTCTGGTTGCAGGCGACCCATGCAGTACCATCGACTCCCAGCGCCAATCCGGCGGGCAGAGAGCACTGGTCCAAGGCAAGCTCTCGCCGGCTTCCAAATTTTCCGACATCGAACGCGATCACGTAGATTGAGGAGTCCGGCGAGGAAGCGAACAGGAGTTTTCGTTTGGCATCGTAGGCGAGGCCGTACCACACACCCGGGAGATCCATGCGGTCCGAGACCTTGCGCTGCAGTTCGTCGTAGATTTGAAGGTAGGAGTTATGCCATCCGGAGTTCGTGCTGACAACCCACCGCCCTTCCACTTCCAGCAGATTGAGAGGCATATCGCCTCCGGCGATGCGATTGGCAGAGGGCGCCGGTTGCGCATCGTGGTCCGTGGAGTCTGCAAACGCGAACGAGATGGGAAGCATCCAGCCCGCAAAGACAAGCAAAATCAGGATCGTCTTCTTAGGTCCCAGCATGCACGTCAACAAATCGGCGACAGACCGGGATCTCCTTTTGACATCGACAGCGCACTGATTGTCCGCCAGCGTTGTCTGCTCGTGACGTGGTGAATCGATTTTCATCTGGAGTGCTTTCCCTCCTGTTACGATCCGCAGCAAGGCACCGGAAATGCCCGATGCGCTGCGTCTCCAGGATCTGCCCGAGGCGCGCTGCGAAGCGACGACATTCAGTGAGTATATCCGGCGGGGAATCCGCAACGCCTATCAGTTCTCCTCTGCTAACGTGCTGAGGCGGTGGCTTGAGCTTCGGCTTTCTTGAAACCAACGGTCGCGTTGGTGATGAGTGGCTTGGCCCAGAAACCGACACTTAGAACGAACGCGAACGTGACATAGAGGAATGACACCCCCGCTCGCAGATCGAAATGATCACCGATGCGTCCAATGATGACAGGCACCACCGCCCCGCCCATAATTCCGGTACTCAAAATCCCGGCGAAGGAGCCGTGGTGCTCTGAAACGGAATTGAGTGCGAGCGAAACCAGGATGGGCCACATCACGGATGCGAAAAGCCCAATCCCGGGAAAAGCAATGAGCGAAACATTCGCTGGGCCGAACAGGGCGGCGGTCAAACACAGAAGTGCTCCCAGACAAGTGCCGATCAGGACGTAGCGGCTGTCGAACATTTTCAGAAGCAACATACCGATAAAGCAACCCGCTGTGAGCAAACCCCAGAACCATGCCACGGCGGTTGCGCCGGTGGTGTGTGGGTCATAGCCGTGGTATTGGGACAGAAATTTGGAGATCCAGTCAGCCGTCCCCTGTTCCGAGCCGACATAGGCAAAAACACAAAGAAAGAAGGCCCAGACCATGGGCTTGCGAAAGAGACCACCATAGGTCCCCAAGGAGCCGGCCTGTTCGTCGACGCTAAGCTCCACGCGGGGAAAGCGGCTGAAGAAAAGGACGGCAATCATCGCCAGGGTAAAAACGGAGAAGATCCAGTACATGGAAGCCCATGGAAGGTCCGGAGGAGTGATCCTAGCCAGAGTCCCGAGCAGCCGATTTCCACTGGCGTGCTTGTTCCCCAGGTTCAGGACCAAATATGAGTACATGTATGGACTGAGAAAAGATGCGCTGCCAAAGACCAGCTGAGCGAAAGCCGAATAATAAGCAAAATGCTCTTCGCCTCCGGCCACCCGCAACAACGGATTGATCGCGGTTTGCAACGTAGCCATTCCCGATCCCATCACGAAGAGCGAGAAGACGGCCACTCGATAGCTCGGGTGCAAGGCGAAGCTCAGCGAGCCCGCCGTACTCGCCAGGAACGCCGTGATCATGACGGGCTTCTCGCCGAAGCGTTCAACCAGAAAACCCGCCGGAATCGACATCACTCCATAAGCAATAAAGAAGGAAAAGGGCAAGAAAGCGGCGGCAGCCAGGCTCACCTTGAAGCTGCTAATGATGTCGGGCACGATCGGGCCGAGAATGTTGGTTAGCAATGACATTACAAAAAACGTCAGGAAGACGATGGCGACCATGTAGCGGTTTCTTGCCATGGAGCGGGATGTCATCTGCTATTCCTTCGTGGTGATTTTTGAAGATAGCTCAAAACGGCCGGCTTCACGCCCTTCCTGTGCCGCCAGAGCCAGGGTCACCATCTGCGCAGGCAAGATCTCGAGAATGGGATGTATGGACCGCGGTGCGGCAGGCAGGGCGCAGGGCGGTGATGCCGCACCTTCGCCCACTAGCTCGGCGTGCCCACGTGCTGCGCGAACATCCTCGAAGAGGCTCTGGTTGAGGTCACGAGTCTTAGGGTCGCCGGCAAAAATGAGGACGAAAGTCTCGTCGCTCAGCATTTCAAACGGTCCATGGCGAAATGCCGCACTACTCATGCCTTCCGCGTGGAAATGGTCGGACTCTTTAACGATCAGAGCGCCGGTTCCAACTGCGGCGAGCGAGGACCCTCGGCCAACGAAGAACAGATGTCGAGTGCCTTTGAGCATCGGCGCCAGCCCCTGTACGTGTTCTCTCCATCGTGCCAAGTAATCTTGAACCGCCGGGCCCGCGGCCTTCAGTTCCTGCCGAGTACGCCGCAAGTCACGCTTGCAAACGACATCACCAAGCCACTGCAAAGCCATCAGAGCGGTCAGGTAGGTCTTACAAGAAACTGAGAACTCGTGGCCCGCTTGGCTCAGGATCGTAGCGTCAGCTCGCTCCGCCAAGGGGCTGCCCGGGGTGTTGGTAATCGCAATGACAGATGACTTGCCATGATTGATCTCCAGCAGGCGGACAACCTCGGCGCTCTGCCCAGATTGAGAAACCGCGACGATCAGCGTCTTTGGATCGAAGAGCCGGTTCCCGTAGTACAAAAGTTCTGAAGTCTCCACCATTATGGCGGTCAAACCGTGATTGATCAGCTCGATGTTGAGAGGATGGAGCGCGTGGAAAGAAGAGCCCATACCGGTGAGGACGACTGCCTTGAACTTTCCTGCCTGGAGACGGGCCACGAGTTGATGCAGAGTCTTCGAGATCTCGAGGCTGGCTAGCGTTTCGTCGAGCGCTCGGGGTTGATCGAGGATATCGCGAAGATACGCGCCTTCGATTATGGACAAATCAGATTGCATTAGTCCCTACCTCCGGGCTGAAGCGGTAGTACCAGACTCTCCCGGCCCCAATCAGGTTTGAGTCTTCGCCCAGCGAGGCCAAGGCCAATTCTGTTTTTTCGCCGGGGACGAGGCGGCAGCTGGCGATAATAACTTGGCGAATGTTTTCCAGAAAGAGGGAAGCACTTTTCATCACACTGCCACCGAGCACGATGATTTCCGGAACAAACAGGGTAACCAGATTGGCGAGGCCGAGACCAAGATAGCGGCCTTCGTGTTCGACGGCGCGCATGGCCCAACTGTCGCCTTGCGCAGCAAGTCCACAAATTTTCTCGGCTGTCAGGTCAGCAACGTGAGAGTAGTCCGGCGGCGCATTTCTTTCGATCCAGGAAACCATGGCCGGACCAGCCGCCAAAGATTCCCAACATCCCCGAAAACCACACGAGCAAGGCGGTCCAGAGGGATCAATGACATGGTGGCCGATCTCCGGATGAGACTGATCGACGCCACGGTAGACCCGTCCATCGAGAACAATCCCTGCTCCGATTCCAGTTCCGACCGTCACGTAAATCAGTGTCCTCTTACTGTGGCCAGCACCCCAGCTTGCTTCTCCCAGAGCCGCAGCGTCGGCATCGTTCTCCATTGCCACTTTCACTTGGAAGCTCCGGCTTAGATCTCTGACCGGATTCGCTCCTTTCCAATGTGGAAGAAAGTCGACATCGCCAAACTCGCCGGTTAGCGGATACACGGGTCCGGTAGATCCGATCCCAATGCCGGAGATTTGGGTGTTCGCGGTCTGCGCTGTGGCTCGGAGCATCTCAATGATGCGCCGCAACGCCTCCCCATAACCGCGCTCAGCGTCTGTCGGGCATTCCTGGCGCGCCAAGACTTTGCCATCGCTGTTAATCATCCCGACAGCTATTTTGGTCCCGCCAATGTCCACCGCTCCTATCAACGGGTTCTCCTATTCTGCTGCTCGCCTTCCGGTATCTCATACGGCTTGGCGTGCACCATGATGCTTCCCTTTCTCCTGCCGGCCTCGGCCGCCCCCATCACGTGCGAAGGAGAAAACGGAAATGCATATCCTCACCGAACCACATAATGTAGTTGGTTCCCCAGGCATTGTTGAAGAGGTTGCAATGAACGCCGGCGGAAAGATCAGGCTGGCGGTTCGAAAAGTACAAGGGCGACTTCATACCCAGTGTAACGACCGGCGCGTCCAGAGTCTCTACAAGAAAGCTCCCGCTCTCATCCTTGTAGCCGAACCCCTTCGAGACTGCGTGCATATGACGATTGCCGGATCGGACCACGTCCAGGGGAGATACCGACTCGCCTGATTTCTCCAGCATCCAGCCCGTGGGATCAGATGCAATCGGATGGAAGCTCAGCCACAGAGCCTCGGGAAGGCGTGTTGCCGGCTTTTGGAACCAGGAAAAATTCAAATGGATTACCGGCTCCGCCTTGGGCAACAGCATTTCCAGATACATCGTCTGAGGGAACGATGCGCGCCCGCTGCGCAGAGCTTCCGGATCATTAATCTCCAGACGTGCCAGCAGGCGATGGCCTTGTTGGTCTTCCTCCAACTGCAGATCCGCGACGGAAGGCAGCCACTCCCGGCTCTGCGCTCCAAAAAGCTCAATGTTGGGCTTTCCGAAGTCCTTCTTGGCCCAATCGGCGTCGCTGATCACGTAACTATCAAAGAAGCGTGAATAGTCTTTTTGCGACAGTGTCTGATATGAAAAGAGGGCCACCGGGTGTTCGCTGGATGCCCACTCCCGCCTCGACTTCTTATCACGCAGCCGGCGGACCGCACCGGTCTTTGGATCGATCCCCACTATGAAATGTGCTGTCTCGATCTCACTTCCAACCGGGTGAGGGCTGGGATGCGCCAGCCGCGGCGGAATCGCCTCAAGATTACGAACTGCTGTCTGCGCCTGCTCGCGCAACGGCGAGGGAAGCGTGGCGATTCCGGCGAAGAGGTCTTGGCGCTTTTCCTCCCAGCTAAACTGGACGACCTTATAGTTCTTGGTGTCGAGCATCGCGGCCAGATCCCGCGGGATGTAGTGATCGAAATCGAGCCAGGTCTTTGTATCCGTGCCCCAGGTATGCTCAACCTCCAAAAGCAGATGACGGAGCAAAGCGACATCGGTCGCATCCCCCACGGCAAAGGTTCCCTGGGACAGCCAGCCCTGACGCAGCCGGGCAACCTCGCGATACCTGGCGAGCTTCAGTGGGTCGCTGGATACACCGTGGATCCACGTGTCCCCGATTTCACTGGTGAGCACCGGCAGCGAGCCGCGGTAAGGCTCGACTGCATTCGCAATCTCGGTCAGGTTCGTAGGGGTGATCTGAGCATTGGGGAACTGGCCACTCAGGGTGGAGTAGGTCTCCTGAACCTCTTCCAGGGTGTGCGGACCGCTGTCGTCGTCGCGCACAACCATGGCGATGGCCAGATCGGAATGGGGCACACGCACCACGCCACCGTAGCCGTGGTGATACATGACCACGAGCGTCGATCCGCCCGGAGCCTTCCAGAGAAACAAGGGCGGGACTTCCGGTGGCGTGCTCGCATCGTTTACGCCAATATCCAGAAACTTCACGCCCTGCGCGGCCAGCGGGGCGATCAGGCCGCGGGTGTGGCCAGGCACGTCGGTCATCTTGGCGCCGGTCGTGGTCCGGCCAAAACGCTGGTCTAGCGTCTGCGACAAGCCAATGCTTCCGGCGATCATCGACTCGTCCATCAACTCAGTCTGCCAGCTGAACGGAAGGGCATGCCATGCGATGTCGCCCGTGGAGATGGCCTTTTCTATGCGCTGGCGCTGCTCGGGCGTTGCCTGCTCCAGGTATTCGTAAAGCAGCCACGATCCCGTGGTCCAGACATAGCGATTGCTGCCGGACTGACGCAGTTGGCTGGCGAGATCCATCGCCTGTGGAAAGTATTCGGTGAAGTAGCGGTGAACTATGGCAGCCTGCGTGTCGGCAAAGCCGGCGTCGAAATGACACTTGAACATCACCAGCACTTGCTTCACCCCGGGATCAGGCACCGGCGGGATGGAGGACACTTGGAGCGCGCTCAATGCGGACGGCTTCCACAACAAAGCGCTGCCCAAGAGGGACTTTATGAATTCGCGACGCTGCATGCAACACCCTGCAGTTCCACTTCTACTCTTTCCTCCTGACACTAGACACCGGGGACTGATCTCCAGCATCTGGCAGCCAGCAGATTATTCAGATGATCCGCCTGCCATCGGCGGACTATCCGGACTTATCTGATCAAGACCTCGCAGGCAGTGCTAAAAGAGCACCTTGCGAGAGCTGCATAATTCTGGGCGGATTTGCCATCGTGATCAACCCAAATGTGGCGCCATTGACAATTCCCATTTGGCTGACCAAACTGCGCATGGTTGAAGGCGTTAAAGAGTTGTGTACGGAACTCCAGATTTACTCCTTCCTTGATAAGTGTGTGTCTTCAGAAGTGCGATGTCCAATTATTCAAGCCCGGCGCGGCGAAGAACCTGACGGCTGGCGGTTCCCAACTGACCCAAGGTTTCCGGGCTGAACGAGGAGGTATGCCGCCAAATACCCCCGGTTTGGTCTGGCAGTCTGGATGAAGACGATCAAGATGAACAGTAGCGCAACCCCCCGGCTTCTCGTGGACGCGGGCTTTTCGACTGCGCTCAAGCGGCCCGCGCCACATTTGGATCAGAGGCTCGCTAGAACTGAAACTTAAGGCCGAACTGTATGATGCGCGCCGGATTGGCCGTAGTCACCAGCCCGAAGGTCGAATCAGTAATGTTGCCATCGGGTGCACCAAACTGCGCATGGTTGAAGGCGTTGAAGAATTCCGCCCGGAATGACACATTCATGCTTTCGGTGAGCTTAGTATCCTTCTGCAAATTGATGTCATAGTTGTTAAGTCCAGGTCCATGGAAGAAGAAGCGAGGGGAATCCCCGAGCTGTCCAATGGCTTCCGTAGTAAACAGGGAAGTGTTGAAGTACGGCTGTCTGGAGCGAGGATTGGTGACATGCAGAGAACCCGGTGTGTAGTTGGGGGTGTCAAGGGGAAGCTGAATCGGGCCCGATCCGGAGGTACCCAACAAGGAATTGTCGTCGTTCTCCAGCATGAAGACAGGCAAGCCGGTGGAAAAGTGAGTGACGCCACTTACCGTCCAGCCATTTGTCAGCCGGTTCGACCCAAGCTTGTAGATCGGCAAGGTGTAGGCATAGCTGATCACGAAGTTGTGGGTCACATCAAAAGAGGAGAGCGCCCTCTGATTCGGGTTTTCGAAATTGATCCCCTCTCCGTAACCGGATGCATTGTCCATTGACTTGCTGTAGGTATAGGCAGCTAGAAATTCCATGCCATGCACTACGTGTCGCAAGCTGGTTTGCAGAGAGTTATAGCCGGAATTCCCGATCGTCTTGAAATAAGCATCGCTGGTGAAGGCGGGGCCGAATGGGACACGCGTACTATTGATGGTGCCTCCTGTAATCGGGGAATAAACTCCATTCTCCCCGTTGGGTCCGCAAGTCAAGCCATTCGTGACTTGAGTTAGCTGGCTCACGCTCAGACACAGGGTCGGATTCCCCGGATTGGCTTCCTCCGCGGATAGGAGGTGGTGACCCTCAGTTCCCACGTAAGCTACCTTCAACAGGGTGGCGCGGCCAAACTGCCGGTCGAAGGCCAACTCGAAGTCCTCGGCGTAGGGGTTCACATTCTTGTAATAAAAACCGGGCGAACTGCCGATGGGCTCCTCACTCGCCCAATTCACAGAATTGTCAGGATTCTTGGCCGAAACATTGAAAGGCGGCGGCGGAGCGGGAAATGGCTGGGGAATGGGTACCCCGGTACTGCGGGGTATGAAAGGATTGGCGAACTCTGGGGGCGAGGCACTGCCATAGAAAAACCCGAAGGGGGCGTCCCCGATTTCATTGTAATCGGTTCCGCCTTCAAAGGTCGTGTAGAACTTCCCAAAACTGACGCGGATGCTGCTGTTGCCTGGACCACCGGTCAGCTTGCGCAGGAAGCCACTGTCGGAAATCGGTGAATAGGCGATTCCGATGCGCGGCGCGAAATTATTGTACCGGATGGGAGCCAGTGTTTTTGGAATGCCTGGATCCCCGGGAAAGACCCAGCCGGTGGGTGAGCCAGGGAAGACTTGCGACTGGAGCCCCGGCACCAAGGTTTGAATCTCATTATGCTGCTCCCACCAGGGAGTGGCGACCTCATAACGCAAACCATAGTTGAGGGTGAAGTTGGGGCGCACCCGCCAACTGTCCTGCCCATATCCACCAACATACAGGTTGCGGCCATTCGAGGGATAACCTTGTCCTTGGGAATAGCTTACAGGAGCGCCAATCAGATAATCAGCAAAATCAATGCCGGTTTCGCTTCCGCTAAAAGTGAAGCTCCCGTTGGATCCTAGGTTCTTCCATATTTGTTGGGTGTAACGAGCGTCTCCACCAAATTTCATGGTGTGTCTGCCCATTACCTTGCTGTAGTTATCCAATCCCTGGTAGGTGTTCTGAATGATGGGCGCGGGAGCGCCTGAGTTACCCGTGCTGAAGTTATTGAAGTTAATTTGGGGTACGCCGGCATACGCCGGCTGCACTGGGACAATGCCGGTAAAGCCCAGCCCGGTTAGGACGCTGAGACCGAGGCCGGCGCCCGTCGAAAAGTCCACTGTGTGAAGGCGGGTATAGGCGATGCGCGCCTCGTTCACTGCTGTGCTGCCAAGAGTCTTGGTATCACCGAAGTTGGCCACCTGTACCCGGCCCGTATTCTCGCTGGTGAAGGCAGGGGTAACGGGATTGCCGGCATTCGAAACATAGTTATCGTAAAAGTAGTAGGCGGAAAGCAGGCCGATGCGGGTATTGCCGTCCACGCGAGTGCTGAACTTGTTGTCTCGCAGATACAGGTTCGTGCTCGAGGTTTCGAACTCTGGGACACCATTGAGTGTAGTATTTGGCTCCGGAATGTACTTGAGAACGTTTTTTGACGGCGTCGAAAACGCCGCACTGGGTATCATGGCATTGGGGAAGACACAGTTCGCCGAAGAGGTGCACCCGGCGGTATAGTAGTGTTCGAGGGGGTTCACTGGGTACCCTAGCGCGGTTGTTAGTTGCTGCGCCCAAAACGGGCCCTGGACGGTCCTTTTCATTTGGGAACTCAAAGCAGAGAAGTCGCCGGTACGCTCCGCATCGCTGGGGACCGCTATCTCGCCGCCATTTTGTCCGATCACCTTGCGGTTCCCCTGATAGTCTCCAAAGAAAAACAACTTGTTATGCAAGACCGGGCCACCGAAGGTTCCACCGAACTGGTTTTGCTGAAAAGCTCCGAGTTTGCTCCCAGGCAGGTCGAAATAGTTGTGCGAATTCAAATCCGTGTTACGCAGGAATTCGAATGCATTGCCGTGAAATTGGTTGGTCCCCGACTTGGTGATCACATTGATCTGGCCGCCAGCGTAGTTCCCGTACTCGGCGTCAAAATTGTTAGTGATAATGCGGAACTCATCGATGGAGTCGAGGTTCGGAATCGCCGCCGTGCCATGGACGGCCGTTTCCTCGACGGTCGCTCCGTTCAACAGGAAGCCGTTCGAAGCTTCCCGCATGCCGTTGACGGAAAGATTACCGGCGTTAAGATCGCCAGAGACTAGGTTAATGGCGAACCCAAGCGAGACGAATGTTCCGCTCGTGCCCCCGGAGAGCCCGGAGGCTATCGGTACAACTCCGGGCTGCAGCGCCAGCAAGTCCGTGAAACTGCGCGCGACCAAAGGCACTTCTGTTATCTTTTGACTGTCGATTACCTCGCCCATCTGGGTGCTGGTCTCTTCCACATGCACGGCGGTGCTGGTGACGGTGACACTTTCCACCACGTTTCCTACTTGCAGCGGTACATTCAGCGTGATCGCGGCATTAACAGTCAGGACGATGTCCGACTGGCGGTATCCCTTAAACCCGCTTTTATTGGCCTCGACGTCATACGTTCCCACCGGGAGCGCCTGGAACGAATAGAATCCCTGAGTGTCGGTCGTGGTGGTCCACTGAAGCCCGGTCTGAGTATTATGGGCAGCGACCTGAACCCCGGGAACGACGGCCCCGCTGGAGTCGCGGATCACGCCGGAGATGCTGCCGGTAACGCCAGCCCAGGCGAACTGGCTGCCCATGAGGCACGCGATAAGGGTGAAAATGGTCGCGCACCACCAGTTTGCGGAATGATTGCGAACGCGGTTGGCTGCCAGGATAGCTGAACTCATAC
>Ga0209415_10016543_pt1 | contig 11843 bp, 9 predicted proteins | sample PeaSoiSIISIP2007_FD_187696 | JGI IMG/M metagenome (GOLD analysis project Ga0209415, IMG submission 187696) | Peat soil microbial communities from Weissenstadt, Germany - SII-SIP-2007 (SPAdes) (version 2) | ecosystem: Environmental > Terrestrial > Soil > Wetlands > Peat | place: Germany... | reverse complement strand
GCGGCGAGCCGCTCGCAGGTGGCGCGCCCCATGCCGCTGGCCGCGCCGGTCACCAACACGGGCCGTCCCGTCAAACCGTTCATACGTTATTCCTTGAGCATCGAACGCCCGAAAGCAAGTGCCACCACCGTCGGCGCGCTTGCACTAAGTGTCGGACTCGGCTAAGCTCCCGCCCTAGTTAGACCGGTAGGTTCGGCAACAGTCTTGTAGGCCGAAGGTGGCACTAAGCCTTTGGCCTTTTTGTTTGGCAACGCAACACGCGTCCCTAGACATGTAGCTCCCCCGGCTGACGAGTTTGAGCAAAGGAGGGAACGCGCATGGCACAAGGGACCGTTAAGTGGTTCAACGCCGAAAAGGGCTACGGCTTCATTCGGCAAGAGAATGGCGAAGACGTCTTCGTCCATTACTCATCCATCTCCGGTGATGGCTTCAAGAGTCTCGAAGAAGGCCAGCGGGTGGAATTCGACGTCACCCCGGGCCGCAAGGGACCGCAAGCCAGCAATGTCACCAAGATCTAACTGATCTCTGCTGACACGCACAACGCCCCGCCGGATAATCCGGCGGGGCGTTGTCATTTCTGCCGCCCGCCGTTTCCGCCGACCCCCATTCCGAAACCGCGGGCAATGTGCTTTCTTCGGGCCGCGCGCCGCGGAGGGGGAACGACATGCAAGCGATGGTCGCACGCGAGTGGGGTGAGCCCCGTGATCTGCAGCTCATGGAGCTGCCCGACCCGCAGCCGGGCCCGGGGCAGGTAGCCATCGATGTCCGCGCCATCGGCTGCAACTTCTTCGACATTTTGATGGTGCAGGGGAAATATCAGGTCCGTCCGCCGTTGCCGTTCTCGCCGGGCGGCGAGATCGCCGGCGTCGTGCGCGCCGTCGGCACCAACGTCTCCGGGGTCAAGATCGGCGATCGTGTTTTCGCGCTGCTCGGCTGGGGCGGATTCGCCAGCGTCGCGCTGGCGCCTGCCGCCACCGTCGTACGCATGCCCGACTCCATGTCCTTCGAGCACGGTGCAGCGTTCGGCATCGTGTATCAAACCTCGTACTTCGGGCTTGTCTATCGCGCCAAGCTGGAGCCCGGCGAAACGCTGCTCGTCCACGCCGCGGCCGGCGGCGTTGGCCTTGCCGCCGTACAGATCGGCCGCGCCCTCGGCGCCCGCGTCCTGGCGACCGCCGGCTCGCCGCAGAAACTCGCCGTCGCCAAGCAGCACGGCGCCCACGAAGCCTACGACTACTCCACCCCCGACTGGGTGGATCGGGTCAAGCAGGTCACCGAAGGCCGTGGTGCCGACGTGATCTACGATCCCGTCGGTGGCGACATCTTCGATCTGTCGACGAAGTGCATCGCCTTCGGTGGCCGATTGCTCGTCGTCGGCTTCACCTCGGGGCGCATTCCATCGATCCAGGTGAATCGGATCCTGCTCAAGAACATCTCCATCGTCGGCTTGCATTGGGGCGCGTATCGGCAACATGACCCTAGCAAAATTGGCGAAGCGATGACGGCGCTCTTTGAGTTCTACGAGCGCGGTGCGGTGACGCCGGTCATTTCATCCGTGCGTCCGTTGCGCGAAGCCGCCGCGGCGCTCGACGAGATCGCCTCGCGGCGCAGCATCGGCAAGGTCCTGCTCGTTCCGTAACCGGCCTCGAAGTCCGACACGCCCGTTTCACTGATCGCAGTCGGCAACGGATATGATCTAGGTCATACTTCTGCCCACAAATTTAGGCTACCGTCCGGTCGGGAGGGAGATCCGATGCCTTTAGCCGACCTCGAGGTGACACTCACTGATCAGGAACGGGCCGTTCGTGACACCGCCCGCAGGTTTGCCGAAGAGTCCATGCGCCCCGCAGGCGCACGGCTCGACCGCTTGTCCGAACCGGCAGCGGTCATCGCACGCGATTCGATTCTGTGGGAGGTCTTCAAGAAGTATTGGGACCTGAATCTGGACGTGCTCGAGTCGTCCGCCGGCGAGCTCACTCCTTCCGAGCACGCGCGCCTGCGGTTCCTGATCAGCGAAGAGCTAGGGTGGGGCGATGCCGGGCTTGCCATCAGCCTCGGCGTCTCCTCCTTCCACAAGATGTTTGCGCTCATGTCCGGACGGCCGGCGCTGATGGAGCGTTTCGGCGGCCCCGAGAATCGCGACATCGGTTGCTGGGCGGTCACCGAGCCGGATCACGGCAGCGATTCACTGACAGTGACGGAACGTCACTTCCGCGATCCCAAGCTCAAGGCCAACTGCCTCGCCCGCCGCGACGGCGACGACTACGTCATCTCGGGCCAGAAGTCGGCGTGGGTCTCGAATGGAACGATTGCGACGGTGGCGACACTGTTTTGCACGATCGATCCGGCGCAGGGCTTTCAGGGCGGCGGCGTGTGTCTCGTCCCGCTCGATCGGCCCGGCGTCTCGCGCGGCAAGCCGCTCGACAAGCTGGGACAACGCGCGCTGAACCAAGGCGAGATCTTCTTCGACGAGGTGCGCATCCCGGCCGACTACATGGTGGTCGGCGCGGACGCGTATGCCGCGGTGGTCGAGAACGTGCTGGCGCTCGCCAACGCATCGATGGGTGCGATCTTCGTCGGGCTCGCGCGCGCCGCATTGGAGTATGCCCTGACGTACGCGAAAGAGCGCGTGCAGGGCGGCGTACCAATCTTCGAGCACCAGAGCGTGAAGGCGCGGCTGTTCAAGATGTTCATGCAGGTGGAAGCCGCGCGCTCCCTGGCGTGGCGGGTGATGATCTACAACACCAGCAGTCCGCCGCTCGTGCAGTATTCGATCGCCTCGAAGGTGTTCTGCACCAGCACCGCCTTCGAAACGGCGAGCGGCGCGCTGCAGATCTATGGCGGCAACGGCCTCAGCCGCGAGTACCCGATTGAGAAGCTGCTGCGCGACGCCCGCGCGTCGATGATCGAAGACGGCTGCAACGACGTGCTCAGCTTGGTCGGTGCGGCGAAGCTGTGAGAGGAGAGACGACAGACAACAGACGGGCAGACAACAGACTACAGCCTGAAAGGACGAACCGCCGTCTGTTGTCTGTTGTCTATCAATCTGTTGTCTCTCGGAGGAGGATCTAAATGGAACTGAGAGAGGTCATCGGTCGCCGCCGCTCCACCCGCTTCTTGCTGCCCTACAAGCCGGTGGAGCCGGAGAAGATTCAACGCATGCTGGAGGCGGCCCGGCTGGCGTCGCACTGGGGCAACGTCGGCAGCCTGCGCGCCGTCGTCGTCTTCCGCGACAGCGCCCCGCAAGAGGTGCTCGAATCGCTCACCGCACCGATCGCCGGCTTCCAGATCCGGCTCGCTCCGGTGGTCATCGTCTGGTACATCGACGTCGGCGCCGTCGATGCGCAGTCGGACCGCCTGCGCGAGTTGCTGGCCGCCGGCGCGCTGGGGTTCGGCGAAGGCAAGATGGACGCGCTGGAGCGCCAACTCATCCCCATTTTCGATTCCATCCGCGAGCATCTGAAACAGCCGGGTATCGGCGAAGTCGACTGTGGTCAAGGCATCGCGCAGGCGACGCTGATGGCCTTCGAGCAAGGGCTCGGCACCTGTTGCCTCGCCTCGCCGAACCTCGATCAGATCCGTGTCAATCTTGGTCTGCCCGACGGCTGCCGCGTACTCCTGCTGCAGACGGTGGGCTATCCGGCCGAGAGCCCGGAAGCAGGCGGACAACGCCCGCGACAGCCATTCGAAAATCTCTTTCACATGAACACGTACGGCAATCCGTTTCCACGTTCCGAAACCGTCGTCGAGGAGCTGAAGCACGACGGCATGATCCAGAACCCGGCACCGCTACCGTGGCGCGAAGCAGAGCTCACGTATCTGAAGCACGCGCTCGGGATCAAAGGGCACGGCCTGCTGTAACGCGTCGCCGCCGAAAGGAGCCTGTCATGCGTTTCAACGCTGTCATCGCCGGAGTCGGCATGACCCATTTCGGGAAACACCTGGACACCGGCCTGAAGGCGCTGGGCGCGCAAGCCGTGCAGGCGGCGCTAACGGACGCCGGTATCGAGGCGAGCGCGCTGGAGGCGGCGTTCGTCGGCAACGCCGCCGCCGGGCTGGTCACCGGCCAGGAGTGCATTCGCGGGCAAGTGATCCTGCGCTCGATCGGCATTGGACGCATCCCGGTGGTCAATGTCGAGAACGCTTGCGCCAGCGCCTCGACCGCGCTGAATCAAGCGTGCGCGATGGTGTCTGCCGGGTACTACGACGTCGTCCTCGCCCTCGGTGTCGAAAAACTCTACGACCTGGACAAGAAAAAGAGCTTCGCGGCCTTCAGCGGCGCCGTCGATGTCGAGGTGGTCGCCGCCATCCTCGAGGCCTTGCGTCAGAACGCCGCAGCGCAAGGAGCGGAGAGCGCAGGTGCGGGAGCCGGCGAGAAGCGTTCGATGTTCATGGACATCTACGCGGCGACGGCGCGGGCACACATGCAGCGCTACGGCACTACCGTCGAACAGTTCGCCGGTGTCACCGCCAAGAACTCCCTTCACGGCAGTCTGAACCCGCGCGCCCAGTTCCGCGAGGTGCTCAGCGTCGCCGACGTGCTGGCGGCGCCGATGATCGCCGAGCCATTGACGCGGCCGATGTGCTCACCGATCGGCGACGGCGCCGCCGCCGTCGTAGTCGTGAGCGAAACCAAGGCGCGTCAGCTTGGTGTGCGCAACCCGGTGCGCGTCGTGACCAGCGTCCTGCACTCCGGTTGGGATCACGGCGCCGACGAACCAGGAACCGTCGAGGTGTGCGCCAAAGAGGCTTTCGAGGAAGCGGGCGTCGGGCCGGCCGATGTCAGCGTCATCGAGTGCCACGACGCATCGGCGCCTGCCGAGCTGATGGCCTACGAGTCGCTCGGCCTGTGCGCCAAGGGCGAAGGCGGAAAGCTGATCGACAGCGGCGCCACCCGACTCGGCGGCCGGCTTCCGGTGAACACCTCCGGCGGCTTGCTGCGCAAGGGCCATCCGGTCGGGGCCACCGGCATCGCACAGATCGTCGAGCTCACCGAGCAGTTGCAGGGCCGCAGCGGTGCCCGTCAGGTCGACAAGGCCACGGTGGGCCTGGCACACAACGGTGGCGGCGCCATCGGCACCGACGCCGCCGCTATGTGCGTGACCGTGCTGCGGAGAGACGACAGATGACAGACGACAGACAACAGACTGGTAGACAACAGACAACGTACCTCGGAAAAGGAGCGGCAAGACGATGCCAGCTCGTCTCAAGAAATGTCTGTTGTCTGGAAGTCTGTTGTCTGTTGTCTCCGTCGAGGTGCCCCTATGCCTCACCGCAATGAGATGATCCTGGCGGACCTGATCGCCATCCGTGCCGAGGAGCAACCCGATCTCGACGTTCTCACCTTCGAGCGCGCCAGCTTCGACGGTGGCGAGCGCCCTGACGAAGTGCGCACCTACGCCGATCTCCATGGCAACGCCAACCGCGTCGCCGCAGCGGTGATCGAACACGGAATGGAACGCGGCGAGCGCTTCGGGTTGATGATGCGTAACCACCCGGAGTTCGTCGAGACGATGATCGCCGCGTCGATCACCGGCTGCGTCTTCGTGCCCATCGATCCGCGCACGCGCGGCGAGAAGCTCGCGTTCACGCTGCGCAACTCCGAGTGCCGCGGCGTCATCTGCGCCGACTACTGCCTCAGCGCGGTCGATGCCGTGCGCGCGTTGGTGCCGAGCCTGCGATGGATCCGCGTGCTCGAATCGCGCGAGGGCAACGACGCGGTGCCACTCGCGACGGTGGCGGGCGCCGAACCGTTCGGAGAGATCTTGTCAAGGCCAACGGTATCCGTCGACGTGCGCCTGACGTCACCCGAAAACCCGCTGCAGATCATTTACACCTCGGGCACGACCGGCGATCCCAAGGGCGTGGTGTTTCCGAACGCACGTTTCGGCATGGCGTCGATGCTCGGCATGCTGCTCAACTACCAATCGGACGAACGCCCCTACACCGGGCTGTCGCTGACGCACGGCAACGCACAGACCGTGACCTTGGCGCCGTCGCTGCGCATGGGACTGCGCGCCGTTTTCAGCCGGCGTTTCACCAAATCGCGGCTCTGGGACATCTGCCGGCGCCTCGGTTGCACAACGTTCTCGATGCTCGGCGGCATGGCGACGGCGATCTACGGCGAACCGGAACGTCCGAACGACGCCGACAATCCCGTGCGCGTGGTGATGGACGCGGGCATGCCGGCCGCATTGTGGGAGACCTTCGAGCGCCGCTTCGGTGTGCGCCTCTTCGAGTGGTACGGCGCCATCGAGGGCGGACTGGCATGCAAGCCGGTCGGCGCCGGCCCCCTGGGCAGTTTTGGAAAGCCGATTCTCGGCCTCGAAATGAAAGTCGTCGACGAAGGCGACAACGAGTGCCCGCCCGGCGTGATCGGCGAGATCGTCTCGCGCCCCGCGTCGGGAGAGCCGGCCAGCGTCGAGTATTTCAAGAACGCAGACGCCTCACGGAAGAAAACCGCGCGCGGCTGGCTGCGCAGCGGTGACATGGGCCATCGCGACGCCGGCGGCTGGTTCTTCTTTGATTATCGCAAGGGCGGCGGCATCCGCCACAACGGCGACTTCATCAACGCGGGCTTCGTCGAGAAGGTCATCGCCGAGCATCCTGCGGTGTCCGACGTGTTCGTCTACGGCGTGCCTGCCGCGTCGGGGGCACCCGGTGAGAGCGACGTCGTCGCCGCTATCGTGCCCGTGGCAGGCACAGAGCTCTCCGCCGCGTCCGTTTTCGCGGCCTGTCGCAAAGGCCTGGAGCCGAACTTCGTGCCGACGTATCTGCAGGTCGTCGACGAGATTCCAAAGACTGCATCGGAGAAACCACAGGAGCGCTTCCTGCTCGAGCGCTTCGCGCCCGGTGGCCCCGGCATCTTCACTGCAGCAAGCTGATGCGAGGAGCCCGCGATGATTCTTGCCGACATATCCGTACGCCGTCCCGTGTTCGCGACCATGGGCATCGCGGCGCTCGTGGTGATGGGCATCTTCGCGTACCGTAGCTTGGTCGTCGACCTTTTCCCGAAGACCGATATCCCGGTCGTCGCCATCACCACCACGTTGCCCGGCGCCGGCCCCGAAGAGATGGAAGCCCGCGTCACCAAGGTGCTGGAAGAGGCCGTCAACACGGTCAGCGGCATCGATGAGATGCGCTCCATCACGCTCGAAGGGTTTTCGCGCGTCATCGTGATGTTCCTCATGGAGCGCAACCTGGAGGATGCGGCGCAGGATGTGCGCGACAAGATCGGCGCGGCCCTCAAGCAGCTTCCCGAGGGCACGGACCCGCCCGTCGTGGAGAAATTCGACCCGGACACCACACCCGTGGTCTTCCTGTCGGTAGCCGGTGAGCGCGACCTGCGCGAGCTGACGGAGATCGCCAAGAAGCAAGTCAAGGAACGGCTCGAGAGCTTGCCGGGCGTGGGCGCGATCAAGATCGTCGGCGGGCGCGAGCGTGAGGTGCAGGTGACCATCGACGCACGCCGGCTCGACGCCTACGGCCTCGCCATCGGCGATGTGGCGCGCGCGTTGGCGGCGCAAAACGTCGAAGTCCCCGGCGGCCGGGTGTCGACGCGCGACCACGAGGCGACGCTGCGCACGCTGGGACGCGTTGGCGCCGTGGCCGACTTCGAGCACCTGGTCGTGGCCACGCACCACGGCACGCCGATCCGCATCGCCGACATCGGGCGGGTGGTCGACGGCGTCGTCGAGCCGCGCACGCTGTCGCGCTACAACGGCCGCAATGCGCTCACGCTGCTGGTGCGCAAGCAGTCGGGCGCAAACACCGTGGCCACCGTCGACGCGGTGGTGCAGCGGCTGCACGAGATCCGCAAGGCGCTGCCGCCCGGTGTGCAGGTCACGGTCACGCGCGACCAGGCTTACTTCATCCGCGACGCATTGGCCGAAGTGCAGAAGCACCTGATCATCGGGGCGCTGCTGGCCAGCATCGTCGTGTTCGTGTTTATGGGCAACCTGCGCGCCACCGTCATCGCCGCGGTCGCCATCCCGTGCTCCATCATCGCCACGTTCACGCTGATGAAAATCATGGGTTTCACGCTGAACTGGCTGACGTTGCTGGCGCTGACGCTCTCGGTCGGCATCGTCATCGACGACGCCATCGTGGTGCTCGAGAACATCTTCCGCTTCATCGAGGAGAAGGGCATGTCGCCCTTCGAAGCGGCGCGCGCCGCCACGGCGGAGGTCGGGCTGGCAGTCAGCGCTACGACGCTGTCACTGGTTGTGATATTCGTTCCGGTCGCGTTCATCCCCGGCATCATGGGCTCGTTCTTGAAGAGCTTCGGTTTGACCATGGCGGGGGCCATCATGGTCTCGCTGCTCGTGGGCTTCACGCTGACGCCGATGCTGTGCTCGCGCTTTCTCACGCACACTGCTGGCAAGGGCCCGTCGCGCGAGGCGTGGTTCTTCCGGCCGATCGACCGTGGTTACGCCGCCGTGCTGCGCTGGTCGATGCAGCACCGCCGGCTCGTCGTGCTGGCCGCCGTGCTCACCGTGCTGGCGATCCCGCTGATCGGACACTTCGTCGGCACGTCCTTCATTCCCGAGGACGACCGCGGTGATTTCGAGATCAACATCAAGACGCCGCAGGGATATACGCTGAGCCGCACCGACGCGGTCGTCCGCGACATCGAACGGCAGGTGCGCACCCTGCCGGCGATCGAGCACCTGATAGTGAACGTCGGCTCGCCCGAGACCGACTCGGTCAACACGGCGCAGATGGTCGTCGTGCTGAAAAAGATCAACGAGCGCAGCGTGAGTCAGTTCGAGGTGATGACGCGGGCGCGCCAGATCCTGCGCCGGTATCCCGATCTGCGCGCCAGCGTCGACCAACCGCCACCGATGGCGGGCAGTGGTCTGCGCTCCGCCGAAGTGGTCTACAATGTCCAGGGCCCCGATCTCGGCGAGCTGGAGCGACTCACGGAGCAGGTGCGCGAGATCATGGCGACGACGCCGGGGATCGTGGATATCGACTCGAGCTACGAGGCCGGTAAACCCGAGGTGCAGGTGCGCATCAATCGCGCCAAAGCGGCGGACCTCGGCGTGTCGGTTGCCGACATTGCGTTGAGCCTGCGCACCATGGTCAAGGGCGACGTCGTCACCACCTTCAAGGACGGGCTCGATCTCTACGATGTGCGGCTGCGTTTGCAGGAAGGCGACCGCTCCGAGCCCGAAAGCTTGGGGCAGCTCATGGCGCCGTCCGCGCGGCTCGGCCGGGTACGCCTCGACAGCGTCGTCGACGCGGTGCGCGGCACCGGGCCGGCGGAGATCGACCGGCACAACCGCGAGCGCCAGATCAGCTTGCTGGCCAACATGGCGCCGGGCTACGCGCTCGGCGATGCGCTGCGTGCCATCGACCGGCGGGTCCAGCAGCTCAACATCCCACCGGGCTACCGCACCGGCGTGACTGGCATGGGCAAGCTCTTGAACGAAACCATCTCCGGGTTCCGGGTCGCCGTCCTGCTGTCGGTGATCTTCATGTACATGGTGCTGGCCAGCCAGTTCGAGAGCTTCCTGCATCCGATTACGATCCTGCTGTCGTTGCCGCTGGCGGTGCCGTTCGCGCTGGTGTCCTTGTGGATGGTCGGCGCGACGCTGAACATCTTCAGCGCGTTGGGCATCTTGTTGCTCTTCGGTGTCGTGAAAAAAAACGCCATCCTGCAAATCGATCACACCATCGGCCTGCGCGCCGGCGGCATGCCGATGTCCGAGGCGATCATGCAAGCTAACCGCGAGCGCCTACGTCCGATCCTGATGACCACCATCTCGCTGGTGGCGGGCATGATTCCGCTGGTCTTCTCGACCGGCGATGGCGCGATGACCAACCGTTCCATCGGCATCGTGGTGATGGGCGGACAGACGCTGTGCCTATTCATCACGTTGCTGCTCACGCCGGTGGCCTACTCGCTGTTTGAGGACCTGAAGTCGTGGCGCCCGGGGCGACGAGTGCTGGTCCGCGAGGCGGCGAAACCGGCGACCACGGCGCTACCGCAACCCCGGCCTGCCACAGTCAGCTGAACAAGCAGAGAAAGGCGGGCAGGGACGGCCGCGCCACTATCCGAAGAGTTTCACTCAGGGATTTCAGAAAATATCAAATGGTTAGTGAGTGGAGCAGGCCTCTGTGCCTGCTCTCCTTTGCGGCGTGCACCGTGGCACCCTCGCGGTCGGCGAAGCGTTCCACCACCGCAGCAACCGGAATGGTCTCTCTTCTTGCTGAGTGATTGTGCTAGGGTCGGCCCCGTGCTTGCCCACGCAAACATCCGGGTTGGAGGTGGCGCATGCAGAGGCCACCATCACGTCCGCGCCGGCCAAGAAGGAGACACCGTATGACCGTATGCGTTGCGGCGCTTGCTGCAAAATCCCAGGCGATCGTGATGATTTCCGACAAGGCTCTTACTTATGGGCCAATGGTATCCGATACGAGCATCTGCAAAATGGCGCAAATTGGTCAGTCGCCTTGGCATGTTCTCATGTCCGGAAACGTGGCGATTGCTGAAGAAATTGCGATGCAATCAGCGCTCTTGCTGAAGAACGCGCCGGACAATGGCAACGCAGGTTCAACGATGATGCCCTTGGTGGGGATGGCTTATAGGGGCGTCTACAAGAAGCATCTTATTGAAAATGTGGTTACACCAAAGGCCGTGGAGCTAACGGACGAGGAGTATCGGGAGTGTCAGGCCTTCGTGAGCGCGATCCTTTCCCCGCCGTCACCCGGCGCCCAAGGAAGTTGGGTTATGAAGGAAGAGCTCATCGAGCCATTCAAGCGGAGCCTCGTCGCACTGTGCATGATGGGTCGTGCCGAAAAGTTCGCGATCTTGGCCGAATCTATGCCTTCCGACTAGGGGCCAAAGGCACGAGAAGCAGCGACCAAGGCCTGCAGCATCTACCCACTCTCTGCCCACTTTTACGATTTCGCCCGCATTCTTGAAAAACTGGGTGACGACGAGGGTGCAAAAGTGATGTTCGCGGAGTTCCTCAACCGACACGACGCGGGTTCGGGGAACGAGATCGACCAAAGCGCACTGCGCAGCCGTGACATGCCGAAGATGGTGCAGGACGCAAAGAGGAAAACGAGATGAGGGACGGCCCGCGGCAGTGATGAGAGTTAGAACGCGTCGGGCGCTGCCGCCGGCCGTCGCGTACCGCCCGGTGCCTGACACGTTTCCCCTACCGCCACGGTACCTGGCAATATGGTGGCCTTCGGCATCATCAAGTCCCCCTCACCTTGATCCTCTCCCATCCGGGAGAGGAGACCCTTCAAGATGCGTCATCGCATTTGCGAACGGCAGCACTCAGACGTCGCGTTGAGCGCCGCGGCGGAGTTGCACCGCAACGATGCTAGCTAGTTTCTGTCTCGAAACACGGAATTCCTTGCCAGACAAGGGTTTCCGGCGATTTGTGAGCTGACGAGTCAGCGAGCTGCGGAGCGCGGTTTGAGGGAAAGGCGTCGTTTGGGCGAACGCTTTGCCTGTGGAAAAGTGGCCGAGCGGGTGATGCGGGCTCGCTCGAGACTCAATGCGATCCACTCATCGACCAGAGCGCGCAGCGTCTCGTAGTTGCGCATCTGCGCTTGCACCTGCGGCAGTGCATCGCGGCGCACGAAGTCGGAGTGACTCTTGCCGCGGAAGGTGTAGCTGAGCTGGTAGTACGGGCCGTGCTTCTGCGGCGGGTCAGCCTTACAGCGGCAGCGTGGATTGCCACAGACGTTGTACTGTTGGGAAAGCGAGCCGGGGCGCAGCGGCCCGAGGGCCGCCAGCTCGGCTTTGATTGCAGCGATGCGTTTGTCGAGGGCGGTGAGGGCGCTGGACATCGGCACCGTGGTTCTAGCGCAAGAGCGCCGCG
>Ga0209415_10016542_pt1 | contig 11844 bp, 10 predicted proteins | sample PeaSoiSIISIP2007_FD_187696 | JGI IMG/M metagenome (GOLD analysis project Ga0209415, IMG submission 187696) | Peat soil microbial communities from Weissenstadt, Germany - SII-SIP-2007 (SPAdes) (version 2) | ecosystem: Environmental > Terrestrial > Soil > Wetlands > Peat | place: Germany... | reverse complement strand
GAAGCGGGACGGAACTTCCACCGTTGCGTCATAGCGGACGATCGACCCGCCGGGGGGGAGCGTGAGCCGGTCGCACTGGTTGCCGAAGGCGTCGCTGTAACTGCGGGAGGGGCCAGGCGTCTCCCACGTCTCGGACACAACCCTGTGTTCGCCGTCAAGCCTTGGCCGCACCTGCCAGAGGGAAGGGACGGCTATCGGAGCCTCGAACTCGAACTGGCAGCCCACCCGCACCGAGATCACTCCAGGTTGTCCGAGAGCGGCCACGCCAAGAGCATGGCAGCTCCGGTCCGGTTAAGCGAAGTCCGCTGGCCGCGGTGACCGCCGACGTTAGCTAGTTCATACGGCGGTACTCGGCCCAGGTGTGGGTCATGTCGCCGGCGACGTAGTCGCCGACTGCCATGCAAATCGACGCAGTACACGAGATCGAGCTGGCAGACACACGGTTTCGGGGAGGCGTCGGAGCAGGCATCCACGTACCGCTCTCCAAGGTGGCCACCTCTCCCGAGGGCCCGACCTCGGTGCATGTGCCCGCCGACCCGCATGTCACTGCGACGCCGACGACGGCAGATGGTGGCGTTGGGACCACGCCCCAGGTTTGCCCATCCCAGTCGCCCTCGAGCAGCTGGTCAGAGGTGCCGGCGACGAGGTCGCCCACAGCCACGCACCGGCGCGCGAGGTTGCACGACACGCCGTACAAGTGGCTGCCCTCCGAGGACGCCGTGCCCACCGCAAGGTCGAGCGACCACGTGCCATGGTGATCGACCTCGACGATGGCGTGAGCATGACCGCTAGTGCTCGCCGCTTCATATCCGACAGCTGCGCAGATGGCGCCACCGGCAGCGCTGCACGACACGGCGGATAGGGCGTTCAACCCCCCTGGTGGACCGCCCGGGCTGGGGCTGTGGTTGAGTGACCACCGCGAGCCGTCCCAAGACTCGATGAGAGTTTGCGCGCGCGCGCTGCGCTTTTCGCCGTAGGACCCGACTACAACGCAAGAGTTGCGCGATGTGCACGTTACCGAGGCGAGCTGTGCTTCGTAGGCGGGTACGCCCGGGGGTGGTGGAGGGCTCGTCACGGCAGACCACCGAGCGCCCCGCCATACTTCAGCGAGAGAAAACTCACCTAGATGAGAACCCCCGTTGTTGACGTTTGTGACCCCTACAGCCATGCAGAAATGAGCCGAACTGCACGAGATGCCTGAAACACCTCCGCCTATCGGGCTCGGAAGCACGGCCCAGCTGGTCCCGTCCCATAGCTCGAACAGTGGGAAACTGCGATAGACGCCGGCTTTTACCGGCCTTGGGACATACGACCCGCCCGCCATGCAAAAGGTCGGTGAAACGCACGACACGCCTCGCAACGCGTCGAGCGCCCCGCTGCCCCAGTCGCCGCTCGGGTCAGGGGTGGTGACGATTGCCCATGGGCTGGAAGGCGACATCGCGGCGGCCGGCGCGCCGTTTGACGCCGTCGTCCGAGGGCTTGCAGCGGCAGGTGGCGCCCCCACGGGGAGAGCCACCGCAGCCAGCGGGATACAGGCAGTCAGCACCCCCCAGCGCCGTTGCCGGAACCGCTTCGTTGCCCCGAGCACCACATCCTCCTCATAGACGACAGCCGGGGCCTGGTGGTCGACGGCGACAGTGATCGTACTGGGTACTCAGTCGAGGTCCCGCACCATTAGCCGGTACCGGCCTGGCGCAACGCATCCAGAATTGCCGCAACGCTGCGGTCGACGTCGGCGTCGGTCGTGGCCCAATTGCTTACACTCACCCGCATTCCCCTCTGGCCCTGCCAGGTTGTCGGGCCGCACCAGCAAGTCCCTTCTCGCTGCACCGCGGCCACCACAGCGTCGGTTGTGCTGGTGTCGCCAAAAGACACGACGACCTGATTGAGCTGTACGTCGTTCAACACCTTCGCTCCCCCGGCGGTCAAACCGGCTGCAAAGCGCTTCGCCAGCGCCACGTGACGCGCAACGATCTCGGCCACCCCGTCGCGGCCGAGAGCAGCCAGCACCGCCCATACCTCGGCGCCGCGGGCGCGCTGGGAGGCCTGTGGCGACAGCGACATGGGGTCGCGGTCCTTGCCGGCTGGAAGATATGCCGCCCCCGCTCGCATCGCCTCGTACAGGACCTGGCCGTCGCGCACCAGGGCGATCCCGCAGTCGTAGGTGGTGTTGAGCCACTTATGGGCATCGGTCGCCCACGAGTCTGCGCCGTCGGCTCCCGCCACTTGGCTCGCCACTTCCGGACAGGCCGCGGCCCAGAGCCCGAAGGCCCCGTCGACGTGCGCCCACGCACCTTGGGAACGCGCCCAATCAATGAGAGGGACGAACGGGTCGCTAGCCCCGCTGTTGACGTTGCCCGCTTGCAGGCAGACGATCGCAGGTCCATCCAGCTTCGGCAGGTTTTCTGCCAAGATGCGGCCCTGGTCGTCAACGGGCAGGCGCAGCACCCGGTCCCGCCCGAGACCTACCAAGCCGAGCGCCTTGCTAACCGAGGTGTGCACCTCCTCGCCGACGACAACCTGGATAGGCGGAGCTCCGACCAGGCCGAGGCTGGTGGCATCCCATCCGGCGCGGGTGAGCACCCCGTCGCGTGCGGCAGCCAGGCACGTCGTATTGGCCATCGTCGCCCCGGAAACAAAGCTCCCCACCGTCCCTTCAGGCAAACCGAGCAGCTCGCGCACCCAGGCCATCGCTGCTCTGTCGAGGAACGCCCCCGCCGGGGACATAACTGAGAGACCGACGTTCTGGTCCCACGCGGCCAGCAGCCAGGAGGCCGCCACGGCGACCGGCAGCGCCCCTCCGATGACGAAGCCGAAATAACGTGGGCCTGCCGTCGTCACGGTGGCCGGGGAACCTACGTCGTCGAGCAACGCCAGCACCTGCGACGCGTCGAGGCCCTTTCCCGGCAAGGGGAAATCGAACTGGTCGAGTGCGGCAAGGGCCTCGGGTGGCGGGACTACCGAGCGGTCGGCGACCGCGTCCAGGTACCGTCTCGCTCTTTCGCCAGCCTCAACGAGGAGGGCATCACGGTCCCCATAGGGGCCCGGTTCGGACGAGGTGCTGCTCATTTCCAGTTGGACACTAACAGCGCGCCCGGAGCTCAGAGACTGAATTACGACAACGCCTCTCAGCCGACCTGACAGGTTGTCCCTGGGAGGGCCTGGCAAGTGCAACGACAGGCAAGTTAACGGACCGACGATCTCGTCATGCCACCGCCCCCGGTTAGCTTCGCGGCCAGAGCGACAGGGATAACGGTCAGCGCGAGCACAGCGGTCACCACCACATTCACCTCCGGCAGCTGCTGACCAAGGCGGATGGCGCCGAAGATCCAGATCGGCAGGGTCGTCTGCGCCCCCGCCGTGAACGTAGTGACGATTACCTCGTCAAAGGAAAGAGCAAAGGCTAAGAGCCCACCAGACACGAGCGCGGTCGCGATGGTCGGCAAAGTGACATAGCGGAACGTCTGCAAGCCATTTGCACCAAGGTCCATTGAAGCCTCGCCCAATGAGCCCGAGGTGCGCCTGATGCGCGCGATTACGTTGTTGTATATGACCACGATACAAAAAGTTGTATGGCCGATTACGATGGTCATCAGCGAAAGATTTATACCTGCAAAGGTGAAGAACGAGCGGAGCGCAAGGCCCGTGATGATGCCGGGTAGGGCTATAGGCAAGACGATGAACAGCGAGATCGCTTCTCTGCCAAAAAAGCGGTAGCGGTGAACACCGAAGGCTGCCAAGGAACCAAGCACGAGAGCCAGAAAGGTCGCGGCCGCGCCCGCCTTGACTGACAGCCAGAGGGCGGACCGGACAGCTGGGTCGTCCCATGCCACGGAAAACCAATGCGTCGTGTAGTTCTGGATCGGCCAACTCTGGACCGTCGAGCGGTCGAAGGCGAAAAGTACGATGGTCGCGATCGGCATGAAAAGGAACAGCAAAACGCCGATCACCCATGCCACCAGGACGACGCGGGTGGTGCGCCCCTCCATTTACATCGCCTCGAAGGCGCCGAGCGCCCGCGCGCCCAGAAGGTAAGCGATCATGATCGCGATTGGTACCATGGCGAGGGCGGCGGCAAAAGGGAGGTCGTTCGCCAGGCCGATATTGTCGTAGATGACGTTGCCGATCAGGTTGGTGCCGGATCCCGAACCTATGAGCAGCGGCGTGATGTAGTCGCCAAGGGTTAGCGAGAACGTAAAGATCGACCCCGCGACGACACCGGGCAGGGCGAGGGGGAGCACCACGCTTCGCAACGTCCTCGCATTGCGGGCCCCGAGGTCGGCGGAAGCTTCAATAAACGAGTCCGGGATGCGCTCGAGCGCGGCGTAGACGGGCAGGATCATGAAGGGCAGCCAGATGTAACAGAACACGATCCCCATCGCCAGGTTCGTATAAGCGATGTTCGGCGAACCCAGACCGAGACGTTGGGTAGCCCAGTCCAGCGTCCCGTCCTTGGTGAGGATTACTATCCACGCGTAGACGCGGGCGAGGTAACTCGCCCACAGGGGGAGGAGGACCGCTACGAACAGCGCGTGGCGCACCCTACGTGAGGCCACTCGCGCCATGAAGTACGCAAAGGGGAGCGCCAGTACGGCATCGGTCACCGTTACTAGGGCTGCAAGCAGGACGGTCCTGCCGATGATGGCTGGGATCGGAGCGTCGAACAGGGCGCCGAAGTTGGTGAGCGAGAATTGGTGCTGCAGGTTGTTGGTGAACGAGTTAACGGTCCAAAAAGCCGTGACAAGCATCACGACCAGCGACGCAAGATAAATGATGAGGAACCAGGCGAGCGGGGGGGAAAGCGTGAGGGCGGCCCTGAGCCATGCCCTGCGCCAAAGCGCAGCGGAGACTCGGGCCACCCCAGTGGGCTCTCGGCCCCGTCGGGCCTCTTTCGTCATCACCACAAGGCAGGGCCCTCTCTAGCCCGTGACCTGTGTCCAGGCGGTGGCCCATTGCTGGAACGGGACGCAATTGTCCTGCCCGTTGTCGCACTGCGCCAACGGCGTCTTCCAGAACTTGATGGACTTGAAGTAGGCGTCCGGTTCGTTCGCGTGCAGTGAGTCGCACGAGCCCTTCTGCAACTGGTTCATGAGCGGGCACGCCAGAGAGTTGTCGGGTGTCTCGCCGTAGTTAACGGCCTGCTCGGCTTGCACCTTCGCAGTGGAAATATAAGCCAGCCACTTGTACGCGCAATTGGGATGGGGCGCCTTGGCGGCTAGCAACCAGGAATCGGCCCATCCGGTCGCGCCCTCGCTCGGGATGGTGTCCGCGACCTTGACTTTGGCCGCCTGCAACTGTCCCGTCTGGTACGGCCAGGAGGCTCCGGCTACGACTTCGCCGTTCGCGAACAGCGAGATCTCATCGGAGGCGAGGTTCCAATACGCCTTGATAAGCGGCCTCTGCTGTTTGAGCAGGGTCACTGCCGCATTGAACTGGCTTTGCGTGAGCTCGTAGGGGTCCGTGATCCCGAGCTTTGGCTGGTGCGCCGAAAGGTAGAGAGCGGCGTCGGCGATCTGGATCGGGTTGTTCGGGACCGTGATCTTGCCGGCATACTGCTTGGAATAGATGACGGACCACGACGGCGGCGCCTTGGGGAACACCTTGGTCGAGTACAGCAGGTCGTTCGGCCCGAACTGGAGCGAGATCCCGTAGTGCACGCCATTGATCGTGTTGAAGTCTGGGCTCTGCAAGAAGGGGCGCAACTGCTTCCACGCTGGGACCAGGTTCACGTTGACGGGCTTGACGTCGCCGCCATAAATCAGGCGGAGGTCCGCGTCGCCAGAGGCTGACACGAGGTCATACTGGCCTCCGCCGCCGTTAGCCATCAGCGAGACCATCTCGCTGGAGGACCCGGCGTACTTTGCGTTGACCGTGCAGCCGGTCTCCTGCTCGAAGGGCTTGACCCACTCGGGCTGGGCATAGCCCTCCCACGCGATGAGGTTGAGCTCGCCCTCGCCCTTGCCAACCGACTGCTGCGGCGTCATGCCCTGAGTCGGCGGCGTCAAGGCGCCGTCGGCGGTCCTGACGGTCGCGCCCGACGCGGCGACTGCACCGCTGTCGAACGCGCCCAACAGCGGTAGGGCAATTGCAATTGCCACCACCGCGCGCTTAGCCCTTCCTCGAAAAAACGTCCGGTTCTTCATGTCCTATCCTTTCTCTTAGGAGAACTTCACCCACCAACTTGGCGGCCGCCGCTTGCGGTCGTGATCCGGAACGCCTGGTCCGGGCGCCATGCCACACGCGCTCGTTGGCCCCGAGCTTCGAGCACCTCGGCTGCGGCCGTCTCGAGGTTCTGGCGTACCGCTACGAGCTGGCCGCCTCCGTCCAGCTGGACCCGAAAGCGCGTGATCACACCGAGGTAGACCACCTCCTCGACCGTCCCGCGCTCGACGTGCGCACCCGGTGGTGCCGGCTCCGCATCGTCGAACAAGAGGTGCACTTTCTCGGGTCGGACGGTGAACCTGTCCCCGTCGCGGTCGATGAGGTTCGAAACGCCGATGAAACCTGCCACAAACTCGGTAGCCGGCTGTTCGTACACCTCTATCGGCGCACCGACCTGTTCGATCTGGCCGGCGTTCATTACCGCGAGGCGGTCGCTCATCGTAAGCGCCTCCTCTTGGTCGTGCGTCACATAGACAAAGGTGATCCCGACCTCTTGCTGGATGCGCTTCAGCTCGCTCTGCATCTCTTGGCGCAACTTTAGGTCAAGTGCCCCAAGGGGCTCGTCGAGCAGGAGCACTTCGGGTTCGTTGACGATGGCGCGTGCCAGCGCAACACGCTGGCGCTGCCCCCCTGACAGCTGAACTGGTTTGCGGTCGCCCAGGCCCGAGAGCCGGACCAAGTCGAGCATCTGCTCAGCCTTGCGCCGCCGCTCGGTCTTGGGCACCTTGTGGATCTTCAACCCGTACTCGACGTTCTCGATAACGGTCATGTGCGGGAACAGCGCGTAGTCCTGAAAAACGGTGTTCACATCGCGGGCGTAGGGAGGCTGCCTCGTTACGTCCTTCCCGGCGAGCTCAACGGTGCCGCTGTCAGGACGTTCGAACCCCGCGATCACCCGTAGCAGCGTCGTCTTGCCCGATCCCGAAGGGCCGAGCATCGTGAAGAACTCACCCTCAGCGATCTCGAGGTCGATGCCATCGGCGGCAATGACCCGGCCGTAGCTTTTGCGCACTGCGACGAGGCGCACGGCCGGGCGGCCTTGCCGAGCCCCTTCCGGCGCCCGGACCTCAGTGGCTGACTGGGTCATTATGCCCCCATCTCATGAGGCCGTAGGTTAGCGGGGGGAGGGGCGCCGGTACCATCGGCGGGGCGACCCCGGGGCGCGGCCCAGGTGGAGGGCCGCTACACTCCATGTCAATACGGCTCAGTGTGACCCATGGAGGTACTAATGCGCATTGCAGGTGGTCCTAAAACCTGGCGTCCGGTGATCGCAGCATTCGGGACGGTAGCGCTGGTAGCAACAACCGCTGTTGGCTCTGCCCACGCTAGCTCCCTACAGGTCCCCGCTAAATATTCTTCGGGTCTAACCATGGCCATGGACGCGACCTACCCGCCCGACGAGTTTATGGTGAACGGCAAGATCGTCGGGTTCGATGCTGACCTGGCGGTGGCGCTCGGCAAGGCTTTAGGCGTCAAGGTGACCCTTCACGATGCGACGTTCGACACCATTATCCCCGGGATCGAGGACGGCAAATTTGACGTAGGGAACTCGTCGTTCACCGACACAAAGCTGAGGGAGAAGACGGTCGACTTCGTCGACTACTTCAAAGCGGGTGAGGGCTTTTACGAAAAGGCCAACAGCACCAGGACCTTCAACGGGCTGAAGTCGCTTTGCGGGCATTCTGTGTCCGTGGAGACGGGGACTACGGAGCAGACTGATGCCAACAGCCAAGCCAAGCTGTGCCACGTGACCGTCCTCCCCTACGAGGACCAGAACGAGGCGAACCTGGCGGTGTCCGATGGCCGCGCCGACCTCGGCTTCGCCGACTCTCAGGTGGCGGCGTACATCGTCCACCTCTCCAATGGCCAGTTCAAGCTGACTGGCACCCCCTTCGAGACCGCCCCCTATGGCTTCGTGGTCGCCAAGAACAGCGGCCTCGCGAAGCCGTTGCTCGCAGCCGTCAAAGCCATAATGGCCAATGGTCAGTACAAGAAGATCCTTGGCAAGTGGGGAGTACAGCAAGGCGCCATCTCGAACCCCCAGATCAACGGTGCCACCAGCTAGGCGTCTTGGCCGGCGTCGCCGTTCCTAGGCGCTCGGGGTAGTGGCAAACGGCCGGACCCGTGACCTGACCGCTCCCACCGCGATGCCGGTGGTCCCGATCCGCCACCCAGGCCGCTGGGTGGCGGCGGCCGTGGTCGTCCTCCTGGCCGCAATGCTGGCCCATTCGCTGTTCTTCTCCCACGTGGTGATCAACGGGCGCACACGGGAACGCTTCGAGTGGAACATCATCAACCAGTATTTCCTGAGCAGTGAGATCCTGAAAGCGCTCGGTGTCACGATCGCGCTCACCGTGGTCGCGATGGCCGGAGGGATAACGATCGGGATCATCCTGGCGATAATGCGCCTGTCCCCCAACCCGATCGTCACGGGGAGCGCGTGGCTTTATATTTGGTTCTTCCGGGGGACCCCGGTGCTCGTGCAGCTTCTTTTCTGGTACAACGCCTCGTACATTTTCCCGAGTTTCTCGCTTGGTATCCCCTTCGGGCCGGCCCTGGTCCATTTCAACCTCAACACCTGGCTGACCCCTTTTCTGGTCGCAAGCGTCGGTCTCGCGCTCAATGAAGGGGCTTACATGTCCGAGGTCGTTCGCGCCGGGCTCATATCCGTCGACGAGGGCCAAACCGAAGCGGCGCAATCTATCGGGATGTCCCGCTTCATGACGCTGCGCCTAATCGTCGTCCCCCAAGCCATGAGGGTGATCATCCCGCCCACCGGCAACGAGACGATTTCGATGCTGAAAACCACGTCGTTGGCGTCGGTGGTGACGGTCTCCGAGCTCACCTTCACCGTGGAGCAGATAATGGCGGCCGACTACAGGACTGTCCCTCTTTTCATGGTGGCCAGCCTGCAGTACCTCTGGGTTACCTCGGTGCTTATGGCGGGCCAGTATTACGTGGAGCGGCACTATGCGAAAGGGTCGGTCCGCCAGCTCCCGCCCACGCCCCTGCAGAGGTTGCGTAGGGGCTTGTTGATCCGGCCTGGGAAAGCAGGCTATGGCCGCTTCGGTGAGGTATACGGGGCACCCTTTATCAAGGAGCTCCCGTGACTGACGTGATGGTCGATGCAGAAGGCGTGCGCAAGCGTTTCGGCCGGCAGGAAGTCCTGCGGGGCATCACCCTCCAGGTCCGCTCCGGCGAGGTCATGTGCATCATCGGGCCGTCCGGCTCGGGAAAGTCGACTTTCTTGCGCTGCATCAACCACCTGGAAAAGGTCGACGCCGGCCGGCTGACCGTGGACGGCCAGTTGGTCGGGTACCGAGAACACGGGGGGAAACTTTACGAGCTTCGCGACCGCGAGGTCTGCGAGCGGCGGGCTGACGTCGGCATGGTCTTCCAGCACTTCAACCTGTTCCCTCATATGACGGCATTGGAGAACGTCACCGTCGGACCTATCCGGGTGAAAGGTGAGGACAAGGCAGTAGCTGTGGAGCGCGCCAAGCAGATGCTAAGCCGAGTCGGGCTGGCAGAGAAGTTGGAGGCCTACCCACGCCAACTTTCGGGAGGCCAGCAACAGCGGGTAGCCATTGCTCGAGCCCTTTGCATGCAGCCCAAGCTCATGCTTTTCGACGAGCCGACCTCAGCGCTCGACCCGGAGCTGGTCAGCGACGTCCTGGACGTCATGAGGTCTCTGGCCGACGACGGCATGACAATGATCGTGGTGACCCACGAGATCGGCTTCGCAAGAGAAGTGGGCGACAGCCTCGTGTTCATGGACGAAGGGGTCGTAGTCGAGGCCGGTCCCCCGAAGGAAGTCCTGTCGAGCCCTAGCCAGGAGCGGACTCAAATTTTCCTCTCCCGGATCCTCTAGACCCCGGACCTCGCCGCGTTCTCCCTGGCGGCGACGTGGCACGCCGCAAAGTGCTTAGCTCGTAGTTCCGTCAAGGCTGGGACCTGAGCGCGGCACACCTCCTCTGCCAACGGGCAGCGGGGATGGTACGGGCACCCCCCTGGCGTTTCAGCACCCAGCACGAGCGCCTCGCCTGCCGTCGACTTGCGCCGGCTCGCCTCGACCTCTGGGTCCGGCAAGGGGACAGCCTCGGAGAGGGCACGGGTGTAAGGGTGAAGAGGAGCTCCCAGGACAGCCTCGTACGGCCCCGACTCCACCACCTTGCCCAGGTACATCACGCAGATCACGTCGCTGATATGGCGCACCATCGCCAGGTCGTGGCTGATGAACACGTACGACAGGCCTAGTTCGTCTTGGAGCCGGGTCAACAGGTTGACCACTTCGGCCCGGACCGACACGTCGAGCGCCGACGTTGGCTCGTCCAACACAAGGGCCTGAGGCTGGACGGCAAGTGCACGGGCGATGGCGACGCGTTGGGCCTGGCCGCCGGACAGCTCATGGGGGTACCGCGCCCCGAAACGAGCTGCGAGGGCGACCATGCCGAGCAGCTCGTCTACCCGCGCGCGCCTCTCCGCCCGGCCGGCGACGAGGTGGTGGACGGCCAGGACCTCGCCCAAGGCTGCTGCGACCGTGAGGCGCGGGTTGAGAGACGAAAAGGGGTCCTGGAAGACGAGCTGTACTTGGCGGGCGAGGACGCCCCGGCCCGAAGCCCCGTCGACGGGTCGTCCCATGAGCTCGATACGGCCCGAAGTAGGTTCCTCGAGGCCAACCAGGAGGCGGCCCAGGGTGGACTTACCACAGCCGCTCTCGCCGACGATCCCGAGCGTGGACGCTGCCTCCAGGACGATGCTCACCCCCCGCAGGGCGCGAACGGGCGGCCCTCGTCTTGAGGGGTACTCCTTAACGACGTCCGTGGCCTTGATGATCAGCTCTGCCATTCGTCCGGGGCCCTCCAGCAAGCGGCGAACGAGCCAAGGCCCCGGTCGAGCAGGGGCGGCTCCTCTTCTGCGCAACGTTCCACCTGGAACGGGCACCGGGGACGGAACGGACAGCCGGGCTCCAGGCGGCTAGGGTCCGGGGGCGTCCCGCCGATCTGCGTAAGCGGTTGGCGGTGCCTGGTCCCAGCATGGGGCAGCGAACCCAGCAGGGCGAGAGTGTAGGGATGGCTTGGCCGGGCAAAAAGCCGGCGCGCCGGCGCCCGTTCGACTACCCGCCCCGCGTACATGACCACCACGTTGTCGACGATCCGGGCCACGACCCCGAGGTCGTGGGTGACCCACACAACGGCCATACCTGTGCGCGCTTGGACATCTTCGACCAGCTCGAGGATCTGTTGCTGGATCGTTACGTCCAGGGCCGTGGTTGGCTCGTCGGCGATGAGCAACCGGGGGGAGACGGACAGCGCGATGGCTATCATCACCCGCTGCACCATCCCTCCCGAAAGTTCATGAGGGAAGGCCCGGCCAACCCGCTCCGGGTCGGGGAGGCCCACCTGGCCCAATACCTCCTGGCAGCGGGCTAGGGCGGTACGACGGTCGACGCCGTGGGCGCGGAGGGTTTCCACGACCTGGGTGCGCACCCGCAGGAGCGGGTTCAGCGACGTCATCGGGTCCTGGTAGACCATGGCGATCTCGGCCCCGCGGACCTTCTGCAGGCTTTTGTCGTCGAGCCGGCTGAGATCTTGGCCAGCGAAAGTGATCGTGCCGCCCAACAACCGCACTGGCGGGTCAGGGAGCAGCCGTAGCACCGAGAGCACGGTCAGGCTCTTGCCC
>Ga0209415_10016541_pt1 | contig 11844 bp, 15 predicted proteins | sample PeaSoiSIISIP2007_FD_187696 | JGI IMG/M metagenome (GOLD analysis project Ga0209415, IMG submission 187696) | Peat soil microbial communities from Weissenstadt, Germany - SII-SIP-2007 (SPAdes) (version 2) | ecosystem: Environmental > Terrestrial > Soil > Wetlands > Peat | place: Germany... | reverse complement strand
CGGTGCCGACGAAGAGCGCGCCGTCGGGAGCGACGGCGAGCGACCAGATGTACCGTGCCTTGGGTGCGAAGTATTCTTCCGCTTTGCCGTTGGCGATGCGATATACCTTGCCATCGGGCGATGACCCGGCGTAGACCACGCCGGCGGCATCCACCGCGACCGCGAAGATCTCCGGCTGGTCGGCCGTCCATATCAACGACGATTTTCCCGAAGGATCGATCGCGCTGCCTTGGGACGAGTTCCCCCGCTATGTGATCGGAACACTGGCGCAGAAACGAGGAGCCGAGATCGCCAGCCGTCTGGTGTCTTCCGCGAAGTCCTGGCTGTCGCATTCCGGCATCGACCGCACCGCGCCAATCCTGCCTCCCCATGCGCCCGAAGGTATACAAAAAATCTCGTCCGTGGAAGCCTCCCAGCGTTACCTCGAGCACCTGCGCGCCGCTTGGGATTCGAAGATGCCGGACGCGCCATTCACCGAGCAACAGGTCCTGGTGACCGTTCCCGCGTCCTTCGACGCCGTCGCCCGCGAGCTCACGCTCAAGGCAGCCGAGCAGGCAGGCTATCGGAACGTGCTTTTGCTCGAAGAGCCCCAGGCCGCCTTTTACGCCTGGATCGAACGGCACCCGGACTGGCGCGAGCGGGTGCACGTGGGCGATCTGATCTTAGTAGCCGACATCGGCGGCGGTACCACCGACTTCACCCTCATTGCAGTTACCGAGCAAGGCGGGCAACTTCAGCTGGATCGTGTCGCGGTGGGCGAGCACATTTTGCTCGGCGGCGACAATGTCGATCTGGCTCTCGCTCGACATCTCGAGCAGCAACTCGCGTCCAAAGGTACCAAGCTCGATGCCATGCAGTTGCACGCGCTCTGGCAGCAGTGCCGTCTCGCCAAGGAGCGCCTCCTCGACAAGGACAATAAGAAGCGCGAGGAACCTGTTACGATTCTCGGGCGGGGCAGCGGGCTGGTCGGCGGCACGATCAAAACCAAACTGCTTCGCGAAGACGTCGACCGCATCCTCGGCGAGGGTTTTCTCCCCAGCGTGTCGAGCCACGACATGCCTCAGCGGCGCAAAGCCGGCTTGGCGGAAATTGGACTCCCCTACGCCGCCGACGCGGCCATCACTCGCCACTTGGCGAGCTTTCTCCGGCAACAGAGCGCTCAATCCGAACACGGCTCGGTACGCCGCACCAAGAGTGGCCTTGCCGCGCCCACGCATGTCCTCTTCAACGGTGGAGTATTGCGCGCCGATATCGTGCGCCAGCGGATTCTCGAGGTGCTTAACGAATGGTTGCGTGAGGAACGCCTCCAGCCCGCGGTTCCGCTCGTCGGAGAAGATCTGATGCACGCGGTGGCGCGCGGCGCGGCTTACTACGGACTGGCTCGCTCCGGACAAGGCGTGCGAATACGAGGCGGCGTGCCGCGTACCTATTATGTGGGGATCGAGAGTTCCATGCCTGCGGTTCCTGGCATGCCGGCGCCGGTCAAGGCTTTGACTGTCGCGCCGTTCGGCATGGAGGAAGGCACGTCGACGGAGTTGCGGAATCGCGAGTTTGGACTCGTGGTCGGAGAACCCGCGGAATTCCGGTTCTACCAGTCGGCCGTGCGAAAAAATGACGCCGCCGGTACGTTGCTCGAGGAAGTGGGCGAGGATCTCGAAGAACTATCGCCGGTGGAAGTGACACTGCCCGCGAATGGGAACCCCGGCGAGTACGTGCCAGTCACGCTGGAAACGGTCGTCACCGAAACTGGAATGCTGCAACTCTGGTCCGTGGCTCGCGATGGCCGCCGCTGGAAGCTGGAGTTCAATGTTCGCGAGAAAGTAACCTGAGAAGTCACACTCCCGCTGCCCGGCTCGTACGGGCCTCGCGGTTCTCTTCGAACAGCCGAGGATACGTGCGATACATCCTGCGAGCTGTCTCCAGGTCTCGCCGGTAGGCTTCTTTCCGTTGTTGCAGCACACGTTCCATCGTTTCGAATGTCATCTCGCCGGATGTCCGAAACTGCTCCGTCAAGTCGTTCACCAATACATTGAGCCAGTGCTCCGGCTCGCGCCCGGCCCCGTCGCCATGGGCAGTGGCGGTGCACCGCCCCTTCACCAGCTTCTCGTACATAGTGCGGCCATTCCCATGTTCCGAAATATTACTCTTCGCCCGCTCCAATCTCTCGAGCAAGGGTGATTCCAGATTCTTATGGAACAACGCCTCGGCCAACTCCACCACGCGCGCCGCGTGCCCGATCACTTGCCGCGTCTCGATGCCCGACGAGTCGTCGAAGAACCAGCCGCAACTGGTATACATCAACATGGCATGGCGTTCTAGTTCCAGGAGCTCCGCCAGCGTCTTCTCTTCCGCCAAACTCAAAACTCGCGAAGCATGCCGGCATCGGAATCGCGTCCAACTTTCGTCGGACCCGTCGAGCAGAACCTGGATGTAATCGTCCCTCGCTGCCCAAGCATTCTTCACCAGCTCCACTGCTTTCCGCTCGTAGCGCTCGGCCACTTCATCGCGCAGCCAGTCCATTGCATCCCGCAAATGGGCGCGCCATTCCTGACTCCAATCGGCACGGCCCGAATGGCATCCGCAGTGACGCCGCCAGCGGTCCACGCCATGGGCGCAGCTCCAGGAGCTGTTTTCAACGATCTGCACTTCCGAGATCGGAGGATGTTTCTCGAGAAATTCTCCGTAGTTCGTGATGCGAGCCAGGCCTCGAGACTCGATCTGCTCCAGGGCGAAGGCCAGCGCCATCTCGCCCCGCGCATGATGGTGCCCATAAACCTCTCCGTCGGTGACAACGTGAACAAGTTCAGATCGGCCGCGCTCGCTGGAAAAAGCCGTTAACAACCGGTCGATGAATTTTTCGCCGTTGTGAAGCAGCCCCTCAAACGAAACGGCTTGCGACACTGGGCCGTCGTAGAAGAACACGCTTATCGATTTGCTTGAAGGAAGGGATAGCCGATATGCCTGGCTGGGGTCGATCCGCCCACCGCCGACATCCTGCCAGGCATGCGTGCCATCCGCGCGAACGGCCTTGGCTTGGCGCGGCGACAGCAACGTAAATTTGATTCCCTGGCTCGCCATGATTTCCAGCGATTCCAGATCCACTGCCGTTTCCGGCAACCACATTCCCTCCGGCTGCTTTCCGAAACGATGCGCGAAATCCTGAATGCCCCAACCGATTTGCGTGGTCTTGTCGCGGCTGCTGGCAAGCGGCAAGATGACGTGGTTATAAGCGTGCGCCATCGCTGAAGCGTGCCCGGAAAAACGCCGGGTCCCGGTCCCATCTGCCCTTCACCGATCGCTACCGAGTTCGGCAGCTTCATAAACAATTCGGGCATCGTGTGACCGCGGAGACGACCGAACTCCAGAGCCGGGCGTCCGCTTGACGGGTCTGCGAACAGATACCAGCCGGTTGACCCCTGCGTGGTGTCGACGATCGGCAGGTAATAATTGACGGCCAGTTTGACAATATTCCGCGCCCAGTTGAGCGCGTGCAACTGCTGACCAGCGAAGGCTGCCGTGTTCGTCCCGTAGATGTTGGTCGTACCGCCTTGGTCCGCCATCCAGACGTAGTCCGCGGAAAGGATGTTCATCGCGACCGCCTTCAAAGCCGGCGGAACGACGAGAGTCATTGCCTCGACGCTGATCGGCTGCCCGGTCGTGTCGAGCTGGTTCATCATGACGACGATCGCCTGTTGCAGAGCGGTGATCGAAAGGGCCGGGTCGTTCGTGGTGAACGCGCCGCCCGCGTTGGCGGCATTGACCAGGTTCTTGTTCGTATTCGAGAAGAAGGTCAGGTTGCCGGCGTACAACTGGGTAACGAAGTACTCCTCCGTCCTGCGAGCCCCTCGACCAAAGCGCGCCGGCGTGTCCTTGATGGCGTTCAGGTCATCGTTGACGAACGTCTCCCAGAAGAAGGGCATCCGTTTGCCCTGCTTGAAGAGCTGATAGGTGTACTGCGCATCGGCGAGCGAATCCTCCGGATACTGCGCACCCATCGTCAACGGCGTGAGCTGGCCGGGATTCGGATCGATCGAGCTTTGAAGCGTCGACAGCAGCCCGGTGCCACCGTCGATGCGGAACCGCTTCACCGGCCGGAAGTCATTTACCTCGCTGGCGTAGGCGACCTGGTTCCAGGTATACGGCGTTTCAAGATAATTCGCCAACACTGCCCGGTCGATCACGTCGCCGAACAGGTGCGGAAAGTCGGAGATCGTCATCGCCTCGCGGACCCCGCCCTGCATGGCGCGCTTCAGATGAAACCGCGCGATGTCCGAACCGCGGAACGCAGCCTTGATCAGTCCCGTAGCTTGAATCATGTCGGCTTCGTACAGCCGCTGTGCGACTTCCGGAGGCATGCCAGCCCGCCGGAAGCCTGGCTCGTTGATCCCCTGCGCCGAGCCGTCCCAGTCCGCCAGGCGTTCGCCGATGGTGACCCCTTCGCGCGTACCGCCGAAATGCGCTTTGAGCGGATTCGCGATCTTGCGCCCGAGGTCGCCCCAATTGTTCACCACATCCATAAATGAGGTCATCGTGTTTTTCTCCTTACGCGCAAGGCGAGTTTTTGAGCATCACTCGAATCGTGGTCGTGGCTCCAGCCGCCACGGGATCGAGTGCAATCCCGATGAAGGTCCCCCCCGTATCCACGTCGAGCGAGTTATTGTACGTGATCCCCGAGACGGGATCGTACGTCCCACCGTCGGCAAAGACTTCATCACCGGGCTTGATCGGAGCGCCAGCCGCCGGGGACTTCGAGGCGAGGCCAGTAACCGCGAGGTTGTAAACGCCCTCAAAATCGACGGTCAGGAAGCCGGTGTTATTGTCATACGGCGGGTTGGTCGCGACTTGCGATTCCTGAAGGACGCCTGCCATCAAATGGTTGCGCCCACCCTGGTTTCGACCGAACAACACCAGCGAGTTCGAGTTGAGCGTAATGCCGGACGGCATCAGAAGAGAAAGCGTCGCGTAACGCTCCTGGCTTTTGTTGGTCGCCATTTACGCGGCCCTCCCTTCGCGGAATATCTTCCGCGCGGCTTTGCGCCGTTCGCGCGCCGCCAGGTCTCCATCCTTCGGAAGCTTCGGCCCGACGAACAGGTCGACCATCGACCCCATCGCCTCGTCGAAGGCTTTCTCGTGGGACTTGCCGTCCGCTTCGAGCTCCTTCTCGGTCATCCGGACGCCGACAGACTGGATCGGGAGTCCGAGCTCAACCAGGAAGTCGCGCTCGATGACCGCCTCGGCTTCGATCAGCTTGGCCAGCTCCTTCGAATCGCCCAGCGTCTTGCTGTCGACAGTCTCGGCGATTCGCTTGATGATTTTCGTCTTCGAAGCGTCCGGCAGCCGGATGTCCTTGAGCGCTTCCTTGATGATGCCCGGAGCCTTCGACATCGCGAGCTGCTCGCGGAGTTTTTTGTTCTCCGCTTCGACCGGGGCGAGCGACTCCTTGATGAGCGCCTGCACTTCGTCTTTGTTCATGTCCTCTCCCTCCGGGCGTGCGCCCTCTGTGAAAACTTTTCCGTCCCGTCCAGCCCGCGTCACAAAGTCCACAGAATGGGCATTGTTCAGCGCCGTGATCACTCCGCGTTTGCCGTCCGGCCCTTCTTGCATGTCTTCGCGCGCACCACCAGCACGGATCGAAAGTCCGATATGCGGCCCCATCTCCTTGACCTTGTCCGCGTAATCGCTGAAGACTTTGGCTGTGGCGTACAGGCCAGGCCCGTCCTTGCCGGCTTCTTCCCATCGGGCGTCGGTGGTAGTCACCGCGGCCAACCGGTTCAGGTCGCCCTCGGGCCGCTGGGACTCCTCGTTGTCCGTGTCGTGGTTCCAGAACATTTGAGTTCCGGCTTTAAAGACTTTGCTTTCAGCGGCCTTCCTGAGAACCTCGGGCGTGTAGTACCCGGATGAACCGCGGCCAGGAGAGATAAGCTTGATCGGGTACGCCGTGGTTTCGGCTTCCTTCAGTTGTGGCGGTTCCAGAAAATGGACACCAGACTCGCAAAGCAGGACCCCCTGGGGCTTCCAGGTGCTAACAGCTTCGCCGGGATCTTTTAGCGAGTCGGGTAATGGGAAGCCCTTCTTCTTCGCAATCTTCTTGATGTTGGCCCGGATCGTATCGCCCGAGTAGTTGCCCGGGCCGGCCCGACCGATGCTATGCAGCGCCGCGCTCACGTCCGCCGCCTTCAGGATTGGGAAGCTGGAGCCTTTGCCAGCAAAGCTCGAACTGTCCGCCGCGTCCCGGGTCTTCTGCGAAATGAACCGCTCGTACACCGGCAGCTCGGTGTACAATTTTTTCTCAATGAACGCTTCGCCCATCGATGTGTAGTGGTCCGAGTCTTCCGCCTCAGGAACGTAAGTGGTTTGCGGGACTACGTTTTTTGAGTTATCAAAGTCGATCGACGCCGCCGCCTTGCCACCGCTGGTCCCGATCTCGTACGGAGCCTGGCGCATGTCGCCCTTGCACATGTACGTACAATTGCCTTCGGTCCCGTCACCGTCATGGTCGATGTATTCGTCGTCCGCGTGACTCTTACCGCTGGCGTTCACGTGATCGTTGATCACGTCCTTCAGCCGGTCTTTGACATCGCCGTGCTGCATCGCGGCTTCCTGAAGTTTGAGAGCCAAGGACTTGAAAGCTGGAGAGAGCGTCAGCACTGCCATCGCTCAAGATTGTCAGGGCAAGCACCGCCAACTGCATAGCGATGTTACGTAACAATTTCGTGTTACCATCCTTTGCGATGGCGAGCCGCGCCCAGTACATGCGCACCTACCGGAAGACAGTGAAGCCGCTGAATGAACGAGATGCACACGCCGAAGGTCGCAAAGAAGGCGTCGAGGCCTGCATCCGCTTTTTACGGCAGTTCATCGGTGATCGGGCGTTCACAGGTCATCATGCCGCACATTTGATGGAAAAAGCGGTATCGGGCCCAACGGGTGACGTTGAGATGAGAAGGCGAATGATTGCCTCAATGGGCGGCACGCCGCGCTAACCGAGCAGCAGCGCTTCTTCGGCGACACGTAGCGCCGCTTCGATGGTGGCGTGAGCGTCTGAGGTCACCAGGTCGAGCTCGTCCTCGTCCCGGGCGACTACGTTCGGAGTCACCAGCCAATGGAGAATCCCGCGATTCCCTTTTGTCGCCTCGAAGTGCGCGATCGCGGCGTGAGCAAAATGAAACTGCCGGTATAGCGGCGAGCCCGTCAGATGCGCAAGGAGCAGTTCGACCAGCGGGCCATGACTGACCGCCAGAACGTAGTCGGCCTTCTGTTGTTCCCCGATCAGCTTGATTTCGAGCCATGCCGCTTCTGGTGTCCCGTCCGGGTCAATAGCTCCTGACGTGATAATCGGGCAATCCAAGATTTCGGCGACACGCTTCGCGGTCTGCTGCGAGCGTTTGAAGTTCGACTGGATGACGATTTCTGGTTTCTCGACTTGACGCTTGAACCACTTGCCCATCATGTGGACTTGATCCTTGCCGAGCGAGGTCAACTTGCGTGTCGGGTCGAGTTGCGCCCCAGACTCGGCTTCAGCGTGGCGCATGATGTAGAGTTTCATGGGTGACCACGCGGTTTCTTCGCAATATGCAGGTTGAGCAGTGAGAGCCTCTGCTTATCGAAAGCGCTCCATTCATTCAATTGAGCCCCGAGAAAAGCGTCCAAATGCGCATTCCCGCTATCCGTGGCGACCTTCACCCGTTTGGCTTGCTTGCGTGCCAAGTCCTCAAGTTCAATCGCCACGAAGCCGGTTTCCTGAACGATTCGGCGAAGGCGCTTGGGAGTCGGTGCGCCCTTCAGGTAATTGTAAAGCTGCAACACTTTCTCAAGCTTGTGAATTTCATGCTCCGTCGACCCCAGCGGCCCGTTGATCTCATTGCGAACTCGCACACAGTACTGAGCCATATACCTAACGGCTCGGTTGATGTTGGCGAACATTCGAAACTGCTCAGGGCTATGCTTCGTCACCAAACACCCCGTCCCGCTGATTTGCGCGCGTCCATCATCATTTTACGCAGTGCCGCGGCTTCGCGATGCAATCGCTTCATGCTCAGAATATCCGCGATTCGCTCCACGTCGTCGTCGTCTCCGATTCGACAATGCGCCAGAATCTCGTTTGTGATCTTGTCTTCCACTTCCACTTTGACGCCGTCCACTAGGTGGAGAAGGATCGGGCTTTCGTACTCATCACTCATAGACACCCCTCGGCCTCAAGCCACCGGCGCAGCCGCGCTTCGTGCGCCTCGCTTGAATGTCCATCGCCACAGGAACGACATTTGTACTCCTCGAGGCTTCCTGCCACAACTCGCAACATTTGGCCGCCGCACTTGGCGCAGAGAATCCCAGTTTCGCCCGGATGCAACAGAACCATCGGACCTCTGATCGTGAGACCGTCCCTGGATTCGGCAACCATCTTAAGTGCGCGACGCAAAGAATCAACCGTCAATACATCATCGGCCATTGTGAGAAACCATGTTCGCGAGAGCTTCGCGCAGATCGGCGATCGCGCCGGCAAGCCCCTCTTTTGTCAATGCGCCCTTCGCCGGCGGCTTAGCGTTCTTGGCCAGCGGCGCGCCCGGCTTCGCAGGAACCGCGGGAACACCCTCGCCGGGCGCTGGTGGAGGCGGAGCCACAGGTGGAGGCGGGGCCGGTTGAGGCGGTAATGGAGGAGGCGTGCTCAGATCCGTCATGGGCTTGCCCGTCGGTTGAGCAAGTAGCTGCGGCGGGACCTGTGAGCGTTGGTCTGTCACATCGGCTGCCGGGTCGTAGTTCTTGCCGTAAATCTTGTCAAGCAGGACGCCGCGGTCCTCGTAGCCGATTTCCGCAAGTAGTAAGTCGCAGATAGTTCGCCGGTCGACCAAGCCGGCCGCGATACCCGTACGGCCACCCATCGAAGCGATTTCAGTGATGGCCTGAATCATCGGCTGGATATCGTGCTCGACCACAGTCGGGAACTTCACTAGAATCCGCGGCGCCTTCTTTGTTGTCACAGCTTCGCGCATCCGACCGCCTGGCGTCGTCTTCGAGACCTGTAAAACGTAAACCAGTTGCCGCTTGATCACATCGGCCAAGAGCCGTTGCATCTCGGTGAACTTCAGTTCCGTCGGTCGATCGAGCGACACGGCCGTCGCAAGCGAACCCGTCGACGCATCTCCCAAGAACGTCTCAGGCAGCCCGGTTGCTGCGCAGAACATCAGCAAAATACGGCGGGCCTGCTCAGGCGAAGTCTGGACGTTCGCACTCTTGAACGCATTGATCGAGGTTCCGGGTCCGCCGATGTGCGCCGACCCTACGACGGGAGGCGGATTCTTTTCGATCTGAGTTCCATCGTTATCGGCAAACGTCGTATTCAGAAGCGCGTTGTACGCCGCGATCGCGCCAGGCCCACCCTTCGTCTCGATCATCAGCGCGAACCGTGAAAGAGTGCGTTGTACCGTCGCCCAGTCCTCGAGGAAGTCTTTGTAGGCGCGCGCCCAGTCGATCGCCGCATAGAGCGGTGGAACACCCCAGCGCCACTTCGCCGGGCATCCAACCTTGACCCGCTGAATCGGCATGTCCCAATTGACCGGAACGCCAGCAATGCTCGTCGCTCTTGTCTGCGGCGGGTCCTCGACCAGTTCAAGCGCGGGATACCAGCATTTTTTTGGCTGATAGCCTCGCACACCAGACGCCGGGTCGAACGTCTCGCGGTTCCATTGTCGATGGTAATACCAAGGCTTCGACGTGTCGTCCGGGTCGGTGATGATGTCCAGCACCTCGAGCGCGTCGATCATCTCAACGGCGACGTTGCCCTTCGGGTCTGTCGGCAACGCGAAGTAGAGCGAACCATCCGTCTGAAGCGTTCTGATTTTCTCCGCGAGCCCGACGTGCCCCAATTCGGTCTTGTTCTGGTCGAGAAAGTCTTGGATCACGCCGTTCGCCTGGTCGTCGTCTGAGCGGATCTCGATTCCGCGACCGAGCACGTATAGCGCACAAATGCTGACGCCTCGCTGGATAAGCGGATTCTTGATTGCGTAGATTCGACAGATGCGAATGAGTTGCTGGACTCCGTATCGCGAGAACTCCAGCATCGCAAGCGTGGTTTCGCGGACCCAGCCGCGATCCTCAAGTGCGAGCTCCAGCTCCCACATCCGCTCTTTCGCCTGAAACTGAATCGGCAGCGAGACGCCCAACTCTTTGAGCTCCCGGTCTGGCACGCGACATGCCGCATCCGCCGTCCGAAGCTCCTGGTATTCGCGCGCCCGCAGGTTCATCGCGCGCTTTTGGAGTTGGAGCTCGGTTCCGAGAGCAGATTCGATCTCCTGCTCGGTCTGGCGATTCACGCGAGCCTCGCGAATCACGGCGCCGGCGCGCTCAAGGACTCCCGCGATTGCCGGGACTCGGGGAACGTACTTTGCCGCGATGCGGTCAAGCCATCTCATCAAGCGGAATAGTACCACGCTAAGGTCTTTTTTGCACGCAAACAGTACTTCTGATCTATTTAAACGGGGTACGAATGGGTGCATACTTTGATCATGGAGAAGGTCTGAAATGGGAACCTACATGAAGACACGCACGACGAAGGGGAAAAAGATTGAAGGAACTGCACGGGTATCCTGGGTTGGTTCTTGGATGCCGACGCTTGCTTGGGAGTCTCCCGCTGCCAAATTTGTAATTGATGGAGAAACATTTGAATGGCGTGCCAGTGACGAATCCGTTATTCCTGGGTTGCATGTAGGCGACACGGTGTATTTGCGTGCCTTTGCCCGCATAAACGGCAATCTTTACAGGGTGAGCGTCAGTTGTCTGCCCAAACCAGACGAAGAACGCTTGGAACTGGCGGAACGACAGATTGAACATCAGCGAGAGAATTCCTAAATGTCCCGCTCCACCATCAGTACTTTCAAACTGTTCGAGATGTTTCCGAATGAGCACTCGGCTAGAGAATACGGGGTACGAATGGGTGCATACTTTGATCATGGAGAAGGTCTGAAATGGGAACCTACTTAACCGCCGCCGCAGTTTTGATCAGCTTCTTCGCAACGCTGATCCTGTTCATCCGCGAAGTGCGCGCCCAGCGCCGCCGGATTCGTTCGAACGCCGCTATCGCCCGCGTGCTCGGCACAGACACCGGCAGGCGGATCATCTACGACGAGATGGGCAAGCCGGTGATGTTCGACGACGAGGTTTTATGAACGACATGAACGACTACCAACGAAGGAAAGCCCGTGTGATCGTCAACGTGCTGACCGCCGCACAAGCCCAGTCTTCCCTGAGCCGCTTTGAGTTGGCGAAAGCTATCTCGCACATGTCGGCGGACCAGTGGCGCACGATATGCTTTAGCGCTGGCGTCCCGGTTGCCGACCTGCCGGCGAAAGAAGCTGTGCTTGAGATGGTCCGCGCCAGAGCCCCGCGAGTTGAGCAACTGTATCGCGAATTGATCGCCGAGCACACAGACGAAAACGGGGAATAGGTCATGACTACCGAACACACGAAGCAACTGCCTATCCACGTCCGCGAAGCTGGCGACTACACCACTTGGGTCTACCCCGATGACGGCTTGGTTAATTTCTATGCTCAATCGTTTCCGTCCTGCGACGATGCAATGGTCGCGGCGAGCGAAATTATCAACCGCAACGGGGCCAAGCAGATCAACGTTATACACTCGCCTAGCGGCTCCGTTCTGCACACATGGGAGCGCGGAAGATGGAGGACAGGACGATGAGTTACCTTTATCCAAAAAACACCCCAGTGTTGCCATCGTGGGACACATACGGGCGAACATGGAAGGACGCTCAAGGATGGGTGCGCGGTATTCTTGCCGTCCTCGCAAATCTAAAGGCACGCGGCCTTCAGCACACGGAACACTACCGCTACGAG